>Ga0194126_10011950_pt1 | contig 11061 bp, 9 predicted proteins | sample TA2KigC150mmetaG_FD_148641 | JGI IMG/M metagenome (GOLD analysis project Ga0194126, IMG submission 148641) | Freshwater microbial communities from Lake Tanganyika, Tanzania - TA2015035 Kigoma Deep Cast 150m | ecosystem: Environmental > Aquatic > Freshwater > Lake | place: Tanzania: Lake...
TTTGAGCGGTTTCTGAACGTAGAACGCCGTGAGCCACCAGACATCGACATGGATTTTCAGGATGACCGGCGCGATGAACTGATAGCCTATGTCACGCAAAAATACGGTGCGGACCACGTAGCCCAGATTATCACCTTCGGCACGCTGGGTGCTAGAGCCGCCCTCAGAGACGTGGGCAGGGCATTAGGTATGAGCTACAGCGATGTAGACAGAGTAGCCAGACTGGTGCCGATGAGGCCGAACATAACGTTAGACCAGTCCCTGGCCGAAACCAAGGAACTTTCCGATTTATATGAACAGGACGAAGTTGTCCGCAATCTAATCGACACTTCCAAAAAGCTAGAGGGAATATCTCGCCATGCCAGCACGCACGCTGCAGGCGTTGTTATCTCTAGAGAACTCTTGACCAAACATGTGCCACTGCAACGCTCCGGCAAAGACAGTGAACAAGCTACACCAACAACTCAGTTCGCTATGGACGATATTGCCAAGCTCGGTCTGCTGAAACTGGACTTCCTCGGTCTCGCCAATCTTGCGCTTCTAGCTAAAGCCAGAGAAATCATCGCCACAGAGCGAAACGTACGCCTGGACTTACAACACGTGCCTCTTAACGACCGCAAAACCTTCGAGCTGTTGGCTTCCGGCGAGACAGGTGGAATCTTTCAGTTGGAAGGCGCTGGGATGCGCCGCTACATCAAGGAACTCAAACCAACAAATTTTACCGATGTGGCAGCCATGGTAGCCCTTTATCGACCTGGCCCTATGGAGCAAATACCAACTTTCATTAAGGCCAAACATGGCCATGAGCCTATACGTTATCCACATCCGGCTGTAGAAGAAATATTGAAAGAGACATATGGTGTCATTGTGTATCAGGACCAGGTGCTACTAATTGTTCAAGCCCTGGCTGGATATAGTCTGGGACAGGCTGACATCCTGCGTAAAGCCATGGGTAAGAAAATCCCGGAGGTGATGAGGAAAGAGCGACAGAACTTCGTCGAAGGCGCCAAAAAGAGAGGACTCACTGCCGAGTTGGCCACTCAAATCTTTGACCTCATCGAGCCTTTCGCCGGTTACGCCTTCAACAAGGCCCACAGCGTAAGCTACGCTCTGATAGCATATGAGACTGCCTACCTCAAAGCCAACTATCCCGTGGAATACATGACCGCTTTCTTGAATACTTACGTCGGCCATTCGGACAGGCTAGCCTCAGGTATCGCCGAATGCCGTCGCCTAGGCATCACCGTTCTGCCACCCGATATCAACAAGAGCCAGGCACAGTTCGTCACCGAGGAATTGGATGGGAAGAAAGGCATAAGATTCAGCCTCACCGCAATCAAAAATGTGGGTCACGGAGCAATCGAGCCAGTCATCGTAGCACGCAAACAAAGTGGCACATTCAAGACCATTGAAGATTTTTGCCGGCGCGCCGACCTGCGCAATGTCAACAAGAAGGTTATAGAAAGCCTTATCAAAGCCGGCGCCTTCGATTCTTTGGGGCCACGAGGAGCGCTGCTACAGGCAATAGACCGAATCATATCCACAGCCCAACGAGAGCAAAGAATGAGAGAATCGGGACAAGCATCCATGTTCGATTTTTGGGGAGACAAGGCACCACTACCACTCCCCAACCTCCAACTAGAAAACTTCGATACCACATTGAAAGAAAAACTGGGTTGGGAGAGAGAATTGCTGGGCGTCTATTTCTCAGAACATCCCCTGGTTGGAATGGCTTCAAAGCTGTCAAACGCTACCACCGCCTTATGCGGCGACATCGATGCCAACATGGTGGGAGAAAATGTGGTAATCGCCGGAATGGTCAGCACCATGCGCCAGCTCTATACCAGGGATAAACGACCATTCCTCATTGCTACACTCGAAGACCTACAGGGCAACATAGAGGTCACCGTATGGACAGATGCCTATAATCAGACCAAGGAAGTCTGGCAAGAAGGAGAAATCGTTGTGGTGGAAGGCGCCGTGAAGACGAGAGACGACCGTGTAACCATCAACTGCTATCGAGCAAGACAATACAAACCAGAAGAGACACCAGCCGAGGTTAGAACTCAGCCCCGGCCACAAGCTCAACCTAAACCGCCACCCAAACCCCCAGTACGACGCAAATTATTGATTACCATGAATCAAACAGACAGTACCAACGAAGACCTGAAGCTCTTGTCGCAAGTGAAGGATGCCCTCAGCCGCTACCCAGGTAATGACACTGTCCAGCTCATCATAGTCACCCCTGAAGAAACCACTAGTTTGGCATTGCCACAAAAAAGCAACTACTGCCCTGAGCTAGCACAGGAAATAGGCAACATGCTTGGAGATAATAACCTGAAGCTATTGGAGACTACATAGACTTGGCTGGCAAGCAGGTTAACTGAAACCAGAAACACTACGGGTTCAGGCTTTGAGATTCCAAAAGCTCACCAGTTGCTCAAAATCTAGCATACCGCTCTCAGCCACGTTCTCCGCCGCAATGCCAGACTCCACCGCCGCAGCCACTGGGTTCAACCCACCTAAAAGAACCATCCCCACCCTGTTCACGCTAACTGCTATTTGGCACACTGATTCACTGACACTACCCAGCACGTAAACACCAGCCACACCAGCCGCTTTAAGGTCAGCAATAGCCTCCTCCACTATTGACCTGGACAAAGCGGGTATCTCCCTGAAATTGGCCAATATCCTGCCACTTCCGCTTCTAGCTGCCTTGGCCACGCTCGTCATGCCAGCACGAATGTATTGCTCAGAAGGGTCTAGAGAGGTACCCCCATAGTTAATTATGGCTACAAAACGTTTCGGCCTTGAATTCTCTATCTCCATCACCGCACCAAATTTTGACTCCATGGGAACACCACGTTTAAGCAATACCCCGTTCACAGTAGCACCACAAACAGTGGCTAAACCCACCTTCCCCTTGGGCACTATCACATCACCAAGCTTCCCACCCTCTGATGACGTGGCCACAAGATGACTCACACACAATCCCGCCTGAAATGCATCCTTCATGGCCTCCAGTGCCCTAGGGAAATCGTACTTGTCGAACAGGGACGTATTTATAGGTAACTGCCCTGCCCGTTTCTTTGGATCAAACGTGGTGCGAAAGGCTAATAGCTCCAGCTTTTCCAGGATAAAACTTAGCTGGTCAGGTGCCAACGCCACCCTCAACTCATCCACCCCCCGTGGAGTAACCATACGGCCATCACGCCCCTTAGGCTCAGTATAACCTCGCTCGTCAGCAATCCTGAGATAATGCCTGACTGCCCTCTCGCTCAGGAAAACTCCCCGATTCTCCAACTCACGTGCAATCGTGATGGAACCCAGAGGCTCAGAAAATTCGCTAAGAACCTTAAGAATAGATACGATTTTTTTCTCGGTATCCGAGGTGGCGCCCTGTACCATGTCAGCCTCTGATTACACGATGTCGCTCAATAGCATTATACCATCGCCCCACCAAAAAGCTTAACAACGGGCTTATTTCATGCAGTTTTAGATCACATCGCCCATTTTGTTCACCATACTACTAAATTGCGAGCAAGCGTGGCAACCACAGCCAAAGCCCTGAGTGCAACGAGGGATCTCAATGCCGCTTTCGGCTCAAGGGATTCTTGTATCTTGTAACTCGCATCTACATCGCCTGTTGCCTTATATCGTTCGCCACTCGATAACTTGACTGGACCAAACACGCCTCACCGCCGCCTCCAACACAACTCGGCGCGGTGGTGGTATATCCAGCATCAGTGACAACAAACGATTTTCAAACTGATGTAAAAATCGACACTCTTTCTGCAACAAGCGTATTGCTTCCCACCCCCCGCCATAGACCAGATAGTCTATCCCCTTCTCTCGCGGCTCAAGCCGTTCCCTCACATGCCCGCACACTCTCTCTATGAATACGTCCACTTCCCTATCTTGCCGCCTCTGAAAGCGTCGCTGCGATGACCCCCCCTTCTTATGCCTGGCATGAACCAGCCCCGTGCCCACCTTGCTCAACACAAGCTTCTCTCCCTGGCAAATCCCTATAGCAAAAGTCCCCATCCGCACCAGTATCAGGGCTATTGTGAAATCCGTCTGCAGCAGCGACCGCAGCGTCTCCACATCATAACCAAAGGCCAGGTACTTCTCCCTGACAGGAAACGGAGGCAATACCAACAACCTCCTGGCCAACCCCCAGAACAGCACCCCACCAGTAGCTGAACCGGAGACAACATTAATCACCTCGACAGGGTTGATTTCAGACCCCACCGCCTCACCCAACATCCCCTCCATCTCCTCTGACCTCAGCGCCGACGGTAAATACAGCGACCTTGCCGGCCCCCTCTCAACATCTAGCTCAGCAAGCAACGCCAGCATCCTGGTACGACGGACTGAAAAACGCTTTGAAACAAGCATGGCAATATAGGCAAAAAAAGACAGAAATGAGCTACATCTCGACCACGGTCACACCGTCACCACCCTTTTTCTGGCCCCCGGGACGAAACGACCTGACCAGTGAATGGGAGGATAAAGCCTCCCTGACAATATCCCGAACGGTCCCCGTTCCCACTCCATGTATAATACACACCTGGCTCAGGCTGGACAGATAGGCATCATTCAAATATCTATCGAGCAGCGGCTCCACCTCGTCAGCCCGTTTGCCCCGCAAATCCAACTCTTCCTTGACTATCCTGCCACTCAGCCTCCGCCGCACCGGCACAAACCGCCTCGAGGCATCGACCGCAGGCTCTGCTCTCGACACACTCTCCAAGCTCAAACTCAACCTGGTGCGACCTGCCTGCACTTCGACTTGACCAGTCTCATGTGACACCAACAGCACCTTAGCCTCAATATCAGCATCTCTGACCCAGACCATATCCCCTACAGATATGTCACCTTCAGCGGCCGCTTGCTCTTCCCCTTCAACCACCTTGGCCTTCCAAACCTCACTCTTCAGCTCTTGCTGTGTCACAGCTACCGCTTTCTTGGCCCGCTCGATGCTGTCTTTCGACCTCTTCGCCGCTAGCTCAGATTGCGCCTGGCGAATTTCCTTCTGCAACTTCGCCGCCTCCAGCAGAATATCGTCCTTCGTCTCTCTGGCCATCCTCTGTCCTTCGGCCCTCAACTTCTGCAGCTCCTTCAATAGCTCACTCTTCCGCACTTCCAATTCAGTTTTGTCTCTTTCCAGAGTCTGGCGCAAATCCTCCACCAGCCGCTTTTCCTTCACCAGGTCAGTCAGCAGAGACTCCAATTCCTGGTTGCCCCTTGAAAGCATGCCTCTGGCCTGGTCCACAATCTCGGCCGGCACGCCTAACCTGGAAGCTGTAGCCAACGCATTGCTGCCTCCAGGTATCCCCACGGTAAGACGATAGGTAGGTGAAAGCGTAACAGGGTCAAAATCAAAAGATGCATTCTGCATCCCACGAGTAGCATGGGCAAAGGCTTTCAAGGCGCCGTAGTGTGTGGTGGCCACAGTCAAGGTACCGCGAGATAAGAAATGAAGCAAGACAGAGCGCGCTAGGGCCGAGCCTTCCTCAGGGTCGGTGCTAGTGCCCAGCTCATCCAGAAGCACCAGGCTCTTTTTGCTGGCACCATTGATGACACGCACCACATTCCCCACATGCCAGCTAAAGCTGGAAAGGGTCTGCTCGATGCTTTGCTCATCGCCGATATCAGCAAAAACGTTATCGAATACCGGGAGGCAGCTCTCCGCAGCCGCAGGAATCGGTATGCCAGCCTGCATCATCAAGCTAAGCAGCCCCATGGTCTTAAGCGCCACCGTCTTACCGCCGGTGTTGGGCCCAGTAATCACCAGAACAGAGAAATCCCGACCAATCTCCACCGAAAGCGGCACTGCCCTTTCTGCCAGCAAAGGATGCCTGGCCTCCACCAGCTTCAAGAGACCGGGAAATTCACCCTCCACACCCTGCCTTTCACCATCAAAAGAGGTGATAGCCGGTTCCGTTGCCCTGGCCCTCTGAGCATACCGAGCCTTGGCCAGTGCCAGGTCCAGCTCGGCAACTAACTCAACGTTGCGCCGGATTTCCGTCTCATGCACCCCCACCTTACTGCTCAACTCCCTGAGTATCCTCTCGATTTCCCGTTTCTCCTCTAGCGCCAGCTCCCTTAGCTCATTGCCCAGCTCCATGGTAGCCCAGGGTTCTACAAACACAGTTGCGCCCGTGTTCGAAACGTCATGAACAATGCCCTTAATCTCTCTGCGACACTCGACCTTCACCGGGATGACATATCGCCCTTCCCGCTCGGTGATAAGAGGTTCCTGGATAATAGTACGCCCCTTAGGCCCCTTCATAATGCCATCGAGTCGCTTCAGCAGTTCCTCCCTCGCCTGCCTCAACCTTTGCCTGATATTCGCCAGCTTGGGAGAAACTGAATCCAGCACCTCGCCACTGGACGCAATTGAGCTGCCGATGTCTTTCTCCAGTTGCCGCAGCTCAACCAGGCCTTGGGCAATGTCCCATAGCATCGGAAGCTCATTAGATAGCTTGCTCAGCCTGCTCCTCAATCGGGAAACCGCACCCAGGGTATCGTGTATTTCTACCAGCTTCGTTGGTTCCAGCACCTTGCCCAGGGTTGCCATCCTGGCCTCTTCACGCACATCACGGACTCCGCCGATGGAGAATTCAGGCTCACGGGAGAGCAGGTGCCGTGCTTCAGCCGATTGTTTCAGCAGCAGAAAAACCCTTTCACAGTCTGCCGACGGCTGCAACCCCAGCGCCAACTCTCGGCTGGCTGAAAACGAAGCAAAGTCGGCCAGTATCTCCCTTATCCGGGGAAATTCCAGTATCTCCAGGCTCTTAGTATCCAAAGCTGATGCCCATCCTTCGGTTTGCACCTACATTGTATCACCCACCTCACCAACCTGAATAATGCAGCCGCTTTCCACATCGAACCCCGCTTGACGAACCAGCAAATGCCTAATAGACTTGTCACTATCCTATGTCTCAAAATCGCATAATCGTCATCGGCGCTGGAGCCAGCGGCATGATGGCTGCCGGCAGGGCGGCTGAACTGGGTGCTGAAGTCCTACTGCTGGAAAAGACAGAGCAGCCGGGTAAAAAGATACTCATCTCCGGCAAGACACGATGCAACCTCACTAATGCCAGGCCCCTGGACGATTTCATCGCCATGTACGGCCCCAACGGTCGTTTTCTGCGCAGCGCCTTCCATCGCTTCTTCCGAGACAACTTGCTGGCACTGCTGAAGCGCTACGGCGTTGTCACCAGGGCTGAATCCGACGGACGCATTTTCCCCGCTTCAGACAACGCCCAGGACATAGTCAATGCCTTGCAACACTACATGTCTGACCACAATGTGCAAATAGAAACAGGCACCAAAGTAACCAGCATACAGGCAGAAGATAGCCAGGTCACAGGCATACAGACAGAGCAAAAAGCATACCCAGCAAAAGCTGTAATCTTGGCCACAGGCGGCGCCTCTTTTCCTGGCACCGGCTCCAGCGGAGATGGCTACCGCCTGGCCGCTCCTTTGGGCCACACAATCATCAAATTGCGCCCTAGCCTCGTCCCCCTGGCTGTCCAGGAAGCAGAACTTGCCCAAAGCATGCGGGGGCTGAGCCTGAGCAACGTGCGCCTCACCGCCTACCAGTGCTCAGCCGACCAAATCGACGACTTCCCGGCACCAACCGCCAACTCAGGCCGAGGCGCAGGAAGAAAACCACGCCATCCTGTGATTGAAAGCCGGTTGGGCAACCTGATGATGACCCATTTCGGCGTTGGTGGCCCAACTGTACTTCAGATAAGCCTGGCAATCGTTGATGCGTTGGAAACCAGCCCGGTCAGCATCGCCATCGACCTGCTGCCAGACAGAACCCAAAAACAACTGGATGAACAACTACAACGCGACTTCGACCGCCACGGCAGGCGAACCTACAAGCGCATATTGGCAGAACTGCTACAGCCGAAAATGATTCAACCATTTCTGCAAATATCAAGCATACCGCCCGAAAAACAGGCCCACCAGATTACCGCAGAGGAGCGCAAGCGTCTGGTGAAGCTGCTCAAGTCGCTGCGCTTCAACATCAAAGAGCCGCTACCCCTGGCGTCGGCCATGGTCACCGCCGGCGGAGTATCCCTCAAAGAGATAAACCCACGCACCATGGAATCGCTGCTAATAAAGAGGCTCTACCTCTGTGGAGAGGTGATAGATATCGATGCCGAAACCGGCGGCTACAATCTGCAGGCTGCCTTTTCCACCGGCTACGTCGCCGGCGAGCAGGCAGCAGCCACTGCAAAGTCTATACAGTGAAACCAAACTAAATCACAGCACGCGGATTCCGAATTCTTTCAGGCTTTCCGCCAAGGCGCTCAGTGGTAAACCCATAACATTAAAATAATCGCCCTCTATTTTCTCAATGAGCACCGCCCCTAACCCCTGGATAGCGTAAGCTCCAGCTTTACCCAGGGGCTCTCCCGACCGGACATAGGCCTCTATCTCTCCTGCAGTCAACTCCCTGAACCGCACTTTGGTCTCCACCGAGCGGGACACGGATTTCCCGTCATCAGCATCAAGGATGGCAAAGCCGGTGATGACAGAATGCGTTTTCCCGCTCATCGCCACTAGCATCTCCCGTGCTTCGCCCTCGGTCTTTGGCTTACCCAAAATCCTTCCCTCCAGGACGCCAAAGGTGTCGGCTGCTATTACCACTGCGTTCTTATGCTTCTTAGCCACAGACGAGGCCTTTTCCATCGACAGCGACTTTGCCAGCTCATGCGGTTCCACACTTGACCCCAAGTCCTCTGTCGAATTGCTCGGTACCACCTGGAATTTGAGGCCGATTTGCCCCAGCAGTTGTCTCCGCCTGGGAGACTCCGAGGCCAATATGACTCGCTTCATATCCTTATGTCAAGCAGTAGACTACCTGTGGTCAGACTCCAGGATACGACTTCTCCAGACGCAATAGCAGCTTCTTCATATCCAATCCACCACTGAATCCACCTAACCCGCCATCGCTGCGGACCACTCTGTGGCAAGGGATGATAATAGGCAACGGATTCCTTCCCAGAGCTTGCCCCACCGCTCGCATAGCCTTGGGTTTCCCTAACTGCACAGCCACCCACCCATAGCTCCTAGTTTGGCCATAGGGAATATTTTTCGTTATCGCCCACACATCTTGCTGAAAGCGAGTAGCCACGGACAAATCCAGCCGGTCAGGGAAATCCACACGCTCACCGTTGCAATATCGTTGCAATCGCTGGGGCAAATCGGCGGGAAAGTCAGAATCACTCCCATCGACAGGCAAACATGAGTTCTCAACTGCACCAAGTACCTTTTCTTTGGATGCCCGCGGCAAAATCAATCGCCGCAACCCTTTTGCCGAACCGACAATGCCCATCCACCCCAAATGAGTAGAGAATACTCTCAAATTCAGAGGAGCCCCTTTCAAGACTTACTTACCAGCTTGTCCAGCACCGAACTATAAGCACGATACGTTCCAGTATCAAAAAGGACAAAGTACACTTCCTCTAGTGTGACCAACATACCACGCAGAAAAGAGACAACCGTTTCTATGGCTATCTCCGCTGCCTCAGCCACAGGATAGCCATATGCCCCTGTGCTAATGGAAGGAAAAGAAACGCTCCTCAGCTTGCATTCTGCAGCCAGTTTCAGACTCTCACGATAGGCACTCGCCAGCAGTTCAGGCTCATCACGGCTGCCACCATGCCAGACCGGGCCCACAGTATGAATCACATACTTCGATGGAAGGTTACCCCCCGTAGTTATTACAGCCTTCCCCGCGTCCAATCGCCCAATTTTGGCTATAATCTGCTTACATTCTTCCTTAATGGCAGGACCGCCGGCACGGTGGATAGCCCCATCCACACCCCCACCACCCATCAAACCAGAATTAGCGGCATTGACGATAGCATCTGTGCTCTGCCTTGTGATATCATCCTGCATCAGCATCAGCTTTGCCTTGCCTATTATTCTGGAGCTATTCTCGCTCATATCCACCTCTTAACCCACATTAGCCCAATTCAGGCTCGATCAACCCATAATCACCATCATCACGCCGGTAAAGCACACTAAGCGCTTTATTTTCGTCATTGACAAACAGGAAGAAGTCATGACCTAAAAGCTCCATCTGCTCTGCCGCATCTGCCACGGTCATTGTCTTGGCCCAAAACCGCTTGACCCGCACCACCCTGGGTGCATCTTCAGCTTCCTCCACCAGCACCGGCCGCAATGGAGCACCCCGGCCTTTCCGATACCTTTTCCCCTTGAATCGTTCTATCTGGCGGGACATCACCTCATAAACAGCATCCACAGCCGCGTACACGCTATCTCCCCGTTCCTCTCCTCTCAGCAGAGTGCCTTTACTATTCAAAGTCACTTGAACAGTAAAGCGTTGCTGGGGCGAACGCGTCTTCTCTTCACGTATCTCGACTTTGCCCCCATTGATGCTAGGCAGATACCGACTCAACTTCCCTATCTTCTTATTAACATAACCTTCGATTGTCTCCATGTCCTTCAGATTTCTGGTAATGATTTCCAGTTCCATCTTCTCAACTCCTTGCTTTAAATTTCTCTGGCCAGCGTCAAACCCCAAACAGTTGCAACACCCCCACTCTTAAGAGCACAAGCGCACGCTTCTAACGTAGCACCAGTGGTGCAGACATCGTCAATTAGTATAATACCAGCTCCCGCCAGTTTCTGATTACGAGAGATGAAAGCATCAATCACGTTATTCCTGCGCTCTTCCATTGTTGTGGTCTTCACTTGCGGCGAGCTATTCCTAGAGCGGCAGAGACAATCTTCTATTACTGGCAAGCCGTTCAACTTGGCCAATTCACGAGCCAATAATACTGACTGATTATAACCCCGTTGCCTCAGCCTGCGAGGATGGAGCGGTACTGGCACCAGTACATCGCCGGGCACTAGGCTTGACTGCAGATAATTATGCACCAACCGAGCCAGATAAGGGGATATAGCCCTGAGGTTGTCGTATTTCAGTGCATGAACTGCCTGGCGTATCGTCCCCTCAAACCGGAAGGGCGAGCGAATGCCATCGATACCTGTAAAGCTGCCCCAGCAAGC
>Ga0194126_10011951_pt1 | contig 11061 bp, 5 predicted proteins | sample TA2KigC150mmetaG_FD_148641 | JGI IMG/M metagenome (GOLD analysis project Ga0194126, IMG submission 148641) | Freshwater microbial communities from Lake Tanganyika, Tanzania - TA2015035 Kigoma Deep Cast 150m | ecosystem: Environmental > Aquatic > Freshwater > Lake | place: Tanzania: Lake...
GGCCGCCGGCCGGTCGCGGAGACCCTGCTCGGGCAGGCAGGCGAATGCGCGCTGCACGGCGTCGTAGCGCCCGGCCGCCAGCAGCCCCTCGCCCGCCTTCTCGATCAGCCGCACCGCCGTCCCGACATAGCCCGCTTCGGCGTAGGCCTCCGCCGCCTCCGCCCAGGCGCCCTGGCGCGCGAAAAGCCGCGCCGCGCGCCTCAGGAGGGATCGGCGGGCCTTCTCGTCGAGCACCCGCGGCAGGCGATCCCTCAGAAACGAGCGGAAGAGGTGATGATAGCGGTAGCCGCCGGAGGCGCCGCCCGTGGCGACGGTGAAGAGGTTGCGGCGCGCGAGCTCCTCGAGTCGGGCGCGGCTGTCGCGCGTGCCGAGGAGCGCGTCGCAGATCTCCGGCTGGAGCTCGGTGAGCAGGGAAGTACGGACAAGAAAGTCCCGCATCGATAGATCGAGCCGCCCGACGACCTCCTCGGCGAAGTACTCGAACCACCCGGTGCCCGCCCGACCCATGCGATCGAGGGCGCGCGCGACCGCGTCCGCGCCCGACCCGTCGAGCAGCTGGAGGAAGATCTCGATGCCGGAGGCCCAGCCCTCGGTCTGCGCCACCAACCGCCGCGCCTGCTGCCGCTCGAGTCGCGCGCCCGGGAATCGGTGGGCGAAGAGGTCGGCTGCCTCCTCCGGCCTGAACTCCAGTTCGTGCGCGGTCAGCTCGGCGACACCCCCCTGGCAACGGGTCTTCAGCGTCGCCACCTCCAGAGGCTCGCGCGACGAGAGGATGAGCGTGTTGCCGGCGGGCAGATAGCGGATGAGACCGTCGAGGAAGCGCAGCACCGGCGCGGAGTCGCGGATGAGGTGCGCGTCGTCGAGCACCAGCAGCCGCTCTTCTCCGTCCCGGAGAGAGGCTGCCGTCTCCGCGAGCAGGCGCCGCGGGAACTCGGGGTCGCGCGGGTCCCTCTCGAGATCCGCGCGCGGGCTGCCGGCGTCGAGAGCCTCCCTCAGGTGGGCCCCCAGGACCGCCAGGTCGACGTCTCCCTCATCGAGGCTTAGCCAGCTGCAGCGCCTGCCCCCTTCCCGGGCGTTGGCGGCCAGGAAGGAGGTCTTGCCGAATCCCGCGCCGGCGGTGACCAGCACGAGTTGCTTCGTCCGCCAGCCGGGCCAATCCCGGTCGAGACGGCGGCGAGGCACGTAGCCGGCGGGGAGCCGCGGGATGTGGGTCTTTTCCGGATTCGTCGCCATCAACGAGCGCATGGAAGCCCCTGGTGTTCTTCGAAGCTGCCGAATCCTGGAGATTGTACCTCATCGAGACAGGTGACCGAAACCTCCCCCGATGCCCTCCCGCCTCTCGCCTTCCTCACAACTCCCTCCCCGCAAACGGGTTGGGTTCCCGGCGGGGGAGGGCAACCGCGCCCCCCGGCGAGGCCGAGCGCGCGGCGCCCCCCTGGCCGCGCCCCGCCGGGTAAGTCCCGCGTAAGCGACCGCGACCAAACTGCGCCCGATCGATGGCGGGCCGGCGCTTCGTTCCGCTGCAGATCGCAGGGGAGCCGATCCAGCCGACCGCCGGGGAGAGGGAGGCGCGATGTCCACATTCGTCGTGCGGTTCATCGGAAATCCCGCGCAGGGCTACCGCGGCAGGGTCAGGCACGTGGCCAGCGGCGAGGAGGCGTCCTTCGCCAATCTGGAGTCGCTGCTGGCCTTCTTCGATCAACTGCACGCCGTGCGCTCACGGGCGGGAGAAACCGAGGACCTGGAGACCGCGCCGGCGATGCCGGCGGAGCGCGCCGAGGCCGATGCCTGGCGCACACTCGAGGGGAGGGAGACATCATGAGTCGGGGAACCACGCGCAGTGAGAGCTGTTCGCTCGGCCTCGTCCTCGCGATGGCGCTGGCGCTGTGTGTCGGCGCCGTACCGTCCGCCGAGGCCGAGACGATCACCTGGGCCAACCTCGCCGGAGGCACCTGGAACACGGCCGCCAACTGGAATCCGGCCGATGTGCCCAACGAGGCCGGCGAGGAGGCGCTCGTCGCCAACGACGGAGTAACCTACACGATCACGCTCAATGTGTCGCCCGGCCTGGACGCGCTGGCGATCCAGAATCCCACCGCGACGCTCAATCTGGGAAGCAGCACACTCACGCTGCTTCAGTCCGCGGGCCTCTCCAATGCGGGACGCATTCAGGCGAATTCGGGCAGCGCGACGATCACGGGAGCGGTGTTCAACCAATCGGCGGGCACGATCCAGACGCTGAACAACTGCGACCTCTACTTCCCCGGCCAGACCCTGTTCAACGACGGCACGATCAAGATCAATGCCCTCGCGGGCACCGGGAACAGCAACCTGATCGCCTCGGGCAATGTCATCCTCGAGGGCGGCGGCGTGCTGCGGATGGTCACCTCCGGGCAAGTCAACGACGCCGAGCTCGAGACGGGCAGCGGCTTCACCCTGACGCAGCAGGTAACCCACTCGATCAGGGGCGCGGGCACGATCAACGCCGCCCTCGTCAACTACGGCACGGTGATGGCGGATGAGAGCGGCCGCACGCTGTGGCTGACGGCGAATCCCAAGTCCAACGACGGCACGATGGGGGCCGTCGCGGGCTGCTATCTCAACCTGGGCCCGACGACGCTGACGCAGGGCCCGGGCGGACGGCTGCTCGGAGACGAGGGCGCCGTGCGGCTCGAGAGTGGCGCCACGATCGTTGGGGGCACTTTCGCGTCCAACGGCGCCGGCAAGGTGACCACGGTCACGGGCGGCCCCGTGACGATCGAGGACATCCGCAACCTGGGCCGCTTCGACGTCATTCCCGCGACGGTCCATCTGCGTGGCACGCTCACCACCAACGACGGCACGATCACGCTCAATCCGGCTGGCAGTGCCAACAATTCCGTCCTCACCTTCATCGAGGACTTGACGCTCAGCGGCAGTGGCCAGTGCGTGATGGTGGCCGCGACCGATGCGAACGACGCCAGGGTCGAGTCCTCCGCCGGCGTCACCGGCACGAACGGACCCGGGCACACGATCCGCGGCTCGGGGACGATCTCGGCGGCGCTCGTCAACGAAGGCCTCATCTCCGGCGACGATACGGTGCGGGCGCTAGACCTGATCACCAATCCGAAGACCAATGCGGGAACCCTCCAGGCCGTCGCCGGCGGCAGGCTGAACGTCACCGGCTGCGCGGTGACCCAGGACCCGGGCGGGACGATCCTGGCTGACAACGCCCTCGTCGGTCTGGGCGACGGCAGCACCATCACGGGCGGCACGCTGGCGAGCAGCGGCGCGGGAAGGGTGACCACGATCTCGGGAACCACGACGATCGAGGACATTCACAACCTGAGCCGCCTTGACGTCATTCCCGCAACGGTCAACCTGCGCGGCACCCTTGTCACCAACGACGGCACGATCACGCTCAACCCCGGCGGCAGCGCCAACAACTCCTTTCTGGTCTTCGTCGAGGATGCCACGCTGGGCGGCAGCGGCGAGTGCCTGATGGTGGCCGCGACGGCGTCCAACGACGCGAACATCCAAACCGCGGCGGGCATCACCGGCACCAACGGCCCTGGGCACACGATCCGCGGCTCCGGGACGATCTCGGCTGCGCTCGCCAACGAAGGTCTCATCTCCGGCGACGATACGGTGCGCTCGCTCGATCTGACGACGAACCCGAAGACCAACGCGGGCACGTTGCAGGCCGCCGCCGGCGGCAGGCTGAACATCACCGGCTGTACGGTGGCCCAGGACCCGGGTGGGACGATCCTCGCCGACAACGCCGTCGTCGGTCTGGGCGCCGGCGGCACCGTCACAGGCGGCGTTCTGGCGAGCGCCAATGGCGGCGCCGTGCGCTCCGACGCCGGCACGGCGACGCTGGGGGGCGTGACCAACATCGGCACGCTCCAGATCCTGGGGAACGGGAGTTCGATCACCGTCAACGGATCGTCGTTCGCCAACGAGGGACTGATCGCCGTCAACTACAGCGGGATCAGCAACAACGCGACCCTGCGGTTCGCTGACACCTGCACCCTGACCGGGGCAGGAGAGGTCTTCCTGCGGGTGGGCGGCAGCAGCATTAGCGACGCGGTGATCTCCACCCTGGGAGACGCCGTGTTGACGGTCGGCGCCGATCAGCTCATCCATGGCTCCGGCGAGTTGAGTGCGCGCATGGTCAATCAGGGCACGATCGTGGCCGACGATCCCACCTGGGACCTCACCTGCAACAGCGACGACCTGATCAACCATGGCGTCATGCGGGCTGAGGACGGTGGCGACCTCCTCATCTCCGACGGCACCCTCATCAATCTGGCGACGGTGGCCGCGATCGACGCGAGCCGAATCCTCGTCAGCGCCGCCGGATTCCTGAGGAACCAGGGCCAGATCACCGCTACGGATGAAGGGCTGCTGTGGGTCTCCAGCAGCTCCGGACAGCTCGTCAACGATGGCTCGATCACTGCCGGGCCCATGGGGCACTTCCACGTCACCAACGGGTCGGTCAAGAACTACGGCACCGTGCGGGCCGAGGCCCAGGGCGCGGTCTGGGTCGACTACGGCACCTACTGGAGCGAGGGGCTGACTGCCGTCTCTGCCGATGGCTCGTTCTGGTCGGATCGCATGCAGGTGAGCGGCAACTACAGCGGGTCCACGCTGACCGGCGGCACCTGGCAGGTTGAGGCAGGCGGCATCATGCGCCTCATCGACTGCAACGTGCAGACGCTCAAGGCGGGCGCGGTCCTGATCGGGCCGGGCGCGACGATCTACAGCAACGAGGGGTCGACCGATGCCCTGGCAGGACTCACCTCCATCCAGGCCGGTGGTCACCTGGAAGTCCGCGCAGGACGCGACTACGCGACGCCCGGCAACCTCACCAACGCCTTCGGCGGCCTCACCGTGGGCGCCGGCTGCGCCTTCGCGGTCCTGGGCCAGTACACGCAGACCGGCAACGGCGAGATCGACCGCGGCGTGGCCTGCATCGATGGAACGCTCGACACGAACGCCGGGACGCTCGCGATCTCGAGCGGGACCCTGTGCGGTTCCGGGACGATTCTCGACGATGTGAACAGCGGCGGCTGGGTCAAGCCGGGCTCACTCAGCGGAAGCCTGGTCGGGACGCTGGCCGTCGCGGGCAGCTTCGTCCAGTCGCCCGGCGGCACCTTCGACGTGCAGCTCGGCGGCACCGGGACGGGCGAGTCGGATGTGCTGCAGGTTAGCGGACAGGCCTCCCTGGCGGGACGGCTCATCGTGCGCTCGATCGAGGGCTACACGCCCCAGGTCGGCGACCGCTTCACGATCCTCGCCTGCGGCGCGCGGACGGGCGAGTTCGCGGTAGAGACGGGCTGCCCCGGGCTGGGGTTGATCTACGACACCTTCTACTACGCCGATCGGGTCGAGATCGAGATCCTGGGCGATGCGAGCGCGGTGGCGGAGCCGGAGCTCGCGGGCGAGCCGCAGGAGCCGGGGGAGGAAGCGGAACCCGCTGCTCCCGGAGCGAGCGACCCTGCGGCGGAGGACCCGGGGAACGGGGCCGGACAGGCGGGCACCACGAAGATCCCGACCGCCGTGTCTCTCACCGCGCGGCCTTTGGGCGGCGGCGCGGCTGCTCTCGAGCTCGCGCTCCCCGAGTCGGCCGAGATCGATCTGCGGCTCTACGATCTCAACGGACGACAGGTGGCGATCGTCGCGCGGGGCTTCGAGGCCGCCGGCGTGCACGACTATGCGCTGAGCGGTGAGAGATTCAGGGGACGGGGACTGCCGGCGGGGATCTACCTGGCGGCGGTGCGGATCCGGTCGGCGAGCGAGACGCTGCGAACCGGCACCAGGGTCGTGCTGATCCGCTAGGGGCAGACCACAAGAGAGCGGGGCTGGGACATTCGCCGGTTCGCGCGGCCTGTGCCGCGCGGACCGGCGAAGGGCGCGATCCGAGGTTCAGCCCCGCGTGCCGCGCCTCATGAAGCAGCCCTCCGTCCAGGCCATGACCCGCCCTCGTGGAGAGGCTGCGCCCGCAGCTGGGCGCGGCCCTGCCGCCCGGGGAAACATGGCCGACCTGCGATCCCTCCGGAGGTTCGCTATCTCATCCGCACGATGTCGTCCGCCAACCCGCTCTGGGGCTCACCGACCCCTCCGCTACGTGGACCGATCAACAGGTCGCGGTGGCGGTGCGGGCGGATGTAGCTGCCGGGCTGCACGGCGTTGAGCAGGCGCTGGTAGCCGTCGCCGGCGTCGTTGAAGCGTGTTCATCCCAAACGATCTGCACCCCTGTTGCCAGGTCCGGAACGATGACCTCTCCGCACACGGGATCCGTCTTCCGGGAGCATGCCTCCTACTTCGCCGGAATTCGCCGCCGACTCGGAGCGGCGGCTCCGTCGCGCTCGAACCCTGGGGACGCCTCGCCTACGATCGGCGAAGGTCGAAGCGGTCCAGGTTCACCACCTTGTTCCAGGCCAGGGCGAAATCCCGCACGAACTTCTCTCCCGCGTCCGCCTGGGCGTACACCTCCGCCAAGGCGCGGAGCAGCGAGTTCGAGCCGAACACCAGGTCCACGCGAGTGCCCGTCCACTTCGGGCTTCCGGTCTTGCGATCCACGGCCGCGAACATGTGTCCGGCATCGGACGTCGGCTTCCACTCGATGCCCATGTCGAGCAGGTTGACGAAGAAGTCATTGGTCAGCGCGCCGAGGCGCGTCGTGAACACGCCGTGCTTCGATCCGCCGAAGTTGGCGCCGAGCACGCGAAGGCCGCCGACGAGCACGGTCATCTCGGGAGCGCTCAGGGTCAGCAGCTGCGCTCTGTCCACCAGCATGTGCTCGGCGGGCGCGGCGAAGCCCTTCTTCCGGTAGTTGCGGAAACCGTCGGCCAAGGGCTCCAGGACGGCGAAAGACTCGACGTCGGTCTGTTCCTGCGAGGCGTCCATGCGGCCCGGGGTGAACGGCACTTCCACCGAGTGGCCGCCTGCCTTGGCCGCCGCCTCCACCGCCGCCGAGCCGCCCAGCACGATCAGGTCGGCCAGGGAGACCTTCTTGCCCCCCTTCTCTGCGGCGTTGAACTCCTTCCGAATCTCCTCGAGCGCGGCAAGCACCTTGGCCAGCTCTCCCGGCTGGTTCACTTCCCAGTCCTTCTGGGGCGCGAGGCGAACGCGCGCTCCGTTGGCACCTCCCCGCTTGTCCGAACCGCGGAAGGTGGAAGCCGAGGCCCAGGCGGTGGAGACCAGCTGGGCCACCGAGAGGTCGGAGGCCAAGATCTTCGCCTTGAGTTCGGCGATGTCTTTCGCATCGATCAAGGCATGATCGACGGCGGGGACCGGGTCTTGCCAGATCAGGTCCATAGCCGGGACTTCCGGGCCGAGGTAGCGGACCTTGGGCCCCATGTCGCGATGGGTCAGCTTGAACCAGGCGCGGGCGAAGGCATCGGCGAAGGCCTTCGGGTCCTTGTGGAAGCGGCGCGCGATCGGTTCGTAGAGCGGATCGAATCGCAAGGAGAGGTCGGCCGTGGTCATCATCGGCCGGTGCTTCTTCGACGGGTCGTGCGCGTCCGGGATCATGTGCTCCGGCCTGACGTCCTTCGCCAGCCACTGCCAGGCGCCTGCCGGGCTCTTCACCAGCTCCCACTCGTAGCCGAACAGCATGTCGAAGTAGCCCTGGTCCCACTTGGTGGGATGGGGTTTCCAGGCGCCTTCGATCCCGCTCGTGTTGGTATGGACGCCCTTACCGGTCCCCAAACGGTTGATCCAGCCCAGGCCCTGCTCCTCCAGCGGAGCCGCTTCCGGCTCCGGACCGACCAATGCCGGGTCGCCCGCGCCGTGGGCCTTGCCGAAGGTGTGTCCGCCCGCGACGAGCGCCACCGTCTCCTCGTCGTTCATGGCCATGCGGGCGAAGGTCTCCCGCACGTCCTTGCCGGAAGCCACGGGATCGGGATTGCCGCCCGGGCCTTCCGGGTTCACGTAGATCAGCCCCATCTGCACGGCGGCCAGTGGGTTCTCGAGCTGGCGCTCGCCGCTGTAGCGCTCGTCGCCCAGCCAAGTGCGCTCGCTCCCCCAGTAGATGTCCTCTTCGGGCTGCCAGATGTCCGCGCGCCCCCCCCCGAAGCCGAAGGTCTTGAAGCCCATCGATTCCAGCGCGCAGTTTCCGGCCAGGATCATGAGGTCGGCCCAGGAGATCTTGTTGCCGTACTTCTGTTTGATGGGCCAGAGCAGGCGGCGCGCCTTGTCCAGGTTGACGTTGTCGGGCCAGCTGTTGAGCGGCGCGAAGCGCTGGTTGCCGGTACCGCCGCCGCCACGCCCGTCGGAGATGCGATAGGTGCCGGCGCTGTGCCAGGCCATCCGGATGAACAGGCCGCCGTAGTGTCCCCAATCCGCGGGCCACCACTCCTGCGAGTCGGTCATCAGCGCGTAGAGGTCCTTCTTCAGGGCCGCCAGATCGAGCTTCTTGAACTCCTCGGCATAGCTGAAGTCGGGCCCCAGCGGATTGGAGGCCGAAGCGTGCTGGTGAAGGATGCCCAGGCTAAGCTGGTGAGGCCACCAGTCGCGATTCGACGTGCCCTTGCCCTTCTTGCCCGTGACGGGGCACTTGCTCTCTCCGTTCATCTTCCATCCTCCTCTAAGCTAGGGGCACGAAGCGGACCGTTCGGGGTGACTGCGGGCTTCGACGCGCATGGGGCGCCGTCCGCTTCCGGGAGCGTACGCGCCTCGCCCTTCCCGAACTGATCATGCTCTCCTCTTCTTGAAGCGCCCTCGAATCACAATCATGTAGTCGGTGATCTCCGCGTCCTTGATCGACTCAAGACCGGAGACCGACAGCTTCTCCCAGGGGATGTCCCGCATCTCCCCTGTCTCCTCATCGATCAGATGGTGGTGCCTGGAGACGTTCGAGTCGAAGACCGTCCCGGCTCCGAACGGGTGCTGGCGCAAGAGGCCCTTCTCGTTCAAGAGGTTCAGCGTGTTGTACACCGTTGCCCGGGAGATGACGGGCAGGCGCTCTCGGGCCTTCCGCAGGACCGTCTCTGCGCTCGGGTGCGTATCGTTTCCCAGCACACAGCTGGCGACGGCCACCCGATGTGCGGAAGGCCGAATCCCATGCGCGCGCAGGAGCTCGACGACTTCTGAATCCGTCATGCGAGCTAGACTATGTCCAGTTTTGGGAACAGTCAAGAGAAATCGGTGGCCACGTAGTCCGCGCGCTCCGTGTCCGCCGTCCCGACTCTCCCACCTGCGCGCTCTCCGGTCATCGAGCGCGCAGATGGAATGGTCGGGACGGACAGGCTCGCGCCGGACAGCCCTCACCTCGCCAGCGCCAGCAGCGTCTCCATGTACGCCGCCGCCGAGGCGTCGCCCTCCGCCGGGGCCCAGGCGGGGAACTCCTTGTCCGTGGCCGGATCGTAGGGGCCGTTCTTGCCCTCGAAGACGACCGTATCGGGCGCCAGCGCCAGGAAGCAGTGCCAGACGCCGGGAGCCAGATCCACGGCGAGCGCCGGGCGCGACGGGCCGAGCCGGCGCGCTTCCAGCACGCCCCCGTCGTCGTCGAAGCGGAAGAAGGCGATCTCCCCCTGAAGCACGACGAAGCTCTCCGACTTCCCGGGGTCCCGGTGGCGGTGCGGGCGGATGTAGCTGCCGGGCTGCGCGGCGTTGAGCAGCCGCTGGTAGCCGTCGCCGGCGTCGTGGAAGTCGTGGTTCGTTCGCCCGCGCGGCAGGCGCGCGGCCCGCTCGCAGAGCCGGGCGAGGAGCTCGCGGGTGACATAGGCCGTGGCTGGGCGCCCCGCGAAGGGGGTCGACCCGTCGGGGAACCCGGGACCGGATGCGGTCATCGACTCCTCCGCGAGCGCCGGGCCTCCCAACTCTCCATCGGCTCCGCTCCCGCCGGCGAGGCCTCCTCGCAGCGGCGCAGCAGCGCCAGCACGGGAGGCAAGGCGACGAACGCCGCCAGCAGCCCGGGGATGAAGCGGAAGAAGCCGCGCTTGAAGGTGAAGTGCATCGTCCAGATCGGATTGAGCCTCTCGTTCCAGAGGTAGAAGAAGGGCATGTAGAGGAGGAACGACACGGCCAGCAGCAGGAGCAGCGTGCCGGCGAGGTCCTCGCCCCGGAGACGCGGCGTCGCGGCGGCGCCGCGCGATCCCGCGGGCGTCGACTCCCACTCGCGTCCCGTCGGCTCGCCCCCGTCAGCGGGGCGCGCTCGGGTTCCTCTCGCCGCTCGCCCGTACCGTCCCCAAGCCCACAGGCCGACGGTCAACCCGATCAACCAGGCCAGCTCCCCGAAGTTCTCCGGCTCGAGGATGACGGCGAAGGCGTATCCGAACACGCGCAGCATCCGGCCCGGATCGAGCGGTATCGAGCGCAGGAAGTACTCGCCGGGGTCGTAGCCGATCAGCCCGTTCACGAAGAAGAGATTCCAGAGCACGAAGAAGGCGGCCGAGGGCAGGGGCACGAGCAACGCCCGCAGGCGGCGCCCGCGCAGCGCCGCGGCCCCGACGGCCCCCAGCGCCGCGGCGAAGAGGACGTTCTCGCTGCGCGCCGTCGACGCCGCCAGCAGCCAGAGGGCGGCGGTCGCCAGGCGGCCGCGCCCGCGCAGGCGATCGGCAAGGGCGAAGAGGCCGAGCGCCGTGTAGGCCTTGCTCGGCAGGTCGGTCTGCCCGACGGTCAGGTGAAAGGCAAGCTCGGGCACGAGCAGCGAGAGGAAAACGGCCAGCGACGCGGCGGTGGGCGACGCCGTGCGCCGGCGCACCCAGGAGCCGAAGCAGAGGGCGAATCCCGCCGCCAGCAGGGGCACCCAGAGGCGCTGGATCGGCGGGTGGAAGAGGTACCAGAAGCCCTGGTTGGTGGCGGTGAAGGGCGGGTAGACGCACTGGGCGTTGAAGTCCAGGTTCGTGAAGACGCTCGAGCGGATGCGGCCTTCCTCGGCGAGGATCTTACCGACGAGATCGTAGCCGACCAGCGCGTCGTACTCGCGCGGCGGGAAGACGCCGACCTGGACGAGGCTGAAGAGGACGAGGCTCGCCGCCGCGAGGGTCAGGAGCGCCGCCGCGGGCGCCCGCCACGCGGCGCGGGCGAGGCTGACGGCGAGCGTCCGCGCGCGCGTCACCGCCGCCGCGATTG
>Ga0194126_10011954_pt1 | contig 11059 bp, 3 predicted proteins | sample TA2KigC150mmetaG_FD_148641 | JGI IMG/M metagenome (GOLD analysis project Ga0194126, IMG submission 148641) | Freshwater microbial communities from Lake Tanganyika, Tanzania - TA2015035 Kigoma Deep Cast 150m | ecosystem: Environmental > Aquatic > Freshwater > Lake | place: Tanzania: Lake...
ATTCTGGGGGGCATCCAGCAGCAGCCAAGAACATGGCGCGTCTGAGGATTGGGCGTGCTTCAGCAGTGCCGTGGTCGCCGCGAGCGGATCGCTGCCCAGCTCGCTGGCCCGCAGCAACTCCGCAGGTGCCTGGCCGGCCGCATCGGGCAGATCGGCCTGGGGCACTGGCTCCCACTCGGCGCGCACCAGCCAAGCGGCTGGCCCGTGGGGTAGAGCAGCCGGGCTGGCTGAGCCATCTGCCGCCTCGATGGGGAACAGCCAATCGAGCGCAGCCCGGGGCAGCCGGCGCAGGCGGAAGCCGCGAATCCAGCCAAGCGGTTCGTTGCCACCCTCTGGGAGCAGCAGCAGATCAGCCAACACAAAGGCGGGCTCGTCGCTGGGTCGAAGCCGCACCTGGCAAGCCAAACGATCAGGCAGCGGCAGCTGTTGCAAGCTCAGCGCTTCAAAGCCCACTGGCAAAAACAGCTGACCCGCTGCCGCCTCAGGATCCAACGTGGCCGCCACCGCTTGGAAGCAGCCATCGAGCAGGGCCCAGTCGTTTGCCTCGCCCTGCCGCACCAAGCTGGCCCAGGCAGCGGTTCCCTCGCGGCGCAGCGACACCAAGCTGCGGAAGCTGGGGCCGTAACTCAGGCCAAAGCCTTCGAGCACCGCATAGAAACCCGCCAGATCCAGCTCCTGGGCATGCTCAGCCAGGGGTTGGGGCGCCAGAGGCGCTTCTGCTGCTTGCTGGGTCTGACCCACGCCGCAGCTGCCGTGGGAGCGCCAAGGGGCTCCTGCGGCCTGGCTGTGGAATTCGATGCGTTCAGGCGCCCAGAGCAGCTGCAGTTGCGTGTCCTCGTCAGCCAGGCGCAGCGGCTGATCGAGGTTGAGATCGCTGAGGGTCAGCGGCAACTCCTGCGCCTGGGCCGCCTGCAGCGCCAGCTGCACAAAGCCCGCCGCCGGAAACACGACCTGGCTGCGGATGCGGTGGTCGCCCAGATCGACCGGGGCCGAAGCCGTGAGGGTGGTGGCAAAACGTCGCTCTGTGCCGCCGGGCAGCTCGAGCAGCGCAAGCCCAGCCCACGCCGAGGCGGCCGGCTGGGAATCTGGGGGCTGATCAGTCGCGGCAGTGGCAGTGGCAGTGGCAGCACCCTGGCCCAAAATGTGGCCCAACCACAGGCTCGCGGGGGCTTCGCCCTCACCAGGGCGGCTCCACCAGTAGCGCTGCCGTTGGAAGGGATAGCCCGGCAGGGCCACCTGCCGGTGCGGGAAGGGGCGGTGGAAGCCCCGCCAATCAACGCTGTAGCCACTGCGGTGCAGCTCAGCAAGGCTGCGCAGGATCACCTGCCAGTCGTCGAGGCCGGGGCGCAGGCTGGGCCACCAGGCGTAGGGGCCCTCCAAACACTGACGGCCCATGCCGATCAGGGTGGGTTTGGCGCCCAGCTCCACAACGGTGACCGCCCCCTGGGCCGCCAGGGTGGCCATGCCCTGGGCAAAGCGCACCGGCGACAGCACGTGGTCGCACCAGTAGTCGCTCTGGGCGATCTCGGGGCCGGCCAGCTCGCCGCTGACGTTGCTCACCAGCGGGCGGCTGGGGGGCGAAAAGCGGATCTGGCGCAGCACCTGCTCGAAGTCTTGGAGCATCGGCGCCATCGCCGGCGAATGGAACGCATGCGACACCGCCAGGGGGTGGCAGGCGATGCCGGCGCTTTGGGCCACCTTCACCAGGGCATCGAGCGCTTTCTGCGGGCCCGACACCACCGTGTTGGCGGGGCCGTTGTAAGCGGCGATGGCCAAGCCCGCTGCCGCCTTGGAGCCACTGCCCGCCGCCTCGATCAGCTCTTGCACCTGCTGGGCCGGGGCGATCAAGGCCGCCATGCCGCCGCCCTTGGGCAGGGCCTGCATCAGGCGGCCGCGGGCGGCGACCAACTTGATGGCGTCCTCAAGGTTGAACACCCCGGCCAGATGGGCGGCGACGATCTCGCCGACGCTGTGGCCCATCAGCAGATCGGGCTTAAGGCCCCAGCTCTTCCACAGCTGGGCCAGGGCATAGCCCACCACAAACAAGGCCGGCTGGGTGAAGCCGGTCTGATTGAGCAGGGTGGCGGCCTGCTCTTCAGCGCCTTCAGCCGGAAACAGCACACTGGCCAGGGGCTGATCCAGCAGGGGATCGAGCAGGGCCGTGGCCCGCTCAAACGCCTCACGAAACACCGGATGCTGCTCATGCAGCCCCCGCGCCATGCCCAGGGCCTGGGAGCCCTGGCCGGTAAACAAAAACGCCAGCTTGCCGGGACGGCGCGAGGCCTGACCGGCCACGGCCCCTGCCGCTTCGGCGGCGGCGCTGCCGCCCGTGGCGCAGGCGTCGAGCTGGGCCAGCAGGGCTGCGCGGTCGGCGCCCAGGCACACCAGCCGCCGCACAAAGTGGGTGCGGCGCGCGTTGGCGCTGGCGCACAGATCGGCCAGAGCCAGGTTGGGTTTGGCCCGCAGCAGCTCGGCCAGTTGGGCCGCCTGTTGTTGCAGGGCATCCTCGGTGCGGGCCGACACGCACAGCAGCTGCTGCGGCATACGCTGGCCGTAGCGGGGCGGCGGCGGCGGCTTGGGGGTTTCAGCCAGCACCACATGGGCATTGGTGCCGCCAAAACCGAATGAGCTCACCCCCACCACCGCCGGCTCATCGGCGCGTGGGAAGGGCTCAAGCTCGGTCTGAACCTGCAGTTTCAGGCCCGAAAAATCGATCGCCGGATTGGGGGTGCGGTAGTTGAGGCTGGGCGGTAGCTGGCGGTGCTGAATGCACAGGGCAGCCTTGATCAACCCGGTGATGCCGGCGGCGGTTTCGGAGTGGCCAAGGTTGGTTTTGACCGAACCCACGCGGCAGGGCTGCTCCTCGGAGCGCCCCTCGCCCAGCACGGTGCCCAGGGCCCGCAGCTCGATCGGATCGCCCTGGCGGGTGCCGGTGCCATGGGCCTCGACGTATTGGGTGGCGGCGGGGTCGATGCCGGCGCGCTCAAACGCCGCACGCACACAGGCCACCTGGGCCCGCAGGTTGGGGGCCACCATGCCGTTGGAGCGGCCGTCTGAATTGACGGCCGAGCCGTGGATCAGCGCCACGATCGGATCGCCATCGGCCTGGGCTCGAGAGAGCGGCTTGAGCAACACGGCCCCCGCCCCTTCGCTGCGCACATAGCCATTGGCAGCCGCATCAAAGCTCTTGCAGCGGCCATCGGGGGCTAGCAGCCCCGCCTTGCAGAAGCTGCTCTGGATGCCGGGGTGAATCAGCGCCTGCACGCCGCCCACCAGGGCGGCGTCGCTCTCGCCACGCCACAGGCTCTCGCAGGCCAGGTGCACCGCCACCAGCGAGCTGCTGCAGGCCGTGTCGACCGTGAAGCTGGGCCCCTTGAGGTCAAAGAAATAGGAGAGCCGGTTGGCGGCGATGCAACCGGTGTTGCCCGGCAGCACAAACGGTTCGTTGTCGGGGATGCGGTAGCTCTCGGGCGAGGCCCACAGCAGCGAGCTGTAGTCCGAGCTCGAGATGCCCATGAACACGGCGGTGCGGGTGCCGCGGATGGTCTCGAGCGGTTGACCGGCCGACTCGATCGCCTGCCAGGCGACCTCCATCAGCAAGCGCTGCTGGGGATCCATGCACACCGCTTCGCGCGGTGAGATGCCGAAAAACGCCGCATCAAATTGATCGATGCCATCGACAAAACCGCCGTGGCGCACGTGCTGGTGCAGCGGCGTCTGCGGGTCGGCATCGAAATGGGTGGCCAGATCCCAGCGCTCGCTGGGCACCTCGCTGATCGCCGAACGCCCCTCGCGCAGCAGCTGCCAGAAGGCCTGGGCCGAGTTGGCACCACCGGGCAGGCGGCAGCCGATGCCGATGATCGCAATGGGCTCCCAGGTGGCAGCAGCGTTCAAACCCGGCAGCACTTCACTTCGATGAAGCCAAATTACAACGGGTCAGGGAATAACAAATTGAATGGTCAGCTGATGCCAAAACAGATGTCGGCGGCTGGGCTTAACCCCGCTCTAGGTAAGCGGGTTTGAGCCGGCGACGGTTCTCCAGCAGCACGCGATCGAGGGGCCCCAGCGTGCGGGGGTTGAGCTCGGTGTCGAGGTCCGCCAGCTGGGCAAGGGCCCAGACATCCAGGTTCAGCTCATGGGCCGTCACCGCCTTGATGATCGGCGCCGCCAGAGCGCGGTGCAGCCGGCCGGGCAGCACCTTGGGCGAATAGACCAACGTGGTCAGCTGGGTGGTGCTGTCGTCGATCGGCACAAAAAACATCACGACCTTGAGCCGGAAGCGCCGCAGCGGGCCCCGGGGGCTCCGCCAGGTCTGGTCGTAGATGGTGAGCAGGGGATCGAACGTGGTGATCCAGTCGTTGGCGAAGCGATCACCGGGGCGATTGTCAATGAAGCCGTTGAACAGGGGCGGGAACGACTTCTGGGGGCCGCTGTTCCAGACCCGGGTGGCGGCGGGTTCGAGCTCCAGCCGGTGCTCGATCGCCGCCGGCTCGGTGAAGCCGAACACCTGGTGAATGCTGCTGGTGTGCTCCACCTCGGTGAAGTTGTCGAGGGTGAGCTCCAGCGGCGCCGGCACCGTGTGAAACGCCACCCCCGCCAACGCCAGGCCGCCGCTGTCCCAGCTGGGGAGCGGAGGCTCTTCGGATTGCGTTGCCTGCCGAATCCAGATCAAGCCGTGGGCTTCCCGCACCTGGAACGCCTGGTGCCGCAGGTCGCTGCCGGGCATCAGCGGGCAGCGGATGGCGCCGCCTGGGGCAAAGCGCCAGCCGTGGTACGCGCACACCAGCTCGTCGCCCTGCACCTGGCCTGCGGCCAGTGACATGCGCCGGTGGGGGCAGGTTTCGGCCACAGCCGCCGCCTGGCCGCTGGCGGTGCGAAACAGCACCAGCCGCTCACCGGCCAGGGTGCAGGCGATGGGCTTGCGGCGCAGCACCCTGCTGGCCAGCAGCGGATGCCAGTGGCGCAACCCCGAGCGGTAGCGGCAAGTGTTGGCGGTCACAGGGTCAAAAAGGTGCGCGCATAGGGGCCGATCAGCGCCTCAAAGCCCGGGCAGCGCGCCCCCAGCGGCTCCAGCACAGCGCGGGTGCGGCTGCTGCTGGGTTTGGCCTTGATGCCAGGGGCGTTGAGCTCGGGGTAGGTGAGCTGTTCGCTGCCCCAACGGTGGGTGAAGAACGGCTGCAGCGGGTACAGCGGATTGCTGGGCTGGTGGGCCAGCTCGGCCAGCCACTGCTCCAGGTCCACGGCCTTGAGGGGGGCCCCCTTGTCGATCAAGCCATGCAGCAGATCGGCCCACAGCATCGGCTCCGGGTGGTGCAGATGCACGTGGAAGCCCAGGGGCTCAGCCGCCCAGGCCAGCGCGCCGATCGCCGCCACCACGTAGTCGACCGGCACCAGGTCCAGCTCCATCGCCAGATCGGGCGCCTGACCCAAGGCCAGGCAGCCGCGCACCAGGCGGTGCAAAAAGTCACCCTCATGCCAGGCGCCGCTGCGCGAATGACCGCCGATCAAGGGCGGCCGGTACACGGTCACCGGCAGCCCCGCAACAGCTGCGGCCAGCACCAGCCGCTCGCTCACCCATTTGGTCTGGGAATAGCCCAGGTGGATGCCCTCCCAGGCAGCCACATCGTCGGTTTCGCTGATGGCCATGCCCCGGTAGGCCGCCGCCTCGTACACCGAGGTGCTGGAGATGAATTCAACGGGTGCAGCCGCCACGGCCGCCAGCTGCAGCACCGCCAGGGTGCCGTCCACATTGGGCGCCTTGAGCTGGCTGTAGGGGGCCACATAGCTGAGCTGGGCGCCGTTGTGGACGATGCCACCGATGCGCTCGGCGAGGCCCGCCCAGGTGGCGTCGTCCAGCCCTAGCTGGGGCTGGGCCAGATCGCCCGGCAGCCCCACGATGCGGGCGCCAAAAGCCTCGTCCCAGAGGTCGTAGTGCTGCAGGTTGGCCCGCACCCGGGCCTTGGCCGCACCGGGGCCATCGGCGCGCACCAGACACCACACATTGAGGCCGGGGTGGCGGCGCAGCTGGTCGGCCAGCAGAAACGCCCCCAAAAAGCCGGTGGCACCGGTCAGCAGCACCGTGTCGGGGGGGTGCTGCGCTTTCGGTTGCGGCAGCGAGGCCAGTTGCGCCGCCAGCGGTTCGGGCAGCTGGGCCTCGGCGCCCAGATCGACACCGGCACTGCTGGCCGCCGCCGGATCGCCCAGCAGCGCCAGCAGGTGAGCTGCCAGCGAACCCAGGGTGGGTTCACCGCTCAAGGCCCCCAGGCCCAGGCTCACGCCCAATCCGGCCTGCACGGCCGTGGCCAGCTCCACCGCCATCAGCGAATCAAGGCCCAGGCCATAGAGGCTGGTCTCGGGCTTGAGCTCCGTGACCTCAAAACCACCCAGGTCGGCCAGAAGGTCGGCCAGGCAAGCCTGCACGGCTGATAAGCTGGCGGCATCGGCCAACCCCTCAAGCTCGGCCAGCAACGCCCGGCAGCGGGGCGCCAGCCGGTGTTCGCTGGCCTGCTTGAGGTCAACCACAACACCCTGGGCCGCGCCGCTGGCCAGCCAGCGCCCCAGGCTGGCCAGGGCGGCGGCGGGCTGGATGGGGCTGAGCAGCTGCGGCGCCCGCGATGCCATGCCCTCGCCGGCCCATGGGCCCCAGGCCAGGCTCAGACCCGGCAGCCCGGCGCGCCGGCGCTGCCCCATGAGCCCATCAAGGGCGCCATTGGCCGCCCCGTAGGCCGCCTGCCCAGGCGAGCCCAGCAGCGCCGCCACCGACGAGTAGCAGACAAAGAACTCCAGCGCCGGTGCCAGCTCCCGGCTGGCGGCATCGAGCGCCAGGGCGCCGCCCAATTTGGCGGCGGTCACCGCAGCGCAGCGCTCAGGTGTCTGGTTGCTCAGCAGGCCGTCGTCGAGCACGCCAGCGGCATGCACGATGCCGTGCAGGGGCCGGCCATCGGCGGCAATGCGCGCCAGCAGGTCTCGAACGGCCTGCGCGTCGGCCACATCGAGGCTCTCGACATCGACGCGGCAGCCCAGGGCCTCAAGCTCGGCAATGGCGGCGGCCTGGGCCTCGGCGGGGTCGCGGCGGGCCACCAGCAGCAGATGGCGGGCGCCCCGCTGCGCCAGCCAGCGGGCCGTGGCCAGACCCAGGGCCCCCAGGCCACCGGTGATCAGATAGGTGGCCACCGGCTGAATCGCCGGCACCGGGGCGGCAAAGCGTTCAGCGGGGGCAGCGCTGAGCGCGGCCGCTTCCACCCTGCTGGAGGACGCGTTCCAACGCCACTCGGCGCCGGCTGGGGGGGTGCCGGCCTGCTGCAACTGCTGCAGATCACGGCCGCCTGGTCCAGCCCACAGCAGGCCGCCCGCCGCCGCGCCCGCCTCGCGCAGCCAGGTGCGCAGCAGCGCCGCAATGGCCTGGGCCTGGGGACCCGCCTGGGTGGCATCGGCCTCCAGCACCCAATGCACAGGCTCGCCCGCCTGCAGGGCCTGCTGCAGCCGCGGCAGCCAGCGCTGCCAAAAGGCTTGATCGAGCGCGGGTGGGGCCTCCAGCTCGGCGCTGGCCACCCGCTGCAGGGCACCGGCAAACGGCTGCGCCGCAGGAGTATCCAGCGGCTGCCAGCCGCGCTCCAGATCGAGCGGCGAGGGCAGGCGGGCGGCATCGTCTTCTTCGACCCAGCAGCGCGCGCGGGCAAAGGGCGTAGTGGGCAGCACCTGCCGCGGCCAGGGGGCCGGCGGTTCAAAGCCGCTCCAGTGGGGAGCGGCACCCGCCAGCCACAGGCGCACGGCCTCGCCCAAGCTGGGGGCCTGCAGCGGCAGGCTCAGGGCGTAACCGTGCTCTTCAAGTGCCTGCAGGCTGGGCGCCAGGCGCAGCTGGGGCGGGTTGCCCACCAGCTCGCCAAGCCACGCGGGGGCCTCGGCCCCGTGGGCCAACGCCGTGGGCACCACGCCCAAGGCGGCCCAGGCCTGCAGCGCCTGTTTGCAGGGCTGCAGCTGGGCCCCGTCGAGCAGCTCCCAGGCCAGGCGCTGTTCCTGGGCGGTGGCCTCGCCCCGCTGACCCTCGCCGGCCCGCAACGCTTGGGCGGCGGCGGCAGGGCTGCAGCACTGCAGGGCCAGACGGCAGCGACCGCTGCTGCGGGCGGCGCGGCTGCTGGCGCAGATGGCGGCCCAGGCCTGCTCGCTCTGGCCCTCCAGCCAGGTGGCCGTGGTGGCGGCCAGCTGCTGCAGGGCTTCGGGCGTGCGGGCCGACAGCAGCAGCCAGTCTTCACGGCTCGCGGGCCAGGGCAGCACCGCCTCAGCCGGGGCCTGCTCCACGATCACGTGGGCGTTGGTGCCGCTGAAGCCGAACGAGCTGACCGCCGCCCGCCGCGGCCGGTCGCTCTGGGGCCAGGGGGTCAGGGCGGTGGGAATCGTCATCGCCCACTGGTCCCAGGGCACAAACGGGGTGGGCTGGCGCAGGTGCAGATGCGGCGGCACCTGGCCCCGTTGCACCATCAGCACCGCCTTGATCAGGCCGGCGATGCCGGCCGCCCCCTCCAGGTGGCCCAGGTTGGTCTTGACAGAGCCCAGCAGCAGCGGTGCCGGGCGGCCGGCACGGCCGTAAATGGGCGCCAGCGCCTTGAGCTCGATCGGATCACCCAGGGGTGTGCCGGTGCCGTGGGCCTCGAGCACATCGATGCCATCGCCATCGAGCTGGGCCTGCTCGAGCGTGCTGCGGATCAACTGGGCCTGGGCTTCGCCGTTGGGCACGGTGAGGCCGGCGCTGGCGCCATCCTGGTTGACGCCGCTGCCGCGCAGCACCGCCCAGATCGGATCACCCGCCGCCACCGCATCGGCCAGCCGCTTGAGCGCCACCACGCCGCAGCCCTCGCCGCGCACATAGCCATCGGCGGCGGCATCAAAGGTTTTGCAATGGCCGTCGCTGGCCATCATTCCGCTTTTGGCAAAGCAGAGGCTGTTGACCGGGCTGAGCAGCAGGCTCACGCCTCCGGCCAGGGCCAGATCGGTGACCCGGTCCCGCAGGCTGCGCACCGCCAGGTCCACCGCCACCAGCGAGCTGCTGCAGGCCGTATCCACCGCGAGGGCCGGCCCCTGCAGGCCCAGGGCATAGGCCAGGCGGCCCGGCGCCATCGAAAAGCTGGTGCCGGTGGCGAAATACATGTCGAAGCGCGGATCGGGCGCTTCCCCGCGCAGCTGTCGCCAGGCGTAATCGCCGGTGCACAGGCCCAGGTACACCCCTGCCCGCATGCCCCGCAGCTGCGAGGGGGCCAGGGCGGCCGATTCGAGTGCCTCTGCCGCCACCTCCAGCAGCAGGCGGTGCTGGGGGTCCATGGCGGCGGCCTCTTTGGGGGAGAGCCCAAAGCTGGCGGGATCGAACTGATCGATCTCAGCCAGAAAGCCGCCGTGGCGGCAATGCATCTTGCCGGGGGTGCCGGGGGTGGGGTCGTAGTACTGCTCGAGCGGCCAGCGGCTGGAAGGCACCTCCCCCACCGCATCCACGCCGCCCGTCAGCAGCTGCCAAAAGGCTTCAGGGCTGGCGGCATCGGGGCGCCCTGGCCCAGCCGGAAAGCGGCAGCCCACCCCCACGATGGCGATCGGCTCGGCCTGCAACAGACGGCGCTGCTCGGCCGCCTTGGCCGCCAGCAGCGCCAGCTGCAGGGTGGAGAGCGCCTCAGCCATGCAGCAGATCTTCCACCACCAGCTGCGCATCGGCGCGCAGACGGTGCAGCTGCATCAGCCGGCGCAGCCGCTGGTAGTGCACCGGCGCAGCCAACCAACCGCCCACCACCGCCGCCAGATCCGCCGGCCGGCGGATCACCGTCTCCAGGCCCCTGTTCCTGAAGTAGCGCCGCGCCAACAGCTCCTGAGGCATGGCGCTGCCGATCACGTTGAAGATCAGCGGGCAGCCCAGCACCAGCGCTTCGGTAACGGTGCGGGCCCCCGGACGGGCCACCATCGCCCAGGCGCTGCGGTAGAGCTCCACCATCGCCTCCGGCCCCTGGAAGCCCAGCGCCTGCACCGGCAGCTGTGGATGCTCAGCGGCCCAGGCTTCGATCGCCTCGCGCACCGCCGCCCGCTTGCCGCACAGGGCCACCACCTCCAGCTGATCGCCCAGGGGTAGCAGCTGCTGGAGCAGAGCCAGATGGTTGTTGGCGCCGTTGCCGCCGGTGCCCAGCACCAGCCGCGGCCGACCGGGCAGTTGCAGCGGTGCCGGTTCTGCTTGGTGATAGGCGGGGTAGAGCAGCGGACCGAGCGTGGCGATCCGGGAGGTGGGGGTGTGGCGCCGCCGAGCCTCCCGTGCCGCCTCCCCCGTGATCGCCCAGAAACGATCGGCCTGGCGGCTCACCCAGTTGCGGCTGAAGCCAAAGCCACCCTCCACCTCGGTGCAGCAGATCACGCAACGCAGTGGATGCTTCACCACGCGCCGGGCAAAGGCGAAATGGCCGCGGTTGGTGTGCGGGTAGGTCGAAATCAGCAGATCGGGCCGCACCCGCTCCAGCACGGCGCGGATGTAAGCCCGCCCCGCCAGCACCGTGCCGGGCTTGGTGAGGTCTTCGAGCTCGCAGACGCGCCAGTACAGCTGGTGCAGCCAGGGGGCGCGCCGCTGGATCCAGTTGTAGAGATCCACTGCGGCGCGGCCGGCGCTGCTGGCGTTCTCCAGAATCGACTCGACCGTGACCTCCACCTCGGGCGCCAACTGGGCCAACCACTGCACCAGCGCCTCAGCCGCCGCGTCATGGGCGGTGCCGGCGCTGGAGGTGAAGATCAGAACGCGCATCTCAGCCGGCCACCCGGGCCACTCTGCCAAGCGAGCGCCACTGCGCCAGCAGCGGCACAATCACCGCCCAGCCCAGCAGCCCCAAAGCCATGGCCGTGGGGCGTCCCGGACCCGTGCCCAGCGCGCCAATGAACCACTCCGGCCAGTGGGGCCAGGCGACAGCCGGCACCAGCAGCCGATCGACCAGGGCGCTGATGCCCAGCAGCGCGGCCAGCCGCGCCAGCGCCTCAAGGCTGTAGCGCCCGGCAAACAGCCGCGGCTGCAGCGCCGCCGGAATCTGCCGCTGCCACAGGGCCT
>Ga0194126_10011957_pt1 | contig 11056 bp, 8 predicted proteins | sample TA2KigC150mmetaG_FD_148641 | JGI IMG/M metagenome (GOLD analysis project Ga0194126, IMG submission 148641) | Freshwater microbial communities from Lake Tanganyika, Tanzania - TA2015035 Kigoma Deep Cast 150m | ecosystem: Environmental > Aquatic > Freshwater > Lake | place: Tanzania: Lake...
CACTGCCACACACGGGTCGGGACTGACACGAGGCGGCGGTGGTGGTATGTGTGGGGCGGAAGATCGGTCGCCCTCGCGGTGAGTGCGCGGGGCGGGGAGCTTGCGGGCCATGGCACTGAAGAAATCGGAACTCTATTCCTCGCTCTGGGCGAGCTGTGATGAGCTGCGGGGCGGGATGGATGCGAGCCAGTACAAGGACTACGTCCTCGTCCTGCTGTTCGTGAAGTACGTGAGCGACCGCTGCCGTGCCAGCCCCGATCAGATTTGAGGGGTGGTTAGTCCCCGTTGGATTCGCTGCTGAGGCGGGTCGATCCCGAGCGGCTTCCCTTGCGCATGCTCTGAAAGTTCGGCTCGACGACCTGTATCCGCCTCCAAGGCGCGAGTGACCGCACCGGCCCCGGCAGGTGCGAATATTGTCGCATTATGTTGTATCCGACGACATGGCGCGGGACATGATGAACTGGACGCGCGAGGGACGCGGGAAGAACCTGACGCCGAACCTCGACCGCCTCGCCGCCGAGGGCGTGATCCTGGAAGGCCAGCATATCGTGTCGCCGGTCTGCACCCCGAGCCGCTTCAACTGCCTGACCGGCCGCTACGCAAGCCGCGACCGGAGCCCGGAGTTCGTCCGCCTGACCGAGCAGGCCGGCCAGACGATCATCACGTGGAACGCCCACATCCTGCCGGACGATCCGACGCTGCCGAAGATGCTGCAGAAGGCGGGCTACCGGACCGGCTTCGCCGGCAAGAACCACACGATGGATTCGCCGCGCCCGCCGGCCGTCGCCCCGGAGGCCGACGCGCGCGCGCCCGCGGTGGCCGCGAAGCTGCGCGCCCACGGAGCGGCGATGCGCGAGGCCGTCCGCGCCTGCGGCTTCGATTTCGCCGGCGCCGTCTATGCCGGCAACGCGGAGCAGCACAAGCCCGCCGCGCTGCGCGTGCACAACATGGACTACGTCGCGAAGGCGGGCCTCGACTTCCTCGACGAGGCGAAGGCGGGCCCGTTCTTCCTCTACTTCGCCCCGACGCTCTGCCATTCGCCCTATGCGCCGCAGCAGGCGTGGAACGCGGACCCGCTCGCGACGCCCGAGGGCTACCTCGACAAGGCCCCGGACGTCCTTCCGCCTCGCGCGACGCTGCCCGCGCGGCTGAAGAAGGCCGGGATCGCCGGCCGCAACAAGGAGATGGTGCTGTGGCTCGACGACGCCGTCGGCGCGCTGCTGGCGCGACTGGAGGCGAACGGCATGCTCGACCGCACGATCGTCTTCTTCTTCAATGACAACGGCCAGGAGGGCAAGGGGTCGATCTACCAGAGCGCGACACACAACCCGTCGATCGTCTGGCGCAAGGGCGGCTTCCCCTGCGGCCGCACCTGCGCCGCGCGCGTGACGAACCTCGACTTCGCGCCGACGATCCTCGACCTCGCCGGCTCGCCCGCGCCCGCGGATGCGTTCGACGGCGTCAGCTTCCGTCCCGCGCTCGAGGGCGGGCCGTGGAAGGACCGCGAGGCCCTTTTCTTCGAGCTCGGCTTCACGCGCGGGGTGCTGGCCGGGGACTGGAAGTACATCGCGCTCCGCTACCCGCCGAACCCCGAGACGCTCGTCGACCTCCGCAAGACCGAGGAGTACGGGCCGATTGCGAAGATCATCGCGCAGAAGGCCGGTCCGAACCCGCCGCCCTACGGCCACATCGGCGGCAACAACAACGAGTTCAAGACGCTGAAGGGGCAGGCCGCCTATTTCGACGCGGACCAGCTCTACGACCTCGCCGCCGATCCCGGAGAGCAGGTCAACCTCGCGGGGAAGCCGGAGCACGCGGCGCGACTCGCGGAGATGAAGGCCGCGCTGCGGACGCACCTCGACCGGATGCCCGGCGGTTTCGCGGACCTCAAGCCGGCGCGGTGAGCCGGCGCGCCGACCGCACGGCGGACCGGCGCGGTCAGTGGCGCAGGCGGACCCGCGGACCGCTGTCGGGAGGCGGAGGGGGGACGTCGGATCCGGACGCTCCGGGCATCGGCGCCGCCACGCCCGACGCCAGCTGCTCGCGCATCTGGATGTAGCGGTCGTTCATGTTGCGGTAGGACTGGACGATCTCCGCGTGGGCGCGCTCGAGGTCCTGCAGGCGGCGACGGGCCGCATCCAAGGTGGTCTTTTCGCGCCGCGCCTGGTCCTCGGCGAGTCGGATGCGCGCCTCGCTGTCCGCCTGGACCGTGGCCAGCTCCTCCTGCACGAGCCGCAGTTCCTCGTTCTTGTCCACAAGCTGGCGGGCCAGCACGTCGTAGTTGACCGTCAGATCGCGGTAGGAACGGAGGAACCCGGGGTCCTCATCCGGGGCCGCGCCGGCCTCGACCTTCCGGGCCTTCTGGAGCGTTTCGATCTCGTTGCCAAGCCTCTGGATCTCGGTCGAGGCGGCGAAGTGCTCATCCTCCGCCCGGCGGACCGCCGCGGCAAGCTTCTCGTCGAGCCGGCGTCCCGACGCGCACTCCTGATCGTAGAGCGCCTTCCACTTCTCCGCCTCCCGCTCGAAACGGTCCCGCTCGCGCGCGATCGCCTGCCAGGTCAGCGTGCGCTCCGGCACGGGGGCGGGCGTCGGCGGCGGAGGGGACGGCGGGAGCGGCGGCGGAAGCGGAGGAGGAACCATCGCGGACGTCGCGACCGCGGGCTCCGGCGTGGGCGGTGGCGGCCCGGCGGGCTCCGCGGGTTCGGGCGCCGGCACGGGGGCCGGGGCCGGCTCGGGCTCGGGTTCGGGCTCAGGCCCGGGCTCCGGCAACGCGGCCACGGGTTCAGGCTCATCCGGAAGAGGCTGTGGAGGAAGGACGGGCTCCGGCTCGGGGGCGGGCGGCAGCGGCGGAGGGGACGGCGGGAGCGACGGCGGAAGCGGAGGAGGGACCATCGCGGACGTCGCGACCGCAGGCTCCGGCGCGGGCGATGGCGGCCCGGCGGGCTCCGCGGGTTCGGGAGCCGGAACGGGAGCCGGGGCCGGCACGGGCACAGGCGCGGGCTCAGGCTCGGGCTCCGGCAACGCGGCCACGGGTTCAGGCTCATCCGGAAGAGGCTGTGGAGGAAGGACAGGCTCCGGCTCGGGCAACGGCTCGGACCCGGGTTCGGGCTCCGGCTCCGGCGCAGCGGCAGGCGCTTCCGGCGTCTCCGCGACGGACGGGACGATCCTCTGGGTGTCGCCCTTCCGGACGGACTCCCCGGCGGCCGGTACCGCCCCGCGGAGAACCAGGATCTCGCCGGTCAGCTGATGCCGGAGCCGCAGGGGCGGATCGAGCGCACCCTCGGCCAGCATGCCCTCGAAGGCCTTCCAGTGCGCGGGGCCGTAGGCGTGGTCGTCCTCGAGTTCGAGAAGCCAGGCCATCCCGAGCGCCTCCATCTCGAAGGCCGGGCGCCATTCCAACTGGTCGGCGGAGACATGGTCCTCCGGCGCCACCCGGCCGTCCTCCGCCCAGGCCTGGAGGGTGGGCAGGTCGACGGGGCCATAGACCGCCCCCGCCTCCTTGCGCAGAAACCAGCCCGCAGGGTCACTCATGAGGCAGGCGCCCTCACTTCTCCGGGATGAAGAGCTTCTGGCCGACACGCACCTTGGACGGATCGCTGATGCCGTTCTCCTGCGCGATCACGCTCTGGGTGACGCCGTACGCCGCCGCGATCGCGGAGAGCGTCTCTCCGGCCTTGACCACGTGCTCGTAGCCTGTCGAGCTCGACGAGCGGCGGACCGGCGTCGTGGATCGCGACGCGCCGGACGACGAGCCGGCGGACGACCGCTTCAGCATCTCCGCGACGCGGCGGCTGATGTCATCGACGATCGCCTGCCGGTCGCTCTCCCGCGCCGCCTCAAGCTGACGGATGCGCGTGCCGAGCTCCTGCACCTGCCCCTGGACGAGGCGGCCCTGGCTCTCCCCCGCCGACGACGCGAGGCTCCGGACCGCCTCAAGATCGGTGGCGAGACGCTGCGTCTCCATCTCGATCCCCTCGATCCGGCCCGACAGGCGCTGGATCTGCTCGCGGATCGCGCGCAGGTCCTCCTGCTGGCGGACCTGCTGCGCGTTCATGTCCTCGTAGTACGTGGCGCACCCCGGCCCCGTCGCGAGCGCGAGCGCCGCGAGGACAACCGGAACCCCTGGGCGAAGTGGAATTCGGATCATGGTTCCACCCTAGCGGACGAGCGGGGCAATTCAAGCGGATTCACCGCGCAACATCCAACCTCGAACACCGGACGCCCATCATCCGACGGCGGAAGGAAGCCCGAGACCAGCACGGAAGAAGAACCCGAAGAACCCTCCGAACCGCCCTGGAGCCCCGGGACATCCTCCCTCCGCCTCCGCCCGCGGCATCGTCCCTGCGATCTCCGCGTCTCGGTGTTCTCCCTGCCTCCGGAACTTGAAACGCGGAACTTCCGGGTGCCATGATGCCTGGCGTTCAGCACGGGAGGCATTCATGTCGCGATGGGCGGTTCTTGCGGCGGGACTGGCGGCCTGGATCGGAATCGCGGACGCGGCGGACCCGCGGCCGAACGTGATCGTGATCATGACCGACGACCAGGGCACGATCGACGCGAACTGCTACGGGTCGGAGGATCTCGAGACCCCGGCGATCGACCGGCTCGCGCGGGAAGGCGTCCGGTTCACGCAGTTCTACTCTGCCGCCCCCGTCTGCTCGCCTTCGCGCGCCGGATTGCTGACCGGCCGCTACCCGCCCCGCGCCGGCGTGCCGAACAACGCGCCGTCGGAATCCGGCAAGGCCGGGATGCCGCCCTCCGAGGTCACCCTGGCCGAGATGTTCAAGGCCGCCGGCTACGCGACGGCCCACATCGGGAAGTGGCACCTCGGCTACTCGCCGGAGACGATGCCGAACGCGCAGGGCTTCGACCGCTCCTTCGGCCACATGGGCGGCTGCATCGACAACTACTCGCACTTCTTCTACTGGCAGGGCCCGAACCGCCACGATCTCCACCTCGACGGCGTCGAGATCCACCGGCCCGGCCGGTTCTTCCCGGACCTGATGGCCGAGGAGGCCGCCGCGTTCCTCCGCGCGAACCGGTCCCGCCCGTTCTTCGTCTACTTCGCGATGAACCTGCCGCACTACCCGTACCAGGGCGACGAGAAGTGGCGGAGGCGCTACGCGTCGCTGCCGCACCCGCGCAACCTCTACGCGGCCTTCGTCTCGACGCTCGACGAGCGCGTCGGGCGGCTGCTCGACGAACTCGACGCCCTCGGCCTCGCGTCGAACACGGTCGTCGTCTACCAGTCCGACAACGGCCACTCCACCGAGGAACGGGCGCACTTCGGCGGCGGCTCGGCCGGGGAGTACCGCGGCGCCAAGTTCAGCCTGTTCGAGGGCGGCATCCGCGTCCCGGCGATCGTCCGCTGGCCCGGCCGCATCCCCGCCGGGGCGACGCGCGACCAGGTCGGCCACGGCTGCGACTGGCTGCCGACGCTGGCGGAGCTGTGCGGCGTGCCGCCGCCGGAGGTCCCGCTCGACGGACGCAGCCTCGTGCGCGTGATCCGCGACGCCGCCGCATCGACGCCTCACGATGTGCTCCACTGGCAGACCGGCGGGCCGTGGGCCGTGCGCGAAGGCGACTGGAAGCTGCTCGGCCAGCCGCAGGACACGGGCGTCCGCCCGCCGGTGACGCTCCCGAAGCTGTTCCTCGTCAACCTGCGCGACGACCCGCGCGAGCAAACCAACCTCGCCGACCGCGAGCCGGACCGCGTCCGGCGCCTCCAGGCCCTTCACGACGCATGGGCGGAGGAGGTTCGCCCGCCGCCGCCCGGCGCCCGGTGAGGTGGCCCCCGCCGCCCGCGGCCCGGCCGGCCCCGCGGCGGACCGCCCCGGTCGCGGGACACAATCCCGGCGCCGACGGAGCGGCGCCCTCCAGGACTCGCCGAATGCATCTGCGTGGGACGGGTTGCTACGAGAGTCGGTTCCATGGCGCCGACGGAGCGGCGCCCTCCAGAAACATCCGACTGAATCTGCGTGGCAGAGGTTGACCCCATGTTTGTTGCACAGCGCCGACGGAGCGGCGCCCTCCAAGGGCCCGCGGGATCCGCGGAACCGGAGATGCCCCCGGAGCCCTCCCGCGGCTTGACCGGCGCGGGGGGGCCGGACCATGCTCCCGGTCGAACCGGAGGAGACGGACCATGGCCAAGATTGCGATGATCGGGGCGGGCAGCTTGGTGTTCTGCAAGACGCTGATGAACGACTTCCTCGCGACCCCCGCGCTGGCGGGCAGCGAGTACCGGCTGATGGCGCTGACGCACACGCGGCTGGACAAGATGCACGCGTTCGTCGAGCGCATGATCCGCGACAACGGCGCCCGGGCGACCGTCACGAAGACCACCGACCTGCGCGAGGCGCTGCGCGGCGCCGATTACGTGGTCGTGATGATCCAGGCCGGCGGCATCGAGGTCTTCCGCACCGACTACGAGATCCCGATGAAGTACGGTCTCGACCAGTGCATCGGCGACACGATGGGCCCCGGCGGCGTCTTCCGCGCCGCGCGCCACATCCCCGAGCTGCTGAAGATCGCCGCCGCGATGCGCGAGCTCTGCCCGAACGCGCTGCTGCTGAACTACGCCAACCCGATGGCGATGTGCTGCTGGGCGCTCGGCCTCCAGGAGGGCCTGCGGTTCGTGGGCCTCTGCCACGGCGTGCAGACGACGCTCGACCTCATCGCCTCCTACGCCGGCGTTCCGAAGGGCGAGATCGATCACCTCGCCGCCGGCATCAACCACATGGCGTGGTTCCTCCGCCTCGAGCACCGCGGCCGCGACCTCTACCCCGGGCTCCGCGCCAGCTTCGAGAAACCCGAGTACTACGCGAGCGAGAAGGTGCGCGGCGAGGTCTTCCGCCACTTCGGCTACTTCATGACCGAAAGCACCGGCCACCTGTCGGAATACCTGCCCTACTTCCGCAAGAACCGGAAGGCGCTGGACCTCTACTGCGACGAGCCCGCGTTCGGCGGCGAGTCGGGCGCCTACATCAAGTACTGCGCGGACCTCGCGATCAAGTTCCTCAAGACCGATCCGCTGTCGATCGAGACCACCGCGCTCCAGCCGCGCAGCGCCGAGTACGCCTCGCACATCCTCGAGGCGCACGAGACCGGCCGCACCTTCCGCCTCGCCGGCAACGTGCGGAACGACGGCTACATCACGAACCTCCCGCGCGGCTGCTGCGTCGAGGTCCCGTGCTACGTCGACCGGCTCGGCCTCCACCCGACGGTCGTCGGCGACCTGCCCGCGCAGTGCGCGGCGCTCAACATGACCAACGTCAACGTGCAGGGCCTGACCGTGAAGGCGTGCCTCGAGGGCGACGTGGAACTGCTCGTGCAGGCCGTCGCGCTCGATCCGCTCGCGTCGGCCGTGCTGACGCTCAAGGAGATCCGCGACATGACCGCCGAACTCCTCGAGGCCCAGCGCGACTGGCTGCCCCAGTTCGCCGGGAAGACGGTCCGCCCGACGCCGACCATCGCGATTCCGAAGGACCTGAAGCGCGTCGACGTCCCGCTCGACCCCGCCCTCGCCATCGCCAACCGGTTCGGGAAACTGGCGAAGGCATGAGCCGCGCGGCGCGGGAGTGGCTGGCTCGCGAACTGCCGGACTGGGTCCGGAAGGGGCTGGTCACACCCGACGCCGCCGCGGAGCTGGGCCGGCGCTACGACCTCGTCGACGCCGGGCGCCCCCGGAATCTTGCCGTGGTCGTGATCGCGGTCTTCGGCAGCCTGCTCGTCGGCCTCGGGGTCATCCTGCTGCTCGCGCACAACTGGGCGGACCTCCCGCGCGGCGCGCGGCTCGGCATCGCGTTCCTGCCGCTCTTGGCCGCGCAGGGGCTCGCGGCCTTCGCCGTGGTGACGTCGCGCAACGGCCTCGCGTGGCGCGAGGGCGTCGGCACCGGCTGGATGCTGGCGGTCGGCGCGTGCATCGCGCTGGTCGCGCAGGTCTATCACATTCCCGGCGACGCCGGCGTCTTCACCCTGACATGGATGCTGCTCTCGGTCCCGGTCGTCTACCTGCTGCGGGCCGTCCTGCCGGCCGCCGGGGTGCTGGCGGGGCTCGTCTTCTGGGCCGGCCACGAACAGGCGTTCGCGGGCACCGCGGTCGGCTTCTGGCCGCTGGCCGCGCTGCTGGCGCCCTTCGTGCGGGCCCAGCTCCGCCAGGAGCCCGCCTCCGCGCGGACCGCGCTTCTGCTGTGGGCCGTGGCGCTGGCCGTGCTCGCGGCGCTCGGCATCACGCTCGAACGCGTGACCCCGGGACTGTGGATCGTCGTCTACGCCGGAGCGCTGGCGCTGATGTCGATGGCCGGCGAGGCGATGCCGTTCCTGTCCGGCTTCTGGCGCCGCCCGTTCGCGTCGGCCGGCGCGGTGGGCACGGTGATCCTCGGGCTGATGCTCACCTTCGAATGGCCGTGGAAGGAGATCGGCTGGCACCATCTGCGCCGCGGCGGCGGGCACATCGCACCCGCGGCCGTCTTCGACTACGCGGTCGCCATCGCCCTGCCCCTGGCGGCGGTCGCGCGATGGGGGCTGTCGCTCGTCCGCCGGACCGGCGCCGTGCCGCTGGCCTTCGGCGCGTCCGCCGTGCTCGCGACCGCCTCGTTCGCCGTCGTCGGCGCGGCGCCCGGGGCGGAGGGCATCGCGCGGATCGCCTACAACGTCTTCGTCGCGGCCCTCGGCGGAATCCTGGCGGCGCGCGGCATCCGCGACCGGCGGCTCGGCGAGATGAACGCGGGACTGCTGACCATCGCCGTGCTCGTGATGCTCCGGTTCCTCGACGAGGACGTCTCGTTCGTCGTGCGCGGACTGGTCTTCGTGGGCCTCGGCGCCGCGCTGCTGACCACGAACGCCGTTCTGGCGCGCCGCCTGCGGCGGGAGGAGGCCCGATGAACCTCCGCGCCCTGCTTCCGTTCCTGCTCCCCGCCCTGTTCCTCGCCCAGGCCGGCACGCCGGTGTTCATGATCGCGCAGCGCGAGAAGGTCCTGCGGCGCGGCGAGGAGTTCCGCTTCCGCGTCGCGCCCGTCGACCCCTACGACGCGTTTCGAGGCCGGTTCGTCTGGATCGGCGGAACATCCAACCGCGTCACGACGGCGGACGCGGCGACCTACGCGCGCGGCGAGCGGGTCTACGCGACGGTCGCGCGCGGCGAGGACGGGTTTGCGCTGTTCTCCGACGTCTCCCGCCGGCGTCCGGACGGGCACGACTGGATCCGAACGCGCGTCGAACACGCGTCGGGCCACTATGTCGCGGTCGACACGACCCTCCACCGCTTCTACATGGAGGAGTCGGAGGCTCCGGCGGCGGAAATCGCCGTCCGCGACGCCGCGCGACGCGACGCCACGAACCGCACCGCCGCGGTCGTCGTCCGCGTCCGCAACGGCATGGCCGTCATGACCGACCTCGAACTGGACGGCCGTCCCATCCGCACGGTCCTCCGCGAACGGGCCGCGGCAACGCCCTGACAGCCCGGCCGCGGGGCGGAGGATGGTCTTGAGTTGGCATGCCCGGCCCGGCATTCTCGCGCGGTGAACCCATTTCCCCGCGCCGGTCTCCGCGGACGCTCACCCGAGTCCTCCCCGCACCGGGGTCCGTCCGTGCGGTCGTCTCGCACCCTGACCCTGCTTCCGGCCGTGGCGGCGGTGTGCCTGCCGCTGGCGGCCGGCGCCGCGGACTGGCCGATGTGGCGCCACGACGCCGGCCGCAGCGCCGATTCGCCGGAGGAACTGCCGGCGCAGTTGTCCCTGCGTTGGACGCGCGACTACGGGCCCCGCACGCCGGCATGGGAGGATCCGCTCAACCAGGATCTCATGCCCTTCGACTCCGTCTTCGAGCCCGTCGTGCTCGGGGACCTCCTGTTCGTTCCGTTCAACGATCGCGACAAGCTGGCGGCACTGGACATCCGCACGGGGCGCGAGGTCTGGGCGTTCCACGCCGACGGCCCCGTGCGGCTGGCGCCCGCGGCGTGGCAGGGCCGGGTGTACTTCGCCAGCGACGACGGATGCCTGTACTGCCTGCGGGCGGCGGATGGCGCCCTCGAGTGGAAGTTCCGGGGAGCGCCGTCCAACCGCAAGGCGCTCGGCAACGGCCGGCTCATCTCGGCCTGGCCGGCCCGGGGCGGGCCGGTCATCCGCGACGGCGTGGTGTATTTCGCCGCCAGCATCTGGCCGTTCATGGGCACGTTCATTCACGCGCTCGACGCCACGAACGGACGGGTCCTCTGGACCAACGACGGCACGAGCGCCGACTACATCAAGCAGCCGCACAGCGCGCCGTCCTTCGCCGGCGTGGCGCCGCAGGGCGCGCTGGTCGCCACCCGCGACCTTCTCCTCGTGCCCGGGGGCCGCTCGATCCCCGCCGCGTTCGACCGGGCCACCGGACGCCTGCTCCACTTCCGCATCGCCGAATCCGGCAAGGGCACGGGGGGCTCCACCGTGATGGCCAACGAGAAGGAGTTCTTCGTCCACACCCGCGGGCGGGGCGTGCGCGCGCACGAGCTGGCCACGGGCGCGCGGATCTCCTTCGCGATCGGCGAGCCGGTGCTGGGGCGCAGCCACTACTACTGCGCCGCCGACCATCCGAGCACCCGGGGCGCGCTTTCGGACGCCGAGGACAAGCTGGAAGCCGCCCGGTACGGGGAGCGCAAGGCGAAGGGCGCCGTCGATGACGCCCGCGACAGCGGCGACGACAGCGCCGTGAAGCGGGCGGAGTCGGCCCTGGCCGGCGCGGGTCGGAAGGTGCGGCAGGCCGAGGACGTCGTGGCCGAGGCGAGGAAGCGGGTGCCCGCCGCCGACATGACGAAGGTCGTGCAGGCCTGGCGCGCCGACCGGACGCTCCAATGGGAGATCGAGGCCGACGGCGCCGGCGATGTCATCCGCGCGGGACGCCGCCTCTACGCCGGCGGCACGGGATCCATCACCGCGATCGACCTGCCCGCGGCCGGCGGGCGGCCATCGATCGCGTGGCGCCTGCCGGTCGAGGGCCGGATCGGCCGGCTGCTGGCCGCCGGCGGACTTCTCTTCGCCGTCACGCACGAGGGGCGGATCCTGGCGTTCGGCGAGAAGGA
>Ga0194126_10011958_pt1 | contig 11054 bp, 7 predicted proteins | sample TA2KigC150mmetaG_FD_148641 | JGI IMG/M metagenome (GOLD analysis project Ga0194126, IMG submission 148641) | Freshwater microbial communities from Lake Tanganyika, Tanzania - TA2015035 Kigoma Deep Cast 150m | ecosystem: Environmental > Aquatic > Freshwater > Lake | place: Tanzania: Lake...
TCCTCACCGGCCGCTGCAAGAACCGCCCCGCCTACTTCGATCTGGCCTCGGTGCACTCGGAGATGGTGTGCCACAAGCACTACGCCGAGCGCGGCGTCGACCTCAAGCGCGGTGTGGATTACTGAGGCGAGTCAACAGGGTGACGGCGAAAAGCGACCTGGTCTCCATCGCGATTTCGATCCACCAGCAACTAACGGCTTGGGTTGTGCAGTGCCTGAGTTCCTGTCTGGGTCAAAGCCACCTAAGCATTGAGGTGTTGGTGCGCATCGACGGACCGGAGGGCGCAGATTCGAGCGTGATCTGCATGCTGGAGGCATGGCAACGCCAGGATTCTCGCCTGCGCTGGTGGCAAGAGCAACGGCGACGGGGCACCTTCGGCTCCTACAGGTGCCTGATGGCGGCTAGCCGCGGGAGCTTTCTCGCCAAGGTCGATGCCGACGACTGGCTTGCCCCGAAGGCCATCGCCCGCTGCCTGGGGGTGTTTGCCGACCACTCCGCTGCAGGGATGGTCTACAGCCGCTTCTGTGCCGTCGACGCGGAAGGGAAACCACTACATCTAGCCCCGCCAACAAGCCCCCATGACAGCCAATTCGGTCTGCTGGCGGGGCTGATGGCGTTTCATCTGCGCCTGCTACGGCGCTCCGCCTACGAGCTCGTGGGGGGTACCGGCCCATTCACGAGCTAGCCGATGACTAAAACCTCTGCATGCGGGTGTCGGAACTCTTTTAAGTGGCCCTGCTACAACCCGTGGAAGCCTGCATTGAGGCTTTTGGCCGGCCTCGCCTGGAAGCCCACTGGCCACTGCTGCTCAACCTGCTGAGCTGAAGCGAAAGGTGTGGATACCTCAACCCCAACCGCCCTGGCCGAACGGGGAAGACCGTCGTAATTTTGCCAGGCCTGAGCAACGATTGCGATGACCTTCAACAACGCCATGGCCATGGTGGAGGAGCTGCCGGAGCGGATCACGATCGATGGCGCAGACTACCTTTGCGCCGATGCCGACCCAGCCAGCCAGCAGGCGTTGGCGCGGCTGATGTTTCTGCAAGCCGAGCTCACCCGCATGGGGGCGCTGATGGAGGAGCTGGATGCCAATCGCAACGGCGTGCTGGCCCAGCTGCAGGGACGCCTGCCGCGCGCCTGATCACCCCCAATTCCCCATCAACACCCCCACTATGACCAATACCCCGGGGCAGGAACTGCCTAGCGTGACCATCGATGGCCACACCTACCTGATCGACAGCCTCAGCGATAAGGGCAAGCAACTGGTGAGCGCCATGGCAGCTGCCCAGCAGGAGCTCAACCGCCTGCAGCTGCAGGCCGGCATCACCCAAACGGCCCTTCAAGCTTACAGTGCGGCCCTCAAAGATGAGGTGGGTCAGGGAGCAGCCAACAGCGGGCCAAACTTCAGCTGACGGCGAACCCGCAATAGAGCCGATGGCGCAGCGCCGGATCCTGTTCGTTCACCAGAACTATCCAGGCCAGTTCTGCCATTTGGCGCCTGCCCTGGCCCAGCGAGGCTGGCAGGTGCGGGCATTGCGCCAGGGCGCGGGCAGCGCGCAACAGCCCCTACCGCAGCAGCTGCAGGGGGTGGCGTTGCACGGCTGGCAGGCCCAGCGCGGAACCACCCCGGCGGCCCATCCTTGGGTGCACGACAGCGAAACGAAGCTGATCCGAGCCGAAGCCGCCGCGATCGCCTGTGAGGCGATGGCACGGCAGGGCTGGCGGCCCGAGCTAATAGTGGGCCATCCCGGCTGGGGCGAGCTGCTTTTTCTGCAGCACATCTGGCCAGATGTGCCCCAGCTGCACTTTCTGGAGTTTCACTATGCGGCCTGCGGCCTAGATGTGGGCTTTGACCCGGAATTTCCGGCCGGCGGCTGGCGTGATGCGGCCCGGGTGACGGCCAAGGCCGGGCCGAACCTGCTGAATCTTGAGGCGATGACGGCCGGGATGTCTCCCACCCGGTTTCAGGCGAGCACCTACCCAGCCTGGGCGCAGCAGCGGATTTCGGTGATTCACGACGGCATCGACACCCGCCTGGCCGCCCCCAACTCGGCTGCGCAGCTGCAGCTGGGGCCGGGCGGGCCGGTGCTGCGGCCGGGTGATCCGGTGATCACTTTTGTGAATCGCAACCTCGAACCCTACCGGGGTTATCACCGCCTGATGCGAGCCCTGCCTGAGATTCAGCGGCGCTGCCCCAACGCCATCACCGTGATCGTGGGGGGCGATGGCGTGAGCTACGGGGCGGCGCCCCCGGCTGGGAAGACCTGGAAACAGGTTTTTTATGACGAGGTGGCCAGCGAACTAGATCTGCAGCGGGTGGTGTTCACAGGCCACCTGCCCTATGCGAGCTACCTGGCGTTGCTTCAGGTGAGCGCTTGCCATGTGTATTTCAGCTATCCATTTGTGCTGGGATGGAGCTGCCTCGAGGCGATGGCCGCAGGGGCGCTGGTAGTGGGCTCGGACACGGCGCCGGTGCAGGAGGTGATTGAGCACGGCTACAACGGCTTGCTAGTGAAGTTTTTTGATCAGCAAGGGCTGGTGGAGGCGGTGTGTGGGGCGCTAGAGCAGCCCGAGCAACACCTTGCGATTCGGGCAGCTGCTCGGCGCAGGGCAGTGGAGCACTACGACCTGCAAACGGTGTGCCTGCCGGCCCAGCTCAAACTGGTGGAGGGTCTGCGGGCAGCCTCAATGCCTGCCTAACCTCATCCTCGGCCCACCATCACTTGCCATGTGCCCCCACTAACTGCCGGCTCAGGGCACGTTTCCGCATGTGGGCTGCGGCAGCAAGCGGGCTGCCATCGCGCCCTTTGCAGCCCTGGGCTGGCTAGAGATCTCGCTCGATATAAACCCCGGTGCGGAGCCCGACCTGATCGGCAGCATGACCGACATGGCCCACGAGATCCTCCTGGATGCCTTCGATGTGGCTGGCGGGCTGATCAGCCGATTGGAAAGGATGCTCTGAGAGGGGTCCAGAAAGCCCAGGGATGGAGCCCTGTGCGGCCAAGGCGGTTCAACAGGAAAGTCAAGAAAGAGGGGTTAGAGGCCCTGAAGAGCCACAGAGGTCACTCATGACATCCTTGATTCCCTCCCCGCTATTTCTGGTATCGCTTACGCCACGTAGGTCAGAAATCCCAGCTCGTTTCTTGGCCGGCGCAGAAGCAGTTGGTCAGTTCAACCAGCCGTTGATCGTCCACCAGTTCGACCACGCCTTCCCATAGGGGTTGGATGTCGAGCAGTTGATCCACCGCTCCATAAAGTGGGACTGCCAGATCATTGGCCTTGCTGAAGACAGGAAAGGAGGGGACAGCAGAAGTTGGTGACGGGTTAAGGTTGGATATGTCTGTGGAAGACTCCAGTTATCACTTCCTAGCCACAGATACCTGGAGTCGTTCTGGTAGGACTTCAGCAGTTGACATCGGTCCTGGAGGGTGGGCTGCGCTTGAACTGCTAAATCTGGGGGGCATGCATCTGGCCCTCCCAGATGACCCACCCAAATAGGATCACAACCTTCTAGAGGTAAGAAAAAACATCATAAACTCGAGGGTCACCTGTACAGACTATAGCTCCGTGAAATAGTCACCTCAGGACACAATGATAATTACAGATTTCTTCACCAAATCCTAGCGCAGATCTAACCTACCGCCAGCACGCCCATCTTCACCATCCAAGCGAGTGCTCTGAATACAATTGCCTGACGTTTCTGCGGCAATCCTTGAATCAGTACGCCCGCCTGTTGTAGACTCGGTGCGGCTCCCCCGGCCAATTTAGCCAGAACAAAGTTGGTTTCTTCTTCCGTAGGCAAAACCACCTTCGCAAAATCCACCATGGCCAGTTGCCGGTATTGGCATAGGCGCTGCTGTGCCGTGCTTAAGTCAGCATCAGTAAGTCTCAATACTGTCTCTGGCGTTAAGGCCTGCGTTGGGTAACTCGCAAACGCATGAAAGGGGTCCATCCTCGCCGGCCAAGGGTGTTGAAGGCCATGAATCTTTGGCGCTTCTGCCTTCCGGAAGTCATTCAGGTTCGCCCATAAGTCCTCATACTGGCCAATGATGGTTTTCCAATCGTAAACCTGTTTTGCTCTTTGCCTACCTGCCTCACCCATCTTTTGTCTGAGTTCAGGGGAGGTAAAGAGCTTGATAAAGGCTTGAGCGGTAGCCTCCACATCCACCGCAATCAATGAGCAAGCATGCCCACAGTACATATCGTAGGTATCAATCTCTAAGGCATGGCGATGCGCCAAGTCTCCGGCCAATCCTGCCTGTGGCATCAGGGTGGGAATACGGAAGCCATCCACACCATCACGCACCGTATCCTTGTAACCATTCCAATCAGCCACGACCACAGGAATCCCAGCTGCCATGGCTTCAATCGGCACAAGACCGAAGGTTTCCTGAATATTGTCAGACAGTGAGCAAAACACATCAGCAGACGCCCATGCAGTCAAGCGGACTTCAGCGAGACGGCCATCCAGGGTCACTATGCGTACATTTGGGCAAGCCAATTTGTGAGCATCAGCATAAGCCTTCTGGATGAAGTCGTTCGCGAACCAGCCACATTCCACCAGAACCACGTCTCTACCACTGACTTCTGCCGCCTTCTGCAAAGCCTGATACATCGCCAAGGGATGCGCTTTGGCATGGAAGGACAAGCGACCGGCAAAGAGAACCACCAGCGAGTCTTTACCTGCACCAATGGCATGACGAGCAGCAGCATTCTGGTCATCTGAATACACAAAGTCATCGGTATGAATCCCCAAGGGAATCACCGGCAACTGCGGCAAGGTCACCTTGGTAATCCCTAGTCTGTCGTTCAGGTAATCCACCTGCGCTTGCAACAGGCGAACCACATTGTCTTTAACGGCAGTCGAGGTACAGATCACCGCGTCCCATGCTTGAACAGGGGAAGTCACTAAAGCAGCCAATGCATCCATGGCACCGGCAGATGAGGTGGTATGCGTAATGCCGCACAGGCTCCATGCACCGTGACCAACGTTCCCACCCGCCGTAGCACGATGGAAGGCATATTCACCAATACCAGGGCCGGGATAATAAACCACACCGACCTGGGCTAGAGCAGCAAGAGTATTCTTGTAAACAGCCTTAACCGGTTCCTTCCGGCCTAAAGCGGCAACTGCTTGCCCAAAGTGCTGAGCATGAGCAGGCTGTTGAACTTGTGTCCAAAATTCAGTGGCCTTACTGTGAGATAGGAAGCCTCGGAGAAAGGACTCCCCTGCGGCATTCCTGCCCATCAACTTAGGGCCAGCGGTCGTATACGCTTCAGGGTGGTAGTAAAGGGCTGCGGTCACAAAAAGCCTGAGTTCTAGAATTGAATCAAATCGCTTGCTTGCATCTGTTGTAGCAGTGGTGGCAATACTGCATTGGATGCCTTCATGTACGCATTACGAGGTCAAAATCAATGCTACATCCTGCTGCAATTGCATCAATTTACTCTCAGACAATACCAACATCTCAAGACTAGTTTAGCTTCTAGGGACATTATTCTGCGTCGTATACAAATTTATCAACCTTCGTCATTGGTATTTCTAGTGCAATTTAGGTAAGGACAAGCAAGCCTGGCACAGCTCTGCTCTAGCTCTGCATGAATTGCCAACAAATTTGGCCAATAGGCTTCTCTAGCTTGCACTTGGTGGCAATGCATTTTTTCACGCATTACGTAGGATAAACCGGCTCCATGACGCGCGTTAATAGTTTCTAGTGAACCACAAAGCTGCGAAATCCAGCCCCCGATCAGAAAATGATAAAGATAATATTCAAATGGCATAATATGCAGTTTGAGCCACATAGACAATAGCTGAATAAATTGGCACAGCGATGAACCTTATACAAGATACCACGTGCCATGGGAGGCCTGTGCCAATAAAAAACATTGAGCAAGGTAATCGGCTCCCACGGGTGAGGTATGGGCAAGCTGGCTTAGCTTATCCTTATCCTTAGAAACCAAGGCACAGAGTTTTCTGATCGGGGGATGAAATCACGAGAACCCCGCATCAGACAACACGCGCTTAATTGAACTCACTCGACAGTTACATCGTGCAGGTACAGATACTCAATAATGTGACTCAAAGATCGCATCAAGCGAACCAGCCGGTACAGCTGACAGCTGACATGACTGTCATGGTGCCGATGATAACGAGAGAGATCCAAGGATCATGTCCAAGCGGATCTCTGTCCATCCAGGGGTATGAGCCTCGGGTTGTCTGAGCTCTACGTTTCGGGCCGTATCCGACGTGTAGGAGGGGCTTCGAGAAGGGAAGACCTAGAAAATAAAAACCCCCGCCTTGTGAGCGGGGGCATATATCGCTGAACAACCTTTGAAATGGTTGACGACGTCAAATAAAGTTAGCAGCTACAAAGTCATCAGAATCAACGCCAATTAATATCACAAAGCTGGTATTTGCAGACAATGCTTCACCAGCACCCCGGACTATTGCTGTATCTGCACCAGTTCCTGCTGCCAACACTGTGAACTGCTTAGTACTCGTATCAAATGAGCCAGAAAGGAAATATGTAGTATTAGCAGCAAAGCCATTAGCAACAGCTAAAGTAAGACCGCTAGTGGGTACAGCACCCCCATTCCCAGTTGCATCCACTCTATCACCACCGGTGCCTGCGGTGAAGTCAGTAATGATGTCAACACCGTTTGCAAATGTCAGAGAGTCACCCACAGCAAGTGCTGCTGTCAACGAAGTAGAGGAGGCTGCAATTGATGCGCCAGCTTCAGCTGCAACAAAGGTGTCAACTCCAGAACCACCTGTCATGCTATCTCCTCCGGCTCCACCAGTAATTGAGTCAGCACCCGCCCCACCAGAAATGGTGTCAGCACCTCCGCCGCCGGCCAATACGTCCGCAGCAGTACCGCCAGTGATTGCGTCACCAATTATGCCTCCAGTGAATGTAAAGACGCCAGACCCACCAGTTGCAGTGACCTTAACAGCCGAGTTGCCTGCATTGAATGTCACTGCGCCGGTAGCTGCTGATGCATTCACCGAAGCAATTGCTGTGCCGGAGGTAACTGCATCGGCAGAAATGAGATTACCAGCACCTGTCACGATGATGTTTTTAGCATCGGTCGAGGTCAATGCAGTCACCGTGAAATTGTCGCCGGCTCTAGCATTCGCAAAAGTAATCGTTTCTTCATCCTGCAGTACCAGTGATGCGGCACTTGCACCGTCACCACTCTCAATCGAGACGGTAATTGCGTTAGTCGTATCATCAACCAGACGGTCGACAGTCGTAGTGCTGCCCGTAGCGTTGATCTGCAGAGTAGTTACTTTTTCTGAGGCATTATTGAATGTAACTACTACATTGGCGTTTACCTCGATTTGTGTGATGTCTTGATTGTTGATGAAGTTTGAGAGTGTAATGGTGTCAGCAATAGAGTGTCGAATCACTTCAAAGCCACTAATCCGCCCAAATATAGCGGCATCGTCAGTCATATCGGCCTCGAAAGAGATGATATCAGTGCCCGCGCCCCCAACGATAGTGTCAGCAGCAGTGAGGTTAGCGTTAGCTGCAATAGTCACAACATCGTTGCCAGCACCGCCATCGATGTTGTCATTACCCGCACCACCATTGATTGTGTCATTACCATCACCACCGGTCAAAATGTCGTTACCGGAGCCCGCCGTAATTGCGTCATTGCCTGCGCCTCCAGCAATTGTCTGGCTTAGTGCATTAGTAATTGCACCGAACAGGGTGTCATCTCCAGCGGAGCCAGTGATCGTCGAGGCGGTATTTTGCCCCGTCACCATGATCAAGCCAGTCGTACCAGCGCTGGCGGACATCCCGGTAGCGTCGATAGAACCATCAGTCGCAGTGATTACACCAGTAGTTAATTGATTCGATCCCGTGATCTTAAGCTTTGGTGTAGCACCGGGCGTGGGAGTGATCCCTATAGCACCAACGGTTTGCGCGCCAGCAGCGCCGGTACCGGTGGTGTCAATTGTTAAAGTCTCAAATCCGGTTGAGGTCAGTGCAAGGCCGTTGAGTACGTTTGTAGCTGACGTGGTGCCATTGATAATGGTCAAAGAGTCAGTTGTAGCTGCACCTCCAACAGAGACATTTTGAGCCCCGTTTAGTGAAATTTGAGCGTCTAGTTCAAGGGTGGAAGCACCGGCATTGAAGATATACGTCTCGGCACCAGCAGTATCAGGAGAAACAACTGAGACCTCTAATCGATTTGCAGATAGTGAGAGGTTAGATATATCGATCGTCGTGGCATTGGCAAGAGCCGTCAGCATATCGACTTTTTCAATCCCTGTTACCGTGTAGGTTGTGGGAGTTGCTGCGGTGGCAGTTACAAGGTCAGCAGAGTCTGCGGAAAGTGTATCATTGCCGTCACCACCAGTTACCGTGTCTGCAATGGTAAAGTTCGATACGGTGGAGTCGAATATAATTGTATCATTACCTGCTCCAGCGACTATACTCATTGCGCCTGTACCATCAAGTTCAATGGTATCATTGCCGGAACCACCCGTGACAGTTGCAGCGTTCGCGTCTAAAATTAACGCAACACCTCCGGAGTTGTTGCTTGCATCAACAGTAAGAATAGTAGCAGCAAGGTCGTCTACGATACGCAATCCCTTATCGCCTTTGATATTAAGCTTAGTTGTTTGGGTTGCTGTTAAAGTGCCAATCCCAGTCGTTGCGGTAGAAGAACTTGCGCCAGTTGCATTCAGCGTAAGTGTTTCTATGCCCAGAATCGATGTCACGACACCGGTAGCTTGGGACATATTTGAGACGTCGACTGTGGCAGCATCCGAACTACCAGTTACGTCATTGTAGGTGATGGTGTGCGCCATCGACGTATCTTTGATAGCTACCGAAGCGCTCGTCCCAAGCCCTGAGAGAGTAACTGTGTTGCCAGCACCGGAGCTGCCGGCACTTGACACGGTTTTTAGTCCGGTCGCATTAGTAAAATCTACAGTCGCTGAGTTAGTGACTATAGTAACTTGAACATTTTCGATACTAGTTAGCGCTGCCGGTGTTACCGACGTATTGATGACTGCAACTAGCTCGTCCGTGCCAAGACCCCCGTTGAGCCTGTCACCAGAATTCAAAGTTTGAAGGCTGCCAGTTGACAAGCCGGCGTCAAAAGTGTCATCACCGCTACCACCGGTAAATGAGGCACCTTGGTTAGTACCGGTAGTAAGGGTGAAAGTCTGGGGAGCAGCGGGATCCGGGTTGGATGTGGGGGATCCTAAATAGGTGGTCCACTTAGCAGCAGTATCATATGTCGTACCGTCCACTTTCTGAGCAAAACCGAACAGGCCTTTGCCCACGATCACCGTGCGGTCCTTGAACCTGAAGGTGATTTCACTATTATTGTTTCGGACTCCGGCTTTGATTACTCCATAGGCTTCAGTGCCGGAGGTATCAGAGTCGGTTTTGCGGAGCCCACTTGTGAACTCCAAAACCAAGCTGGGGCTATTCTTCGACTTGCCGCCCACCAGCTTGACGGTTTTACCAACTCCGACGTCAGTCAGAACGTTGAAAATGCGATTGGCGCTAGCGATCTTGATAGTTTTGGTGCTTGCCATCGAAAGAAATTGATGTTGTGGGGTTTGTGAGGAAGGATGAGTTCACTGTTGGCATCACGGCCCTCAGGAACCCCTGCGTCCAGTCAAGAAGCCTCCCTTGAGCAGGGTGGTCTCAACCTCGGCAGGCACTTGTGCAGAAAAGGGCTTGTTCAAACAGAGCTTGGACGGAGCCCGGGATCAGCCGCAGGTGCTGACCGGTTGTCTCAGGTGAGATGCATGGTGATTTTCCATGCGAGCTATCCCATGCTTCAGAGGCAGACTGGATATGACGGCCCGACAGTAGCAAAACGGGGGGGAGGGGTCAACGCACGGTTCCTTGTGTTGGTGTGGATGTGCTGATCATTGCTGCCAATAGGCTCGCCCTTGAAGTCCACCCGCCCCAAGCCTCACCCCGTGAACGCCAGTCTTCCCATTCCCGAAAGCCCAGAAGCCTTGTGCAGACAGGATTTTCCAAGTTTACCAAACCTGGCTCGTCACGGCTTGTTGCGCCCCTGGCTGGAGCGCCTGGTGGTAGCGGAAGCGGTGCAACAGCAACCCATCGATGCCGCCAGCCTCACCTCCCTTCAAGAGCAGTTTTGCAAGCGGCACAACATCGAAACAGATGAAGGGCTCGACGCCTTCCTGGCTCTGCAGGGCCTGAGCCTAGACGACCTCCACTGGCAACTGGCCCTGCCGCTGCGCATCCAGGCCCATTGCCGCAGTGCCTTTGGACCGAAAGCCGAGCAGCATTTCCTCAGCCGCAAAACCCAGCTAGATCACGTGGTGTATTCGCTGCTGCGCGTGCGCGATGGCGGCCTGGCCCGCGAGCTTTATCTGCGCATCCAGGCGGGGGAAGCCAGCTTTGCCGACCTGGCCGCCCGCTACGCCGAGGGCCCTGAGCAAACCAGCCACGGCATCGTAGGCCCTGTGCCCCTCACCCAGGCCCATCCAGTGCTAGCCGAGAAGCTGCGCACCGTGGCGGAGGGCACCCTGCTCGAACCCTTCATGATTGAGCAGTGGTGGCTGGTGGTTCGGCCGGAGCAACGGATCGCCGCATCCTTTGATGAGGCCATGGCCGATCAGATGGCAAAAGAGCTGTTTGATCAATGGGTCGCGGAAGAGGTGGCCCTTAAGCTGCGGCAATTGGTTGCCCCCGAAGTAGCGCCCACCGCGCCATGACAATTTCCCTTACGACGCGGCTGCGGCAGCATCCCGCCCTGGCCGGCCTCAGCGACGCCGGGTGGAGCCGGCTGGAGCCTCAGCTGCGCTACCTGCGTTTTGCCATCGGCCAACCCCTCAGCGAGGCCCATGTGGTGCCGCAGCAGGTGTTGATCCTGCTCGAAGGTGAGGCGCGCCTACTGAGTAGCGTCGCCGGTACGCTCACCACTCTCACCAAGTTCGGCCCCGGCGCCCTGGTGGGGCTGGCTTCGCTGCTGCGTGCCGCGCCCTGCGAGGCCGTAAGCGCCTCCGAAGCGGTGGTGGCGGTGGCGATCCCCGATGCCGTGTTCACAGAGCT
>Ga0194126_10011963_pt1 | contig 11052 bp, 8 predicted proteins | sample TA2KigC150mmetaG_FD_148641 | JGI IMG/M metagenome (GOLD analysis project Ga0194126, IMG submission 148641) | Freshwater microbial communities from Lake Tanganyika, Tanzania - TA2015035 Kigoma Deep Cast 150m | ecosystem: Environmental > Aquatic > Freshwater > Lake | place: Tanzania: Lake...
TACCTTGAGCATCTCTAAATGGAGTTGGCATTGCATATAATTCTTCCATAAATTGAGGTTTTTCTTTTTCAAATCCTTCAGGAGGTTCAGCAAGATGAGTTAAATAAGTTTTAACTTTTTGTATTTGAGCAAATTTTCCTGGTTGTTTCAAAAGCATTTCAATTTGTAAAGGTATGTTCTTTCTTATCCATGTGTAAAATAAAATACCCCTTTTAAATAAAGTTTCTGTTGCAGATAATTCTCCATAATCAAAAAAGAATTTTCTAACCATTTTTGCAGCAAAATGAGGATTCCCTGTGTCAGCAAGATTTATAAGAAATCCAGCTAATCTAGCCTCATTTTCAATTGCTCTACCTACCCTTTGACCTATTTGAGTAGGTAATCCTTCCCTTGTTAATAGTTGAGCTCTTCTAGCAATTTGATAACCTTTAGGAGCTAATCCAAATTTAAGCTCTCTTGCAATCATAGCAGGATCATCTAATCCTACCCAACCTCTAGATAAAGTTCCTAATTCTCCTGCCATGTTTTTAAGTTGATTATAATTATAAATATTTTGTCCTAATTTAACACTACCATCTGCTCCATCAATAATCTCTGTAGCTAATTTGTGCCAATATGGATTACCATATCTAGGACCTGCCATAAGCCATCCTTGCCAGAAGTTAGATTGAAAGTTCCTCATGTGAAAACCTGGCCATATTACAGTTAAAAAGGAACGTAACCATCCTTGTATTGTATCAATAAATCCTAAAAATGATTTTGTTCCTTCATCTGTTAGAAAATCTTTTGCTCTTGTTATAAATTTACCCCATTCATTCGGATACCATAAATCCTGAATTTCTTTTATAGGTAATTTCATGTGAGTAAATTTTTCAGAAGGTAATATTTTTTTCTTACCAAATTGTCTAGCTTCTTGAAAAAATCTTTTTCTAGCAACTGAATTTATAGATTTAGCACCTCTTCTATACATTATAGTAGCTATATCTAATTCAGTTGGTATTCCAGCTTCAGCTGCTTCAACAGGAGTTCTATATTTTTTAGCTTTAGCAAATGAAGGTATTTCTGGCCCAACAGCTAATGGTTTAGCAAATGGTGATTTTTTAACAATACCAGCTTCTCTTATAGATGGAATATAATTTTTATAAGAAGGAACTGCATAACCATAAGCTCTTTCTTTTTCTAATAAACTTTGAAAAGATTCTCTAGCTTTACCAGCAACTCCTAATTGAACATCACTTAATACAGGTCTTTGAGTAATTTTATCTAATCTATCTAAATATTTTTGAACTTCACTTTCAATAACTTTTTTTCTATTCATAATAGATTTAATATCTAAAGATTTATCTATTAATTTTTCTTGGTATTGAATAGAAGTAGGTTTAACTTCATAAAAAGTTCCTGGTTTTGCTCCTTTCCAAATTTTCTTAACAGTTTTTTTACCTTTTGCTAATTCTTTAATATATTTTTTATTAAGTTTCTCTAATCTAATTTCAAGAGTTTGCCTAACTAATTTAGTTTTATTATCTAATGAAACAGTTCCAATTTCAATAAGTTCATTTTTAACTTTATCCATTTGATCTTGTAATTCTTTAGCAGTCTTAGAAAGTTTAAATGGTTGTGTTAATGGTATTTCTGAATCAAATCTTAATTGTAAATCTTTTTTACCATACTTTTTTGCAATTCTAATTTTAGTTTCTTTAGGTAATTCTCTAAATTGACTTTCAGTTCTTAATTTAACTTTTGTTACTTTTTTACCAGTAGGAAATAATCTCTTCTTAGATACTTCTTCAACTAAATTATCTATATAAGAATTTAAATTAGTTATATTAGCTATAGGATCATCAATAATTTTTGAAATACCAATTGTTCTAATTTGATCCATTTTTACTATTCTCTCAACTAATTCTTTTTGTTCTTGATTTGCTTGTTTAAACCACTCTCTAAAAGTTTTTTGATTAACTTTATTAAAATCTGATATATTAAAATCTTTTTGATAAAATCGTACTTCAGTATCTAACTGAGCTCTAAGTTTTTTAAGTTCAATAGTTAAATTATTTATTCTACCTTTATCAATACTTGAAATCTTTCTAGAATTATTCATTATAGAATCAATAATATCATCCCTAAATTCTGCTTTTAATATTACTCCAGCATTATCAGACCAAGTCCTTGCTGGCATTGCTAAATATCTAGTAACATCTATTCTTTGTTCCCTAGTTAATCCCATCTTATTAAAGAAATCAAGAATTTGATCTTCAAGTTGTCGCTTTTGAAAAACTGTTAAAAAATCCATGTGATACCTAAAAGTATCATAAAGTTCATCCGGAGCAGTTCCTTTAGCAGTAAAGATATTTCTTATCCCTTTTGCAATTGGTTGCCCAATTCTAGATTCAGCAATTAATTTACCTAATTTTCTAAATCCTATTTTTTCAAAAATTTTTCCTGGAATAATTGTTTGACCAAAAAATTTAATTCCACCAATATCTACTAATTTTCTATACATACTAGGTTGTAATAATGATTCTCCAATTTGTTTTTGAGCAACATTAAATGCAGCTTTTTGTAAAGCTTCTTCTCCACCTTTAGCCATAACAAATTTTTCCCAATAAGTTTTAGGAATTTTTTTACCCCCAATTTTTGCAACTTCTTTTAAAACTTTAGTTGTAGAAATTTGTCTAACTGCTCGCTTTAAAGCTTCTCTTCCTGCAGTCTCCATAATTTCTTTACCAGTTTGAGTATATTTAGCTAAATTAGTTGTTTGAGATAAAACATCTCTTAAAACATTTAAACCTCTAGGACTTAAAGCAACCTCTCCTAATTCTTCAATAGTTTCTCTTCCTACTTTTTTAGCTAAATCTTTAGCTAATTTAGAACCTAATTTTAATGGCATAGTAGCTCCTTTACCTACCCCAAAACTTACATAGGTTAATGGATCTGTAACTATTGAAGTTCCTAAACCAGCTAAAGCTGCAGGAGATTTTGTAAGATTATATATTACATTTTCTGCAACATCTGCTATTTTTGGACCACCTAATAAATAAGTCCATTTAGATTTAAGCCATGGATATTTATTATACATATCTTCAACGCTAGTTCTAATTCTTTCATGAAAACTTTTATAAGGTCCAAATTCTTTTCCAATTCCAGCTTTATCTTCATAAAACTTAATCCAATCATAGTTTTCATATTTTTCATACTCAGGTAAAAATTGTTTTAAAAAAGGTTTATATTTACCTAAAAAAGGTAAATCTCCTATTTGATAAGCTCCTGCAAGTGTCCCTAACCAATCCTTACCTGTTAAAGGTTTTCCTTGAATTCTTTCAACAATTCTACTAGCAACAGAACTAAGCAATCTATCCCAAGTTCCTAACCCACCAAGAATTCTAGATAAAATACTTTTCTTTTCTTGTGGTTCTGGAACAGGTATTCCTCTTCTACTAAATCCTCCTAACAAATTCCCATATTTTTGTTGCAATGATGAAAGATAATCTAATTGAGTTCTATTAATTTTAAATTTTGAATCAGGAAATAAAGTTTTAAATTCCATTCAATTAACCCCTAACACCAGCACCAACTGGCCATCCATAACGATAAATACTAGCTTGAATTGGATTACCATATTGATCAGTTTTCATTCCACTCTTCTGTATTTCAAGAGCATATTTATTAGGATCTAATCCTAAATCAAGTAATTTTCTTTGAACTAATACCCAAGGTGTCCCAGAATATACTTCTGCATAAACATCACTTAAAGATGGTACCTCTAATGCTTTTGATCCTGTTCCTTGATTAATTCTAGACATTAATAATTGATTTTCTACCTGTTGTGCTTGATAAGCTAAAGCAAATTTTCTTTCCTCCATTTGCTGACTCCATAAGATTTGACTCATATTTGCTAGAAATGTTGATCTATCCATTTCATTATCAAACATTTGCTGTCTTACAGCAATTTGTCTTCCAAGTTCCTCTCTAACATATTGATGTCTTAATAAAGATTCTTTTAATCCTTGTTCTTTTCTAAGTCCTGCTATGTAATCATTAGTATCTCTTTCATAATCAGTAGCTCTATTACTTATTTCATCTAACCTTTTATTTAAAGCAACTTCCAAATTTGCTCTATCTGTATTACCAGCAGCAATTATCTTAGCAGCACCTCCTCCAAATTGTCCTCCTCTATATCTTCCAATAGCATTTAATGATTGTGCCCAATCAGCTATTGAATTAGCAACTACTGCAGCAGTATCTCTCATAGCACTTTGATAAGCTGGTTTAGTTATATCTCGTTCTTCTTCAGCAATTTCTTTACTTCTTATAATATTTCTTTCAGATTGTGCTATTGGACCCATAAATTCTGTTTCAGCACTTAATTTAGCTTCTTCCCATAATTTATTTAATGTATCAGCTGATAAATCAAACATTAAATCTGGAGGAGTTGGTGCTTCAAATTCTCCCAATGGGTATTCATTTCCACCCCAAATTCCTTCATCAAAAATCATATCTTCAGATCCAGTTTCAATTCCAGTTCCAGTACCTGTTCCAGTACCTGTTCCAGTACCTGCTTCACTAATAATTTGATTTTCATCTTTTGTAACTCCTATACCTCCACCAGTTTTATAAAAATTTGGAGGCCTTACTGGAGTTCTAAAAGCATTCCCAATACTTGGATATAATGATGGATATTTAAAATCATATCCCATTATATTTTTTGTTGCTTCACTTGGGGGTATCCCCATTATGTCTCCTTGTGAAGTAGGAGTATACCCAAATTCACTTGCATAAAAATTAGTTGGAGTTCCAAGTGTTATTGGTTGTTTAATCCCTGCAGTCCAATCAATATTCTTTAAAAGATTAACTAACATTTTAAAAGCATCAATAGGATTTGTATAACCATAAGAATATTTTACTCCTCCTTTTACTCCTCCGCCAACACCAGGTGATGTTAATGTAGTTTTTCCACCCCCAATATTACCTAAACTAACCGGTTTATAAGATCCAACTACTTTAACTGGAGGAGTTTGATTAATTTTTTTAATTCCAGAAGTACTTTTCTTAGCTAAAGAGACTCCTCCTCCTCTTCCTATCATGCCAGGTCGATATATTGTTGCCATTTTAAATTACCTCCTTAAGGCCTTGCTCTTCTCATAGACCCTATTATTTCAATTGACTTTATTATAAATTCATCCCCAGAAATAACATTGTAAATTTGCATTTGTATAGTTTCTCCATCTTGTCCTATATAAAAATCAATAGGTAAATCTACAATATCTACTGTAAAACTAACATCTGCTCCCCATAAATTTCCAGAATTCCAAACACCTTCTCCCCAAACTGTAGAATTAATTTCTGATGTTTCAGCACCTGAATAATGTTTAGTTTTTTCTTTAGGTAACCCTTCTTTAGTAATAATAGTTTTAACATCAAAACTATAATCTTTAGAAGTTCTAACTAAAACTTTAGCTCTTTCCCAAATTTTTCTATTAAAAGGCATATCTAAATCTATTCTTTTAGTTTTCATAGAAGCATAGATTGGAACTCCTATATCATCATTTCCATCTAAAAATTTAATTAAACTTTGATTTAAAGCTGAACCTAATAAAATTATTTCTTCGTTTGAACTACCATACCATTTACAAGAAGATAAAGCTTTAACTGGATAAGCTCTTGTAATAGGTCTTCTATTTAATAATAAATCTATAACAACACACATATTTTCATAATCAGAATTTTTAGTTGCTACATATAAAAAATATTTATTATCATAATAAAATCCATGTATATATTTAATTCTATCAATATTTAAATCTTCATTTAATATATCTTCAATTCTATTTGAAATAGCAATTGGTTCAACTGAAGTTCTTTCTGCAAGAACTAATCTAGTTAAACTATATATTTTACGATCATTACCAAAAAATAATATATCTGATCCCCATCTTTTAATACTTCTAGGAGATTTTGTACCAACAGTTTCAGTTAATATATCTTGAATTAATGGATCAGTATCTTCAGCAAAAGGAGAAGTTCCATCATATCTAACAATTGATCCTTCCTTAAAAACTATTAAAAAATCTGGATTCAAGGTATATTCAATTGCTGTTATAGCTTGACCATTTTCTTTTAAAATATCATCAAAACTATCTGGATAAACAATTTCAGGCCAACCAAGAATACTCCAACAAAGTCTATAAGGAAATGCTGCTGATACCCAATACCCATAATTTTTATACATTTTAAATAATTTAGATTTAGAAGGAGCATCATTTTCAACAGGAGCATTAATCCCAAGTGCTCCATCACTTAAATTATCATCATAAGTTTTAGTAGGTAAGGTTAAATTATAAAGAAGTTTTCTTTGACTACCCCCTGCAATTGTTCTATATATTTTTATATTTGTTGCACCATCAGGAGTAGCTTCTGTAATAGTAACTAATACCTTTTGACTTGATGGAGATAGCATAACTGATACAGGTCCTTCAGAAGATTCTCCCCAAGGATACACCCAAGAATAACTCCAATAATAATTTCCTGTAAGGCTCCCTGAACCATTTAAAGCAACTGTTGGAGCAATTGTAGGTTTAGTACATCCTGGAGTTCTTATTGTTCCACCAGTTTCTATACAAACATTATCATCAATTCCATTACATAAATAAGTTCTATCATTATAAATATCTCCCAAAAAATAATCTCCAGAATAACCTGAATCAAGCTCATCTAAAATCAATCCATTTAATTTTTTAATATATTCTCCAGAACAAATAATTAATTCTTTACTTCCATCACTAATAAAAAAAGGAAATAATGTATGAATAGCAGAACCAGAAGTATCTGTATTTAAAATTATACCCCCACTACGTTTTTTTAAATTACCTACTTCTGTCATTAAAAATTCTAAACATTCAGGCATTTCATTAATTCTTATTTTAGAAGCATCTATTTTAGTATTTTCACCACCAGAAAAATTATCTATTAAATATCTAAACCTTTCTAATATATTTAATTTTGGCATTTATATTAATCTCCCTAATATCCAAATCCTTTAAATGCACCTTTTGTAAATGCTGCCAGTTGCGCATCTGTAGGAATTGTTGAAATTACAAACACATCAGCAATGTCTATAGCAACATTAGGACAATACAATCCAAGCAAATCACCATCCTGAACAGATATATTTGGCACTATTGAAATATAATTATCTCCTGCTGTTGCTGAAAAAGCACATCCCTCTCTCAGTTTTAAATCTCCTACAGGGTCATGCACCATATCCTGGATATCTGCAAATTCATTGTCCTTGATTTTGGCGGCATCAAATTTATTGTTTACTCCGCCATCAAGTTTCATTATCCTTTTTATAAAATTTGCTGGTATTTGTATTATTTCTTCTGTTTCCATAATTTTTTACTAAATTAATCTCCCTGTAGCCCAAGCATAATATTTTTCAAATTATCCCCTGTGTTACTATCTGCTGAATCGTTCCCCAACATGGCTGTATAAAATTGATTGCAGTCCAAGAAGCTTTTGCTATATTTGAAGTAACATCACCCGCATACCATACAGAATTTCCTGCTTGGTCCTGACCGAGCGTTAAACTACCACTTACAACATAATATCCAAGCAAATAATTTTTCAGCAGTCCAAGTCTTGATGTAACCTTAATATTTGTATTTAAACCTGCGACCAAACCAGTTTTTTCCCACTGTCCCAGATAAACATAGTTTGTACCGTCATCTTTAAATATCTTGAACCTTACAGTTGAATTGCTATCAAGCCTTATATTAACAATTGATAGCAGCCCTGATATTGTTGCCTTTGCTGCTGTGGCTATAATTATTACAGTTTTATTTCCTGCTGTTGTTGTTAAATTACTATCAGCGTTGCCTATAGTTCCCGATATCATACTCATGTTATATACCTCCAACTTGCAGGAATCATATAAATATAGATATATGCCTCAACAGGTGGCGTAGTAGATACACTATCACAATCAACTGTTATCAGGCTGTCTTTCGCTACAAGTGCTGATGGGTCTGTTGCAGCAAGAAATGTTGCTGTTGTTGCTCCTGATGCTATTGTTAATTTAGAACTAAATAAAGTAGAACCATCATCATTAATATCGTAGGTCGTATTATTTGTAGTCCCAGCTATCTTATGGTATCCATCTGCTGCTATGATATATCCATCACAAGGCATATAAAATGTCTTTGCTAAATCTGTTCCAGTTGCAATAGTACCAGGAATTATAAATTCCATGATATGAGCTTTTACAACTGAATACTTCATAGAAGTAAATCCTGCTGTAAGACTATTACCAATTATGTTTACTGTTACAGTATCAGTAGCATAAGAAGAAGATTCAACTATTGCTGTCTGGAATGTTGTAGATTCCATCCACCTAAGTACGGTACCCTGTGACAGTAATAAATCATAAAGTCCTGCATTACCAGTATCTGTGATTGTAAATTGTGTATCAGATACTCTTACCGGAGTACCTGGAACATCTAAAAATACTCCTCCTCCTTGAGGTGCTGCAATCCATTTTAATCCAGCAGATTCCCCACTATTAGAAGATAATAAATAACCATCAGTACCTTTACCTAATCTAGCTACTGTTGCAGAAGCAGTACCTGCAATTAAATCCCCCTTAGTTGTTACTAAAGACTTTTTAATATAATTTGCTCCATTAATACCTAATTCTGTTTCTATACCAATTAATTCTGCAACAAGATAGTTATGATAACAAGCTGCTGGACCTAAATAAACTTCTCCTCCATCAACTGTTTTTTCATGAATTGTTGGAGTAGTTCCATCAAATCCTCTTTTATTAATATCATCACAAATAAACTTAAGAGATGTTTTACTTGTATACCATATTAATTCTGTTCCAATTCCAATAAGCCCACTATCAGGAGCTCCAGTAGTAGATGATACCTTTATCTCTAAACCATCAGCAGCTAAATCATCAGTTAATGTAAACCTTTTATTATTTACAGCAATTATAAGCTCTTCTTCAGTAGCAATAGAACTTGGAAAATATGGAGGTGCCATTATATTATCCCTCCTTTTTTACGATAATAACTTCTAGCATCTTCAATCATATCATGTTGTCCTTTAACCTTATTCCTAGATTTAATTACCCAATTTAATAGATCAGATCTAAATAAACCTAATTCTTCTCTATATGCTTGAAAATCTCGTTCTCTTTTTCTATACATTGCATTTGCATATTGAACAAGTAAATTATCATATAAAGAAGGAATTATAGGATAATCATTATCATCATCTACCATTCTATCCGGAACATGATAATAATAATAATAAATATTATATGTATTGTCAAATTTACGATTAAATTTAATACCCAAAGTTTCACTAAGAATGATTGCTTTTAACCCTTTACTATATTCAGAAGCATCCATATTTTCTACATTATAATTATCATAGTAAAATAAAGAATTAGTATGATAAAAATCTATAGTATCACCTTCTGCATCTTCTAAATACATGACTTCCATTAATCTATAATCTCCTGAAAGCCAATATTCATTTTCACCTTCTTGAGTTACAATCAAATCTTTTTTTAAAAAACATGGTAAATCTTCTTTAGCTATTTCCATATAACCATCATTAATCCAAGTAGTTAATTCAGTATCAATATCTTCTTCTACTTCAAAATCATGTTTAACTACTGCAGCTTTCAATTCACCTAAATTTCTTTTGGTAGCCACATTTATTCCTCCTCAACTTCATAAAATTTTCCAGGTAAATTATACCATTGATGATTTCTTAAAAATTGTATTAACTCTTTATCAGATGTTGCAAATTTTCCTTCATCATCAAAATCAATATATTTACCTATAACAGGAATTCTAACTGGACCTGCCATTTCATAATAATCAGGTTTAACCCAAATTCTAAGTTTCTTTATAGGAGTCATAAAAACTACAACATTTTTTTCTGTTTTAAGAACTTCTTCCTTTTTGGATTTAATTTTAGTAGCCATTAACTTACCTCCAATCTACATTAAATTAGAGGGGGAATTTCACCCCCTAATTTTTTAATATAATCCACTTGGACAATATGCACCACCAAATACACCTAAAGAACCTGTGCATGCAGCAGAACCTATCATCCTTACCAAAAACGCTTTACCAATTGATGATTTCATTCCATCAATATCTTTGAACCAATTATCAAGTTGTGCAACTGTAGTTGCTCCACCAGCCCACTCTGCAATCTTTGATTCAGTATCATCATCAATATCAATCTCATAGATTTGTATTTTTGAAGTACCAGAACCATAAGTATTAAGAGATAGGATAGCAAATAACTGAGTTACAAAACTATTATAATATGTATCAAAAGGAACACCATATTCTCCAAGCTCAGCTTCAAAAGCTATTGGATTTAACAAAACCGAAAGATTCAAACAAGCTGAAGTATCTTTAAAGAGTTTAATCCCATAAGCTAATTTAGCTTGTGTTGCTGATTTTGTTAAAAGTTGACCTGGTGTAGAAGCATCTGCTCTTAAAGCATCTACAAGAAACGCTTCCCAATTAGGTGATGCATTGATTAAATCAACTACTTCACCAAATGTATTAGCATTTGCATCAGATACATCAATTACTCCATCATCATCACCACCGGAGTCAATTGTTGGATCAACTACTTCTGAAGCTAATACTCCATGTTTAAAAGTAATATCACCAGTAGTTACAGTAACTGTAACCGTACCTGAAGCTTGTGAACCAATATATTTTACAATTAGTCCAATGTCAGTGTCATCAATAACATATCGCGGTTTACGATAACCTAACTCTTTTGCAAGAGCCAAATCGCTCCACCTTCCCATTTTAATCATCTCCTTTTTTAATTAATGGTTTATTATCCTTGAACACCTGATAAGATAGCATGTCTAGATGGTTGCTTGAACTGAAGTCCACACTCAGTTAAATACTCATCTTTCCATCCATCAGCGTCTGGATCCTGTATATTAGTTTTTAATATTGTATCTTGTATATATCTATATGAAATACAGTCATCTTCAAAATCAAGAGC
>Ga0194126_10011973_pt1 | contig 11049 bp, 7 predicted proteins | sample TA2KigC150mmetaG_FD_148641 | JGI IMG/M metagenome (GOLD analysis project Ga0194126, IMG submission 148641) | Freshwater microbial communities from Lake Tanganyika, Tanzania - TA2015035 Kigoma Deep Cast 150m | ecosystem: Environmental > Aquatic > Freshwater > Lake | place: Tanzania: Lake...
CAGCACATCTCGATTCCTGCGATCTTGGCCAGCGCATAGGCCCGGTTGGTGGGTTCCAGGGGGCCGGTGAGCAGGGCGCTTTCACGGATCGGGTTGGGCGCATCACGCGGGTAGATGCAGGAGGACCCCAGAAACAGCACCCGACGGGCCTGAGCCTTGTGCGCTGCCTGGATCACGTGCGTCTGGATGAGCAGATTTTCGCGGATGAAGTCAGCCGGGTAGGTGTCGTTGGCGAGGATCCCGCCGACCCGGGCGGCTGCGAGAAACACAAGTTCCGGACGGGTGGTCTCGAAGAGCTGGGTCACTGCTGCAGCGTTGCAAAGGTCGGTCTGTGCCCGCGTGCGCAGGATCAGGTTGTGAAAGCCATGTTGTTGCAACGACCGGGTGATCGCGCTTCCCACCATGCCGCGATGACCCGCCACAAAAATCGGTGTGGAGCGGTTGAACATCCGGTTTGCCCCTTCAGTCTTCGCAGCTCAAAGTCACGCCGTATCCGCGCAGTCTTTGCAGCTCACAGTCACGCCGTGTCCGCGCAGTCTTCGCGGCTCAAAGTCACGCCGTATCCGCTCAGTCTTCGCGGCTCACAGCCACGCCGTAGCCAAACTGCTTGAGAAGGGCGTGCTTGCGCGCCGCCTCGAGATCCTCGGCCACCATTTCCTCGATCAGCCGATCGATGCTGATCTCGGGTTCCCAGCCGAGCCGCTCCCTCGCCCTGGACGGATCACCGAGCAGCGTGTCGACCTCGGTGGGTCGGAAGTAGCGCTCGTCGACCCGCACGATCACATCCCCCGGCTTGATCGCGGGCGAGCGTTTGCCGGTGCGTAGTACCCGTGCACTCTCCCGGACTCCATCGCCTTCGAAGGCGAGCTCGATATCGAGGTGGCTTGCTGCGCGCTGCACAAAGTTGCGTACCGAGAGTTGCTGGCCGCTCGCAATCACGAAATCCTCGGCCTTATCCTGCTGCAACATCAGCCACTGCATACGCACATAGTCCTTGGCATGACCCCAGTCGCGCAAGGCCGAAAGATTGCCAAGATAGAGGCAAGGCTCGAGCCCAAGCGCGATGTTTGCGAGGCCCCGGGTGATCTTGCGGGTGACGAAAGTCTCGCCCCGCCGGGGCGATTCGTGGTTGAAGAGGATTCCGTTGCATGCGTACATGCCGTAGGCCTCACGGTAGTTCACCGTGATCCAGTAGGCGTAGAGCTTGGCGACCGCGTAGGGGCTGCGCGGGTAGAACGGGGTGGTTTCGCGCTGCGGAACCTCCTGCACCAGACCGTAGAGTTCGGAACTCGACGCCTGGTAGAACCGTGTCGTGCCGGCGAGCCCGAGAATGCGGATCGCCTCGAGAAGGCGCAGGGTACCCAGCGCGTCCACATCGGCCGTGTACTCCGGCGCCTCGAAACTCACTGCAACATGCGACTGCGCTCCGAGGTTGTAGATCTCGTCGGGTTGTGTCTGCTGCACGATCCGGATCAGGTTAGTGCTGTCGCTCAGGTCGCCGTAGTGCAGCACGAAGCGCCGGTTGTCGGCCTGCGGGTCCTGGTAGAGGTGGTCGATCCGCTCCGTGTTGAAGAGCGAAGCGCGGCGCTTGATGCCGTGGACCACGTACCCCTGCTCGAGCAGAAACTCTGCGAGATACGATCCGTCCTGCCCGGTAATTCCGGTGATCAATGCCACTTTTCCGTGCTTGTTCATCGTGCGCCCGCCGCTGTGTCTGCGCCGGATTCTACGCCGATGCACCAGTGAGATCAGCCGTTTGGGCCAGGGGGACTGGAATCGCCGAGGCCCGCGGGCAGGAGAGGACAGCCCAGCGCTGCCGGTGCCAGATCGTGCGTGGCGGTGGAAGGGGGCTGGCAGGCCAGCGCGGCAAGCCTTGTCCGCACCCAGGAAAAGCGTATCCGCTCCTGTTCGAGTCGCACTGCCTCGCCGAGCCGGTCATGACGCAAGTCGTGGAAGAGATCGCTCTCTTCAGCGGTCAGGCGATCGAGTCGTCCCGTGAAGGGGCTGTGTTCGCGGTCCCACCATGCGCGATGATTCAGAAGCGTAGCGCGGTCCATGAGAAGCGACCGTGCATGGCCAAAGACTGCGCGGAGCTGATCGAGAATGGCAAAGCCATGGGTGTCGATGTCGCCCCAGTAGAGCATCTGCCTGGCGTGGAGCCATGTGGCGTTTCCAAGAGCATCCCAGCCGTAGCCTGCGCCAAACACCGCCAGGCCTGCCTCCAATTCGGGAAGCGCAAGAAAATTGATCTCGTTTTCGCACAGGATCACGGTTGTGACCGGTGGATCCAGCTGTGCGAAGCTTGCGTGATCGAGCGTCACGTCCGGGCATTTCACAGACCCCAGTAGCCTGAGCTCCGGATCGAGCGGCCTGAACCGGACCCGGAGCGGCTTCGTACGAAAGCCGTAGCGCGGTGCGAAGGCCGCAACACCGGCATGCGAGCGATCGATCGCGTCCTCTGGAAGGGATGCGTCGAGAAGTTCCGTGAGTATTCCCCGGTGCGATTCGATGAACTTGCTGTGTATTCCCGGCAGATCCACCTGGCGCAGGTAGATACCGGGGCGCGGATGGGCGCGGATCCACGCCACAACGGCGAGCAGATGCTCCCAGTGGGCAGCGTGCGCAAGCGCTTCGAGCGGACGCCTTCCGAGCCAGTGCAGCAGGTGAGGAGCCTGCGCCCGGGTGATGGCGAGCAGGCCTGCAAAGCGCTGGAAGTCTCGTGCCCTGCCGATCCAGCCGAGCAGATCCTCGCAGGCTTCAATCCACACGCCCGAGGGAATCCGCTGCCAACCCTGAACCCGGTGGTGCACCTCCTTCCACTCGAGTCGCAAGGCCGCTGTGGTTTCGAGCGCCGCGATCCAGTCGCGGATTTCGTTGAAGCGGGTGGCGAGGTCGGCTCCCACCGGCACCGTACAGCGCAGCCGCATCGGAAAGAGCGTCTCGCCGTTGACTGCGCTGCGCAGAATCTCCCCGCGTTCCCAGCGCCGCATCGCCAGCGCCTGCAGTTGCGCAGGTGTGGTCCAGTCCGCTGGGAGGGTACCCGAACCGGCAGGCAACTCAACCCTCCTGCGTCGTCGTGACTGCCCCGAAGGTCGGGATCCGGGAGGTGCTGCGTCCGGCGCGGTACTCCTCGATGCTGAGGTTGCGCAACCTGGAGTTGCGCCCGTTCTCGTTGTGCACGAAGCCCACGCTCGCCACAAAGGGTTCGATGATGTGGATCTTCTGCAGCGGTGTCACGATCAGCAACTGGAGTCCGAGTTGCTCGAAGAGCCTCAGCGCGTAGCGCGCCGAGTCGTCGGAGCCTCGACCAAAGGCCTCGTCGATCACTACAAAACGGAACGATCGCGAGCGCACCGCGCCCCACTCGAGGCCGAACTGGTAGGCAAGGCTTGCCGCAAGCACGGTGTAGGCGAGTTTCTCCTTCTGTCCGCCCGATTTTCCCCCCGAGTCGGAGTAGTGCTCGTATTCGGTGTGGTCCTCGCGCCAACGCTCGCTTGCGCCGAAGACAAACCAGTTGCGCACATCGGTGACCTTGGCCGTCCAGCGGCGGTCCTGCTCCGACAGACCTTCGCGACCACGCAGCCGATCGATGATTGCCTTCACGCGCAGGAAGCGAATCTCCGAGTACTGCAGATCCTCGGCGCCGCCAAGCGCCCCCTCGGTGCAGGCACGCAGGTCCTGCTGGAAGTCACGAATCTCCGGATCGCCGCTCGCCTGGGCCTCGAGGACGATATAGCGGGACGGGTTGTAGTCGATCATGCCCATCGACGCGTTGATCTTCGCGATCCTCTCGCGGATCGTCTCGCGTTCTCGGGCCAGTTGGGCGTTGAAGTGCGCGATCTCGTTGATCGTGTTCACGTTGAGCAGTTCCTTGAAGCGCTCGACAAAGCGCGGAAGATCATCGCGCCGCAGTTGCTCGAGCAGCCGTGCGTACTCGAATCCCGCTTCGACAGACGCATCGATTTCGGAGGTCTCGAGCTTGAACCGTTCCTTGAACGCCACCATCGCGCGGACGATGCGCTCGCCCAGTCCCTTGAGGGCCACCTCCTGGCGGTCGATTCGCGCCACCAGCCAATCACGCATTGCCTGCTCGCGTGCGGTGCAATGCTCAAGGCTCAGGATCTGCGCGCCGAGCGCCTCCTCGCGCATCGCCTCGAGCGCCTTGTGCAGCGCCTCGTTGATCACGAGACTCGACTCGACAGCCACGGCTTGCCTGCGTGTCTCCTCGAGATCCGACAGACGCTGCTGCAGGCGCGCCCTGTTCTCGCGGGTTGTATTGAGTTGCGACTCGGCAAGCTGAAGTTTTCGCTGCGTCGCGTGGAGCAAGCGGTTAAGCCGCGCAAGGTGATCGGAGGCCGCCTCGAGCACCCTTCGCTCGTCCTCGAGTCCTGCGATCGCGGCAGCAGCGCCCGCCCAGTCGAGTTCCTCAAAACTCGACACTTCCTCCAGGCGGGTTGCCGCATCGAGCAGGCCACGCAGCTTGCGCCCGGCTTCCTGCAGCCCGGCAAGCGTTCCCGCCAATGCGGCGCTGCGGAGCGCTGCGCCGCGTTGCCGCGCCAGAAGCGCCTCGACCTTCGCCTGGTTGCTCCAACCCAGCACATAGCGACTGCGGTCATCGATGTGAAAGCGGTCGTCCTTGTCATGACGGCCGCCCGGGTCCTTGATCTGACCCGCTCTCGTGATGGCGCGCGCCTCACGACGGAACTGCTCGAGGTTGAGGCAACACGCAAGGTCGAAGCGCTGCGCAAGCTCGCGCTCGATCCAGGGCTTGTGCGGTGATTCGCTGCGCACCGCAAGCTTGTGCACCAGCGAGTCGGGATGCAAGGCCGGCATGGTGCCCGATTTGCGTGGCCGAAGGGGGAAGTACACGAGCCGGCCAGCGAGGTGCTGTGCATCCACCCATTCTGCAAGCGGCCTGTATAACGCCTCAGGCACCAGCAGCGAAAGCCCGAATCCACGCAGAAGCCTTTCGGCGGCCCCTTCCCAGTCACGTTCCTCCTCACGCACCTGAATGAGCTCACCCGCGAAGGGAAGCTCATCCGGCGGGAATCCAAGGTGGCTGCAGAGCATTTCGCGGATCCGTATCTGTGGCTCCTCGATGTTGCTGCGGCGCCGGCGCAAGCCCTCGATCTCCCTGCCGAGAGCCTCCTCGTCGTTGCGCGCCTGTCGGAGGGTAACGCCTTGCTCGGTGATCGTGCCGTGGAGCTCGGCCTCCTGCTGCAGCATCGCCGCACGCAGGCTCGTGATCCGGGTGCGCTGTGTGGCGAAGCTGAGGGCATCTTCGGGCAGCACCGCATCGAGGAGGCCCGCAAGTTGGGCGTAGCGCTCTGCCTTCACCCTGCGTGCGTCGCGCTGCGCGGTCAGGCGCCGGATCTCGGCGGCGATACGCTCGAGCCGATCTCCGCCCTGATCAAGGATCGCGCGGCGGAGTTCCTCGATGCGTTCGGCATGCTCGCTGCGCCACTTTTCGTGCTGCGCCAGATGCGCCGCTGTTTCCTCGAGTTCCGCAGTGAGCTGCTTTGCGCGGGCGTCGATCAAAACGACCCGCAGACCTGCGAAGTAGGCGGCTATTGCATCCCGGCACTGCCGCGCATGGGCAATTGCGGCATGAAGATCACCGTGCGCGGTGCAGTCCTCGACCATTGGCGTGAGCAGCTGCAGTTGCTGGCGCGCCTTCACCACCGACTGATGCGCGCGGTCGAGGTCGTCGAAGTGACTGATCAGCGCCTGGATTCGCGGCGCAACCTCGAAGGCCTCGAGCATGTGCAGCCGAACAAAGTCGGTGAGATTCCCAACCGACTTCATCGAGACGGTTTGATGGAACAGCTCGAGCGCCTGATCGTTTTCGATACCGAACCGACGCCGAAACCAGGCGCCGTAGGGCGGAAAGCTGTCGTGCACTTCCGCGCCAAGGCCACGCAAGCGCTTGCGAAGCGCTTGCACGTCGGGACCGAAGCCGGAAAGTTCGCCCGCAATCGAGATCGCTCGATCGACTCCCAGGTATAGCCTCGCGGGCTGCCCCTGGGCTTCCTTGAGCCAGAAGACCTGCGCCAGGCTCACCGTCTGGTCGTACGCTGCGTTGTGAAAGACCGCGAGGATCACCGAGTAGTTGCGCGCATCCCGCAGCGAAACGGGTTTGGCCGAACCTGCAGTTTCAAGCCGTTCGGACTTGTAGTGCCCGAGCACGTAGGAGCGCAGGCTTCGCTCGCGAAAATCGGCGCCGGCCGCCTTGTTGTAGGCCACCCGATGCGCGGGAACCAGCAAGGTGGTGATCGCATCGACGAGGGTGGATTTTCCGGAGCCGATATCGCCGGTGAGCAGCGCATTGCGCCCGTCAAGAACCAGGGTCCAGACCTGTGCATCGAAAGTCCCCCAGTTGAGGACCTCGAGCCGCGCGAGGCGGAATCCCGATCGGGTGTCGTCGCCGAGAAAATCGAGCTGGAGGGTGGCCTCAAGCATGGCGAGGGTCGCCGCCACCGGGCTCGTCGTGGGCAGCCGCTGGTGCGCCCGCGCCAGCGGGTGCTAAGTTGTGGGCCACCGGGGTGTCCGCGCCATCGCTGAGCACGGCTCGGTAGCGCGCAAGCTGCACGTCGAACTCGGCCAGCCACTGCGCATCCACAAAGGCCTTGAGGATACGGCGCACCTCGAAATGCGCAGCTGCAGAGGATGCGTCGCTCCCCGGCTTGAGCTTGCGCAGGAAACCAAGCTCCACCACCCGCTGAACATGCGATTCGATCTGATCGATCATGCGCGCCTCATTGGGGCCCTCCGGAAGGAAGATCCTCAGCAATTCAACGATGTCGTCGCGGCTCACGATCAGGCGGGTATCGCCGCCGATTGCGTCGAATTCGGCCAGCCGTTTGCGCAGCAGGGCAAGAAGGAGGCTCACCGGAAACGACAAGGGCCGCCGGGCGATCAGCCTCGGAATCTTGCGCTCGGGCTCCTCGGGGCCGTCCTCGCGCGAACGCAGGAATGCGTAGCCCTCCGCCTCATCGATCGCGAGTTCGAGGTGCAATTGGCCCATGAAGTCGCGCACCGCCGACTGCCTCCGGAGCAACTCCGACCAGGTCCGTTCGTCGTCGTCGCGATAGATCACTGTCTTGAGCAACCGGATCAACAGCCCCGGAAGTTCCGAAGCCCCGAAACCGGCTGCCGTCCCCCAGGGCGCTTCGGGAGATGACGAGCCCGAAGCCGAAGCCGCCGCCGCCGAAGCCGGAGCCGGAGCCGCCGCCGAAGCCGGAGCCAAAACCGAAGCCGCCGCCGTGGATTGCGCTCTTCCGCCCAAAAGGTGGGACGCTGCGCCACCGTGTTGCGCGAGGGCGGCGAAATCGTGAGGTGCGGCAAATTCCGCGTTTGCCTCGGGGTGTTGCGGGCTTGGGCGGAGTGCGGGCGCACGGCTGGTTCTTCGCATACGGGACCGAGGCGGTTGATGGCAAACCCGAGCCTAGCGGACGAAGATCACGCGTGGAAGCGTGGCGGTACGGTTGACCGGCTCGCCTGCGCTTGTGACCGATTCCCATGCGATCCGCTCGAGGCTCCGCTCGTCGGTGATGGTCTTGAAGGCGTCGGTACCGAGTTGAAGGTAGGTGAGCAGTTCGGCAAGTCCGTGCTGCAGCGGTCTCGACGCGACGAGTTCACACAGACTGACCTGGCTACTTCCCTGAAGACGATGCTCGATGTGTTGCCGCACGGCATCGCGGTCCACCGTCACCGCGTTGAAGAGCGCTGCAGGATCGAGGTCTTCCGCAGCAAGCATCACCGTGAGGGCTTCGAGTGTGGGCCGTGTCGAAGGCGTGTAGAGCGGTCGTTCGGTGGCAAGGGAAATTTCCGCATGCACTGGGGCAAGCCCGATGAAAGGCGTGGGCGGGGGGGCCTCGCGCACCGCAAGCGTATGCACCTCGATCGCATGGAGCAGCTCGATGATCCGGCGATTCTCGAGCCAGGCCCGATCGTCGAGGAAGCGCCGGAGTTGCTGCGAAAGCGCTGCAACAGTGCGCTGGGTGTGTTCACCCGCCTCCAGCCAGTCGTAGTGCACCCGGCGGGTGCGGGGGTCTGGGTTCGTTGAAGCCACTGCAGGCAGGGAAAGTACCCGGTCGAGCAGTTCACCGAGTTCCTCCTGCCGGCGGCTCGAGAGCAGGAAGTCCCAGAAGGCACGAAAGCTCCGACCCTGGTCCGAATCGGCAATTGCGTCGCGCTCGCCCATGATGTCCTCAAGCAGTGCGCCCTTGCTGCCGTCCCGCTGCGCGATGCGCTCGCGGATCCTCCGGTCGAGCTGACGGAAGTTGAATTCCACCTCGCGAAAGTCGGCGAGCAACTGCCGGGCACCCTGTGTGAATTGCTGGAAGCGATCCTTGAGTGCGCTGTCTTCGAGGAGCACGATCTCGCCCGCAGATACCCGTGCGATCTCTTCGTCGATCGCAGCGCGCTTTCGCTGCAACTCGGCGAGCCGCTTCCCGGGATCGGCCTCGCTGCCTTCGCTCATCTGTTTGAGAAGATCGAAGAGGATCAGCAGCCTCGACTCGGTCCCCACAAACTGCCGCTCGCTCAGCTGGGAAAGCCAGCCGATCGCCTTTTCGGTCGCGGGCGTGAGATCGAACTGAGCCTCGTCGGTGCCGGACTTGTAGAACTTGCGCAGCCATCCCCGGTCGGGCGCGGACCAGTCGTTGAGGTAATCGGCGGCACTGCGCGGAAAGGCATCCTCGCCCCAATGGAGTCGAAGCGTGTAGAGCTCGTCGTCGAGTGCTTCGGCAAGTTCAACCGCGGCAATGGTGCGCTGGTTGGGCGCGATGAAGCAACGGTGCAGGAAGCTGCTGATCAACGAAGCATGGTCCGACCTCAGAAGACGCCACGCAGGATGGTCGTGGCGAAGCGCTTCGAGCGTGGCGTAGCTGGGTAGCATCCGGAGATTATCCGCTCTTGCACCCGAATCCGTCGCCGGCACGCAACTCGCGACGGATACCCCCCTGTCAAGCTCCTATCAGCAGGAAGGTTGCTGGCCCGTGGTGCGTCACGGTCGCTTCGCATGCATGACTAGCCAGGGGGTGGCGCCACTTCGCCACTCCCAGGTGGCGAGCAGTTGATCCAGATGCGCGAGTTTGCAGAACCACTCGGGTGCGTTTTCCAGCCGCCGCTGCCCGTTGTCGTGCACCTGCGTGATGCGGTGGCTGGCGCCAAATCTTTCGATGAGCGTGGAAGTGATCCCGGGGACAAGACATTCGTGGCTTTCCACGATCAGGTCCATCGAGCACAGCGCCTGACTGATCGCAGGATCGAGCAACTCGCGCTCAGCCCCTTCGACGTCGCACAGGACCAGCAGCCTGCGGTCGGCGCTGGAAGTGAACTTCGCAAAGTCCTCCGGCCTGAAGAGCCCTCCAACTGTCACTCGTTCACGCACATGGTTGGTGCAAGCAAGCGCAATGCAACTCTGTTGCGCTTGCGGGCTCAGATCATAGGCGTGCATCTGCGTATGCGGCATGCGGCGCACCATTCCCACTGCGTAGTAACCCTCTGCGCAGCCGATGTTGAGGATCGTGGGGTAGCCGGCTTCGATCGCCTTCTCGATCCAGGGCTGCAGCGGTTGTTCGTAGCAACCAAGCAGTTTCGCGATGTGACACCCCTCGGCCGATTGATCGAGGAACATGAGTCCCTTGAGCGGACCTTGCATGACCACTGTCCCCTGCCGATGCAGCAGGGTGTTCTGGATCAGTACGCTGCGCCACTTCGCCAGAAGCCGCAGCGCGTTGTTGAGTTGCGCGACATTCCCGGCTGACTCGGTCGCGAGTTGCTCGAGGAGTTGGTGGCGAATCCGTGCGTTCAGGGACACCTTGGCTGCCCATTACGATCGTTATGGGTCGGCCCGCCGATCACTTGTCATGATCAGCGGTTCCGCATCGCATACATTCCGACCATCGGGGGGTCCGACTAGGGAACGGTGGGGCCGGCGTTTGGCGGCGGCGCTGGCAACACGCCCGACTGTACATGGCGCATCCAGATCTGCCTCGCCTGCTCGAGCTCGGCCGAGCCTCCCCCGAGGAATGCCACCGCGCAACGGTCGCACGGCGAGCGCTTGGGCAGTGAAGTGATCAGTTCACGCCGCCATGCTGCGCCGGCGGAGCCAGCCCATGCCTGGAAGATCGATCCGAACTCGTCGAGATTTCCATACCGCAGGCCTGCATGGGCTTCCGAATCGCTGCGCACATGGCAGCAGGGAACGACGTTACCGCTGAAACCCACGTGAAAGTGAGCAAAGACGAAATGGCAGGGGGCGGTCCGGGTTGGGGGCTTTCGCTCGAGCTGAACCAATCCGGCTCGATCAATGCCGTGACGTTGGAAGTTGATCGCGCGTACCTCGATCTCCATAATCGGATGGGGGATTTGTGCCAGGATGAACTCGTTGGCTACGAGACGCTTGTACCGGATGGGTCGGGAAACTCGCCGGATCAGTTTCGCGATCAGGTCGAGCGCGTCAACTTCGCTGTAACGCCCGTTGTAGCGGGTGTGTATCGAGATATGCAGGTAATGCAAGCCAGCTTCGCCAAGCTCATCAAGGTAGGCCCCGTCGAGGTAGTCACCATTGCTGTAGACCAACAGACGAGCCCTCGGCAAGGCCCGCCTTGCCTCGCGGATCCGGTCGAGGATGGCTCGATCGGCAAGCGGTTCGTTATAGGAGGTGAAGACCAGATTGCCAGCAAAGCTGATTTCGGCGAGATCACCAAGGATCATCGCCCAATGCTCCGCTCGCATCCGCTTGTTCTCGCCGAGACGATCGCCCGCAACATTCGGGCAGTAGTTGCACCGCCTGTTGCAGTAGGAGTGGGTCTCAACTTCGATCCGCGAAACAGATCGGGAGAAGACCACCTTGGCCGACGCGCGGTCGGGCCAGGCGGTGAAAACATCAGCACCGACGTACATCAGGGCACTGTCAGAAACCCTCCGCGCAGGAACGAGCCCGGGGCGGAACCCACGGGCTCTCGCTGAGCGTCAGCGCGTGGCGGACTGGGACGCGCTTGCGGGCGTGGCAGCGTTTTGCGCAACGAGGCGAGCGCCTTC
>Ga0194126_10011974_pt1 | contig 11047 bp, 10 predicted proteins | sample TA2KigC150mmetaG_FD_148641 | JGI IMG/M metagenome (GOLD analysis project Ga0194126, IMG submission 148641) | Freshwater microbial communities from Lake Tanganyika, Tanzania - TA2015035 Kigoma Deep Cast 150m | ecosystem: Environmental > Aquatic > Freshwater > Lake | place: Tanzania: Lake...
TGCGGTGGCGAGACGGGCGGTTGCTCCGCATCCGCGTGGCGCGGGAGGAGAAGCTCCAGTTATGCAATTGTCAAGGTGCTATTCAAACCTGATGCTAGACGTTAGGACGGACGCTCGTTCTGCTTCATTCCGCTTCGCGGCCATTAGCTGGCGTAGACAAATGCCAACAGGAGTCACAGAGAACGATTCTGAATACAGCAAAGCCGATGGGCCTGCCTAGTCAGGAGACGATTCAGGCAATATGGGCCATTCTCGATCAGGTCACGGTGTCACTGGCAAACTTCGCTTTGAATTTTGCCTTAGCTCGCTATGCCACCCCTCAAGTCTATGGGATTTTCATCATTGTCTTTACATTGCTCCTGCTTGCGTATTCTTGTGTCCAAGCACCTCTCACCCTTGATCCACTGATTATGCTGGGCGGTAAGAAGGGCAACAAGGAAGCCCAATTTGTCTATGTCAGACGGGTTCTTGCCCTTAACCTCTTGATCAGCCTTGTTAGTATCATGGTTCTGATCGCAGCGGGTATGTCTCTTGGTGTGCTCGCAAAAAGTGTTTATGCCAGAGCCACTTTATTGGCTTCCATACCGTTGATCTTTTTGAATCTCAGGTTCTTTATAAGATGCTTCTATATCATGAGGGGAGAATTCATCAAAGCTTTCGTAAACGATTTTAGTGTATTGGTTGTCGTAAGCCTGGGTATTGTGAGCCTGATCTACCGGGAAATGACAAACGATTGGACGATTATTCTGCTTTTGACTGTTAGCGAAATCACTGCACCATTGCTTTTGATCACGACAATGTGGAAACAGGCTCGTGAGGTCATCTCAGGTCTTGTCTCTGACATCAAGGCCCAGCCTATGCCGTGGAGATGGAGCGAGGCTCGGCAGAATTGGGATTATGGAAAATGGCTACTGTTGGCAAACGGGGCACTTTATGCTTATCAGAACGCCCAATTCCTTTTGTTGCCCATTTTTGTGCCGCTGGCGAGTCTGGCCGGATACCGGGCCGCTTACTTGTTAGCACAACCTGTTTATCTGTTCGCGACCGGTCTTGAGGCATTTGCCCGGAACAGAGGGATTGCCAGAATACAGGCGCGGGGTATAAGGGGGTTACAAGACTTCATGCTCAAAATGAGTCTTATTGTGTCTGTTTTCATTGCTTTGTATATGATACTTGTCGGTTTTAACTCTCGATTAGTGCTAGAATCACTCTACGCTGGTAAGTTTGGAGAATTCTCAGAATTAGTCTGGCTCTTTGCTCTTGCTTCTTTATTCTCATTCTGGGGGATGATATTTGGGATCGCTTTCAGGGTTTTAGAGACTACGAACGTTTTATTCCTTAGCACCCTTTTTTCAGGCATTATTGGGTTGATTGCTTTTTTGGTATTGGCTAGTTCCTTAGGAGTAACAGGAGCTGCTGTGAGCTACGCTGGTGCAAGTTTACTGTCGGTGTTCTTCTTAGCAGTATGCTGGCTCAGAAAGCGAACTCGGATGACACTGTAACAGATAGTACGATGAGAATTGCAGTGCTAGCGCCGCAGTTGGTTCCCAGCCATCCGGCTGGCGGACAGATGTTAAGGGTGGTACAGAGCCTTGCCGAAGAGCACGAGTTCACAGTCTTCGGGGTGGCTATGGATGACAGCCTCTCGGGCAAGGTGCAATTCCATAAGCTGCCTATTCCCAGGATGCGGCCCCTCCTGGGCACCTACCTGGCGCAGTTCTGGATCTATGGGCGACTGTTCCAACGCCGCCAAATGCACAAAGGGTTCGATATAGTCCACAGTCTTGAGGGCTCTGCTCCTCTTGCTACCGTGGTGACCATGCATTTTTGTGGTGCACGAGCACTGGATCTCATGCGGCAAGGGATTCTTCAAGTCAGAGGTGTCCGTGCACCTTATTACAGATTACTTTACAGAGTCGGCGGAATAATGGAGCGCCGCGTGGTTACCAATCCCTACCTTGAGCGGTTGATCTGTGTTTCTGAAGGATTGAAACGAGAGATTGCTCACTATTACGATGCGCCGGTGGAGCCTATCGTTATCCCAAACAGCGTGCGGGTGGAGCGCTTTGCCGAAGCCAAGAAGTATCGAGAGCAGGTAAGGCATCAGCTAAGACTGACTGATGAACAGGTAATCGGTGCGATTTGCGCTTTGGGCGATTGGGAACGCAAGGGGTTGAATATTCTTATAGAAGCGGTGGCTTCACTTCCTCGTGATACCGTTCAAGTCATCGTCATTGGGGGAGGTCCTATTGAGGTTTATAGAGAACGTTGTGAGGAAAAGGGAGTCGCCGATGATTTCGTTTTTGTGGGATTCGTGCGGGACGTAGAACGATTCTATGGTGCTGCCGATTTCTTCATCTTTCCCACAGCTTATGAGGCGTGGCCTATCGTTGCTTTGGAAGCCGCAGCGGCCGGATTGCCTCTACTAGCCACCCGCGTCAACGGACTGGAGGACTTCATAGAGGATGGAGTAAACGGTTTCTTCACTGATCGAACACCTCGAAGTGTTGCCGATACGATCAGACTGGCCGTCCGAGATGCTGAACAACTGCGAATCATGGGGCAGGAGGCCCAGCGTCGGGTACTGGCGTTTCGGGTGGAGAGTATGGTAGATGCCTATCGGGGCCTTTATGATGAATTGGCATAGCTGGATGAAGAGGAAGCTCTGATGCAGATCCCTCCAGACTTCAATCCTACTATAGCTTGGGAAGAGAATCAGCGTGATATGGCCCAACGTCTGCAACCCCAGGAGATTGCCGACTTTATCTGTAACAGAGCCTTCTGGTCGCAAAGTCAGGAATTCTACAGGCAGCTACGGGATCGAGCAAGACTCAAGCCGGGTGACCATCTCTTGGACGCAGGTTGCGGCACCGGGCAGTTGGGTTTTGCAGCAGCGGTTTATGGTAGATGCCGCATAACTATGATGGATTACTCACTGTCTGCTCTCACATTTGCTCAAGCTGTAGCAGAAGAGTTACACAGAAGGGGTAAGCAGTTTGAAGCATTCTTTGTGCGCGACAGTCTTGAGGATATAGCTCTTCAAGAAAGCTTTGATATTGTAACCAACGAGGGCGTTCTGGAACATTGGTTTTCTAAAGAGAAAAGACTTCATGTGCTCAAAGAGATGGTTAAAGTGGCAAAACCCGGAGGGACTGTCATTCTCTGGGTGCCCAATATTCATAATCCACTCTATCGGAACTGGATACAACGAACGGTGGGAGTGCCAGAGCAAGCCTTTTCAGTCCAGGAATTGAGAACCTTGATGGTTTCTGCTGGACTTGAGCAGGTCGCTGTTTTCCCCACCAGAGGGTATTTCTCATTCATCCGCTATTTGTCCGCTCCAAAGTGGCTGGGTGGCATCTTGTGGCTGCTGGAGGTGAGTGTTCTAAAGCATCTCAGCCTGTATATGCTTCATTGTGGATATGAGCTTGTAGGAGTGGGACGCAAGCGACAGGATGTTGTGAGAAATGATGACCGAGCCTGCAATGCAGTTCGAAGTCATTGAGTTTGCCAAATCGATATTTCGTCACATTCTGGCTAACGGTCAAACAGTTCGCTGGGTGACCCAACAACCAATCCTGGAGGGGGTTCTGCAAGAACTGCAGGCCTCAGGCGAGTGGGCCATTGATGTCGGCTGTGGAGGGGGTACATACGCTGTGGAGTTGCTCGCGCCTCGCTTTGAGCGTGTTGTGGCTGTTGACTATGAGCGATGGTTTGCGCAGTTAACTTATGCACGAGTGTGCAGAAAACACCTTGACCATGTCCATGTCGTGGTGGCTTCGGCCGAGGCATTGCCCTTCCGGCATGAGTTTGCCAATACTCTCCTCTGTTCGGAAGTTCTGGAACATCTTACTTATGATGACCGGGCCGTTGCTGAGTTTGCGCGAGTTCTCAAACCAGAGATCGGCTTGCTGGTTGTGAGCGTGCCGCATCCCCCTGAGCCATTTCCCAACCCCGAACATATCAGACCCGGATATACTGAAGCAGAAATCAGACTGCTATTGGAGCAGGCTGGTTTCGACATTGAGAAGGTAAAGTTCTGTATGTACGCCTTGACGCGTTTTGTGATGAGAATCTGTGGCCGCGCTCGTCTGCCTCTGCCGTTGCTGTTCTTGTCGCAGATTGAGCACTGGTTAGTCCAGCGAGGGGTTGTTTTTTCCGATCCATATGACATTGTACTTGCAGCCCGGTCTACTTCACCAACAGAACAGTAGCTGGGGACAGATTGATCACTTCACTTACACTGCATGATTGGGGCGTTCCACGTTTCTCGACAAGGATTGCCTTGCTTGGGATCGTAAAGGATACTGGACACGCGGTTGGACCGAGAACTTCTAATTGTGGCTCACGAGCGGCCGAAAGACCACTTTGAGGAAGGATGAACACTCAAGCTATTCAAGTACCTCGGCGATTGGAGTTGCTGCTTATTCCTATTATCTTGGGAGCAGTCGTTTTCGTAGCCCTGTTGGGCTCCCGCAACCCTGTTCTTTCCATTGCCTTGCCCGGGGTTCTTTTGTGGGGCTTGATAGGGATTTTGAAACCACGCGTTACTTTCTTCCTGTTCCTGGCATTGCTTCCTTTCGTGGATTTTCTCAAGCGGTTGCAGTTGGTCTTCACCAACCCTTCCTCCCTGGAATGGAATCTTGTTTTGGCCCTGCCGGACATCTTGTTTCTCATTACGACTACAGCGGTGGTTCTCAGGCGGGCGCTAGCCGGACGGTTAACTGTCCGGGTGGGCAAGACCGATTGGTGGCTGCTGGCTTTCCTGGTATCTATGCTGGTTAGCGTTGTTCATTCAGCTTTTCCGCTTGTGGTTGGGATGTCAGCCTTTAAACTGAGTGGATTCTATGTGCTGGCTTATTTTTTGGCTCCAGCCTTGATCACGAAAGAAGGGCACTTGCGCCTCCTGCTAAAGATGACTTTTATGCTGTCTACTGCTGTAGCACTTTATGGACTGTGGCAGCAAGCTTTTGGAATGACTTCATTTGAGGAAAGATGGCTTATCGGCGGATATACCGGGTTGAGCGCCGAGACTATCATATATTTTGCTTTCCGCCCTTTTTCAACATTGAACGGTCCACAAGCGTATGCATATTACCTGGCCATTGGGTTGATTTTGGGCCTGGCTTATGTACGTAGTTTCGTCCCCCGCAACAACCGGGGCCTTTGGTATGTTGGAGCGTTCATAATAATGATTGCCTTGGGACTAAGCCTGACCCGATCAGCCATATTGTTTGTCGTTCTGACCTGGGCGCTTGCAAAAGCATTTTCAACTGAGCGTCGTCTCAGGCACCCAGTGAGGCTGGCGCTGTTATTGGCGTTTTCTGTTGTCTCCTTGGTTCTTGTTCTGTTGCGCTTTGGCGATGTAATTCAGTCCATGGCGTTAAGCAGTGGTGTTCCATTTGTACAACGTGCTTTTGTAGTAGGCACATTAGGTGATCGGCTAATGGGTTGGCGAGGCGTTATCACCAATCCCGCCTATTGGACGCTTCTGGGCTATGGTTTGGGGACAACGAATTTTACTCTGATGCACAAATATGGATCATCGTTTGATTTGTTCTCGCATGACGAGTATAGTGATATTCTACTTGAACAAGGCGTCATTGGCGTTTTTCTATTCATAGGATTTGTGGTTTTGTGGATGCGTGACGTATACCGCCGGATTCATCTGGTAGAGGGGCGTTCGTTGAAACTAGTTGGCTGGTCTCTTTTTGCACTTTGCTTCAGCATATTGGTAATCGGGCTCTTGGGATCAAATTTGAAAGTCAGTCCAATCAATGTGTATTTCTGGCTAATGGCTGGATTATTGGTCCGTTCAACTGCATTTGCCTCTTCCAGAAAAGATCGAAGGAGGAATCTGGGCTATGCCCACTGACTATCGTGACCGGATATATCAAAACTACGTAAGCCGCTATCTCGCTCAAACTACCACGGTCCGCTATACGTATGACGAGAAATTCTACGCAGACTGGGCCCGAGTGACTATAGGCCGTATTCGGCGGTTGCTGCCAAAGCAGAAAGACGCTGCCATTTGTGAAGTTGCCTGCGGGCATGGGGGGCTATTCTATGCCTTAAAGAAATTCGGTTACACGAATATGGTAGGCGTAGACATCTCTGCTGAGCAGATAGAGTTGGCGCAGACAATCTGGCCCAACGTTATCTTGGGAGATGCCGTAGAGTTTTTGCAGAGTCACTCGGAGAATTTCGACCTGATTGTGGCCTTTGATTTCCTCGAACATTTCCGTAAAGAGGAGATTCTCCCTATCTTAGATGTTTTCTACGCTGCACTGCAACCTGGAGGCCGTGTGATTCTCTCCACCTCGAATGACGAAAGCCCTTTATCCACCTATTGCTGGGAAGATTTCACCCACGAAGTCTGCTTTACTTCAAACAGCATAAAGCAGATTCTCCAAGTCGTCGGATTTGAGGATGTGCGGACTCTGCCGGCTGAACCCGTCCCTCATGGTGTGTTCAGTGCGGTAAGGTGGGTGTTGTGGCAAGGGTTTAAGGCATTGATTTACTTCTACAACCTGGTGGAAACAAGTCGTCCTGGCAGTGGAGTGTTTACGCGGGGGATGATTGCAACAGCCATAAGGCCCTTTGATGAAGACAACATCAGGGAATGACAATGCATGTAGTGATCGCGCGCACAATGCCGGGTGAGTCCTTCAGTATGGATGTTTACGCCAATGGCTTGGTCGCTGGGTTAAGAGCGGTATGGCCGGAGTGGGAAGTTATCGAAGTAGCACCTTATCCTTTGGATAGAGGGGATAACTCTTTGGCAGCGGGGTTACGGAAGTATTATGAGCGATTTTGGCGCTATCCTCATACCGTGATGAAACAGAAAGCAGACATATTTCACGTCGTGGACCACAGTTATGGTCATCTGGTTTATTGGTTAAGAAGAGCAGGAGGCCCTGTTGTGGTAACCTGTCACGATTTGACTAACTTCTTCTATCCTGAGAATCTCTATGCCAGAGCACGCCTGCCCCTAGTGAGTATGGCAGCCTGGAGGTTTGCAGTGCGAGGAATGCGGAGGGCTGACCACATTATAGCTGACTCTTCTTGCACGGCAAGAGATGTAACACAGTTATTGCACATAGAGCCGGAGCGTATAACAGTGGTTCCTCTTGCAGTTGATTCTTGGTTCTGTCCGCTCCCGCGAGAGGAAGTAGAATCCTTTCGCCAGCAACACAGTATTTCATGGGAGACGGTATGCTTGCTTCACGTAGGGACAGTTGAACAGCGTAAGAATGTTCTTACCATTTTGAGGGCAGTGGAAGCCCTGAAGACTCGAGGATTGTCCGTGTGTCTATGGAAAACAGGCGAGGACTTTACTGCTGAGCAAAAAACATTTACGCGAACTCATGGTCTCGAGAACTCTGTGATTTATTTGGGAAGGCTAGACAGACATATTCTGGTTCAGGTCTACAATGCAGCCGATGTGTTCCTGTTGCCTTCACTTTACGAGGGTTTTGGTATGCCCGTTCTGGAGGCAATGGCCTGCGGGACACCGGTGATTACCTCAACGGTTTCATCGCTGCCGGAGGTAGCCGGAGATGCCGCCATCTTGGTTGAGCCGATGGACGTTCAGGCAATGGTAGAGGCAATACTCCAGCTTCGGAATAACACCGCTTACCGCAAGCAGTTGATAGATAGGGGTTTGGCAAGGACCAAATCTCTCACTTGGGAAGCAATGGCGGAACAGATGGCTGCACTCTATAAAAGGATCTTAAGGGTGTAGAATATGTGTGGCATTGTAGGACTGATCTTAACCGAAGGGTTAGCCGATGCTAATCTCATCAAGCAGATGAATGATACGCTGACTCATCGTGGCCCAGATGACGAAGGCTACTTCGTAGAGAAAAATGTTGGACTCGGGATGCGTCGGTTGTCTATCATTGATTTGAGAGGTGGACGACAACCTATTCTTAACGAAGACGGTTCCGTTGTGGTCGTTTTTAACGGCGAAATATATACCTATGGTTCGCCCATTTTTAGGGCGGTTTTAGAGAATCAGTGCAAAGTCTGGTGTAGATGTCCAGTGAGAAACCCAGCAACGTCAGAATGCGTCGTTGCAACTTGGAGAGTGGAGTAAGATGACGACGAGTTTGGTGTGGTTCTTGAATGACGGTCAAAGTAATATCCCGAAAGGCTTCCAGGAGTCGCTCTGCTGTAGGTCGAACTGTGGCTCGCTTGGGGTTCCCGGCGTACAGACCTGCCAGTTGCGCACCTTCCGCTGCCAAGCGACGACGAACGACGAACTCCAACAGCGTCAGCACTCGCAAGCCAACAGACAGCAGCCTGATCAGCCCCGTGGCATGGTCATCGCGTTGCAGGTACATGGGCGTCAACGACAATGGCTGGCTCTTCAGTCGCCCCATACCACGATCAATGATGTACTGACTACGATAGGCCAGCGCAGCTTGCGTCAGGGAGAGTCGTTCGACAGGTGCATCGGTGGCATACACGCGCCAGCCCAGCCGGCGTACCACCTCTTCCAACGCTCTCTCCTCGACGACAGCAATCACCCGTATTTCCTGCTCCACCCGTACCATCGCCGGCCGTTCGCGGTAGCGGCGCACCGGACGCTCGCGCACGCTTTCCTCGTAGCTCAACCGCAAGAGGCCGTGAACCTGATGCCGTTCTACGACCGCTTCGGCTGCCTGGCGCAGCGACTCCACATCGGTGAACCGCTTTCTCCCTCGCCCCCGTTGGTTCAGGGCAGCCAGGGCATCTTGAGCCTTCGCCAGTCGAGCGCGCAGCGCTGCTTCCGCCGCCTGTGCTTGCTTCAGAGAGCGCAAGACCAGCCGTCGCTCCAGCCAGGTGACGGTCTGCCCGTCCACCTCCGCCGTCAGCGTCTCCATCCATTCGTGGCCTTCGGCGATGCGTTCCCGCTCGCCGTTCTCTTTCTCCCGGTAGATGTCGGTCAAGCCCTGAGTCCCCGCCCAGACCGGGGCCAGGTAGCTCTCCAGCACTTCCGGCGGCAATTGCGTCTCCGACAACGGGCACAGATAGAAGTCTCCGCCGGCATGGGTAAAGGCGCGGGTTGCCAGCGCTCCCATCTTGCAATCGCCGATATACAACAACCCTCGACGCCCCAGGCCCTCCCGCACCCGGCTGATAGCTGGAATGTACAACGGGTCATCCGCCCGCTGACCAGACAACACCTCTGTCGCCAACGGCATACCCAGGGGATCCAGGGTAGACAGCATCACTTTCACCTGAGGCAGGTCTGGCCGCCGATCCTTGCTGTGACCAAACTGGAACAACCCGTCGGGGGTCACGGACCAGTAGCCGCTGGCAGTGGTGCTGTCCAGGCGCACCTGTTCCGGACTCAGGTCGTACACTCGCAGCGAGTGTCGGTTCAGAGCACCCTCAAAGGCATCCCACTGGGCATCGTCACTCAGGGCGCGCAACACGTCTCCCAACCGGTCATCGCTGAAGTCCAGGGCACGCACCTCCTGACCAATGCCCAGGCTCAGGGTTTCCAGTCGCTTCCCTGCCCAGGTTTGGACATGGTTCAGCCGATGGTCACCCTGGGAAAGGATATGGGTCAACCAGACCTCAGCTACTCGCCCCAGGCTAAGCCCTTCCCAGTTGCCGTGGGTTGGAAAATGCTCATCCAGCAGGGACTGCACGCCCATGTGCTCTTGTTGAGCAAGCAACAGAGGGATGTCATCAACTCGTTCACTGATCACGGTAAGCATCTCGGCCATACCGAGAGCTTACCACAATTCTCGAAACTTGTCTAAATTTGAGCGAACCAAAGGAGAGAATCTGGAGACATTAAGAAATGAATGGGACACCTTCTGCAGTGGTAGCATTCACGCTGCCTAGAGTAGTCAATGTTACAATTGATGATGATACTCTGTCCATAGACTTGGAAGATGGTCGCACCATCTCGGTACCCATCGGATGGTATCCGCGCCTGGCGCATGGAACACCTGCCGAGCGCGCCAATTTTCAAATCAGTGGCGCGGGCTACGGTATCCACTGGCCCGAACTGGATGAGGATATTGGTGTCGAGGGGTTGGTGCTGGGCAAAAGGTCTACCGAAGGTCCTGCGTCGTTCGAGCGATGGTTACAGAGGCGGAAGCAACTCTATCTCCAAGCCGCCACCTAACCAGCGTTGCAGCCGACCGCCTTCGGCGCGGATATATGCACGCCTGGCCATGCCATTGCTGACCACCAATTTCGGATTGGCGATAGAATAGCCCACCTCAAATAGCCAAAAGCAACCCGGTTTGATTCCCCCTGCCGGCTCGACCAGCCTGCGGGGGGTGTTTTTTTGGACAGCCTGATTGGACACAATAAGCGAGTTGTGCTAGAATTCCCTTCCAATACTCGACAGAGGGGGGCTGCTATGGTCAAGGTCAAACAACTACCCACACGACAGAGAATCCGCAAGGCATTGCTATTCGTTTCGCTCCTACTCTTCCCCATCACGCTCTACTACTTCTCTCCGGTCATGATCCTGGAGAGCGCCTCGCAGGGTATCGTCAACGCCAGCTTCATCGTCTTTGGCCTGATGTTCGTAGCCGCCCTGTTCGTGGGTCGGCTGTGGTGCGGTTGGGCCTGTCCTGCGGGTGCGTTGCAGGAGTTCGGCTCGCCCATCAACGACAAGCCGGCCCGAGGCGGCAAGTCCGACTGGATCAAGTGGGCCATCTGGATTCCCTGGATTGGCCTCATCGCTATCCTGGCCATAGGAGCCGGCGGCTATCACACCGTGGATCCATTCCACAACTTCGAAGGGGGTGTGACCCTGGCGCAGCCAGTCGAGCCTGGTGCTCCCCCCTGGTACATGATCTACTACATCATCATTCTGCTCTTCCTGGGCCTGGCCGTGGCCTTTGGCCGCAGGGCAGGCTGCCACTACGTGTGCTGGATGGCGCCGTTCATGATCATCGGGCGCAAAATCCGCAACCTCTTCAGGTGGCCAGCCTTGCGCATCGAGGTAGATGCGGACAAGTGCACTGATTGCCAGACGTGCACGAGGGAGTGTCCGGTGAGCCTGTATGTCCACGCTATGGTGCAGAGAGGCTCC
>Ga0194126_10011975_pt1 | contig 11047 bp, 2 predicted proteins | sample TA2KigC150mmetaG_FD_148641 | JGI IMG/M metagenome (GOLD analysis project Ga0194126, IMG submission 148641) | Freshwater microbial communities from Lake Tanganyika, Tanzania - TA2015035 Kigoma Deep Cast 150m | ecosystem: Environmental > Aquatic > Freshwater > Lake | place: Tanzania: Lake...
CCGCGGGTCGCCGTCGTAGTCGTCCTCGATCCCGTCGATCGCCGCGCCCGCGTTGGCCACCGGCGCGACCGGGACGCCGCTGACGTCGATGTGCAGATCGGTGTCGGTGACGAACGGCGCATCCGCTGTGGCCGCCAGCGATGCGTTGTCGTTGGTCCCGGCCGCGGACAGCGTGCTCGTGTACGCGCGCAGGTTGGACGCCGGCGTCGTCGCCTGGGGATCGAAGTTGCCGGCGAGATAGAACCCCGTTCCCGCCGTCGTGCCGACTTGCGCGATGCCCTGCGTCGTCGGACTCGTCCCGCTGTAGTACGCGTTGTTGTTCCAGGTCAAGCCCATCGCCGAGGAACCGCCCGCCGGGAGATACGCCGAGACGTGGGCGATGGATGTCGTGCCCCCGGTGAGCTTGTTCGACAGGAGGTTGTTGCGGATGTCGCAACCGGTCGAGGTCGTCGACACCACGCCCAGAGCAGCCGAGAGGAGACTCGAGTTCGGCGTGCCGAGCATCGCGCCGAACAGACTGACCGAGTTGCCGGCGACGAGGTGGCCGGTCCCGGCGCCGAGGCGAATGCCGAACACCCCGAAGGTGGTCGAGAAGGCCGTTCCGCCGGTCATGTTGAAGCGCACGTCGCTGACGAAGTTGTTCTTGATCGTCTGGTTGTTGCCTCCGGAGACGTCGATCCCATAGGCGCCCCACGTGCCCGAGCTGTTGTTCGTCACGCCCGTGACGTTGTTGCGCTGCACCACGACATTGCCGGTGGCCGCGCCCGACAACGAGATGCCGCGGACGGCCGTCGTGCCGCTCGTGCTGATGGCGGTCACCGTGTTGCCGGCGACATCGATGTTCGCGCCGGCGACTCCCGGGGTGACATTGATGCCGATCGGCGCGTTGGAGGAGGTGCCGGTGTAGCCCAGGCTCGACACGCTGTTGCCCGAGACTGCCGCGTTGACCGTACCGCTGGCCAGCCAGATGCCGACGTCGTTCTCGGCGGTCGCCCCTTCCAGGTTGGCGATCACGTTGCCGCTCACGGTCGCGCCATTGACCCCCTGCATGTAGAGCCCGACGAGACGGATGGCGTTGGCCCCGCTCGCGGAGAGCTGGTTGTCGGCGTAGGTGAGGCCGGCTCCATTGGCCGGCGTCGTGCCGCCGGTCGCGTAGACGCCGATGTAGGCCTTCTCGATGCTGTTGTTCCTGACTTCCATGTCGGAGAAGGTGCCGGCGTTGCCGGCGGTCGTGCCGTCGGAGATGACGACCGCCGAACTGGTGGTCGCGCCGTTGCGGATCTGGCAGTTCCGGATCGCGCCGTTCGTGATCGGCGTTGTGCCGCTCGAGCCGAACCAGACGACGATCGGGCTCGTGGCACTCGTGTTCTCGATCGCCAGATCGCGTGTCGTTCCTCCCGCCGAGTTCGCTCCGTCGATCGTGACGTAGTTGGTGTTGAAGACCTTGAAGATCGCGCCACCCGCGCTGGCGCCCGATACGGAAGCGGTGACGCCCTCGGCGGGCTTGATCGTCACCGGGCTCGCCGCCGTCGGGACGCTGGAGTTGATCACATGGACGGTGATCGGGAAGGTCTCCGTCGGGTACGTCGCGTCCGTCAGCAGGAACCGCACCGGTCCGCTCACGCCGCGCGCGTTGAGATCGGCCACGGCCGCCGTGATCGTCGCGTAGACGCCGCGCTGCGCCTCGGGCGGCAGCGTCGGGTCCGCCGACCTCATGACCGAGAGCGGTCCCCGGTAGTCCCGGCCATGCGACTGCGGCACCCAGGCGATCTCCTCGACCTCACGCACGACGCTCTTCCAGGACATCCGGTCCGCCAGGAACACATCGGGATGCGACTTGTCGCCGGTCATCTGGGGAAGGGGATCCGCGGGCTCGAGGACCTCGCGCGTCACCCTCTGCACCCGCGAGGCGAACGTCAGGTTCGCGCCGGTGACCCTGTTGAAGAGGGCCGTGCCCACGGTGTAGTCCCCGCTCAGTGGCAGGTCCACGATCGTGTACGAGCGGATCGTGCCCCCGATGGGGAAGTGCGCAGCGCCCAGGTCCACGGACGCCGGCGGCGTCGCGAACGCGCCCGAGTTGATCGCCACATTCGGCGGGCTGGCCAGATCCTGCGCCACGACGAAGTACTGGACGACATCGCCCACCGTCACGCCCCCGCCGTAAATGAGCGCGTAGTCCAGCGTGAAGCCGAAGGGCGAGGTCGAGCCGTCGGCCTCGACGTACTTCCAGCCGTCGGTCGCGCTCGTGTTGTCGTTCCAGGCGTTGGCGTCGGCGCTGCGCTTGTAATAGACCCGCGGCCGGGTTCCCGAAGCCCCGTCGACCCCGCTCGCGTCGGTCACGGCCACATCGCCGAAGCCGTAGCTCGTCGTCTCCGTGTTGTTCGGAATCGGTGTGTAGGCGATCACCGGCGGCGCCAGGTCCAGCAGGATCCCCTCGAACTCGTCCGCCCCGATGTCGGGCGCCGCGCCCGTCCCGCCGTACCCGGGCGACCCGTAGCGGGTGTCGCCCTCGAAGTCCGCATCGATCCCGGCCACGGCCTGCCCGCCAGACTCGAGCTGCGTCGGAATCGACGCGTCCAGGTGCAGATCGGGCGGCACCGCCGCCGGGGCCACGTAGTTCGGATCCTGCGAGATGCTCGCCGCGTCCCCCGGCACCGACGCCTTCCAGGCCGCCAGCGTCGTCCTGTTCCCCGCCGTCGAGTTGCTGATCGTCCCCAGCACCCCGCCGACCCCGCTCACCCAGTAATCGTTGTTGTTGATCGAGGTGAAGGTCGTGTTGTTGACCGAGATCGCCCAGTGCGTCCCCGTCGCCGTCCCCGCGTTCGACCGCGCATTGAAGAAGACGTTGTTGCGGATGTTCAGGAAGTTGCTCGCGTCCTTGCGGAACGCCGCCGAGTTCGCCGTCCCCGCAGCCGGCGTCCCGCTCAGGTAGACGGAGTTGTAGTCGATGTCGAAGAGCACCCCGGAATAGCTGTAGTCCCGGATCCCGTAGATCGGGAATGTCGTCGGCACGATCCCCGCGCCGATCGCCACCCGGTTGTTGTAGACCCTCACCCGTTCGCCGCTCGAGTTGCCGTTGTAGAGATAGATCCCATTGACCGCCGTCGTCCCGTTGGCCAGCTGGATGTCGTGGATGAAGTTGTCGAAGATCCGCGCGCCCGGACAGGCGGTGACGTTGTAGTAGATGCCGGAGAACTCGGCCGTGGACGGCTGGGTGACCGAAGTCGAATGGTAGATCTCATTGCCGCGGATCTGGACACCAGGAAAGCCGCAGCTGGAGTCGAATGTGATCCCCCTGACCGCGAACTTGTCGATCTCGTTGTCGCGCACGACGAGTCCGGTGTTGCCCGTGTTCGACGCCGTCGTCACCGCCACAGCGAAGCCGCGGCAGGTCGTCGCGGTGGAGCCCGTGCTGCGGATGAGATTGTTGGCGATCGTGACGTTCTTCATCGTGTATGTGCTGCTCGCCCCGGTTATCGCCAGGATTGCCGAGGTCGTGTTGGCCGCCTCGCCCTCGAGGACGCAGTAGCGGATGCTGACATCGGTCATGTTCAGGCCGGTGTTGTCCAGGCGGACGGCTGACTGCCCGTTACCGGAGCTGCCGGGGCCGGTGCACCGAATCAGCCAGTTGCGACCGCCGCCACCGCCGCCCGCCTGGCCATCCAGCGTGATGTAGCTGCCAGTGATCCTGACGGCGAACTGGTTCGGGCTGGCGGCCCCCGCCGTGATCGTCTGCGCCGAGTAGCCGGAGGCGGGTCGGAAGGTCACGCCGAGCGCAGCATTCGTGCCGGTGATCGGCGGGATCGTGACGGAGCTTGTCTCACCGGCATAGCCGCTGTTCAGCTCCAGAACGACCTGGCCGCTCCCGGTGACCCCGTTGGCGACCATGTAGGTCACGGCGGTGCCGATCGACTGGAACGAGACCGGCGGGTTCTGCACCCCGTCGATCGGATACACGCTCCCGCCCTGCAGCTGCGCCAGGACGGGCGAGGCCCAGGTCGCGGCGACGAACGCCAGGAGGACGATCGCGAGCGAACGGGCGCGAACCGAGAAGTTGGATGTGCGTCTCATGACTGGACCTCCGCAGATGCTCCGGTGGACGGGCGTAGTGGACGCGCGTGGATGCGCGGGCGCATGTTGCCTGCTGTGCGGGACTGGGGGAGGCGATCGCCAGTGGCAAGAAACTGGCCGCGGCTCGAGGCCGCACGAACACCATGGACGCTCGCCTCTACACAATCGGGCATCGGGCCTACCCAGCGACACGGTAGCGAGGCACACGCACCGGTTTCGAACACAGGTAGGATAGCATGCGCTTGCGCCCGCGACAATGCGACAACGTGGCGAGGGTCGGGTTCAGGCTCGGAATCGCCGGGCCGGCGGGAGCGGACCGAGCGGCCGGCGTCACCCGCATCGCAGATGTCGGACTTCGTAAGATATGCCTTATGAACGGCCGTGACGAGGTGCGGGGCCCGGGCGTCCCCGGGCCCCGCTGTTCGGTCGTCGTCGTGACCAGGTCGCCGGCGGCCCATCCCCGGGCCGCCGGCGCCGTCGATTACCGCAGCACCGTCAGCTTGCGCGACGACTGGTAGTCGCCCGCCTCCATCCGGTAGAAGTAGATCCCCGGACCGGCGGCCGAGCCGTCCGCGCGCAGCCCGTCCCAGGACACCTGGGCGTGGCCCGCCGGCCGCGCCTCGTCGACCAGCGTCCGCACGAGACGGCCCGCCGCGTCGTAGATGCGGACGGCCACCTGCGTCTCGCTCGCCAGGGCGTAGCCGATCGTGACACCCCGAACGGTCGGGTTGGGCATGGCCGAGAAGAGGGCGTGCGTCGCCGGCAGCGGCAGGTCCGTCGCCTCCGACAGCGACCACTCGCCGGCGATGTCGCTATTGCTCGTGCTCCGCGCCCGGAACTCGGTGATGCGCAGGGAGCGGTCCCCCGCCTCGCCGCGGACGCGGAAGCGCGCGATCGCATGGCAGCCGTCGGCGCCCGTCGCTCCGTGCAGTGCGAAGGCGTCCAGGAGCACCGAGGATCCGTCGCCGGAGTCGATGAAGAAGCTCTCCCCGCCGGACCAGAGGCTCCCCTGGGCGGCGTCGATGTACTCCAGCCCGGAGCCGAAGGCGAGCTCCACGCTGGCGCCCTTCAGGCATCCAGGGTTGTCCGCCAGCAGCACCCGCACCTCGAGGAGATCCCCGCGCAGGCTCTGGGCCAGGTAGGCCGTCATCCTGCCGGAGCATTCCGCCGGGGGCGAGTCCGTCCGGCCGCCCTGCGCGTACTCGTAGTTGAGCGCCAGGATGATCATGTCCTCGAACTCGACCTCGTTGTCGGTCGCCGGCAGGCTCTTGCGGCCCCAGTCGACCGTCGGGCCGATGTCGCAGACCGGGTTGTAGTCGGGATGGCCCGCGGCGCGGTTGTAGGAGAGGCTGATGATCAGCACGTCCTGGATGTCGACGAAGTAGTTCGGGTTCTTCGTGCCGTTGAAGTCGCCCAGCCAGTAGCAGAGCGAGGCGTCGCGCGAGCCCGCGTCGGCTCCGCTGTAGTTGCCCGCCCCGTCATAGGCGAAAGCGACGTAGTAGTAGTAGTCGCGGGCCGCCGGCTGATCGACGTGTCCCGTCCCCGGGAACTGGCCGACCAGCGTCCAGCCCGCCGCCACCGCCGCCGCCTTCGTCGCCGGCCAGGCGGGAACGGCCCAGTTCGGATCGTCGTCGTACTCGGGATAGGTCGAGCCCAGCGCCCCGGCCGTCCCCAGCCGGTAGATCTCGACGCCGGCCAGGTCGGCGTCGCCCGGATTGGTCCAGGCCAGATCCACGCTGCGATCGGCCTCGTCGGTGATGTCGGCGTCGAAGCCGCTGACCATCCCGGGAGGCGTCTTGTCGATCGAGACGGGGCCGAAGTGGCCGACCGTGGAGGGGTTCCAGAGCCAGTCGTAGGCGACGATGTGGACGTACCAGTCGCCCTCGGGGAGATCCTGGAACCAGGCCGCGTAGCCGGTCGAGTCGGGCGACCAGGGCGTGAACCAGTCGTAGGCGCCCTGGGGATCCGGCGCGCCGGAGGGGTTCTGATCGATCGCCAGGTAGTAGCCGCGCATCCCGACCGGGCAGTGGTAGAGGCCGAGGTCGGGATCGTGCGTCGTCGCCCAGGTGATCTTCAGGTCGTCGATGGAAGTCGGCACGCCGGCGGTGTGCGTGGGACTGGCCGGCACGGCCGCCACGGGAGGCGTGATGTCGTGCGAGACCCCGCCGCCGACGTAGACCAGGTTGGTGATCGGGATGTTGTCGGGGTCGCGGAAGCGGCACTGCGAGACGTTGAACGAGACCGCGTCGCAGCAGTCGAGGATCTCGCTGGCCGCTGTGAAGGTGACCGTGGCGAGCTTGCCCGCGCCGCCCGCGCCGGTCGTCTGCCCGAGGATCAGCCAGTCGATCGTCAGCGTGCCGGCGCCGTCGTCGTCGTACTCGAAGTGCGTCGGATCGCCTGGGCCCAGCAGGAGGTCGCCCGCCGCGGCGCTCGTCACCAGGGCGCAGCCGGAGGGGTAGTGGATCTCCAGGCTGAACCCGCGGATGAGCGGCGTCGCGCCGCCGCCGTCGTCGTAGTAGATGGACACGGTCTTCGTGTCGTAGCCGGGCGTCTCGGAGAAGAAGGCCAGATCGGGCGTCAGGAAGACGTAACGGTTCGGGTAGGGCGTGTCGCCCAGCGTCACGTTGTCCACGTAGAGGTCGTCCCAGACGTAGTGGTGCGACCCGAGCTTGACGCCCAGTTCACGCAGGTCGTTGGCGTCGTGGATCGAGGCGACGGGGAAGGAGAGGATGTTCCACCCGCGCTCGATCCCGGTGAAGCCCGACTCCACCCAGGTCCAGGAGGGGCCGGACTTGGTGAACATCGTCCCCTCGACCTTGTCGTTCTCGTGGTGGAAGCCGGGGCTGTAAAGGCGCAGCCGCAGCTGATCGCCCGTTACCGGGCCGATCGAGCCGTAGTGGCCGAAGGGCCAGGAGCCGGTGTAGTCGGGGTGCTGCTCGTAGCCGGCGGGCCAGCAGCACTGGGTGTGCGTGTACCAGTCCTCGCTCTGGACGATCGCCGCGTCGAACCAGTGCTGCCCCATGACGGTGTCGTCCCAGCCCTCGAGCCGCAGGCCGACCTGGAAGGAGCCCTGGCCGTTGGCCGCCGCGTCGGTGCCGGGCGCGTAGGGGTACTGCGTCGCGTCCGACCACTGCTCGGGCGCGAAGGGCAGGTAGTCGAGGACGACTGCCGGTCCGGCCGGCTCCATCCAACGCTCGACGAGCTGGAGGATCCAGCCCTGGTAGTCGGCGGCGAAGCTGCGCTCGAAGTCGTCGAAGCCGGCCAGGACGACATCTTCCCAGGGCTCGATCGGCAGGCAGGGGTTGGGCTCGCAGCCGGTGTCGTCGCCCTGGTAGTCGCCGCCGCCGGCGATGCAGTCGGCCTCGGTCATGATCTGGCAGGTGTAGTCGGCCAGGCAGCAGGCGCCCGTCGGCGGCGGGGGCAGACAGGGGTTGGGATCGCAGCCGGTGCCGTCGCCCTGGTAGTCGCCGCCGGCGGCGACGCAGTCGGCCTCGGTCAGGATCTGGCAGGCGTAGTCGGCCAGGCAGCAGGCGCCCGTCGGCGGCTGAGGACAGGGGTTCGGCGTACAGGTTGTGCCGATGCCCCAGTGGACGCCGCCCTGAACGTCGCAGTCGGCCTGCGATAGCATCATGCAGCCGCCGTCCTCGAGGCAGCAGGCGGCCAGATCGCCGACGAGGACGAGATAGTCCTCGGTCTCGCCGTCTTCGAACATCCCCTCGCCGTTCCAGTCGGCGGTCATGACCGGCGTCTCGCTGATCGTGAAGCGCATCCAGACGTGGCCGGGCTGGGGCCCGATCTGGAAGGGGGGGGGAGCAAGAGCCGACAGGGGTCCGCTGAAGCCCGGAGGCACGAGGAAGTCGACCAGGAGGTGCTCGGGAGCCGGACCCTGCGGGCATGGCCCGGCTCCGGCCCAGAAGCCGCTCCGGTCCCAGTCGGCGAGCACGTTGACGAAGAAGGGGATCTCAGCGGTGCTGTTGGTGACCAGGATGTCGATGTCCGCTCCCCAGTGGCCCGTGCGGCAGGCGTCGCCCAGCGTCGCCGGCCCTCCCGGGAAGCAGGGCACGACGGTCTCGGAGCCGACCGGGCCCGTGATCGTGTGGCCGACCGGGAACAGCAGGCCGGCGTCGGGATCGCCCTGGCATTCGTCCTGGTCGTAGGAGTTGGGATTGAAGAGCGGGCAGGCGCCGGCGTTGCCGTCGGGCTCGAAGTCGAGCCCCGGGCCGAACCAAGCCCAGCCGATGGGGCCGTGGTGGACGAAGCCCATCGGCCCGACATTCACGCAGGTCGGGAAGGCGCCCATCAGGCCCAGGTCGGGATAGGCCAGCGCGCACTCGGGGGCGTCGCCGAACTCGCCGATCTCGCCGTACGGGAGGCTGTACTCCACGTCCTCGACGGTGACGACATAGCCCGATCCGCACTCGACTCCGGAGAAGACCGAGGGAGTGACAACTAGCACGTAGGGCGTGCCGGCCGTCAAGGGCCACTCGATGGTCGCCTCCTGGCACGGATCAGCTGGCGAGACGGTTAGGACTTGCCAGTAATCGCATCCCTGGGTCATGTCCAGCAGGTAGATCACCAGTGGGAACTCGGCGCGGACCGTGAAGCGATAGGAGCGGCTCGACGAGGGCTCGAACCAGTACCAGTCGGTGTCCCGGTATTGGCTGCCCTGATACAGATAGGTCCCGCTCGTGCCGCAGATCAGCGTCGGCGCGGGACCGGTCGGAAGCGTCAACGCGCCGAAGACATGGGGATCCGAGAAGCATCCCCCGTTGTGGGCATCCACGTAGTCGTCGTGGCAGTCCGGTTCCCCTTCCGGCTGGCCGCAGGGGCACTCGACGACGCAGGGCTGACGGACCGTGACCTGCAGGTCGTAGAGGCCGCAGCTGCCACCATAGCCATCGACGATGATGTAGTAGGTGTGCCCGGCATCGAACGAGATGCCCTCCAGGAGGGAGAGATAGGACCAGGGGTAGTTCGGCCCGCTGCACGCGTCGTCGTTGCAGGCGACCAGGGTGCCGACGGCGTCCTTGTAGATATAGAGCTTCGTGTCGTAGTAGGAGTCGCACAGGGAGATGTCGACGGTCACGGCTTCCGTGCATATGTATTCGTAGACGAGATCCGGAGAACCCGGAGCGAGATAGGGACAGATCTCATCGTAGTCGTCGTTGAAGCTGCAGGTGTTGCCCGTGTCGGAGAACGGCAGCGACGGGATGACGAAGGGGTCATCGATGGTGTCGCCCAACGGCGGCAGACAGGGGTTGGGATCGCAGCCGGTGTCGTTGCCCTGGTAGTCGCCGCCGCCGGCGACGCAGTCGGCTGCGGTCATGATCTGGCAGGCGTAGCCGGCCAGGCAGCAGGCGCCCGTCGGCGGCGCGCTGCTGTCCGTGATGGAGAGGATGTAGTTCCCGCAGGCACTGCCGTAGCCATCGACGATGATGTAGTAGGTGTGACCGGCGTCGAGCGAGACATCCTCCAGGAGGGAGAGGTAGGGAGAGGAGTAGTTCGGCCCGCTGCACGCGTCGTCGTTGCAGGCGACCCGGGTGCCGACGGTGTCCCTGTAGACATAGAGCTTCGTGTCGTAGTAGGAGTCGCACAGGGAGATGTCGACGACCGTGGATGTCGCGCACACATACTCGTAGACGACGTCCTTCGCGGTCCCCCCCGTGTAGGGGCACGCCTCGTTATAGTCGTGGTTGAAGCTGCAGGTGTTGCCCGAATCGGAGAATGGCAGCGACGGGATGACGAAGGGGTCATCGATGGTGTCGCCCATCGTCCGGGGCAGTCGCTCGGCCTCGGGCGCGGCGGCGACCGGCCCCTTGGTCGGCGGGTAGAGCGGCTTGACGGGCAGGTCGAGGCGGTTCGACAGGGACGGGGGCGCCTGGGCCAGACAGGGCAGGGCCAGGGCGAGCACGATGAAGAGCACCAGCGGGGATCTCATGACCAACCCTCCTCCATTGCGGTTGTCGGGGCACATTCACTGGGAGCGAGGTCTCGGGAGCCTTCGCCCGCCGTCGACCCGACGCCCTTTCCTGCTCGGCGAACGGTTGGGCGGCGATCAACGGCTCGGGCTCAGGGAGCCGGCGGGAGGAGCACGGGAGACGCCTCGGGGCAGGTGCCTCGGGTCTTGAGCGTCCATCACGATCGTCGCGCTGATCGCCACAGTCGTCCATCGCTGTAGGAACTTCGCCAGGCGAGCTACAGTGTACGGCGCGCGGGGGGACAGCGTCAACCGTAAGCGGAGCTTCACACGATAAACGACGCGCGCTCGCGCCGCGCTCTTGCGCTATCCCGCACCACACAGAACCATACGGGAAGCGCGGGTGAAGCGGCGAAGACCCGGCCGCACGGGGAAGCGGGGCAGCGGAGCGGGTTGCGCACAGACATGTGCGCGCTCTGTGCGACATGGTTTGTACAGCTCGGTGGTTTCCGTCGATCTGTCGCCCCGCCGCTCTCAGCGGGGTCCGATGAGGAGGGTCTCGAGCCGGGCATGGATCGCCGGCCCGGCGAGCGCCACGGCGGCCGCGGCGGCGGCGAGGAAGGTCCCGAACGGCAGCGGCGTGCGTCCGCTCGCCCGCCCGCGGGCGAGGAGCACGAGGCCGCACGCCGAGCCGAGCAGCGAGCCGCCGAGGACGCTGACGACGAGCCCCCTCCAGCCGAGGAAGGCGCCGAGCATCGCCGCCAGCTTGACGTCGCCCATGCCCATGCCCTCGCGGCGGCGGACGAGGCGGTAGCCGAGGGCGACGAGGAGCAGGCCGCCGGCGCCGGCGACCGCGCCGATCGCCGCTTCGCCGCGTGGCACCCCGATCAGCGGCGCGGCGAGGAGCCCCGCCGCTAGCCCGGGCAGGCTGATCTCGTCGGGGATGATCTGGTGCTCCAGGTCGATGAAGGCGACGGCGATGAGCGCGAGCAGGAACGCGCCGCGCACGGCGGCCGCGACCGGGGACGCCGAGGCGAGGGCCGCCGCCGGCAGGGCGAG
>Ga0194126_10011981_pt1 | contig 11044 bp, 14 predicted proteins | sample TA2KigC150mmetaG_FD_148641 | JGI IMG/M metagenome (GOLD analysis project Ga0194126, IMG submission 148641) | Freshwater microbial communities from Lake Tanganyika, Tanzania - TA2015035 Kigoma Deep Cast 150m | ecosystem: Environmental > Aquatic > Freshwater > Lake | place: Tanzania: Lake...
CCATCAGCAGCCCCCATTCGGCACCGTATTGCGAGCGATACTGATAGATGCCGAGCGAGAGAGTGTAGAGCTTCTGGTTGTTGAGGTAGATCAGGGGGCCCAGGTAGTCACGCCAACGCGCGATGAACTCGAAGGACGAACTCGACCTTGACGCCCTTGGTGTTCTTGGCGTTGTAGTTGTCAATGATGCCCTTGATGGACTGCTGGGCAACATCGGTCATGCGCGACCACGCCTCGAGGGTTTTCACTTCCTTAGCCGCTGGTTGGGCGGCCGGCGCTGCGCCTCCGGCCGGCGGCGCAGGCGCTGGAGCTGCAGGCACCGTACAAGCTGCCATCAGTAGTGCGCCCGCCGCGATGCCTGTGCCTTGAAGAAACTGCCTTCGGGAGAGCTTCTGCTCCATGGATGTTACCTCCTTTGGTATGAACTCCTTATCAAGCAGAAACCGGCGAGGAGTGAAACTAGAGTGAAGATGCAGTAAACGCGTCCGCAGCGGAACAGACCCTTGTCGAGCATCCGGCTTGGGCCTGCATGAACGACGCTTTTGAGAGAGCACGCGCCCGGCGACAACACTGCCGAGCAGCCGAACATCAGCCTGCTTGCCGACACTCGATGCCCCGATTATACGACCTTCTGCGGTGTATGTCAACATCGCGAATGCGTGTACAGCAATTGCGAGGCGTGGGCAGGCGTGATATACTTGGGCGTATATGATGCGTGATTGGATGGCCACAGAGTAGAACCAAGGAGAGGCTCTAATGTCAGTGCAAGAAGCGGCCCTCTACGGCGACCTGGTGTTGGCGCTGCGCGACTATGCGGCCGAGCAATTGGCTGCTGCGACGGGCGATCATGATCTGGCAGCCGTCGGCGCCCGGTTGGATGATTTCATCCGCGCGTGGTTCCTCACGCCGCAGAAGGAGCTTTACGGCTCGGCCCCGCGCGACGTGATCTGGCGTGAACAGTTGGGCGAGCAGAACCCATTGCCCAAGGAGTACGCGGCCGAGGTGTACGGCGATGATTGTCCGATTTGCCAGGCCATGCGCGAGGAGCTCGAAAACGCCGAGGACGATGAGGCGCATGGCCACTTCTGGGGCTATTGCCCCGACACTTGCCTGCTGGAGCAGTATGATCCTGTGGGGGCCGAGGAACGCTGGCGCAAGGAATTCGCGCGGCTGGACGAGACCCAAGCAACGCAGGAGCCGGCCGGCCCCGCGCCGGAGTACACCCCGCCTCCGCCGTCCGGCCCCCGTGTGACCCCAGACGAGTTCCTCTCGGTTCTGCGCCGGCCGTGGCTCGACCCCGAGCTACATCGCGCGGCGCAACAGTTGGCCGAGCGATGCGACGTGCCACAGCCGCGCGCGGCGCAACGCGCTCCCTATCGGCGGATGACCCGCGACGAGGCCCTGTCCCTCATCGCCGGCTTGCACGGCCAGGGCGTTGACGCGCCAGCCTTGATGAAGCAACTTGACGCCTGGCCCTATCAGAATGTCGCCCTGGATTGGCTGAGCGACCCGGAGCAGAGCATTGGCCCTATCTGCCAGGCGCTGGATGAGACCGCCCCCCGCGACCAGGACGAGCTGGCCCGCTTACGCCATCATCGCGACTTCATCCTGGCACTGGCCCGGCTGATTCCGCCCGCCGCGCGGCTGTGGCTGAGCGGATGGCTGGAGGCGGTAATGTATGGGGCGCTGCTGGCGATACCGTTTTGAGGATTGAGGGTCAACCATGATCGTTCAGCTCGGCCATTGACAGCGGTGTCGCGTTCTGCTATACTCCGTTCAGGTAACCTTGGAGGTCCCTGGTCATGGTAGAACGGAGAAGAGAACATGGCTTTTCGAGAACGCCTTGAGCTCATCAAACGCATTCAGGAGTTGCGGGGGTCGAAGGTTGTGGCCTATGTGACCAGCGATCGAAGAACCTTTCCCCCCGGATTCCCGCTTTTTCCTGCGCTGAATACCAAGCTCGCCACAGAGGCGCAGATATTTCTATACGATCAGTTGCGCTCGCTGGGGAAGACAGACAATCTGGATCTATTCCTCTATACCCGGGGCGGTGAAACGGACTCGGTCTGGCCGTTGGTCAGCATATTCCGGGAGTATGCCCTGAGGCGTTTTGCTGTCCTGGTCCCCTTTCGCGCCATAGCGCGGGCACTCTCTTCTGTCTGGGCGCCGATCAGGTAGTCATGGGAGAGGCTGCCGAACTCAGTCCGATTGATCCGACCACAGGGAATCAGTTCAACCCGATAGATGAGGTTGACAAGCAGACCCGAAGACCTATCAGCGTGGAAGACGTGATCTCCTACATGGAGTTGGCGCGAGACGAGGCTAAGGTGGGGCTTCAGGATGGCGACCACATCCTGGAAGTGTTCAAGAGACTATCTGAGGCAGTACACCCGATCGCATTGGGTAATGTCAACCGTGCCCATACCCAAATTCGGATCCTGGCCGATAAACTACTGCGGCTTCATTGGCCTGGCGACGAGAATAAAGCTCGCATCGGACAGGCTGTCGATCAGTTGACCCAAAAATTATACTCTCACACTCACGCGCTCAACAGACGTGAAGCCAAAGAGATACTGGGCGATGATTTGGTCATAGACGCCACGGAGGAAGAGCAACAGCTTCTATGGCAGCTTTATGAGGAGTATGCCCAGGTTTTGCAACTGCGAGAGACTCTCTGCATAGATAGTCTCGTGGTCTCCGGGCAGACACAACAACGATTCACCATCGCCGGTGCATTCATCGAAACTGAATGCCGGTCTCTGGTTTTTCGTTCGGAGTGTCTCATTGGCCTGTCATCCAGATTGCCGCAAGGATTTCAACTTCAGATTCCGGCGGGTCAACCAGTACCCTTGATACCTGGTCTGCCGGTCAATATAGACATAAAGGTACTCTCGCTCGGTTGGGAAGAGAACCAGAAAGGCGTCTGAGGCGCCATGAACGTCTTGAATTGGACCAGTACAAACTATCTGCAACCGCAGTATTCGGCCTCCTCATCAGGCTATAGCGCAACAGAATTCGCGGCTGGATTTGCTGCTGCGGAACACCTCCGCGCCGATTCGATCACGCCCGAGTTGTTCGGCGAGACGGCTCAGGTAGTTTTCACGGTGATTGACGGCGAGCTATACCTGGTCAAAGATGAGGCTCCGCCCGGGGCGCGCTTGCCCGGAACACAGCTTTTCGCGCGCCTGTTGGAGTTCGCTGACACCCTTGCGCCGACAGAGCCGGCGGCCTGATCGGTTATCTGCGGGCAGATCGGTATGGGTGTCGTATCGCGCGTGCCGAACACCATCTACGAACGGGCCATCTTGCTGGATACCGGTGCGCTGGAGGCGATCGCCGATCCTAAAGACCAGTATCACCGTTCGGCCGTTCGATGTCGCGCCGAACTGCTTGAGTTGGCCTATCCCCTCTACATCACCACACTGACGACGATCGCATCGAGTTTTACAGCCCCGGCGACCTGCTTCCCGGCGTGACCGTGGAGAAGATGCAGCGGTTGGAGAGCCAGTCAAAGCTGCGCAACCCCGTGATCGTCGAGGTCTTTCGCGATCTGGGCGGCTTCATCGAGAAAATGGGTACCGGCATCCAGCGCATGGCGCGGGCGATGGAGCAACATGGGCTGCCGATCCCGCGGTTCGAGGAGTTGGGCGGCGAGTTCCGGGTGACACTGGTAGGGCCGGGGGAGAAGTTCATGCAGACAGCAGCGCCGGCCCCGGTCTGGACACAGGGGTTGAATGAGCGGCAGATCAAGACAATTGGCGTTCGGTCGCGCCTTCAAGCGGGTCGGCGCGGTCACGGCGCAAATGGATCGCGCCGAGTACGAGCGACTCCTGTTAGTTCGCCGCCAACTGCCCTTCGACGGCCGCGAGCTGCCCGAAGCGACGCTGGCCGATCTGGAAGGGGCCAGACTGCGCTGGTATTTGCAGCGGGCGACCCAGGAACGCGGCATCCCTGCTGATCTGGCCGCGCCGCTGGCCGAAAACCTCAAGCAGCTGGGCGTGGCCGCGGAACGCGACGGCCGGCTCGTGCTCACTACAGCGGCGCTCCTGCTCTTTGGCAAACAGCCCCAGCGATTCCTGCCCTACACCATGGTGCGAATCGCCCGCTTCCAGGGCACAACGCCGCTGAACTTCATTGACCGGCTCGACTGCTTCGGCACGTTACCGGAAATGATCGACGAGGCGGAGCGGTTCATCAAGCGCAATACGCGCGTTGCGGCCAAGATCACCGGCTTCGAGCGCCGCGAGATCACCGAGTACCCCTATCCTGCCGTCCGCGAGGCGATCGCGAACGCCGTAGCCCATCGTGACTACGACCGCGCCGACGTGGAAGTGCGAGTTTCGGTCTTCAGCGATCGGATTGAGGTGCAAAGCCCTGGCCGCCTGCCTGCGCCGTTGACGCTGGACACCCTGGGCGAGGAGTACGCTCTGCGTAACCGCCAAATCGCCGAATTGCTGTTCAACATCCGTTACATCGAACGCTGGAACACCGGCATCATGCGCATGCGTCGCTGGATGCGCGGTCATGGCCTGCCGGAGCCGGTCTTCCAGGAAGTGGGGCAGACGTTCAAAGTGACGTTTACCGGGCCGGGGGAGAAGATCCTCGACCTGATCCCCGAAGAAGGCGTGACCGATCTGCGCGCGTTGGGATTGAACGAGCGACAGGTGGAGGCGTTGCGGTTGATGGTGAATGAAGGGAAGGAACTGACAAACCAGCAGTATCGCACTGACTTTGGAGTTGCTATCAATACTGCCTTAAGGGATCTGCGCGGATTGGTGCAGACAGGTTGGGTACAGCAAATAGGACAGGGGCGCAGTAGCAAGTATCGGGCCGGTGTTACATAGGCCGCGTGTGGATGGCGCGATTACGCCGAAAATGGCGCGATTGATGGCGCGATTATTTTCCAAGCGCGGTCTTGAGATCACTGATGGCGCATATCGGCTTCGCATGGTGCAGTATCAGGAACAGTGTGGTATCAGTCGAAGTACCGCCAAGAAAGAACTCCAAGCATTGGTAACACGAGGACTTCTTCGTCAGCAGGGCACCGGTCGCTACACGCACTATATCCTGGCCTCAATGGTCATCCCGAATGACCATTGAATGACCATTGGATAACCATTGACCACCCTGGCCAGACCAGGGTGACATCTATGCATGCACGGCACGATGCTCACATAAGTGACCTGGCAATTGCTTGGTATTTCTTGGCAATTGACCGCGAGGCTACCGGCAGATAGGATCGGCATCTATATGGGACACTGGGCGCAGGCCATTTGTGGCCCATTCTCGGCCCATTTCCTGAACCATTACGGCGTCACAAGAAACCAACCCGTGACCTGGCAATTGGTTGGCAATTATTGGCAATTCACGAGGCGGAAGTCTTCTCCGAGGAGAATCTGAGTGCGATCGTAGCCCAACCGGTCGGCGACACGCTCCTGCGCCGCGGCACGCTGCTGATGTTGATGCGCGGCGATCCGCACCCGCGCCAGGTGGCCCAGCAAGCACAACAGATCCTGGCTGCCGTGGCGCTGGGAGCAAACCAGCCGACGGGGGAAGCCGCCCATCGGCTGGCACAGACGGGCCTGGCGCGGTCGCGTGAGCGTGCGGAAGAGAGCCTGACCGCCCTGGCACGGCGATTAGTTGCCAAAGGCTGCCCGAACAACCTCTACCTGCACGTGACCTTCGGCTGCAACCTGCGCTGTGCTCACTGTTACGCCGCGGCCGGCCCTGAGCAGTCTCATACCGGAGTCATGCCGGTCAAGCAAATCGTAATCTCGTGCCGCGAGGCGGCGAAGTTGGGCTTCCGGCAGACTGTCATCACCGGCGGGGAGCCGCTGACGCACCCCGAATGTGACAGGTTGCTCGGCAGCCTGGCCATCCTGCGAGCAGAAGTCAAACCGCTGCTCATCGTGCTACGGACGAACCTGGCGCTCCCGATGGCATCGGAATGGCTGGCGCGCCTGGGCCGAAGCGTGGATCAGATCGGCGTGAGCTTGGACGGGGATCGGGTCAGCCACGACGCCCGCCGCGGGACGGGCGCCTATGATCGAACGGTCGCCAACCTCCGGGCTCTGGTCTCATCTGGTTGCGAGGCTGACCTCTCGCTCACGGCAGTCCTCTCCGTCGAAGACGCAGTAGGCGCTCCGGGCGAGTCGGTGCGGGCGCTGGCGCGTGAGCTGGGCATCCGGCGAGTGCACTTCCGGCCGATCCTGCCGCTGGGGCGAGCGCGCCGGTCTGAACTGGAAATCGCGCGTGAGGCGCACTGGGCATATCTGGGGGTAGATGGTGCCATCGCCTACGGCTTCGGCCCGACGGCGACGTGCGGGATGGGGCAAAATCTGTACGTGGAGCCAGGGGGTGAAGCCTTCCCGTGCTATGCCCGCAGTGGGGGTGAGTGGCTCATGGGGAACATCGGCGAGGACGGCGGGCTGAGGCGCCTTGTCGAATCGCCCGCGTTTCGAGCTTTGTCGGAGCACACGGTAGACACCAACCGCCAATGCCGGCGCTGTGCCCTGCGTTACCTGTGCGGTGGGGCCTGTCGCGCCTGGAGCGGGCCGCTGGACAAAGACCTTGACGCGCCGCTGGTGGACTGCCGCCGACTTCACGCGCATGCCCGCTCACTGCTGTTGGGCGCGCTGGAATACGTTGGGGTCACCGCCGAGCAGTGGACTGCTGCGGAGCTCCCAATGTCGGAATCGCCCCCTGTAGAACCAGGTTATTGCGCCAGCGATGAGCAATGGCTCCATGCGAAAGCCGTGTGCGATGAGACCGCCGGTTGAGCGCCCAGTGGTTGTCCTCACCGGTGGGCCAGGCGGTGGCAAATCAGCACTGCTCAGCGAGCTACAACGCGATCCGCTCTGGGCAGGACGCTTCGTTGCCGTGCCACAGACGTTCACCGCGCGGCTTACGGGAATTTCCCCGCGTGAACGCCTCTTCCAGCGGGTGATGGTCGAGATGCAAATTGCCCTCGAAGAAGCTTTGGATCGCGCCCTGGGCTCCTCGGATTCGCGTCCGCTTATCTGCCATCGTGGGACGTTGGATCCCCTGGCTTTTTGGCTTGCGCGCGGCTGGCCAGAAGAGGAATTCTTCGCTTTCACTTGCACGCGGAGAGAGGAGCACTACCAGCGGTATGTCGGAATAGTCCATCTGGTCACCGCGGCAGATGGAGCGCCGGACTCCTACAAATCCTGGCCGGAGGCCGATCGTCCAGAACCCCCTGATGAGGCAATTCGACTCGACCGATTGCTTCAACAAGCGTGGGGTGGTCATCCGCGCTATTTCCGCATAGGCAACGAGGGAAAGGACTGGTCGGCCAAGTCAAAGGAAGCGCGACACATTCTGTCCAGGTTGCTGCGTAATTGAGGGAATATCATAGCCCGCGACGATCTTCTCCGCTTGATCGTTCACAGTGAAAAGCCAATAGCCGAGGTGTTCCACTACGAGGCATCCTCGCGTTGACAGAGGGCCCCACCCATGAGCGAATACCAATACTACGAATGGCAAACCCTTGACCGGCCGCTCACGGTCGAGGGGCGGCCGGCGGTGAGCCGGCGGTTCAGCAAACGGCCGGCGTTGCGCGAGCGCCTGCAACGGGCCCGGCTGCTTCGACGATGGCATGACTGAGAGGGTGAGGCTTGACCATCCAAGCGTGTTTGACCTTCGCGGGTGACGAGGCTGGCGACGCCAGCTTTGCGTTCGAAACAGGCGCGTCCTACTAAAAAAACCCGTCCAGCTAGCCCCCCGACGTATCAGGGCGGCAGGCCGCCACAATCGGCGACCTTATCGCTGGGCGTCAAAAACCGAATGGTTTTGTGATTACAATGCGATTGTACTACGTCTGCCCATGTCTGTCAAGTGTCAAATTCGCCGGAGTTAGAATGATCCACGATGAACTGCTCCACTTGATCGCCCAGGGCGATGGGCCACACCTCGAATTCAAGCGTTCCCTGGCCGAACTGGAGGACGGGGTGCGCACCGTCGCCGCGTTCGCGAACGCGGAGGGCGGCGCGGCGTTGTTCAGTGTGTGAGACGATAGCACAGTGGCCATGCCCTCAGCGATTCCGATAGGGAGCCAATGGCAGCCCTGAGGAAAACAGGAGAACGGGTATGAGCTTGCGTTTCATCATTCCTCCAGGCTTCATGGAAATCCACCGGCAGGCAATTTTTCAGTACCATCTCGCCGCAGAGAGCTTGCCTCCCCACGTCTGGGCGACCCTCTTCGAAGCGATGGACCTGCTGCGCACCGCGGTGGTCAACCTGGGCCCTGGACAACAACGTACCTTCGCCAGCCTCTACCATGTGCTGGTAGACTTGCGTTACGCCGACGCCTATATTGCCACCCTCCTGGCTAGCGAGGATCCAGCCCGAGTCAGCACTCCCTTGTGGGCAACCATCGCCCGCCGTATCAGCCAGGAAGTGCGCGCCTCAGAGTTTTACGAGGTCGACATTCCCGACAGTCGGTTGCTATTGAGCTATCTGCTCTACTGGTGGCAACAGTTTGCGCGCGGTTATGCGTTTGAAATCGAGATCTTGCGAGACCTGGCAGCCTCTCGTATTAGCTTCAAGGCCCATGACCTTCGGGTACGAGCCGAACGTCTTTCCCCTGTTGATCTGGTCGTTTCATCCTTCCGGGGCGATATCAAGACCAACACCTATTTTCTGGCTCAGCAGTACCATCCTGATCCGACCATTGATTTCTACATCACTCGCGCCTGGCTACCAACAAGCCGGGTGCGAACCCTGGTGGTTTTCTTGAAACCGGCCATGTGGGGTAAGATAGACGGAGAAACGCAGCAGGTCACGCTGACCACTCTTGAACGGATATTGCCCCGAGCTGGCTCGATACAGATTAGGTGTCGCCCCTCAAGACATCGTTCCGGGCGACCTGCACATTAACAACCGGATAACCCTCAGAACATCGTTCCGAAAGCGGTCTTGCGGGTCCAGCGGACGGCCCCGAGCAAGGCGTAGAGCAAAAGCGCAATCGGGCCTGACGGCTGCCCTGCGGTGGCTGGCGCCGGTGCGAGTGGCGCCAGCGACGCTACTGGCCCTGGACGGCCGATCGCCGTTGCAGTGCGGGGCAGGATTGGCTCCTTGACCGGGAAGGGATAGGTGGCCAAGCAACGCCGGGTATGCACATCGGGTGCGGCGTCGTAGATCGTCAGGGTCGCCCCTGCGGCACGCAGTTCGATGGTCACCCACACCCCCTTCAGCGGCTCAGGGTTGGGGACGGCCCAGCGCACGTTGAGCACCGAGACGGTGTGGTCGGCCAAGACTTGGCGGATGAAGTGTACGCGGCCCTCGTACAGCGGCAGACGCGTGGTCGGCAGCACGAAGCCTGCTGGCAGTCGATACATTGGTTGACCATGCACCTCCTGCGGGGTGCGGCCGTGGAGCGCCGCATGATGGCCACTGGCACAGTAAAGCGCGAAGAAGTGTGCGGATTCCCGCTGGACCGCGGCGAGATCGGCCAGGTACGTATCATCCCAGACGTGACGATTGTACTCTTGATGGAAGCGTTCGACGTAGCCATTGCTCTCAGGATGTTGCACCGGCGAGAAGAGCGCTTCGGTACCGACCGTCAGGGCTAAACGCACCACCTGCCCCAGTACATGCGGATGCGTATGGCCCCCATCAAAGCAGCTATCGTTATCGAACTGGGTGTAGCAGGGGATGCCCAAGGTTTGCCAGACCTGCACGGCGAAGGCACACGCGTCTTGGGCCCGACGCTCGGCATAGGCCAGCCCGGTCGCACACCGCGAAACGACGTCAATGGCGTTGAAGCACGGCACCCGTGTGCCGCCGGTGAGATAATGCGGCACAATATCAACCTGACACAACTGCTGCGGGGCCGTTGGTTGCAGATGGGGATAAACCACGTCGGCGTGGACCGCCGACTAGCGGGGTCGGGTCATCCCGGCCGCCAGCAGCACCCGCTCGATGCTGGCGATGCTGGGCAGCGGCTGGCAGCCTTGGGCCTTGAGCCGGGTGCGGACGGCCGGCGCCCCGATGTACTTCAGGTCGGTGCCGGTGGCGGCCTGCGCTTCCAGGGTGCTGCGCGCCAGGATGATCTGCTGCCGCACCACAGCCGACAACTGCCGGGGCCGCCGGTGCGGGGCACGGGACTGGTCAGCCAGCCCGGCCCACGCCGCCGTTTGATACCGCTGCCACCACTTGCGCACCCAACGCTCACTGTGGCCAAGCTGCTGCGCTACCTCGCTGACAGTTTGTTCGGCGCGCAGCAGGTGGATGGCGCTCATACGTTCATCTGCTAGGCTCGTCATGGTGACTCATCCTCCTTTCCAGGCTGATGAGTATCATACACCACAACGGAACGATGTTGTGAGGGTTCGGTTGTTAATGTGCGGAACGATCTCCTGAGGGTTCCCTCAGTTAGTCACGGAACGATGTCTTGATGCATGACAATTAGGACCCAAAAGGTGATCGTAGTGGACTACGAGATATGGAAAGAGAAGATGCGGATCCATCAAAGGAAGGTGCAAGATGTCTCAAACGCTCGATGATTTAACCAATGAAGAGTTCGACCACTTGATTGACCAGTACATTGAACAGTCCGCCCAGTGGGATGGTACGCTACCCTTGGACACCATGCTAGAAACCTGGGCCGAGATCGAACGCCGCAAACAGCCTCTTCTGGTGCGCGTGCGTATGGTGGGAGATCGGATCGCTCTCGAAACTCCCCCCGAGAGCCCACTGACAGTGCGGGGGTCACGCACCCTGGTGTTGGAAGATGGCCGCGAGTTGACCCTGGAGTTCGAGAAGTCACTACTACAAGCAGCGTGATGGTCGCACCGGAGCATGTTGATGGAAGGACCCCACCCATGAGCGAATACCAATACTACGAATGGCAAACCCTCGACCGGCCGCTCACGCCTGAGCAGCGGGCCGCGGTGAGCAAGCTGTCCAGCCACATCGAGGTCACCTCCTCGCAGGCGATCGTCACCTACAGTTGGGGCGACTTCAAGCATGACCCCAAACAGGTGCTGGCGCGCTACTTCGACGCCTTCCTCTACCTGGCAAACTG
>Ga0194126_10011985_pt1 | contig 11039 bp, 8 predicted proteins | sample TA2KigC150mmetaG_FD_148641 | JGI IMG/M metagenome (GOLD analysis project Ga0194126, IMG submission 148641) | Freshwater microbial communities from Lake Tanganyika, Tanzania - TA2015035 Kigoma Deep Cast 150m | ecosystem: Environmental > Aquatic > Freshwater > Lake | place: Tanzania: Lake...
TAAGAAATTTCGTGGATTGAAGAAGCCTGGCGCTGCCTGGCCGTCCAGAATTCATTGATATAAAAAGGAATCCGACCGCTACTAATCTCTCGGTAATCTAACGCTGTTTGGCGTCCACCTTCAGTTTGGAGAGAATAGTTTGTAAGATAGCTTGGAACAGAAGTCAAACCGTCTTCGATTGCCAACACACCCTATCTTTAAAACACTAGATCTAGATGGTTAACAATTCTTCAAAACCCTCAAATTGCCTTCAGCCGGGATTATAATAATTGCCAACCACATCTGGGCCATCTATAATTAATATGGGTGATCCATTATGAAAGTAAAATATCTTATACTGGTAGTGATCCATTTTTTTGTTGGCATCGGGGCAGTAGTCGGTGGCAGTGCAGCTATTCTTGACCCTATTAATCCCCTCGGTGTTCCGCTAGATACCCTGAAGTATTCTCCATTTGATAACTTCCTCATTCCGGGATTAATTTTATTTGTAATTATCGGTATCGGCAGTTTAATCAGTGGTATAGCGGCCTGGTCAAAATCAGATTATCAGGGCTACTACAGTTCTGCCTCTTCCTGGGCTCTGATGATCTGGATTGCGGTCCAGTGCCTGATGCTTAAATCCATCGTCTTTGCTCATGTTTTCTTTTTCTTAATTGGCCTGGCCGGGGCAGTTCTGGCTATTATTATTTTGTATAATAAACGGCAGTTTCCGGCCAACCTGCTCCATGGGTCACTTAATAATAGGCGCTAGATCTATCGCTTTCTGATGGTTGCCAGCTTGAACTTTTCTAACTGAACTGGAGGTTATATGGTGAGTGAACTGAAAGTATACAAGGAACCTGAACTTAAAAAAGCTGTTGATTTATGCCTGGCCAGTGGCAGACTGAACCATGACGCAGTTGGCTGGTCCCGCCGGCCGCTGCATAATTGTAACCTGACGGGCAGTCCGCTACGCAAAAAACGCTGGAACTACTGGTGTATTACCACCGACCACTTTCTCTTCTCCGTGACCTTATCCAATATTGATTACATGGGACTGGCCTTTATCTACTTCCTTGACTTTAAGTCCAGCTTCTTTCACGAAAAAACTGTAATCCGGTTCTTTGGCAAAGGCTTTGACCTGGGAAACCTGGTTGCCGACAACGCTGTTTTTGAGGACCCACAGCTGGCAATCAGTATGCTTACAGATGGACCCGGCACAACCATCGATGTAGATTGCCCTGATTTTCAGGGCGATCAGTTAAGCGCAGATCTCATAATAAAAACCCCGGTAGATCATGAAACGCTAAATGTGGTAATCCCCTGGAGCGAAAACCGCTTTCAGTTCACCTCCAAGCAGCACTGCTTGCCCGTTGAAGGCACGGTCAAGATTGGTAAAAAATCATACAGCACTACCGAAGGTTATGCCTGTCTCGATTTTGGCAGAGGCATCTGGCCTTTCTCCAGCTTCTGGAACTGGGCCGGCGGATCGGGTAAAAGCAGCAGCTATACGATCGGCCTTAACCTTGGCGCCGGCTGGACTGACGGCACAGGTATGAACGAAAACGGTATTGTAATAGACGGCGTTTTAAGTAAAATTAGCGAGGACCTGATTTTTGATTATAGCTCTTCAGCTTTTATGCAGCCCTGGAGTATTCGCACCCCTGCTTCGAAGATGGTTAACCTGACCTTTACCCCCTTCTTCGAGCGGGTTGCCAAGACCAACGCCCTTATTTTACGCTCTGAAGTGCACCAGATGATCGGCCGCTTTTCCGGTACCGTGCAGGATCACAATGGCGATAGCTATCCAGTGGAAGACCTGATCGGCTGGGCTGAGGAACATTACGCCCGCTGGTAAAGGGTTCGCAACAATACCATGGTTAAAGGTTGTTAACCTTTTCAATGTATTTCGGGATCTTAAACTTCGATTTGCTACCGTTGTAGCTCATATAGCGGATCTTACCAAAGATTGGCCGCTCGGGCCAGGCCCGGTCATGAACCCCGCCAATGCTCCAGGCTATGCCGGCGTAGCCGTTTGGATCGCGGCCATCCAGCGAATAGCGGTCGTTTAAGTAAATAGCCGTTTTCATCGCTTCTGTCGGCGAGTTGCTCCATTCCAGGATCTTCTTAGCCCAGTACATGCGCAGGTAGCCGTGCATCTTACCCTTTCTTACCATTTCAATCTGAGCGGCGTTCCATAAATCATCGTGCGTCTGCGCTTTTTCGAACTGTTCCAATGTATATAAGTAATCCCGGCGATCTGCCAGGTGAGCAGCCAATGTTTCTTTCGCCCAGTTCGGGAAAGCTTCCGGTGAATCATAGTGGTTGTTATAGTAGCAAAAGTTATCAGAAAGCTCGCGGCGAACAATCAACTCTTCGAGGAAGTCGGCACCGGGAGGCGAGTTTCCCGCTTTCTTTTTTATTTCATAAGCCAGCCGTTGAGCGCTCAACTGCCCAAAGTGCAGGTATGGCGACAGGTCCGATTGCCCGTCAGCAGTTGGATCATTGCGCAGGTTTGAGTAGTAGGGCAAACGCTGATCAACAAAATCCGCCATCGCTTCCCCGGCAGCTGCTTCACCGGGGACAAAAGCGTCTACCGGAGCAACAATAGTATCTATTTTCAGGTTGTTTACTGCTTCAAGCCAATCCGTAGGCTTATCCGGTAGCGGTGCTTTGTAAGGATGCTTTAGGGGGCGAGGTAAATCAACTAAGTATTCCGGAAGTAATCGGTTAATTTTGGGGCGTATGGTATAAGCAGCATACTCCTGCTTGGGAGAAGTTTCCCAACAGGGCACTATGTTATGGGTATCAACCTCAAAGGCGGCAACACCAATTAAGTTGGCGACCTCCTCTTTCCATCTTCGGTTGATTTTTAGCGGTGAAAAATCGGTAATCAGAGCGCCCGCCTCTACTGCTTTGACGAAAAAAGGGATCTGCTCTTCCGGCTGGCCGCACAGCAACCTGAAAGAAATATTTAAATCCTGCAACCGGCCCTCCACTTCCTTTAATCCTTCCAGCATAAAGCGATAGTGACGCAGGGTAGCATCCAGAAACCGGGGCACGAGACAGAAGGTGACGATCAAGGGCTGCTTTTTATCTAAAGCCTTCGCCTGCGTATAGAGCAACGCCCAGTTATCTGATACCCTCTGATCCCGGCTCATCCAGTAAACAACCGGCCCCTTTCCTTCGGCCTTAGCATTTAGCTGTCTGACCCTGGTAATGTCCACGCCGATCCGCATCCAACTATCCCTTCCTCTATCGAAATTAATCTTTATTCTATCACACCGTTGCTAGCGACCATAAAAACATAATAGCCCTAATCTATTCCCTTTAAATATTTCTCTATTAACTTAAACGACCCAGTGTTATAATTTCAGTGCAGGCAATTATCTATTATATTTCAAGGAGGCGCACTGAGCGATGGAAGAATTAAAAGGAAAATTAGATAAGATGTTTAAGAAAGTCAAGGAAGAAGCTGACGAACTGATGGATAAAGCAGAAGATTCTCTTGACGCAGCTAAAGATAAGGCTGAAGAGCTAAAAGCCAAAGCGGGAGATGCTTTCGCTGAAGCGAAAACAAAATCGGAAGAATATCTGGATAAGGCAGAAGATGCTTTAGAGGATGTAAAAGAAATGGCCGACGAATTAATAGACAAGGCTGAAGTTAAATTTGATGAAGCCAAGAAAGCGGCCCTGAATGCTAAGGAGCAGGCCGAAGCGAAAGCCAAGGAGTTAAGTGAAAAACTAAAAAAAGATGACTGATTATGCTTCGATTAAACGCAGATCTGCTAACTTGATCACAACCATTTTCTCCTCGTGATCAAGCTTCCAGACCGGGTTATAGGCAAGCTTTTGATGGTGGCCGGCCAGTACGCCGGCCATCTTTTCACAGTACAGTTTGTTCCACAGATGATCAAAGCTTTCAACTAAAGGATTTCCCTCTTCAGGGCTTCTGATGGTTAGATCCGCACCAGGGGAAAGTTGCACTAAACCACGTGCTCCGGCAGTACAGAGCAGATGAAAGAAATAGTCGGCCCAGAAATTACCATATTCCAGCGGCGAAAAAGCGATTCCTGCATCACGCATTTTTCGCAGTTCGTCGGCCAGATCTAAGTAGATACTTACCGGCGTCTCAGCCTCTTCATGAGCATATTTCAACCAGAGCTGATCGATAACATTTAACATAAATACCGGCATTTTTTCTTTTAACCGCCGGGTCTCCTGCAAGCAAAGATCTCCGAAGATCTGTCGCAACAATGCCGGCATTGGCAACCTGGTAACATTGATGCTGCGATTCGTAGTAAAATTGTTGATAAGATTAATCTTCTCCGCAGGCTCTGCAACATTGAACCAGAGATCAATCAGGGCAAAGTCATAATAACCATTTTTAGCAGCTGCACTTAGTTCAGCTAAGGATTGAACCGCTTTCCACCGCACATTATCTACCGCACTATTCAAGTAAGCGGCAACACTATCTTCTGCCAGCAACAAAACCTGTGGGTTGCGAGCTGGAATGAACAGTTCTTTTACATCAACGCTTGCATCTTTCATGCCCTCTGTAGTAAAGTGAATTTTGCTAAAATCAGTAAGCAGGTGTTCTCCGCTATGTGGTGTAAAACAATTTGTAAACTTCTGAACCTGCACTCCGACCAGTTTTTCCACAGCCCCGGTAAGCTCATGCGGTGCGGGCTCGCCCCCCTCACCAAATAAGAGACAGTAAGGAACAAGCGGATCGTAGGTCAAGGTTTTCTCGCATGCTTTCTCAACTACATTTGCATATTCTGTAAATTTTCGCTTACAGATGTTAATCAGATCTGCAGGATTTAAATCAGAAAAAGAGATCATCTGTGCGCTATTCATTCTGGTAGCGATCTCACCCGGTAAAAAGTCAAGCAGATCTTTGTTTAAGGAAGTAGTCATAATCAAAATCGTTTCACTATAATCTATATCTCTGGCCATTTTCTGATCATAGACTGCACCTTGGTCAATAATTTGACAGATCAGTTTTAGAACTTTTGGTTCAGCCTGATCAATGTTTTCTAAAATGAGAACGGCTCTCCAATTCTTTTGCACAAATTTATTTAGCGGTCGGGGAACAACTGATTCAAAAACAGCCAGGTCAAGGTGCAAAACTGGGCGGTCTAAGTGTTTAGCCAGTAGGCTTCCCAGGTGGGCTTTACCAACACCATGGGGTCCGTTAAGTAGCAGCGAAAGAGGCGGCAGATTATTATTACTACGGTTTAAGGCCATAATTTCATCATTACAAATATACTCAAATGTTTTTTCCAGGGCCTCATTCTGTCCAAATATATACCCCATTAACTCCCGTTGTAATCCCTGGTAAGGAAAGATAAAACTGTAAGTTGTACTTTTTCTGTCAATAGAGGGAGATACATATTTATTGTGGTACCATTCAGCCAGCTTATCTAGTGCATTATTAAAAGTAAACTTCCGAGTGATTTCCAGATCGGTCCGAACCTTTTGGCTCATGGCGATGGCACAAACCAGATGATAACTGGTTACCAATCCGGGACAGGTTCGATCGGGATAGCCTTCAACCGAAGCCAGCCGTATTGCTGTCTCAATAATCTCAATCCCTTTTGTATCAAAAGGATAGCTGCTAATCTCCCCTGCCCTGATTAATTTCCACTCCCGGTCAGCCCGCAAGTGACGCAAAGTTTCAAGTGATAGATTCAGGCATTGGGTTACGGCAAGACCTGTTTCAGAACCCTCCGCAGCAGCAAGTAGCAGCGAATGAGCATCGATGGCCATATCGCCCCACAGCTCGGATATTTGCCGTGCCTTTTTAATTAGCAGTTTGGCATCCTCAGTATAAATTGCTTCATTAACTGCTGCCCGATAGCCCCAGGAATCGGGCGAAGCCTGATCAAGATGGACAATATCCAGCAGATCGGGCTGCCGGCAAAGCCATATTTTTATCGCAAAATTATCCCGATCCAACATTTCAGAGAAGAGGGGCAGATCCTCTTCAGATACGATAAATATACAATTCAAACTCTTAAATTCTTCAAAAACTCTTTTATGATTAGGAGCTTTGCCTTCCGCCACCAATCGCAGGTAAGCTATTATATGATCAAATACACAAATTAGAAGCGGGTTATCCTCAAATTGTCCAAGTAAATTATAAATGCGGCCCAGCAGAATCTGGTCAAGCTCGGTCATGCTATCAGCCGCCAGATCTGTCCAGGTGAAATTAATGCAAGGATCAACGTTTCGGACCAGAAGAGATGTGTTATCAATAACCTCGTGAGCCGAATAACCATCTTTTTCAATCAGCACCACAAAACCTTCGTAAATACCAAACAGGTCATCAACTTCACCATCATAAAAATCACTCAAAATATATTCCCGCAGCACTTTTACCGCCGGATCGGAATAGAGCCTGATAATTTTACCGGCACTAACCAAGGCTTGCTCTTTACAGTTTTTTTTACTCTGACTTGAATATCTTTTCATGCTGTTTGCATTCTGCTTCAGCACCAGATAATCCTTTTGGGCATTTATTAACATAGTGCCTTGCAGTGATCATTTATGAAGGGAACAAATATTAAATGAATATTCTCACCTTAGTCTGATTTATGTTATGATCAGCACAGGCAAAATATACTCAAATGAAAGGTTAAGCTGATGACAAGCAGCTTCTCGTAAGGAAAGCCTGTACCCTGGTTACCAGAACCGGTAGGCGAACCAGCCGAGTAATTGTACTAATACTTGCCTGGTAGGGCTTCTGGGTTATGCTGATGAATATCAGTAACAGCGGCCTCTATTATTTACTTCGAGAGATTAGCTCAGAGCATTATTATTACCTTATCGATACCGATCTAGGCGATTTCCTTCGAATCTGACCACTATTTTTAAACACTTTGAAGAAATAGGAGCGCACAAACGCCTACCCTTTAATAAAAAGATACAGTGAACCGATCTTTAAAAAAGGAGCGACGATCAAAGATGAGCGAGTATCAGGAAATTGACAGTTGTCTGAGAACCAGGAACGGTCACCTTTACATTGAGGAATGTGACACTGTAGAGCTGGTTAAGAAGTTTGGCACTCCGCTTTTTGTCTTTTCCGAAAAACAGCTCCGCCAAAATGTTCGTGAATTCAAAGCGGCATTCTCACAACACTGGCCGGACGGCCAAGTCGAAGTCCTGCCGGCGATCAAGGCAAATTGGATTTTAGCAATCAGGAAGATCTTAAGCCAGGAAGGGGCCGGGGCAGATATTTATTCTCCCGGAGAACTGCATGCCGCTCTGGAATCGGATGTGGACCGCGAAATGATCTCGGTAAACGGTGGCGGCAAAGAGGAAGACCTAATCGAAAAATGTATTAACGAAGGAGTGCGCATCACCGTTGAAGACCTCGAAGAACCGGCGCTGATTAACCGGGTTGCCGGTAGATTGGGCAAGAAGGCTAAGATTCGTTTTCGGGTAAAGCCAAACTTTCCCGATCTTTACAAACCGACTGATTTTGCCCCGGAAAAAGTATCAATAGATGTTGGGATACAGGTCTATAAGTCGGGGATCCCGGCTCAGTACCTGGCCGAGCTCGGAAAAGAAGTTATGGCCATGCCTAATATCGAACTGACCGGGCTCCACTTCCACGCCGGACGCCATCATGCCAGTTTATGGTACTGGCAGGGTTTAATGAAATCCTACGCCGCTTTGATCGCTGATCTGGCCAAAGCCTGGGGCAACTGGCGCCCAAAAGAAATAGATATTGGCGGCGGTTACGCTATCTATCGCGACCCTCACAATAAGCTGGGTTTGCGTAAAGATGTGATCGAGACCTGGCTAAGCTGGCCTCTTTTGCAACTACTGCGCCTCCTGAAACCAACCCCCCGCTATAAGTTGCTCGGTAAAATCTTTCACTCCTTTACCAAGGAGCCAAACAGAAAGATGGCTCCCTCTATTGAACAATACGCCGAGGCGGCAGCCGGAACCCTGCACCGCGAGCTGAACCGCCTTGGTTTTGACACGAGCGGTATCACCCTGCAGATTGAACCAGGCCGTTGTCTCTACGGCAACACCGGAATCCACCTGACCAGGGTAAAGAAGTTTAAGCGTCAGACCGAACCGATGCCCTGGAGTTGGGTTTTAACCGATTCATCTTATTTTTTTATGGCCGGCGGAGTATACGAATACCAGTTTAATCACTTTATTTTCGCCAACCGCACCGATGATCCGCCGACCGTTTTTGCTGATATTGTCGGCCATTCCTGTTACGGGGACCGGATGCTGCCCCAGGTGCTGGTCCCTGAGGTCAAAGAAGGTGATCTCTTAGCCCTGCTCGATATGGGCGCCTACCAGGAGGTATCGGCCAGTAATTTTAACGCTCTGCCAAGACCGGCGACCGTTCTGGTCAACGGCAATGAAGCCGAGATCATCAGGCGATCAGAAACAATCGCTGAGGTCTTCGCCAGGGATATTATTCCTGAAAGGCTAAAGGGGAACCCCCTGTCAGTATAATGATGATCAAGACCACGGGAGGCGAAGCTGTTGCTTAATTTTATTGATCTGCGCATTGTCGCCGCCGCCCAGCTGATCATGGCTGCGGGCACTATTCACTTTTGGATCACCTGGTTCAGAAAAGAACACCATGAACCCTGGTTGCCCGCTGGTTATGTGGAGCACGAGCGAGTCTTTGTCTACCCCGATGTCGTAATGTCAGCGCTAATGATCACATCAGCCGTTCTTCTTCTAATGGGCAACCCGCTGGGCGAAAAACTGGCTTTAGTTTGCGGTGGGATGGTCCTCTTTCTCACCATTATTGATATTGCTTACTTTGCACAGCATAGGCTGTTTGCCAAGGAACGGGGCGGGAAAGAAAACCTCGGCCTGGTGATTCCAATGATCATGATGAGCCTGCTGCTAATAGTGCGTTTTATCTGGTAATGGCTTTATTTATGCAACGATTCTTAAGCTAAACTACCGCTAATTTGGATCTTGTTAATGGACCAGAGTTGTTCGCCGCCCATTTTTTAAAGAACCAATACTGGCAGCAGTAACAGCGTCGCTTAAGATCTATTAACTACCTGGATTTCTGCCAAAACAGAAGCTTTTCATCTGGATCTGCACGCCATTAAATTTGAAACTGCTCGCCGGCAAACGTTGTGAATTAAAAACCAATTATTCAAAGAACATAAACAATTTATCCAACCCTTAAACTTTGGCAGGAAATATGCTCAAAATAAAGAATTAATAAGACTAACTCTGTTTATATGCCTCGGGAGGATAATAATCTGATGAGCTCTGTTGAAGAAAAACGGCAGCAATATTTAGAGTTCTGGGCAGCTCGCGACACAGAACTGTTGGCGCACCGGGAAGAAGCCTACATGGTAGGTGGGCAGAAACAGATCGATCGCCTGGCCGCACAGGGCAAGATGACGGTCAGACAATTGATTAATCGCCTGATCGATCCGGGTTCGGAGTTATTTGAGCTGGGGCTGGATGCCGGTTATAATATCGGCTACCCTGAACAGCCTCACATCCCGGGAGGAGGTCTGGTAACTGGTGTCGGCCAGGTACAGGGCAAAGACTGTATGATTTTTGGCAATGAAAGCAGAATGTCAGCCGGCACTTATTTTCCGATCACCCTCAAAAAGCATATACGTGCCCAACGCATTGCCGAAGAGTGCAACCTAACCTGCATCTACATTGCCGATTCCGGCGGTATTTTTTTACCTCTCCAGCTTCACACTTTCGCCGATGAGGGCATGTTTGGCTCCATGTTCTACAACATGACCCGCATGTCGGCAAAGGGTATTAAACAATACACTTTGAGCACCGGAGGCAACACTGCAGGAGGCGCCTATATTGTTTACCTGGCCTGCCAGTCGATCATGATTGATAAGCTGGCTTTCGCTTTCCTGGCCGGTCCGCCGATGGTTAAAGCGGCAATCAGCGAGGATGTAAGCGCCGAAGACTTAGGCGGGGCTTATGTTCACACCCAGTATTCCGGCGGCTGTGACCATTTTGTAGAAACCCAGGAAGAGGGGATTGATCGTTTAAAAGAAATGATCGCCTTCGACCCCCCGCAGAGTTTTCATCATCACCGCTGTGAAAGCTGGCTGGAACCTCGCTCTGACGCCGATGAACTAATGAGTTGCATGCCGGAGGACCCATACCGACACATCAATATCCACGATGTGCTGAAATGCATCGCTGACGATAGCTACTTCCAGGAATATAAGGCCAGCTATGCTCCCGGCCGTGGAGACACTTTAATTTGTGGCAAAATATGGCTAAAAGGAATGCCAATCGGTATCATTGCTGCCAATAAAAGCGGAATAATCTATCACGAAGCCGCACGCAAAGCCTCAGAATGGGTGGTCCGCTGTGGTTATGATAAAACTCCTCTCCTTTATATCCAGAATTCACCTGGCTATATGGTAGGGAAAGAAGAGGAGCGAAGCGGCATCGGGAAGTATGGGGCCGACATGGTACGGGCCTGCGCCTGTGTCGAAGTACCGAAGATCCAGTGGGTCATTGGGCCAGACCACGGCGCAGCCAACTACGGGATGTGCGGCCGGGCTTACCGCCCACGTTTTATATTCCATACCATGCGGGCGCGGACCACCGTAATGTCCGGTAAAACCGCGGCCTTTATTCTGGAATCGCTGGAGAGAAAAAATAAAGAAAAAATGGGTGAAAAGATCGACGAGGATAAGATGCATGAATTTAGAGAGGAAATCATCAACCGTTATGAACGGGAAGGGCATCCCTACTTTACCGGTTCCCTACTTTACCATGACGGAATCATTACCTGGGCTGAATCCCGCGATAAGCTGGCCAGAGCATTTGAGCTTTCGCTGAAAAAACCGATCCCAGAATCCAATTTCGGCAATTTTAAATTTTAGAGAAAGAGGATTAATTCAGCCCGGCAACCCGGGACCAGAGCAGAGCAGCTATTGCTACTTTAAACCCAAGGAGGTTGAATAGATGGACAAATTTTCTATGAATTTCCCCAAGAAAGTTAGGATTGGCGATATTACCGTTCGGGACGGTTTTCAGCATGAAGAAAAATTTATTTCCACCGATGCCAA
>Ga0194126_10011988_pt1 | contig 11038 bp, 14 predicted proteins | sample TA2KigC150mmetaG_FD_148641 | JGI IMG/M metagenome (GOLD analysis project Ga0194126, IMG submission 148641) | Freshwater microbial communities from Lake Tanganyika, Tanzania - TA2015035 Kigoma Deep Cast 150m | ecosystem: Environmental > Aquatic > Freshwater > Lake | place: Tanzania: Lake...
GCAGAGGAACTCGAGGACTATCAGAAGTACGTGGGCAAGGCGCCCGGATCCTTCGGTTCGCTCGGCGATGCCCTGCAGAAAAAATTGGGTGAAAAAAAGAAGAAATAACGAAGGCCCGATGCGATGAACGGCGATCTGGACTCCAAGGTCAAGCACGCCCCCCGCAGCCCCGGGGTCTATCTCATGAAGGACGGGGCAGGGGAGATTCTTTACGTCGGGAAGGCCCGGGACCTGAGGGCGCGCATCCGGGCCTACTTCGCCAGGACCGATGCGCGGGCGATGATCCCCTTTCTCGTCTCCCGTGTGCAGGATTTGGAGTTTATCATCACGGGGACGGAAAAGGAGGCGCTGATCCTTGAGAACAACCTGATCAAGGAACATCGGCCCCGCTATAATGTCGATCTCCGTGACGACAAGTCCTATTACCATATCCGCATCGACCCGTCGGAATCCTTTGCCCGCTTCCAGCTCGTCCGCCGCCCGAAAAAGGACGGCGCGCGCTGTTTCGGCCCCTATCCCTCCAGCGCCGCCGCCAGGGAGACCCTCCGCTTTCTCCAGACGATCTTTCCCCTCCGGACCTGCCGGGAGCAGGAGCTGAAGGGACGCCGCCGCCCCTGTCTCGAACAGGAGATCGGACGCTGCTGCGCCCCCTGCGTCGGGAAGATCGATGAGGCCGCCTACCGGCGCCTGGTGAAGGATGGGATAACCTTTCTCGAAGGCCGCGAGCTGGCGCTTGTCGGGGATCTCCGCGCGCGGATGGACGAGGCAGCGGGGGAGCTCCGCTTCGAGGCGGCGGCAGCCCTGCGGGACCGCATTTCAGCGATTGAGGAGACGCTTGAACGGCAGCGAATCGTCTCCATGGCCGGCAAAAACCGGGACATCTTTGGTCTCTACAGGGAAGGAGACCTGACGCAGGTGTCCGCACATTTCATCCGCAACGGCCGGATGATCGGCCAGAAGGCCTTTCCCCTGATCCGCCTGCGTGCTGAAAACGGCGAGATCCTCTCCTCCCTCCTGAAACGGTATTACGACGGCGTGGGGGACATCCCGGACGATATCGTCACCCCGGAGGAGCTTGAGGATGGCGACGTCGTGGCGGAGTGGCTCGCCGAAAAACGGGGCAGGGGAGTCGCCCTTGTCACACCAAAGCGGGGAGAGACTCTGGCGCTCCTCGAGATTGCCCGACGCAACGCCGAGAACGCCTTCCGGACCGCGCGCCTCGCCGCCGACCGGCCGATGGAGATCCTGGCGCTTCTTCAGGAAAAACTCGGTCTCCGCCATGCACCGCTGCGGATCGAATGCTTCGACATTTCCAATATCGGGGGCAAATGCGCCGTCGGCTCGATGGTAACTTTCGCCGCGGGGGCGCCGCGAAAGGAGGGGTACCGCCGGTTCCGGATCCGGACCGTCCCCGGGGCCGACGACTATGCGATGCTCTACGAGGTGCTCAACAGGCGATACGCGAAGCGCGAGAACCTCCCCCATCTGATCATGGTGGACGGGGGGAAAGGACAGCTCGGCGTCGCCCTGGCGCTCCTGAAGGACCTGCAGATCGAAGGGGTCGATGTGATCGGCATGGCCAAGGAGCGCGAGGAGCCCACGAGAAAACCGCCCGCATCTCCACCGGACCCCCTTCCTTCTCAGGGAGAATTACCGGCTGGATCGGCAAGCGGTGCGACCATGCATACATTATCTCCGCTCCAGGGAGAATCGCCCGGGGGATCGACGGGTGGCGCGACCCTCTATAAACTACTCCCAACCGCGGATGAAAGGGGCGGCATCCTTCCCGCCGCCGGCCGCCGTCGCCGGCTGGAGGCGGCGGGAAAAGGGGAGGACCGCGTCTATCTTCCGGGCCGCAAGGACCCGGTCTATCTCTCCCGGTGGCCGAAGGCCCTCTTTCTGCTCCAGCGGATCAGGGACGAGGCGCACCGCTTTGCCGTCTCCTATCACAGGAAGGTAAAGGAAAAAGAGGACCTGTGTTCGCTTCTGGACCGGATCCCCGGGATCGGCGCCAAGCGCCGGAAGGCGCTTCTGACCTTCTTCGGGGACATTAAGCGAATCCGGACTGTGTCCGTCACTGATCTGCAACAGGTCGAGGGGATCGGCAGTGAAATGGCAAAGCGCATCGGCAAATTCCTCGAAGCCGAAAAATAAAAAATTGACAAACCACCTATAAACATGTTTCGATTAGGCCGTTTCGTCTGATAAATCAGGATTCACGTCACCGTTTCACGGGTTTCGTCCGACAGTTTCAAGAGGCACTCTGGGGCTGAGGGAATGACCGGAACGAAAGCGCCACTTAAAATCGTACCATCCATTTTAAACCCTTGTGCTGAATCGCGGACCGACCGGTGTGCGAAGTCCTGTCGACGGGCTTTGACAGACTCCGGGGGTGTTTTATACCGATCCGTATAACACACCAATATAAAAACAGAGTATGTCTTCAATTTTTTGATAGTATGGGCTTTATGATCCATTTTTAGTAAAATCTGTCGTCGTTTTATATGGACAAAAAGTGCAGTGTTTAAGTTTTTATCTTGATACATATAAACATTGTTAGGTCAAATAGAACAAGGAGGACAAATGAAAGCAGAATTTACAGCAATCATAGAACCAGCACCCGAGGGGGGCTATTGGGCGATTTGTCCCGAGGTGCTTGGCGCCAATGGACAGGGTGAAACCATAGAGGAAACGAAGAATAATCTGCGGGAGGCTATTCAATTAATCCTGGAAGATCGCAAGGCAGACATACTTCGAGGATTGCCCGAGGATGCCATTCAAGAAAAGGTGTTGATTGGATGAAGCGCCGGGATCTGGAGCGTAGATTGAGAATGGCGGGCTGTTATTTGAAGAGGGAAGGAGCTTCTCATTCTCTTTGGATCAATCCGAAAAACGGAGTAATCGAAGCGGTCCCCCGGCACATCGAAATCAAGGAACCGCTGGCAAAGAAGATTTTGAAGAATCTGAATGCAGAATGAAAGACCAAACAACCGGTTCCACGCGACCAGCGGCACCGGCGCGTGAACCGGAACGTTGGCGCGGACGCTACGCGCCGCGCCAACGCCGCAGCGTCTTACCATCCGCTGATTGTCCCGGCGCTTACGCGCCTGGCCAACCAGCGGATGCAGCGGGTGGGCGGTCCCGCGAGCAAGCTCGTGTTCCCGTCCACCGCTGATCCGCGGCGGCGTTCGGCGACAAAGACATATACCAAAGAGAATATTCAACATCTGAGAAGACGGGGAATTGGTTGTGTTCTCTCAACCCCGCTTCTATCTCGATCAGTGGAATCGGTATTGGAAAATTGGCTTGAAAGCGAAATAAGGGTTTGATAAATGAATACTTCAATTATCATAATGCCTGTTGTAACGAAAATTACTTTACAAAATGTTTTTTCAATTATTTTCTTTAGGAAAAGGAGAAAATAATGGAACATGAAGCTACAATCCGGCTGGCATTTTTTTTCGGTATTCTGATACTTGTCGCCTTGGGTGAACTCCTCTCTCCTCGGCGGGTGCTGACTATGGCCAGGCCGATAAGGTGGTTCAGCAACCTGGGCGTGGTAGTGGTGGGTGCCCTTACCGTGAGGTTGCTTTTTCCCTTCATCGGTGTGCATGTGGCCTTGGCGGCCCAGGAAAAAGGATGGGGGGTGCTCAACATGGTCGATTTACCGGTATGGCTTGAAGTGCTCATTGCTGTCCTGGTGCTCGATCTCGTAGTGTATCTTCAACATGTGATGTTCCACACCGTACCCTTGCTCTGGCGGTTACACATGATGCATCATGCCGACATGGACATTGATGTCACCACGGGGTTGCGGTTTCATCCCATTGAAATCATCCTCAGCATGGTCATCAAAATGACCGCCATCGCCGCTCTTGGGCCCACGGTGTTAACGGTTATTCTTTTTGAGATCATTCTCAACGGCACCGCCATGTTCAACCACGGCAACCTCAAGCTGCCGCTAAAGCTCGATAAGTACCTCCGATTGTTGGTTGTTACGCCGGACCAGCACCGGGTGCACCATTCTGTCACCATCCGCGAAACAAACAGCAATTTCGGATTCAACTTCCCCTGGTGGGACCGCATCTTCGGCACATACCGGGCACAACCTGTGATGGGACATGAAAAAATGACGATAGGGCTTGCACAGTTTCGTGAACCAAAAAAGAACAACCTGCTCCATATGCTGCTCATGCCTTTTACCGATAAAGCGGGATATTACTCCATAGATGGGCATGGTGCCGATCCTGAAAAGATTGTAAGGCGTTAGCGAGCGAAAAAGAGGGACATCCTATAATTCATGTCAAGTTTTTAGTATTTTTTTCTCAAGAAGAAGAAAAGGGAACAGAGCTATCATCGCGTAAGAACAAATACGGGGGAACAATAGTAATGAAGAATACCTTTGCAAGAGACATTACCGGATTTTCATTTATTGCTGCCGCATTGATGTTTTGGGGTGGGTGGATGCTTTTGCCCGTCCATATAAATATATATTTCACACCTGAAGATATATTGACTATTCAGGGTGACCTGAAAATGTATTTATGGATGTACAGGGTCCATATATTCGGCATGATCATCACAATAGCTGCAATGGCCGCACTTGGAACAGTGTTCCCACAAATAAGTTCACGCGTGCTTGTAAACCCGGGGCTTGCTGTGATCTCAACCGGAATGGCCGCCACTGCTCTTGGATCAGCCTTTTTTTATCAGTTCGGTACATCAGGCGCTTATGACCTTCAGGGAATGCCGCTGGAAGCGGTCAGGGAATTTGTTGCCTCACTTAAATTGGATACACAATATGCAGGATGTTTTATGCGCTTCGGCCGGGTATTTACCGGTCTGGGAATGGTAATACTGGGGGCAGGTCTCTGGAAATCAAAAGTATTATCTTCATGGACTGGCATTACAGCCATAATTATCGGGATAGCAGCAATGGCCGTTATTATTGCTGTTCCGACCAATGACCTTTTCTATATCCCGGTTTTGCACCTAAAGGCATTCTGGCTTGCGGTCATGGGCATTACAATCCTGCGGTCTCAGATAAGTTTTCCTGCATCATATTAGTTAAAAGAAGTCACTGTTTCTTCATATCTGGAAGATACATCTCTTTTCGTTTTGGGGTTGGGACACGATACCCTGCTGATTTAATGATAAAATACTGTTTCTCTTAGCTGAAAGTCTTTCCTGGCTGCGGCTGAGTAAAACGTTTGCGCGGACGCTACGCGCCGAGTGGTCTCATATCAATCGACGCAATAGTCATTTACAGGAAAATCCTTGACTTTCCCGACGGAGCGAGGTAGCGTTCAAACGCCCTGAAGGGGAGTAGCTGCCCGGGCAAGGTCAACATACTGGCGAAAGCCTGGCCTTGCCGTTGGTGCAAACCAATCAGCGAGACTTTCGGTGTGACTCTGTTGTCATGCTGAAGTTTCGCTTTTTTTATGCTAAGAAAGCCTGGGAATGACCGTATTCATTGCATCGTTTGTCTTCGTCGTCCTTGCAGAAATGGGGGACAAGACCCAGCTGCTGGCGATGGCCTTTGCCACCCGCTACCCTGCGAAGACGGTCCTTTCCGGGGTCCTGGTGGCGACGCTTCTCAACCACCTGCTGGCCGTCGTCATGGGAAGCTGGCTTACGAACATCGTTCCGCTCAGCGTCATCCAGATCGTCGCCTCCGCCTCATTCATTCTCTTCGGACTCTGGACGCTGCGCGGCGACAAGCTTGAAGGCGAGGACAAAAAGTACACCTTCAGCCCCTTCTGGACGGTGGCCGTGGCCTTCTTCTTCGCGGAAATGGGAGACAAGACGCAGCTCGCGACCGTGGCGCTTGCCGCGAAATACCAGTCGATCATTCCCATCTGGTTGGGGACAACGGCGGGGATGATGGTTGCCGACGCCTTTGGGATCATCGTCGGCGTCCTTATGGGAAAGAAGATCCCCGAGCGGTTCGTGAAATGGTTTGCCGCCACGATTTTCATTCTCTTCGGCATCGCCGGTCTTTACGATTCGCTGCCGGAGAGTGTGCTGACGCCACCGGTGATCGCCGGCGGGATTTCCCTCATTGTCCTCCTCGCCGGCCTGGTCGTCCGGATGAACCGTCGGAAGTCTCAGTGGAATAAAATCGCAAGGAGGATGTCGCACCGGGAGCGGAAACACCATCGATTCAATCATAAGGAGGCCAAAGAGTGAAAAAAGGTTATGACTGCGTATATGATCTCGTCCCCTCGTCCTTCGGCGAGGTGGGGATTGTCAGGTGGTGCAAGGGTCTGCGTCCTGTCCGGAGGATCTTTCTCCCCCGAGAGCGACTTTCCGCGGAAGACCGAATTCGGGAAGCTTATCCTGCCGCGGCGCCATCATCGGGGAAAAGGGATCCGTTCGCGATGCGGATCGCGGCATTTCTGGCGGGTGATGCCGTGGATTTTTCGGTCGCCGAACTGGATATGGAAGGCATCGGGGGATTTGAACGCCGCGTCCTGCTGGCGGACTTCGCCATCCCGCGCGGACGCGTCATGACCTATGGAAGTCTTGCGGCAAAAGCCGGTGTCCCCGGCGGCGCCAGGGCCGCGGGGAACGTCATGGCCGGCAATCCCTTTCCCCTCGTCATCCCCTGCCACCGGGTCATTCGGAGCGACGGCAGTCTCGGCGGTTTCGGGGGCGGTCTCCCGATGAAAAGGGCGCTCCTGGAGACGGAAGGGGTTGTTTTTGACAGAAAAGGGTGTGTCCTTTCCGCTCATATTCTTTAGCGTTTCGACGAACAGGGGGTAGCAATGGAGATCACTCCGGAAGAGAAGGAAATGCTCGACAGGATTGAAGAGAACCGGTACAGCGGAGGCGCCTATAAACGCGCCACGTGGATCGATATGGTCTGTCGTACCGCTAATGACAGGGCGGTGCTCGATGGGTTGTGCCGGAAAGGGCTGGCCGAAACCGGGCTGGGAGGGACGGTCGCTGGAGATCCTTACGATGCATGCTGGTTGACATCGAAGGGCAAAGCCCTGCGGGGGTAGCCCGCTGCGATGGAGAGATCGGGGGTGGAGTGGTATACGGCCGGGAGCGATCCCGGCCGTTGCAGGTTCTGATAAGAATTTCAAAGGTTATTTTTTATCGCGGATCTTGGTGTGACACTCGCTGCACTTCTCTCTGATCGCCGCCAGTTTCGCCTTGACACCTTCTCCATCCTTTTTTGTTGCGGCGGCGGATGCCTCCTTCGCAAGAGAGGAAACGGCAAGGGTCAGCTCCTTGGCGAGGGGATTGGGATGGCCCTCGCCGATTTTCTTGGTCTGGGCGGCCAAACCGTCGGCGTCCTTGACGATGGCCTCGAAGTTATTTGTGCTGAGATTGCTGTTCATTGTTTTCATCCAAGTCGCTCGGGCTTGCATTACGACCTGGGAAGGTCGCAGTTCCGGTTTGGACTCCCCGGCTGCATAGGCAAAAACGGCGGCGGCAAAGATGGCTAAGGTCAACAATGCGATCCACTTTTTCATGGTGTGCTCCTTTCGATGCGGTGCAATGGTTTTGGTTCAGGTTTTTGGTTTTTCATGCGGTTGTAACGTGACCGCAAGATTGTCCCGATGGATAATCTCATCGTAGTCCTTGTAGCCGAGAACCTGTTCGATCTTTGTCGATTTCAGCCCCATGATTTTACGGATCTCTTCGGCGCTGTAATTGACCAGCCCCTTGGCGATCGGATTGCCGGCCGCATCCACGCAGGTCACCGGGTCACCGAGAGCGAAATCCCCTTCGACCTCTGTCACCCCGGAGGGGAGAAGGCTCTTGCCGTCCTCGATCAGGGCCTCTCTTGCCCCGTCGTCGACAAAGAGACGCCCCCTTGCCCTCAGGGTAAAGGCAATCCAGTATTTCCGACTCGTCAGATGGTCGGCCATGGGGAGGAAAAGCGTGCCCGTCTCCTTGCCGTCCATAATCTCCTGCAAAACCCCGGGACGACGGCCGGGTGCGATGATGTAAGGGATTCCAAACGCCGTCACTTTTTTTGCGGCGATGACTTTGCTTTTCATGCCGCCCATCCCGACGGGGGTGGCCTCGTCGGTGGCAGCGGCCTCGATCTCCGGTGTGAATTCGGTGACGAGCGGGATGAGTTTTGCTTTTTTCGGGTCCGCCGGATTGCGGTCGTAGAGCCCCTCGGTGCTTGTCAGGTTGATCACGAGATGCGCCTCGACGATGTTGGCGACCATCGCGGCGAGGTGGTCGTTATCGCCGAATTTGATCTCGTCGACCGCCACGGTGTCGTTCTCGTTGATGATCGTGATCACCCCCCATTCCAGCAGGGTGAAGAGGGTATTGCGGATGTTCAAGAAGCGTTTCCGGTCGGTGAGGTCGCTCATCGTGAGGAGTACCTGGCCGACGTAAAGACCATGTTTTCCGAAGGCGTTCGAGTATACCCGCATCAGTCGGCCCTGGCCTACTGCCGCCGCCGCCTGCTTATGGGGGATGCTTTTGAGCTTTCCCTGGATTCCCATCCGGTGCTTTCCTGAGGCGATGGCCCCGGAACTGACCAGGAGGACCTGATAATTCCGCTCCCCGAGGGTGGCGATATCGTCGACAAGCTGCTCGATGACGGTAAGATCGAGGCCTTCCTCGCCGGTCAGAACGGCGCTGCCGACCTTGACGAGGATCTTCCGGACATTGGCAAGCGTCTCTTTTCTTTTCATGATGGATACTCCTCCGGCAGGGCTTTCCCGTCTTCCCTATGGACCGGGGAGAGATGCGGGGGGATCAGGGTGATGAGCTCCCGGAGCACCTCCGGGACCCCTTCGCCGGTTGCCGCCGAAAAGGGGTGTAACTGTATGCCTTTTTTTGTGAACGTGTCAATATCCTTTTGCATCCTCTCACGGGTGGCGGGAAGATCGAGCTTGCTTATGGCTACCACCTGCTGTTTCTTCAGCATTGAAGGATCGAAGAGCCCCAGTTCACGATTGATCGTTTCGTAGTCGTGCCAGGCGCCTCGATAGGGTTCTCCCGAGATATCGATGACATGGAGCAGGACGGAGGTTCTCTCGACGTGGCGGAGGAACTGCATTCCCATCCCCATCCCCTCGTGCGCCCCCTCGATCAGCCCCGGGATGTCGGCGATCACGAAAGACTCCTTATCTCCGCATTGGACGACACCCAAATGGGGGACGAGCGTGGTGAAGGGGTAATCGGCGATCTTGGGACGGGCGGCCGACACCCGTGAGATGAATGTCGATTTACCCACGTTGGGCAAACCGATGATTCCCACATCCGCCAGGAGCTTGAGCTCCAGAGTGATCCATCTTTCTTCACCGGGGATACCGGGTTGGGCGAATCGGGGGGTCTGACGGGTGGCGGTGGCGAACCTCGCGTTTCCACGGCCGCCCATTCCGCCCTTTGCGACAACAGCGACTGCGCCGTCGGATGTGAGATCGGACAGGAGTTCCCCCGTCTGGGCATCGCGGACGATCGTTCCAACCGGGACGACGATCTCGATATGATCGGAGTTCTTGCCGGTCCGCTTGCTCCCCTCGCCATGACCGCCGTGCTTGGCAACGTGATGCTGCCGAAACTTCAAGTCGAGGAGGGTCCGCCTGCCCAGCGAGGCCCGGATGATCACGTCGCCCCCGTGGCCTCCGTCGCCCCCGTCCGGCCCCCCCCGCGGGACGAACTTCTCCCTCCGGAAACTGACGCAGCCGCGGCCTCCGTCGCCTGCCTTGACATAGATTTTTGCCTCGTCGATAAATTTCATACCGCGTTCCGGCGCCTCTGGTTCTGAATGAGGGGGTGGAGGAGGTTACGCGGGCGGGGAAAGGGGCAAAAGAATAATCTCCACTGTCCGCTCGGGGAGGGGGCTTATTCCAAGATTACCGGAATGAGCCGCTACCCCGTGAATATGGTTTCCAAGTGGTCAAAGGGTTCGCCTTTTTGCATGCGACTGGAGAGACGACGGTATCACGGCGGTAAACATATCTCGAGCCGCCAAACGCGGCTGGAGGTTCCATGAACAGGTGTATCGGGTATATTGAGGACAGGTATTTCGACCCGGAGGCGTCCGGCTTGCTACACCTTGCGCACATCCACGGCGGCCTGACCCTTTTGTTCCTGTGTAACCGTAAACTCGACACGGTCGCCTTCCGCCAGGCTGCGGAACCCCTCCGCGACGATAGAACTGTGATGAACAAACACATCCTCTCCCGAATCCCGGGAGATGAAGCCGTAACCTTTCTTGTCGTTAAACCACTTGACGACCCCGGTTTCGCGTCCGTTTTCGGCCATTGTTCCCGATCCCTCCGTTACAGAAAAAATGTTTACGCCGCTGCGTAAACGCTGACCTTCTTCCGTTTCTTATCGAGTCTCTCGAATGTCACAGTACCATCGATTTTCGAAAAAATGGTGTAGTCCTTACCCAACCCGACGTTGTTGCCGGGATGAAATACGGTTCCGACCTGACGGACGATGATGCCGCCGGCATTGATCTTCTCGCCGCCGTAAACCTTCACTCCCCGCCGCTGGGAGTTGCTGTCCCTTCCGTTCCGGGAGCTTCCCTGCCCCTTCTTATGCGCCATGATCCCCTCCGCCTATATGGATATTTCTTTGATCCGCAAACTCGTCAACTGCTGGCGGTGTCCGGTCTTTTTACGATAGCCCTTCCGCTTCTTCATTTTAAAAACGGTGAGTTTGGGAGCCTTCGTCAGGGCAAGGATCTCGCCCGTGACCTTCGCACCCGCCACGACGGGTCTTCCTATCTGGAACTCCCCTTCCTTCTCAACCATCAGCACCTGATCGAAAACAACGGTATCGCCCTTATCACCGTTGATCTTTTCTATGGCGATCACGTCTCCTTCGGAGACCCTGTGCTGTTTACCGCCTGTTTTGATGACTGCATACATGGCTCATTTCCTTCTGTAAAAAAATTTTGACTTTCTACTATAACGAAAACAGATATCGTTTGTCAATAGTTTTTATAGGAATGTCAAGAGCAAATAGAATTGTCCGGTTTTGTAGCACGTGAATTGTCCGCTTTTCTGTTCCGTGATCAGGGGGATATTTGGGAACAGGAGGAGAG
>Ga0194126_10011990_pt1 | contig 11036 bp, 3 predicted proteins | sample TA2KigC150mmetaG_FD_148641 | JGI IMG/M metagenome (GOLD analysis project Ga0194126, IMG submission 148641) | Freshwater microbial communities from Lake Tanganyika, Tanzania - TA2015035 Kigoma Deep Cast 150m | ecosystem: Environmental > Aquatic > Freshwater > Lake | place: Tanzania: Lake...
CTTCTTCGACGGGTTCCGCAGCGAGCGGTTACCGGCGAACCTGCTTCAGGCCCAACGCGATTACTTCGGCGCGCACACGTACGAGCGAGTGGACAAACCGCGCGGCGAGTTCTTCCATACCAACTGGACGGGGACCGGCGGGCGGGTGGCGTCGAGCACGTACACGGTTTGAGGTGGGCAACGGTTCGGGCAATTGCCCAGCGGATCGGTGTTGGCTAGCGCTCGACGCCGCTCAATCGGTTAGGAGCGACTCGGCCAGGGCCAAGAGACCGAGGACCTGGTCTTCCTGTCTCTTGTGCTCCCTGATGCTCTCGACGAGCGTCTTCGGAGAGTCGATCCAGAACCCAGGAAGGATCAAGACCCACCAAGTGGGATTCCATTCCCAGCCTTTCTTGGCCAAGGGGACACCGCCAATGCGTTCCCATTCGCTGGTGGCATAACTGACACAGTTGTTCCAGACGACCCCATAGCCTGGGGTCACCGTCGGGGTGAAGCCACAGACCGTCTCGCAGAGTTCCTCGAATTCGGACCGCTTCAGGTCGTAGTCGACGACGACCCCCGACTGGGATTGCCCACCGTACCCTGCCATATATCGGCCATATGCATGCTCGGTGCCTTGATGGAGGTCCTTGGTGTAGATCCATCCGTGGTCATCGTTGGCGCGGATGCACGCCTTAACGAGCGAAAGGATTTGTCCGTCCTGGCAGCACTGGGTCGCCGGGGCGTAGGTCTGGCCGTTGCAGCATCCTTCCACGCCCGCCTCTCCCTCTAATCCCGTGGAATCGGTGCGGCCGAATGGGGAGTTATTGGCGTAGGCGACGCCGTTGCCGTAGTTATCCGGGTCGTGCCACGCGCCCAGCGGATCCCGACTCAGGAAGACGCCGTAAGTCGGATCGTAATACCGTGCCTTGTAATAGTAGAGGCCGGTCTCGGGGTCGAAGCGTTGACCGGTAAACAAGTATGGATTGTGGCGTGTGCTGCGGGTGGTGGGTGTGCCGGGCGCTTCGTAGAAGGCCGGTCGACCTCGGTAATCATAGGAGTAGAACTCCTCGGGTGCGCCGTTGCGGCTGACGAGTTGGATGGTGTTGCGGTTGTGATCGCGCAAGTAGAAGTGCAGGGAGTCGGGTCGGCCATCGTGGTCGGTGTCGCGGTCCAGGGCGAGCACCTCGTCGGCACGGCGGCCGAACAGGTATTGTTGGGTGACCTGTTCGCCGAGGGGTGTGAGGGCGGTTTCCTCGATGGCGTTCGGGCCGTCGTAGTAGAACCGCGTGGTACCGTCGAGCGGCCCGCTGTGGGCGACGGTCTTTTGGACGCGGCGACCGTTGTGGATGGCGGGCCAAGCGTCGTAGGAGTAGCGGGCCACGACCAGGTCGGGATTGGCGCGTTGGCGCACCAGGCGCAGTCGGTTGAGGCCGTCCCACTGGTAGATGAATTTGGCGTCGCGGGTTCGATTGCCGGTGCCGGGGCTGGCGTCGTAGAGGTTATGGCCGGCGGGGTCAAGCGGTGCGAGCGTGGGGCTGTGGGCCAGTTGCTGGACCAGTTGGTTGGCTTGATCGCGCACTTCGGGGACACCTTGAGCGCCATCGAAAGACAGGCGCCGGAAGGACGAGGTCACGCCGGGTGGACCGTTGAGGAAGGCGTAGAAGAGGGTGGGCCGGCCCAGGGAGTCGAGGGTCTGGTTCAACTGCTCGGTGAACCGGTTGGTGCCCGCGCCGACGCCGGCTAGGCGGCCCCAGGAGGTGAGGGCATTGGCTCGGTTCCAGTTGTAGAAGGCGTAGCCGACCGAGCCGGTGCTGGCGCTCAGTTCCCACTGTTGCAGCGGAAGGCGCAGGGCGTTGACCTGTTGCGTGACGGTGAGGGCCGGTGACTGACCTGCGACGGCGAAGGTGGTCAACGTCGGTGGCGGGCAGTGTGCGCCCAGCAGGGTGAGGTTGATCGCGACGGCGGTGAAGTTGGAGATGGAGACGCACTGGTCATGGGCGTCGTAGCCGTAGTGGAGGACTCGGCTTGCCTCGGGATAATGGAGGGTGACTTGGCGGTCCGCGACGTAGCCGCGGCTGACGGTCCGGCCGTGCTGGACTTCTTCGACCACGCGGCTGAGGGAATCGTACCGAGCCTCGACCGCCCAATCGTCGTTGGGGTCGGTTGGGTCGTTGTTGTCGAGGCAATGTACGAGCCGCGACACGCCGTCGTAGCGGAAGGTCTGGAGGGTGGTGCCCACGAGGAGCGGCAGTCCGGCGGCGTTGGTCCGGCCGGCTTCGGGCTCGAGTTGCCAGCGGGTGCGCCGGTCCAGGGCATCGTAGGTGAACCGGTGCACGGTACGATTCTCGTCGGACAAGGCGGTGACCTGGCGGTCGCGGTTGAACTGCCACGAGCGAACGCCGCCGTCGGCATTGGTTTGGGCCACCCGACGGTCGAGCGCATCGTAGGCGTAGCTGGTCTTATTGGTGAGGTCGTCGGTGCGCCAGGTGACGCGCGAGTTGGCGTCGTATTCGGTGGTGAGGGTGACCAAGCCGTCCGGGTTAAATCGGTTGGTCAGGTTCAGGGGGGCGCCGCCCTCGCCGGTGGTGGTGAGTTCGAGGACCTGACGCCAGAGCCGGCTTGAACCGTCGTAGGCATAGCGAGCGGCGTTGCCGCGGTCATTGATTGGGCCAGGGAAGAGCCCGAGTGGATCGGGGCGCAGGGGCCCGCGGGCGTCGTAGGTCGCCACGAGGTTGTCGCGGCTGTCGTAGTCGCGGTACTGGGTCTGGCCGAGGGCATCGGTTGTCCTGACCAGGCGGTCGAGGGCGTCATAGACCAAGAGGGTCGTCTGGTTGGTTGGAGCGAGGGTGCCGTCGGGGGTGGTATGCGTGTCGAAACGGCGGGTTAGGTTACGGTTCGCATCGTACTGGTAGGTGGTTTGGGTGGGATACGGGCCCCCGGGCGTGGCGGTATCCGCCAGGGGCAAAGTCTCGCGCACGAGTCGACTGGCGCCGTCATAGACGTAGGCGTAGACCGCGGCGTCATCCTCGAGGCGGAAGGTGCGGCGGCTCAGGGCGTCGAATTCTGCGCGCTCGGTGAGGTAGCCATCGTCGGGAGTCAGGGGACCGTCCCGTAGGGTAGTACTGACGCCCGGGGAGATGCCCGCGGCCAGAAAGAGGGCGCGATCGGTCTGAAAGCGGCGTCCGAGTTCATCATGCTGGAACCGGGTGAGCCGCAGCAGGAGGTTGGTGGATGCACCTGTGCCCGTGGGGCCATGGAACTCCTCACGGACCGTGTGGCCGGCTGGATCGTACGCGAAGCGTTGTTCATGGCCGGCCCGATCGACGATGACGCGGCGGCGGTCGTAACCGTCATAGGCGGTGGTTTCGGATTCCGGGCCTGGGGTGGCGTCGTTGTCTTCGGCGTCCGTCCAGCGGGCGAGGTTGCCGTTGCGATCGTAATCGTAAGTCCAGGTGGACGCTTGCGGGGAAGCGCCGCCGCGGGTGACGCTCGCCAATTGGTCTCGCTCGTCGTAGGTGAAGCTCTCGAAGTTGTCCGGTTCGACGCCGCTGGCGGCCAACGGCGAGATGTGGCGGACGCGGTTGCCATTGGGATCGTACCGATACTGGGTGGTGAGGCGCTCGGGTTGGGGCGAGGGCGGGATGGCGGGGTCGCGGGTGGCGTCGGCGGTTCGCTCGATCAGTTGGTCCAAGAGGTCGTAGCTGAAGCGGTGTTGGAAGAAGGGGTGGGAAGGGACGACGATAGGGAGGTGGTTGGTGGGGTTGGTGGTGACGTTTTGGAGGTCGACGCCCACCTGGTTGTTGTTGGCGTCGTAAGAGTATCGGCGCAGGTAGCCGGTGGGTTGGCTGGGATCGACTTTGGGTTGTTCCTCTTGCACGACCTGGTCGAGGGCGTTGTAGGTGTAAGTCGTCGAGTTCCCCCGCCCGTCGGTGAAGCGGGTCAGGTTGCCCACCCGATCGCGTTGAAACCGGTTGGTGACGGCCACCGGGGGTCCTGGATCGAGCCGGCGAGGTCCAAGGAACGCATCCCGGACGGTCTGGGCGAGGTAGCCGCCCGTAGTGGGGTCGCGTTCCGGGACGAGGTCTCGGCCGTCGCCGTCGGGATCGTTTTCTGGGAAGTAGACGCTGGTGTGGACGTTGCCGCGGGCGTCCTCGAGGTGGGTGAGTTGGCCAAAGTCGTTGTAGGTGTAGCGGGTGATGATTTCCTGGAGAAGATCGCCCTCGGCCAACGCCTGGTTCGACTCGGGCAGCAGGTGCACGGTGGGGTCGGCGTGCCGAACGCGGTTGCCCAGGGCCTGGTCGGTCCGGCCGTCACCGTTGAGATCGCCGAGACCGAGGAGGGCGGGTGGGATGGCGATGCCCCACTGGAGGGCCTCGGCCGGTGGTGTGGCTGCCTCCTGGTAATCGAAGGTTGTTGAGGTGGTGTAACGTTCAGGGCTGCGAACGCCACCCTGGGGCGGTCGGTAGGTGGGATCGTGGCCGCGCGGGTCGGTGGCGGTGCGCACCTGATTGAACAGCGGTTCGTAGGTGTAGGTGGTGTCGATCCGGGTCTGGTCGCCGCCGCGCGTTGCATCGGGCCACCGGGTTGCCCGGAGCAGGTTTCCTTGTTGGAAGCGGTCGGGGTTGGCGTGGTCATAGGTGTACTCGATCGAGTTGCCCTCAGGATGCCGCACGCGCGCGATCTCGCCCTCGGCGTTGTAGTCGTATTGGGTCTCGAAGAAGTCGGGTTCGGCGGGCCGCAGATTTCGGTTCGTGAACTCGCGCACGCGGGCGATGTTGCCCAAGGAGTTGAACTGGTACTCGGCACGATTGCCGTTGCGATCCAGGACGGTCGTTTCCGCCACGGGGGTCTGCAGGTCGCCCGCGGCCGCAGTCCCGAGCGCTCGGAAGCTGTAGACGATCGTCCCCCCAGCGGGCACGCGACTGGTGTTGGTCCCGCCCAGCGTCAGTGAGCGCACGCGGCCGGCGTTCGCCGAGCCGAGTTCGGTGACGTACTCGACTTTCAGTCGGGGCGGTCCGTCCCGGAAGACCTCATTGGGGGCGACGATCTCGAGCAGACCATGATTGAGTCGTGGGTCGGTGAAACCGCGGCTGTAGCGGTAGCGGGTGGTCTGGCCATTCGGGAAGTCGTTGCCGTGAGGGGTGCCGGTCACGGCTGGGCCAGTGGCTGCGACCAAGTCGCCCTGGGCATCGTACTCGAAGCGTAGCCTTCGCCCGGTAAAGTCCTCGAGGCTGGTCAACCGTCCGGTGGCGTCATGATGGTAGACGATCGTTCGGCCGAAGGGATCGATCGCCTCGGCCAAGTGCCCGTCCGCGCTGTAGCGGAATTCGAGGCGGTTACCTACCCGATCCGTTAGTGCGGTCAGGCGTGCGATGCCGCGCGCGTCGGGTGCGCTGTAGGCGGCCTTCGCCCCGTGCCGATCGCGCTCGAGAAACGAGCCATCCGGGTGTCGGAGCAACCGGGTGTAGTAACTGCGTGGGGCCCGATAGTCGCCGTCCACCAGGGTGTAGCGGTCCGCGCGTCCGAGCCCGTCCAGGCGCAGCACGTCGCCGTCGGGTTCGAGGTAGAGGCGGCGGTTGTGACTGTGGTCCCAGTTGTGTCCCAGCGGTCCTGCGAACAAGATACCGCTGCGGTAACGGCGTTCGAACCGGAAGGACAAACCCCGGCCCTTGATCTCGAGGTCCACCGCGCGATGCACGAGTTCGCCCGTGTGCAGGAGGACGCTGCCTCGGCCGGTGTCTTGTGCGAGCCCGGTATAGCCCGGTCCGCCTTGGCGGCATTCGGCGCAACTCTCGGCTGCGGGCGCAACGCCTTGGGTGTAGACGGTGTCGCCGCGGCATCCGCACGAGGGGTTGGCCGCGTCCTCCAAGCCCAAGGTGTAGACCGGTGGACCATTGAAGAAGGTCGCGGCGAGCGTGGGCACGAGGAGCGCCCGATAGAACCGCATGGGCAAATCCCGCGCCTCTGGGTCCTCGATGCGCACGGGTGTTCCCGCTGCCTCGACTACCGCCAGGTCCACCCACTCCAGCCAATCGGTCGAAGCCTCGACCCGATAGCGGCCGCCGCGGTTCCCTGTGTGCAACGTCAGTTCCGCAGTGCCGCCGTCCCCGAGGAGGCGCAGCTCGAGCCGCGGCCAACCGTCGCCCTGGCCGAACAGGCGCACGCGCCGGCTCGGACGCGGGCGGGTCGAATCGGGGCTGACATCGGTCGCTTTACCTTCACCCGGTAGTCGCTCGAAGCCTACCCATGGCCCGGTAACGGTCGAGTCGGCCGGCGGCGCTTCCGGCGCAGCCGCCGTGGGCCACCCTGAGGCGGCTTGTGCGAGTTGGGGTTGGGGTGAGAGGTCGGAGGCTGGCGCCAGGAGATGCGCCGCCAGAGTACTGAAGGCTATGATGGCATGCATCATGGAAAGTGTTTACATCCAACGGGATGGTTGTGGGTTGGGCCATGGACTTGTAGCGCCGATTTTCCAACCGGCATCGGGCGGACTGGAAGTCGGCGGTACGGCCGGTTCATGGCGAGGGAAAGGAGAGGGACATGGAGGGGAGAGCGGCTAACGGAGTTGGACCGGCGAGGGTTGGCCCCGACGGGCCGGTGGGCGCCGGCCAGCGCTATCGCTATCGAAGCGACGCTTTCTCATAGGCGATTATGGGCATATGACAAGGCCTGGTGGATATGTCAAGCTTCAGTGTGACTTAGGATGAGCTTATCGATAGCTCGATGGGTCGGTCGGAGGAATCGGGAGCGATAAAATACCCAGGCTTTCTGCTTGATCGGATCGGTGTTTTCTGATAGTGAGCGAGCAGCAAATCACCCAGAAGCTCAGCCCAGCCGTGTGTGTGGCTGGCCAGGCCGGTGCACCCTCTTCGCGGCGGACTAAGTTGATTGTCGTTGGGGCCAGCGGAGTTAGGGACGGAGTGAGAACGGGAGCGAGGGGCCGGGGGCCGGAGCGATCGTGCCTGTGGTTCTGCAGCGCGATTGTGGCGGCGGGGATTACACTCTCGTTGCGCCGTCTGCACGGTCCGGGTCGAGCGCTGCGCCCGTTGGGAGTCGGCGGTCTACCGCCGGAATCCACGGAGGGTGCGTTCATGCACGGAACGCCTTCAACGAATGGCCGTGCGGGGCGTGGTTGTGTGAGTCGCGCAACGACGCCAAGAGCCTGGGTGTACCCATGGGTCTGGAACGCTGCGAGTGGCTGGGCTCGCTCCGGACCTGGCAGCGTGGCGGGCGCCCCCACACCAACCAACCCCACGGTCACCCCCCTCCTAAACGAACCACGAACCATTAGCCATCCAGCAGGTTTATTGTACTTATGAACAACAACCGCAGCAGAGATTTAGGATTTCGGATTTCGGATTTAGGATTTGGCGGGGGGCGGAGGCTGTGGCGCGAGGCCTGGGGAGAGGAGCCGAGGTGGGGGGATTTAGGATTTAGGATTTCGGATTTAGGATTTGGATGGGGGCGGAGCACCGGGCGCAGGGGCTGGGGGCTAGGGACCAAGGCATCGTTCTGTTTAGGTGCGGCCGCGCTTCTAGGGGCGAGTGGGGGCGCGCTGTTGGTCAGCGGCCAGGCCGCGGTCACCTGGACCCAGCACACACACGCGACCTCGCCGCACGCGGTGCATCACGACATGACCTACGACAGCCAACGCGGTCGATTGGTGTTGGCGACGCGGGCGGGGTTCGAGCCGGGTGGGTCGGTGGACATTTGGTCGGGCGCCCCGGACGGTTCATGGTCGCAGTTGCCGTCGCCCATTCCACCGCCGGCCGGGCACGATGTCGAGGTGGCCTACGACTCGCACCGGGACGTGGTCGTGTTGTACACGGACTCGGGTCCGGAGGTATGGGAGTTGAAGGACTCGACCTGGGCCAAGATCGCGGCGGCGACCACGCCGATCCAATGCAGCGACGGCGCCCTCCTGCAGTACGACCCGCTGCGGCGCAAGACGGTGTTGGTGGGCGCCGACGGTTGGCCAGGCCCGGAGAACCCGAACGAGACCTGGGCTTGGGACGGAACGGACTGGTCGTTGTTAGCGGACGAGAATGCCACGCCCAGGGGAGCGGCGGGGGGCGGGATGGTGTTCGATTCGGGGCGCGGCCAGATGGTGTGTTTGACGATGATCCACAACGATACCTGGACGTTCGACGGGACGACTTGGACGCTGCTGCCGGAGGCGGGCGGGACGGATCTGCGGCGTTGGGTGTTTGACTTGGCGTACGAGCCCAAGAGCCAGTTGGTGGTGTTGTTCGGGGGCGAGATCATCCAACGCGATGGTCCGCCACTGTGGCCTGGGGACACCTGGGGCTTCGATGGGAGCCGCTGGTCGGTGCTGAAGCCGTCGGTCTCGCCTCCGCCCACGATCGACTATGCGCTGAGCTATTTCCCCGAGATCGACCGGTTGGTGATGCATGGCGGTTGGGCGGACCCGGACTGGGCCTGGCGCAACAGTGTCTATTACTTCGAAGCCAATGGCGGGCCGCCTCCGGAGATCCGGATTACCGGGTTTCAGCGGGTGGGGATGGACCTGCAGATCACCTCGACGGGCCGGGTGCAGGCGGGCAAACCGCAGCACCTGCAGGTTACACCCAGTCTGCCGGGCGACGGCCTTTGGCGAACGGTGCAGACAATCCCCGAGCCTGGCGCGGTCAACAACTGGGAGGCGCCCATGGACGCTCCGGCTGGGTACTTCCGCGTACTCGAGGGGCCGTAGTCGTTGTGGCCCCGGCGGCGTTGCGAGTGTTGGCTAACCGATGAGAGCCAGGGATAGACTACAGTCTGCCGGTAGGGCGCGCGGTCCTCTGCGCGCCGCAAACAGGCGTCGACACTGGAGGCCGCGGCGCGCAGAGGACTGCGCGCCCTACCGCCGGCTTGTGGTCCGTCTCGGTGACTCATGAGTAGGGGCTGCCCGCCTGATCGCCAGTCGGGCGGGTGGGGGCGCGGGAATATGAAAAGGGAGAAGACTGGGCGTCCGGATGGGGCGGGGCGGCGGTGAGCGTCCCGAAATGAAGAATGCAATTGGCATGACTGACCTCGCGTGGCGTTGGCGGCGGGCGCCGCACGAAGAAGGCAAAGGATCATGAAGACGAACTGGGGCAGCGATTGGCGCGAGGATTGGACCCCGAGGTATGGGTGGGGCAGCCGGATGGTGGCGTTGTTGGCCGTTATCGGGCTCGACCTGTGCTCGGCCCTGACGCAGGAACACCCGGTTTGGACCTGGACCGCGGGCAGCTTCACCGACGGCGTTCCGGGCAACGACAACCATCGTTGGGATAACCCGGCGAACTGGAATCCGGCGGGTGTGCCGCCCCCTCATGCCGTCGCCGTGATCAACTCGGGCCAACCCGATGCCACCGCCCTGGGCGAGTTCAACCAGTACGGCGTGGACCTGAACGGCGGTAGGTTGACCTCGGCCGGGTTGACGGTCGCGGTGTTGAACCACCAGGGTGGCGAGTTGGCCGGCACCAATAAGATAGCGGCGCTGGGCGGGGCCTGGAATTGGAGCGCGGGGCGGCTCTATGGCACGTGCCGGATCGAAGCGGGCGCCACGCTCAATTATGCTGGGGCCGGGGAAAAGGCCATCATGGATGGGGCGGTCGTGGACACCTACGGAACCGTTAACTGGCTGGGACCTTTCCCATTGTGGGGCCGGTGTTACAACGGATCGGCCGCGCTCAACGTGCGGGACGGTGCAACTTTCCATCTACTGGCGGGTGGTGCCGCCTTCGACCGGCAGTACGCGAACCGTGACTTCAATGTCTTGATGTCGCCGGCCGCGGTCTTGCGCAAGTCGGCCGGCACGAACAGCATGATCGGTTCGATCGTGCTCGACCTGCGTGGGGAGGTGCGCATGGACATGGGCGAGTTGACCTTGAACACCCGCACCTACCTGGCCGATGGCGCGCGTTTCACGGGTCAGGGCACCGTGCGCCTGGTGGGAAACCAAGTCGACCTCGACGGACAGCTCGTTCTCGAGGGTGTCCGGTTCCACCAGCAAGCCGGCAACTTCTCGATGACGGGGGACGGCGGTTTTCTGACCACCAGCGGCGGCGGCCTGTACGAATGGTCCGGGGGGTGGTTGTATGGCAGCCTCACGTTAACCGCCCAGTCGAGAGCCTTGTTCACGGGCACCGCAGACAAGGTCTTTGCGGACTCAGCCTCCCTACAGAACTATGGCACGATCGCTTGGACGGGCGGGTTGTTGCGGGCCCGGTGCTATAGCGGGCCGGCTACGTTGCGCAACTACGCTGGCGCGCGCTTTACGTGCGAGGGCGGAACGGCCCTGACCCGGGAATTCGGCAATCGGTCCGCCACGTTCACGGTGGACGTGGGTGCGGCCTTCACCAAGACCGATGCAGGCAACGTCAATGCGGACTGGGTGTTCAACCAGAATGGGACCTTCAGTCAGGGGGGCGGAGCGCTGTGGCTGCGGCAAGGCGGGTCCAGCTCGGGCAGTTACACCAACCTGAACGGGGCGGTACTGGGTTTTGGCGGGGGCACCCATGTGTTGCAGGGGGACCTGCCGATAGTCGGGGCGGGCGAGGCGCGCCTCACGGCGGGCGAGGTGCAGTTGAACGGCACGCTGCGCTTGCAGGGGGTCAATCTGCGGCACAGCGGAGGGAACCTGAACGGGACGGGCGCGGGCGGCACCGTGGAGACGACGGATGGGGCGGTCCACGAATGGTCAGGCGGCTGGTTGCTTGGGACCGTTACGTTGACCAACGACACGACGGCTGTCTTCAGCGGCGGCGGCGAGAAGCGGTTTGGGGACTACGCAGTGCTGCACAACTACGGGACGATTACTTGGACCGGCGGGTTGTTGCGAGCCCGGTGCTACAACGGCCCGGCCACACTGGCCAACCACGCGGGAGCGCGTTTTGTGTGCGAGGGCGGGACTGGTCTCACCCGGGAATTCGGCAATCGGTCCGCCACCTTCACGGTGGACGCGGGTGCGGCCTTTACCAAGACCGACGCGGGCAGCGTCAATGCGGACTGGGTGTTCAACCAGAACGGGACCTTCAGCCAAGAGGCCGGGGCGTTGTGGCTGTATCAAGGCG
>Ga0194126_10011991_pt1 | contig 11035 bp, 9 predicted proteins | sample TA2KigC150mmetaG_FD_148641 | JGI IMG/M metagenome (GOLD analysis project Ga0194126, IMG submission 148641) | Freshwater microbial communities from Lake Tanganyika, Tanzania - TA2015035 Kigoma Deep Cast 150m | ecosystem: Environmental > Aquatic > Freshwater > Lake | place: Tanzania: Lake...
CGGTTCGCTGCGACCTATGAGCGCAGTCCGTCTCAAGCGGCGGAGCTGCGCCTCACCTTCCACCTGACGGGGCCCACTGCCACCCCGACGAGTACACCGACATCCACCCTAACCCCGACGCCAACCGTCACTTCTACACCGACGGACACGCCGACTGTCACCCCGACGCCGACGGAGACACTTACACCTACGCCAACCAGTACGCCGACCGTCACTTCTACACCGACGGACACGCCGACTGTCACGCCGACGCCGACAGAAACACTTACACCCACACCAACCAGCACGCCGACTGCCACCCCGACGCCGACGGAGACACTTACCCCTACGCCAACCAGTACGCCGACCGTCACTTCTACACCGACGGACACGCCGACTGTCACCCCGACGTCGACGGAGACACTTACACCTACGCCAACCAGTACGCCGACCGTCACTTCTACACCGACGGACACGCCGACTGTCACCCCGACGCCGACAGAAACACTTACACCCACACCAACCAGCACGCCGACTGTCACCCCGACGTCGACGGAGACACTTACACCTACGCCAACCAGTACGCCGACCGTCACTTCTACACCGACGGACACGCCGACTGTCACCCCGACGTCGACGAACACGCCAACAGCCACGCCCACGAGTACGCGGACTCCATCGCCAACACCGACCGGGCCTCCGCCCTCCTTTGGCGTCCAGACCTTGGGGGAGATCACCAATGCCACGGCCCGGCAGCGGATCGTGGATGCCGGCATCCGCTGGGTGCGGCTCTTCATCATTTGGGCTTCCATCGAGGGTACCCAGGGCACCTACAATTGGGCGGCCACCGATAATGCATTAAGCAGCGCGGTGAATGCCGGTCTGGTGCCCCTGGCCGAGGTGCGCACCGGCCCCCAGTGGGCGGTGGAAAACATGCCCATTGACCAAAGCACAGGGAAGCGCTACGATTGTGGGCCTATCGATCCCGAAGACCTAGATGACTGGTCAGCTTTCATCCAAGCCCTGGTGGAACGCTATGATGGCGATGGGATCAACGATGCCCCTGGCTCGCCCGTGGTGAAGTATTGGGAGATCTGGAACGAGCCGGACAACCAATCCTTGACCTCCGACTGCGTCTTTGTGGGTGGCTGCTGGGGGGGCAACCTGGACGGAGACAGCACACCGGACTACCAGGAGTATGCCGAGTTGTTGCGGCGAGCCTATCTGGCAGCCAAGGCGGCCAACCCTGCGGCCCAGGTGGTCTTTGGCTCGGTGGCCTACGAGAAGATCAGCCAGAACTGCTTCAATCTGGACTTTACCAACAATGTGTTGAATTACCTGCGCAGCAACTACGGGTCGGATGCCAGCTTCCCCTTCTTTGACCTGATGGCCTTTCATTTCTACGGCAACCCCAGCCTGGCGGGGAACTGGAACCCGGCCAACATCATTGGCAAGGCCAAGGGGAGTGGGGTCAACAACATGGCTGGGCGGCCCTCGATCCAAGGGTTGCTGGCGAACAATGGCATTAACAAGCCGCTGGCGTGCACGGAATATGGGCGAGCGAGTAGTGGGGGGGACACGCGTGATCCGCCGGAGACGCAGCAGGGGCAGAGCCGCTATGTAGTGCGAGGGACGACGCAGGCGATGACCATGTGGCCCAACGAGATGGTGACTGCCATCTGGTATACTCTGGTGGATGCGGCGGGGCAGAAGCCTTTTGGGTTGTTGGAGTCTGGGACTCTGAATGCCAAGTCCTCCTGGTATGCCTATCAGACAACGACGAGCGAACTGATTGGAGGCAATTACGCCCGTACTCTGACCGATACGGGGATTGAAGGGTATGTCTTCACCATGCCCACTGGGCGGGAGAAGACGGTATTGTGGGCGAAAAGCAGTTCGGTAAACAAGGACTTTACAGTAACGAGTGATCAACGGTTGCGTGTGGTGCGGATGTATGATGCTGGGGGTGACAACTGGCGGTGGACGGTGGATGTGATTCAGGATGGTGGGAGTGGTGACCTGGATGGAACTACGAACGGTAAGGTGAGGATCCAGGTTGTGTTAGATCCTAAGCTTGTCGAAGTCGTGCCGGCGGGCGGCGCTGCGGCACCGGCGGGTGACTATTCCCTGCCTTCCTTGGTGCAATGGCTATTCGTCAGGCTGGTACAGTTTCTGAATACTGGGGCACAACCCTGAGCCCAAAGTTCACTGACCAAGGCACCGGCTTATAGTCGCAAGAACGTAATGACCTGGCCTTAAGCCGGTGCCTGGGCAATAGCAGATTTGGAGGAGTGGGTGTTAATGCCCACTCCTCTTGCTTTTGTGATGCTACATCGGTATAATGAGCTTGGACAGGAGGCGGGTGTAGTGATGTCTAGTCCCATAATAAGCTCTTCCCTTGCCCAAAAGATTATCCGTAACACCTTGTTCAACTTCCTGGGCCGTTTCTGGGCACTGTTGGTGGCTTTCCTGTTAACCCCTTACATTGTCTCCAAACTGGGTGTACAGGCGTATGGGGTGTGGGCCTTAGTTCTGGCCATCACCAGCTATTTGGGGCTGTTAGACTTTGGGGTAGGAACCGCTTTTATAAAATACGTGGCAGAGTATGAAGCCAGAAGAGACTACATCGCTCTCAATGCCCTCGTCAGCACAGGCTTTGCTTTTTACCTGGCCATGTCTATCGTGATCATTGCATTCGCTCTCATCTTCAGCGATTTTATCGTGTACCTCTTCAAGATCCCCCCAGAACTGGTGGGTGATGCCCTTTTTGTTCTAGTGGTGGCGGCGACCATCCTGGCCCTCTCCAATGCGTTTAGTGTCTTCCAGGGCGTGATTGCCGGCTTGCAGCGGCTGGATGTGCTCAATATCATAGCTATTGCGGTGTCTGTACCCAACATTGTCGGGACTATCCTACTCCTGCAGCTTGGTTATGGGTTGCGTGGACTCATCTTGAACGAGGTGGTCGTCTTCAGCCTGACGACAGTCTTGCTGGTGATTACTGCTTTCAGGCTTCTCCCTGGCTTGCAACTCCGCCCGGTTCTTTGCACTTTTGCTAGCCTGCGCCAATTGATAAGTTATGGCTTAAAGGTTCAAGTAAGCCAGTTGGCTGACTTGGCCAGCTCACAGATGGATAAACTCTTAATCGGCTATTTCCTGGGGCTCAGTTCGGTGAGCCTTTATGAGCTGGGAGCAAAGGTCGTCCTGACCGGCAAACGCCTATCCCGGGTGATGGTCAGTGCCGTCCTGCCTGCTGCCTCGGAGATTGAAGCCCGGCAGGATGAGGAAACTTTGCGTCGGCTCTATATCCGAGGCTCAAAATACCTGGTGTTAATCGCCGCGCCGCTGATGTTCTTCATTCTAGCCGGTGCGCCTGCGCTGATACGGGCCTGGCTAGGACCAGGTTATGCCCAATCAGTGCTGGTCATCCAGTTTCTAGGCCTGGGGCACCTGGTGCATCTGCTGACTGGTATAGGCACCGCCATCGCCAAAGGCATCGGCAAGCCTGAATACGAAACGCAGTATACGCTTATACTGCTGGTTCTGCAGACTGTTTTTGGTGTCGCCCTTGTTATCAAGTTGGGCTTTCTCGGTATCTTGATTGCTACACCAATCTCGCTGCTCATCAGTTCATCCTACTTTATGTTCATCTTTCACCGGTATCTCCAGATGCCCCTCCGGCAATTCGGGTGTGATGTCTACTTAAAGCCGCTAGGCGCCTGCTTCTTAGCCAGCCTGGCCGTGCTCACCGTTGATCACGCTCTCGCTCGATTCTATCTAGCGCAGGGTCGCCTGGTGGCTCTAAGCATCTTGGGTGTGGAGGCCTTGCTTTTCAGCGTTATCTATCTTGTTTTCCTGTGGTATAGTCGCTATCTGGATGAGTATGACAGGAAGCTGCTCCATGTCCATTTATGGATTCAACGTGTGAAGCTGCCACGATGAATACTATGGTGACGTTGGAATACGTGCCATGTAACCTTTGTGGCGGTGATGATCTCCAAACCTTATACGTAGGATCAGATCGCCGTTTTGACTTGCCGGGGGCATTTCCAATTGTGCAATGTCAGCGCTGTGGTTTGATTTACCTTAACCCCAGGCCGGTCAGTGATGCCTTGCGTCGCTTTTACCCTGCGGGACAGTACTATGCCTATCGGCCTGTTACCCGGCGTAACAACGTGGTGCAGCGGTTCCGAGGTGGTCTCAAGTATTTGATTTTGGCGGAGCATAAAGGCTATCCGATACCCACGGGCTACCAGGGCAGGGCTGGGAGGATGCTCGGAAAGATTTTGGGGACCGTGTTGAGCAGTCGTTTCGAAGGCCTACCCGCTTATGTGGCCGGAGGTAAGATCCTCGATGTAGGATGCGGCAACGGCAACTATTTGTACTCGCTACGCGAGTTGGGTTGGGAGACGTATGGCGTGGAGATAGATGAGCAGGCCTGCCATTACGCCCGAGAGGTCTTGGGATTAACGATTTTCCAGGGCACGCTCGAAGAAGCGCACCTTCCCCACAATTTCTTGGATGTGATCACGATGCGCCATGTCCTCGAACATCTGCCGGACCCTGGCCGCAGCCTGGCTGAGGTTTACCGCCTCCTGCGGGCAGGGGGAAGCGTGCTGCTCGAAACCCCCAACATCGAGAGTCTGCAGGCGCGATTCTTCAAAGCCCGGTGGTTTCACCTCGATATACCTCGCCATTTGTATCATTTTGCCCCGGCCACATTGCAGGCTCTACTGCAGAAAGCAGGCTTCTCGGGAATCCAGTTGTCTTTTTTACCCAGTATGACGGGCATAACCGGCAGCCTACAATACTGGTGGAACGAGTGGGCTGGCACCAGAGGCACGGGGGTTCATCGCAGTCGTGTTCTGGCCTGGTGCCTCTGGCCGGTCGGCCTTCTGTCAGCCAGGTGCGGTTACGGCGGGTGTCTACGCGCAGAAGCTGTAAAGAGATGAGTACAGCAGACTTGAGGCCGGATCTCTCCGTGGTGATCGTGAGCTGGAACGTGAAGGAACAGCTCGAGGCCTGTTTGCAATCCCTCTACGAGCACACCCAGCAGGTCTCTTGCGAAGTCTTCGTGGTGGACAATGCTTCCCAGGATGGCAGCCCGGAGATGATCGCAGCAGAATTCCCAAAGGTCCAGTTGCTTCGCAATCCGGCGAATGTGGGATTTGCGAGAGCCAACAACCAGGCCATCACGCTCAGCAAGGGCAGGTATGTCTTGCTCCTGAACCCAGATACCCTTCTCCACGATGACGCCCTAAGCCGGATGGTGAGCTTTCTTGATCATCATGCGGACATCGGCGTCTTGGGATGTAAGGTATTGACCGCAGAAGGCAAGATTGATACTCGCTGTGCCAGAAGGTTTCCCACCCTTTGGGGAGAGCTCTTTGAGCTGACGAAACTTTCCTATCGATTTCCCCACAGCCGGGTCCTTGGTGGTTATCTGATGACCCATTGGGATCATAGAGATAACCGAGAGGTAGATGCTCTTTCAGGAGCTTGCCTAATGGTTCGCCGGGCGGCCATAGAGCAGGTTGGGCTTTTGGATGAGAGCTTCTTCTTATATGGAGAAGACATAGATTGGTGTTATCGCTGCAAAGAAGCGAGGTGGAAGGTTTTCTATTACAGCGAGGCTGCGATTATCCATCTCGGTAGCCAGAGCACTCAACAACTCGAAGATGGGATGGGCCTGGAGAGATTCCGCAGTAGGTATAAATTTTTCCGCAAGCATAGGGGAAGGGTCTATGCTTGGCTCTACAAAGCCGCGGTTTTCCTTATAACAGTGATCAAAGAAGTGGTTTTTGGGATGGGCTTTTTGCGAAACATTAGAACAAAGAAAAGGGACTGGTACCGCAGAAAGGTCAAGTTGCATTGGCGCGTGCTTCTATGGGCTCTGAAGGAGCGACCTAGCCCATGTTGAAGGTCCTTCACCTAAGGAGCAGCACAAGTTTGGGAGGACCGGAGAAACAGATCCTTCGTGTGGCCAAGCCGCTCCAACGGGAGGGTTTCGAGTCAGCCCTGCTCGTGCTCTACCGTAGGAACGACGCTATGCCCTTCCTACATCCTCTGGTGGCGGAGGCGGGAAAACAGGGGACGCTGGCTGGACAGATGCAGGACAACTCCCCGTTTTTCTTCCAATTGGTTAATCACATTGCCAGGAAGCTGAAAGAAGATCAGTTTTCGTTGCTTCACACCCATGAGTACAGGGGGGATATCTTGGGGGGGATGGCAGCGAAGCTGGCCGGGATAAAGGCCGTTGCCACAGTACGGGGTTACACGGATCGCACCTTGGCCTTACGCCTGTACAAGGTTTTGGACTTGTTCGCCTTGCGCTTATTTGACAAAGTGATCACTGTCTCCTACTCCCTACGATGGCAGGTCATATCCGCGGGTCTTTCTCAAGAAAGGGTAGTGACGATCCACAACGCTATAGACCTAGAACCTCTTGAGGTGGAAGCTTCTATGGATGGGCTGGGACTTAGGAAAAGCTTTGGGATTGGCCACGAGGAGCAGGTTGTGGCCATCGTAGGTCGCCTGAGTCCTGAGAAGGGGCACGTGAATTTCTTCCAGGCCGCCAGGAAAATCCTCGCCGCGTCGCCGAAGACCCGCTTTCTGGTCATTGGAGATGGTCCGCTGAGGGAAAAGCTGGAAAGCCTCTCTGTGTCGTTAGGCCTTGGCTCTGCCGTTTCTTTCCTGGGCTTTCGCCAAGACGTAGTCGCTCTGATGAAGATGAGCAATGTGGTGGTCCTTTCCTCTCTCCGGGAAGGTCTGCCTAATGTCATCTTGGAAGCGCTAGCCCTGGCCAAGCCAGTAGTGGCGACGCGAGTGGGAGGCGTACCGGAGATTATCAGAGACGGGGAGACGGGGCTCCTTGTGCCGCCTGAGGAGCCAGAGCAGCTTGCTGGGGCCATTATTTACCTGCTGCGCCATCCGGCAGAGGGGAAGAAGCTGGGGGAAAGGGGGAAAGCGGTAGTGGCTCGGGAATTTAATGTCGAGACTATGGCGTACAAGATAGCAGAGGTGTATCGAGAGGTTTTGGGGTTGGCTTGATAAGCGGGGATGGTTGGGTTGAAAGATGAGGACTGAGCAGAAAAAGCGAAGGCTGTTAATCACATTGGGCTTCCCGCCTGCAGTAGGTGGCATGCAACAGTATTTATACCAGCGGTGCCGGGCCCTAGACGAAGAGCAGATCACCGTCCTAGCCCCCAAAACGTCTGGGTGGCGGGAGTTTGATGCCCAACAGACCTTCCCGATCCGTCGCTGGAGCGGGTTTCTGGGGCAAACCCCTGTCATTAAAAGATTCCTGCAGTTGATTCTGCCGTTCTTTCACGCTTTGGCTCTCTATCACCAGCAGGCATTCGATTGGATCGAGTGTGGACAAGCTTTACCCTTCGGGTTGATCGCCTTGTACTGCAAAAAGGCCCTTGGTGTTCCCTACCTCGTTTGGGCATATGGGAATGATATTTTAAAACCCCAAAGGTATCCTTTTCTCAAGGGGCTGCTTCACGTTATCCTGAGCAATGCCGATGCTCTTGTGGCCGTCAGCCAAAGTACAAAGCGAAAGATTGTGCAGCTTGGCCTGGATCCAGAAAAGGTCACAGTCATCCATCCGTCGGTAGGCACTCGGCTATTCCACTCTCAAAACGACAGTTCCGCAGTCATGGCCAGACATCACCTTCAAGGGAAAAGGGTGATCCTGACCGTCGCTCGCCTGGTAGAGCGTAAAGGGGTTGATGTGGTTATTAGAGCCATGCCTAAGATAACCGAATCTATCCCCAACGCAGTCTACCTGATCGTCGGAGCAGGCCCTTATCAAGAGAAGTTGGAGAGACTTGTTAAGGAGTTAGAGCTAGAGGGGCGAATCATCTTTGCCGGATACGTCACGGATGAAGAACTACCCTGCTACTATGGCGCATGTGATGTGTTCGTCCTGGTCAGCCGCACTCTGGAAGACAAGGGGGAGATGGAGGGTTTCGGGATCGTTTATCTGGAGGCAGGAGCCTGCGGTAAGCCTGTCATCGCCGGCAGGGGAGGGGGCGCTAGTGAGGCCGTCGAGGATGGAGTAACAGGGTTATTGGTTGACCCTTCAGATGTAGGTGAAATTGCTAATGCCATTGTGAGAGTTCTGGAGGATGAAGAATTAGCAAGAAGGTTGGGTGAGAATGGCCGGACGAGAGCGAGGCAACAACCTGACTGGGCTCTTCTAGAGCAAGAACCTGCATTGCGTAAGGTGTCAAAGCCAGCATGAAGAATCACCTCCCCACCGTCTCGGTTATCATCCCTGTGCGCAACGAGGAGCGATACATCGCCAGGTGTCTGCAATCAGTTGGGCAGCAAGATTATCCCCCAGAGCTTCTGGAGATATTGGTCATTGACGGCCGATCGGAGGACAAAACCAGAGAGATCGTCAACGAATTCTGTGGCCGGTATCCCAGCATCAGGCTGTTGGATAATCCACAGCGGATCGTCTCTACGGCTCTGAACACCGGGATTCGTCACGCCAATGGAGAGGTGATTGTCCGGGTGGACGGTCATTGCCTCTTGGAACCCGACTATGTGCGCCAGTGTGTGCGCTATCTGGCGCAGACAGGAGCTGATAATGTAGGCGGCCTGATGCGCACCAGGGGAGAAAGCTACGTGGGAGAGGTCATTGCCATCGCCATGAGTTCTCCTTTCGGGGTGGGCGATTCCCGGTTTCACTACTCGGAACAGGAGCAATACGTGGACACGGTGTACCTGGGAGCCTTTCCGAGAAGAGTGTTTGATCAGATTGGGCTTTTCGATGAGAGCCTGATCCGCAACCAAGATTACGAATTGAACTACCGGATAAGGGCTGCGGGAGGAAGGATATTCCTCACCCCGGCCATCAAGTCTTGGTATACTACCAGGGGCTCTCTGCCGCAGTTGTGGAACCAGTATTTCCAGTATGGTTTTTGGAAAGTGGCGGTTCTTCGCAAGCATCCCCGTTCGCTCAGGTTTCGTCAAGCAGTTCCGCCAGCCTTTGTCTTCACCCTGATCGTCAGCGGGCTGCTGGGCTTTTTGAGCCGCTCATTCGCTTATTTGTTTTTGGGGGTGCTAGCAAGTTACCTTGTTGCTGCACTGCTTTTCTCTTTCCGCAGTGCCCGAAAGAAGGGCTGGCAATACCTCCCCGCGCTACCCTTCATCTTTGCTTCCATACACCTTAGTTGGGGTTTAGGCTTTTTATGGGGTTTGGCTCGAGCCCTTTTTCAACGATATGGTCCTTTCTGACTACCTCTGCAGGAAGAGGCAGTTGCTATATTTATGAGGAGGGGATTCTAAGCCATGATGAAGCGAGTCCAATTTCTTGTAACCGGTGGCGCAGGCTTTATTGGCTCTAACCTTGTCGCTGAGTTGGTGCGACGAGGAGAACGAGTACGAGTTTTCGATAACTTCGCTACAGGCAAGAGGGAGAATATCGCTGAATTTGTAGGCGACCTAGAGATAATGGAGGGCGACCTCAGAGATCTGGAGGCAGTGCGACAAGCAGTCAACGGTGTTAGCTATATCTTGCACCAGGGAGCCTTGCCTTCAGTTCAACGGTCTCTTGAGAATCCACTGACCGTCTACGAGGTCAACACACGGGGAACGTTAAATCTTCTTATCGCTGCCCGAGAGGCTGGGGTCAGACGGGTTATTTATGCCTCATCATCATCTGTCTATGGAGATAACCCTGTTCTCCCTAAGATGGAGGAGTTGCTGCCATCTCCCAAGTCCCCTTACGCTGCTTCCAAACTGGCCAGCGAACATCTTTGCCAGGTCTTCTCTAAAGTCTATGACTTAGAGACAGTAATTCTCCGCTATTTCAACGTCTTTGGTCCCCAGCAGGATCCTGCCTCTCCGTACGCTGCTGTCGTCCCTAAATTTATACAGGCCCTATTGAAGGGTGAACGGCCCATAATCTATGGAGATGGGCTGCAGTCTAGAGATTTTACCTATGTGGCCAACGTTGTGCAGGCTAACCTTCTAGCGCTAGAAGCTGAGGAGGTAGCTGGGCAGATTTTCAACATTGCCTGCGGGGCGAGATACAATTTGCTGGAACTGGTAAGAGCGTTAGTCTCCATCCTGGGTACAGAAGTTGAGCCCATTCACGTTCCACCACGAGTGGGAGAAGTACGCCACTCGCAGGCTGATATCACTAAGGCAGCCAGGATGTTAGGTTATAAAGCTAGGGTTAAGCTTGAAGAGGGGCTACAACAAACTGCTGAATGGTATCTAAAGAGGTCCAGCTATGCAAGGGCCAAGATTGCCTTTCCAAATCTCTGAACGACGAGCGCTTTTAATCCTGATGGATCTTTTGCTCGTCAACGGAGCCATATTAGCCGCTTTGTGGGTATGGACAGTGCGCGATCCCAGGCGAACATTCTCACCCGAGTTTGTGCTCGCCCAGGCGCACTGGTTCCTCATCCTGACGGCCCTCTGGCTGTTCCTGGCTAATCTCAACGGCTTCTACAATCTGCGCCTGGCGGATTATTTCCGCCTCAGCGGGGTCGCCTTGCTGCGCATCACGGCCCTTGTTTTGTTGATCTACCTGGGCCTCTACTTTGCCGCCCCGCGCAATATGCTGCCCCGTCTGTTTATCCTCTATTTCGGCGTGGCCTCCTTGTCTTTAGTGGGCCTCTGGCGAGCGAGCTACGTTCTCCTCCTCAGCCGCGCTCCTTTCCGGCGACGCGCCCTCATCGTTGGGGCCGGCTGGGCGGGTCGCACGATCGCCCAGGCGATGCGGGAGAACCTGGGCCTGGGCTACCATCTGGTGGGCTTCGTGGATGACGATCCGGCTAAACAGGGAGAGGCCATCGGGGATTTGCCCGTCCTGGGTACCCGGCGTGCTCTGGCCACCCTGGTGAGGGCGAACGGTGTCGCTGAGGTCATCCTGGCCATTACACACGATGTGGACGGTGAGTTGCTGCAAACCCTCATGGACTGCCAGGAGCAGGGGGTAGCTATCACCCCCATGCCCACCCTCTACGAGGAGCTGACAGGTCGAGTGCCGGTGGAACACATCGGGGAGAACTGGTACATTGCCCTGCCCCTGGATCAC
>Ga0194126_10011997_pt1 | contig 11031 bp, 7 predicted proteins | sample TA2KigC150mmetaG_FD_148641 | JGI IMG/M metagenome (GOLD analysis project Ga0194126, IMG submission 148641) | Freshwater microbial communities from Lake Tanganyika, Tanzania - TA2015035 Kigoma Deep Cast 150m | ecosystem: Environmental > Aquatic > Freshwater > Lake | place: Tanzania: Lake...
GCATCAGCCGGTGTCACCAAACCGGTGTTGTACCAACACTTCGACTCAAAACGGGCGCTCTATCTTGCGCTCATCGACGAAGTTGCCGGCGAGATGTTGGACGTGATCGGCAAGGCCACGTCGAACGCGGCCGATGGTCGCGAGCAAACACAGGCGGGCATCGTGTCGTATTTCGAATGGGTGGCGACCCATCGTGATGCGTTCATGTTGCTGTTCGGCAGCGGCGCACGACGCGACGAAGAATTCGCCGCTGCGGTACGCAACGTAGAGAAGAGAGTTGCAGATGCCATCGCCCCGCTCATCGATGCGGGGCTGGACCCGCAACATCAGCGTCGGTTGGCCTACGCATTGGTCGGCATGTCGGAGGGTCTCAGTCGATACCTAATAAGGAGCGGCGAACACTTCGACCCGCGCGTGGTCGGCACGCAACTTGCGAACCTGGCGTGGGCTGGGCTGCGCGGCGTGCAGCCCTAATTTCGCAGCACCAACCCGCGGTATCCCTTCACGAAGCGATGCTGTTCGAGCAGCGCCACGATCTGCAGAGTGAGCGGCGACCGCTCGTCGTGTAGTGCACCATTGATCTTGCGCACCTCCACCGATTTGGCGCGACCATCCTTGGTGATGTTGCCGAGTGCTTCTGCGAGCGCGGCGAAAGCAGCGGGCTCGAGTGTGCGCTCAAACGTTACGAGGTGATGGCTGCGCACGTCGTACCAACCCAGTGCATCACCGCGCCACAACATGCACAGTGCACCAGCACTGCGCGATGGTCGCCCGGTAGTGGCGGGCCAGTCGATGGTGGCACCATACGGCTGCGCCGGATCGGTTGCGGCCAACACGGCGACCACGGGTGATTCGTCGTTCACCACGAGGTGCGGCCCTTTGCAGGCACGCAAACGATCCACGGCGCCCGGCACTGCGAACTGAGCCGCACCCAAACCATCCACGAAATATCCGCGACGCACCGTGCCGCGTTCTTCGAGCGCCTTCAAGACTCCGTAGACGCCGGCGAAACCACCGCGCACACCTTCGGCCAACACGGCCTCGCGGGTGAGCACACCGTGGCGTTCGAGCAACTGCAACGCCAGTGCGTGCACCGCTTCCGTTTGGTTCGCGGTGCGGTCGGCAAGTTGCGCAACGAGACTCCAGCGACCCTGTGCTGCGGGCGGCCCCACGCGCGAAGCACTCGCACCACGCACATGCCGCGGGCGCACCAAACGAGCGGCGGCGCGACGTGCACTCGGCGCGGCGGCCACGGGTCGGGCACTCTTGCCGCTGCGCGCACCGTGCAACACCGCTCGCAACGGCGTAAGCGAATCGTTCGTGACCTCGCCAGCCCAGACCAGATCCCACAGAGCGGCGAGCAACTCACCGTCGGTGGCGCCACGCACCGCTGAACGCAAGTGACCCCAGAAACTGGCGCCGCGTTCCGCGAGCGCTGCCCGAATCTGATCGTGCACGTTGCCTTGCGGCGGCTCGTCGGTCTCCAATGCGGGCAACAGCGTGGCGAGTTGATCGGCAAAGAACAGACGAATGCGCCCATCATTGCCGCCGAGCGCACCCGCACCCACCCACACGACCTCGCCACTGGTGCACAAGTCATCGAGCAACGCCGCGCGGTATCCGCGCACGCGCAACGGCAACACATCGGTTTCGAGCGTCGATGCGACGAGTGCCGAACCAGACAATGACGTCAACGCCTCAACGAGCGCCTCGCTACCGTGCGTCGGGGCATCGATGCCGTGCCACTCGGTGAGAAACCGCGCGAAGGTGTGCTGGTCGACCGGTTCTACTTCTTTGCGCAACTTGGCGAGCGAGCGACGTCGCACCAACCGCAACACTTCGACATCGCACCACTCGCGCTCGGTGCCGAAGGGGCGGAACTCCCCGCGCACCACGCGATGCGCGGCCTCCAACTGCGCCAACACCACCGCCACACGGTCGCTCGAGACCCCGAATCGCTGCGCGACATCACGCGTGATGAATGGCGCATGCGTGCGCGCAAACCGCCCGATCAACTCGAGCAGCGGCGACTCCACCGGATCGGTGAATGCCGCCGGCAAACCAAGCGGCAGCGCACACCCGAGCGCATCGCGATAACGACCGGCGTCCTCGGCGGCGATGAATCGCCGCTCACCACCAACCGCGACTTCGATGGCCCGCCGTTCAGCCGCCAGAGTTTCAATGAGCGGGGTGGCGTCACCGTCGATGCGCAACGACAATTCGGTGCGGGTGAGATCGCCGGTGCGACGCAAGACGTCGTGCGCCTCGTCGGCATTGCGGGCACGGCGCGAGTCGGCGAGATGCTGCAACTCGAGTTCGACATCGATGAGCACATCGCCGTCGAGCAGTTCGCGTAGTTCTTCGGAGCCGAGCAGGTCATCGAGCAGGTCACGGTCGAGCGCCAACGCCGCGGCCCGGCGCTCAGCGAGCGGCGCATCCCCTTCGTACATGTACGCAGCGATCCAGTTGAAGAGCAGGCTCTGGGCAAACGGCGAGGCCCTCGGTGTGTCGACACTGACGAGACGAATGGCCCGCGAACGCAGTCTCGCCAACACGTCACGCAGCGCCGGCACGTCGAACACGTCTTGCAGGCATTCGCGGCTGGTCTCCAACAACATCGGAAACGTCGGATACTTCGCTGCCACCGCCAACAAGTCAGCGGCCCTCTGGCGCTGCTGCCACAACGGCGTGCGCTGATCGGGTCGACGGCGTGGCAACAACAACGCCCGCGCCGCACACTCACGAAACCGCGCGGCAAAGAGCGAGGTTTGCGGCACGGCAGCGACCAGCGTTTCCATCAATTCATCGGGGTCGATCAGCAGTTCTTCGACGGGCACGCGGTCGATCGCCTCGGGCAGACGCAACACGATGCCATCATCGCCGTACATCGTTTCGACAGGGATGCCGAGCCGCTCGAGCAGACGATTCTCCAGCGCGATCGCCCACGGTGCGTGCACCGGCGTGCCGAACGGCGAATGGATGCAGATTCGCCAGTCACCGATCTCGTCGCGGAACCGTTCGATCACGATCGTGCGGTCGTCAGGCAACGTGCCGGTGGCGTCGACTTGCTCAGAGATGTACGCCAGCAAGTTGCGCGCCGCCAACGGGTCTAGACAGTGCTGCTCAGACAATGTGGCCTCGGCCTGTTCGGGTGCGGTGGTGTGTGCTTCGCGAATCGTGCGCAAGAACTCGCCGACGGCCCGCCCCAACTCGACTGGCCGCCCGAGTCGATCGCCGTGCCAATACGGCATCTTGCCGGGTTCGCCAGGTGCGGGGTTGACGATCACGCGATCGAACGACACGTCTTCTATACGCCAGGTAGATGCCCCGAGCACGAAGTTCTCCCCTGGTCGCGTTTCGTAGACCATTTCTTCGTCGAGCTCGCCCACCCGCGTGCCGTCGGGCAGGAACACACCGAAGAGACCGCGATCAGGGATCGTGCCGCCGTTGGTGACCGCCAGTCGCTGGGCACCGTCGCGGGCTCGCAGCGTGTCGGCGATGCGATCCCACACGATGCGCGGCTTCAGGTCGCGGAACTCTTCGCTCGGATAGCGACCAGCGAGCAGATCGAGCACGCTGTTGCGCACCTCATCCGACAACTCGGCGAAGTTGGCGCAACGCTTGATCATCGCGGTGAGTGACGCGACGGGCACATCGGGGTGCATCGCGACGTGCGCGACGATGTGTTGGGCCAGCACGTCGAGCGGGTTGCGCAGATACCGGGTGGATTCGATGTCGGCATCCAGCATGCGACGCGCGACGACCGCAACCTCGAGCAGGTCGTGACGATGCTTGGGGAACACCTTGCCCCTGCTCGGCGCACCGACCGCGTGCCCGGCGCGCCCGATGCGCTGCAAACCGCGACTGACCGCCCCGGGCGACTCCACCTGGATGACGAGATCGACCGCACCCATGTCGATGCCCAACTCCAAACTGCTCGTTGCCACGATCGCGCGCAGATCGCCGCGCTTCAGTCGGTCTTCGATCACGATGCGCTGTTCGCGCGCGAGCGACCCGTGATGCGCCTTCACATAGTCGCCACCACCTTCGGCGGCGAGACCAAGATCGACCGCCAGTTCGTTGAGCTGCGCCGCGAGACGCTCGGCCCCGCGCCGCGCGTTGCAGAAGATGATCGTGCTGCGATGCTGCTGCACCAGTTCGAGGATGCGCGGCGTGATGCTCGGCCAGATGCTGGTGCGGCGCTCCACCGCGGCAGCGGTCGCCGGCCCGCTGCGCAACTCGTGCGTAACCTTGCCGAGTTCGCCCATGTCTTCGACCGGCACCACGACCTCGACCTCGAGCGTCTTGCGGGCACCGGCGTCGACGATGGCCACGGGTCGCTGCGCACCGTCGCGATAGCCGACGAGAAATCGCGCGACTTCTTCGAGCGGTCGCTGCGTGGCCGACAACCCGATGCGCTGCGGGGCTTGCGCTGTGAGTTCTTCGAGGCGCTCCAGCGACAGCGCAAGATGGGCCCCGCGCTTGGTGGCGGCGATGGCATGAATCTCGTCGATGATCACCGTGTCGACGTTGGCCAACGTGCTGCGCGCCGATGACGTGAGCATGAGAAACAAACTCTCGGGGGTGGTGATGAGGATGTCGGGCGGGTTGCGCAACATGCGTTGCCGATCGCGGGCACTCGTGTCGCCGGTGCGCATCGCCACCAACGGTTCACGAAAACTCGTGCCGAGTCGTTCGGCGGCATGACGAATGCCGACGATCGGTGCCCGCAGGTTTTTCTCCACGTCGAAGGCGAGTGCGCGCAAGGGTGACACATACAACACGCGCGTGGTGGATGTTTCGGCTACGTCGCGTGCCACCAGGCGATCAATCGCCACCAAGAATGCCGCCAATGTCTTGCCGCTTCCGGTCGGCGCGGAAATCAGCGTGTGATGACCATCGAGGATCTGCGCGAAGCCCTGCCTTTGCGCCGCCGTTGCCGCCGGGAACGACGACGTGAACCATGCACGAACCGCGGGCGAAAACCGCTCGATTGCTGCGTCATTGACCACTGCCGAAGAGTACCTACTCGGTGTGCCGATAGGTACGCTGAGCGCCATGCCAACGGCTGGTGAGCACCATCCAGCGTTCGAGGAATACTGCGAATGCATCTACGAAATGCGCGAGGACAACGCCGAAATCATCCAGGCCCGCCTCGCCGAGCGACTCAATGTGTCGCGGGCCTCCGTGTCGGAGATGGTGAAGCGCATGGAAGCCGTCGGGCTCATCACGATCGATTCCACCCACCTGCAACTCGCCCCCGCGGGTGAAGAACTGGCAACGCGCATCGTGCGACGCCACCGTCTTGCCGAGCGATTCCTCACCGATGTAATCGGTCTCTCGTGGTCGATGGCGCACCATGAGGCCTGCAAGTGGGAGCACATCATCAGCGACGAAGTCGAAGCCGGGCTCGCGCGACTGCTCGGCAACCCTTCCACGTGCCCGCACGGCAACCCGATTCCCGGTGCGGCGCCGAGCAATCTCACCGTTACACCGCTGGAGAAGGTCGCCGTTGGTGCGCGCTTCAGGCTGGTGCGAATCCCCGAGGATGTCGAAGAACGCGATGGGGCGCTCGCCGAGTTGGAGCATCACCAACTGCTGCCTGGCCGCGAGTGCACGCTCACGAAGCGCGCCGACGGGGTCGCGAGCGTCACCGTGCACGATGCGACCGATCGCAACATCACGCTCTCGCCGTACGTGAGCAGTCGTCTGCTCGTCACGCTCTGAGGCAAAATGCGTCGGCTCGCACTCGCGTGTTGCTTCATTGTGTTTGCGGCGAGTGGCTGCGCGACGGAGGTCATCGAATCGAAGATCCCGACCACCGTCGCCGAGATGCCAACGACGAGTGGTGAATCGTCAACCGACGACAATCTCGCCGACAGCAATCTCGCTGGCGCCGACCTCAACGAGTTGGTCACCGTGCTGCAAGACGAAGTGTCGGCGTTGAGTCGCGCGGTATTCGAGGGCGACGAGGCCGCACAGCGCGCACATCTCGACCGCATCAACGAAGCATGGAAGTACGCCGAGCCGCTCATCGTCGCGAGGTTCGGCGAACTTGCCGACCAGATCATCTACGACCTGCGTCGCGTGGTGGAACTGGCCCGCGGTGCCGTGGAACGCAACCGCCCTGCCGATGCCGACAAGGCGGTGGCCTTCCTGCGTTTGGCGATCGCCTCGCTGAACCTCTAGTCGCGCAGCTCGCTCGGCAAGTCGCGCGAGTGCACCACCACCAATTGTTGTGTTGAGCGCGTCAACGCCACATACACACCACGCGGCCCCACTTCGGGCGACTCGTGCATCGCGGTCGGTTCCACCACGACGACGCCGTCCATTTCCAGACCCTTCACCACGCTGACTGGCACGATGGTGAGCGTCGCCTCCAGGGCCGATGCTCCGGCACGACCGTGCGCGATGCCCGCTGCGGCGAGTGCGGTCGCAATGTCGTCGGCCATCTCATCGGGGCACACCACCGCCACTCGCCCATCGGTCAATGCGTCACGTAACGAGCTGGCTTGTGACACAACGGCTGTGATGAGTTCGGCTGCCGGCACTCGCACGATCTGCGGGTCATGGTCGCCTTCACGCACGGCGGTGGGCGGCGTCTGCCCGGGAGCTGCGGTGGCGAGCAAGCGTCCGGCGAAGTCCATGATTTGACGAGGGATGCGATATCCCACCGACAATTCCGCAACCTTTGCGTCGCGATTCTTCGGCAAGACATTCAACACGTCACGCCAGTCGGATGGCGCGAACGGCCCGGTTGCCTGCGCGATGTCACCGACCACGGTCATCGCACCGTTCAACGAGCGGCGCGCCACCATTTGTAGTTGCATCGGCGTGAGGTCTTGCACTTCGTCGACGATGATGTGGCCGTATTGCTCGATCTCGTCGTCTTCGTCGAGCACGCCACCCTTGCGCGGTTTGGGCCCGAGCAGGCTGCGCGCCTCGTCGAGCAATGCAGCGTCGGCATCGCTGAAGCGTGCGTGGGCCAACGACTCCGCGCGCGGGCGATACAGCGCGGCAACTTCTTCGCCGGTCAGCAGGTCGCGACCCGCCGAACGCAAGAGAGCCTTCGAGCCGAACAGGTCGTGCAGCAACTCCTCTGGTGTCAGTGACGGCCAGATGGTGAACACCAGCGAACGGAACTCGGCGAACTCGCGCAGTCGGGCACGCGCGGTGGCCAGCGTATATTCCTGGTCGCGCATGCTGGGCATCAGCATCGAGACGATTTCGCCTTCGACCGCGCGGCACAACTCGTTGTGCCGCCTTGTGCGGCGGCGCGCCTCGCGCACCACGCGCGACACATCCTTTGGTCGCAAGCGCAACACGCTGCCGCCGAACGGCAACTCGAAGTCGGTCTTGATCGTGCGTTGGCGTTGCGCGATGGCCCGCCCGATCAGATCCACCATGCGCAGATCGCCCTTCACGCGGCGCGTAAGTGCCGGGTCGACGACGCCGAAACGAACGCCACTGATCAAGTCAGACAGCACCACTTCGCGCACACCCGATTCGCCGAGCGACGGCAACACTCGCTCGATGTAACGCAAGAACACACGGTTGGGGCCGACGACGAGCACACCCTGATCGGCGAGCGGAAACCGGTGCGTATACAGAAGGTACGCGGCGCGGTGCAACGCCACGACGGTCTTGCCCGTTCCGGGGCCACCCTGCACGACGAGCACGCCTCTGTTCGGGGCGCGGATGATGACGTCTTGCTCGGCCTGAATCGTGGCGACGATGTCACCGAGTTGCCCGCTGCGACCCTTACGCAATGCCGCCAACAGCGTGCTCTGTCCGCGCAACTGCGGCTGATCGAGACCGTCATCCTTACCGATGCCGAGGTGGCCTTCGCCGAAGAGTTCGTCTTCAATCGCCGCCAGTTTGCAACCTTCCATCAAGAAGTGGCGGCGGCGCACCAGTTGCATCGTGTCGCGACCGGTGGCGCGGTAGAAGGGCTCGGCGATCGGCGCACGCCAGTCGATCACCAACTGGTTGTTGTCCTTGTCGGGCACCGCCAGACGCCCGATGTGAAACGCCTCCGGGTTGCCGCCGGCGTCGGGGGTGCGGTCAATGCGACCAAACACCAGCGCAGCGTCGCCAATGTCGAGGTCGTTCAACATCTGCACCAACCTCTCGTCGAAGTAGTTGCGCTCGTAGCGCTCTTGGAAGGTGCCGCCCATCTGCCCCGTCGTCAGTTTGCGGATGCCGAGCGCCTGCTCGCGCGCCCACGCCAGGCTCTCGTAAGCGCGATCAATGTGCGCTTGTTCGGCGGGGAGATCGGGGTGTTCGGTCATTTTGGGGGTTTATGAATGCTACCTATCGAAAATCAACGCACGATTACGCAGATGGGTGCACACACCTGACAAAGTGCTGGTTGGTTCCAAGTCGGTGCCGAGCAGCGCCAAGCAACACCCGACTCACCCGACAAGGAGCCGCACATGTCTCTCTTCATTCGGCGCGGCGCGTTTGTCGTCGTGCTTGTTACAACTCTCACCGGATGCGTGGCGCCACCATCGCTGAGTTTTCCCGACAATCAGCAAGATGCAGCGGGAGAACTGTCGTTCGGCGATGAAGTCGCCGCGGGTGACAGCGCTGCCGACGACAATGCCGCTGATGACACCGCCAATGCCAGCAACGACACCGTCGACTCCGACGCCGCCACCGCCAACTCCGACGCCGCCACCGCCGACGGTGTCGAGTCGGTGTTCTCCCGCTTGATCACCGGCTGGACGAACTGCTTTCACCGCCCGGCGCGTTGCGATGTATCGCAGCTCACCGCCCCTGATTCACCCGAGCGCCAACGACTCACCGAGTCGCTCGCGTTCTACACCACCGAAAGGATGCGCACCAAGCCCGACGAGGGCCGCTTGCAATGGGCAGTCGAGTCACTCATTCACCGCCCGGCGCGTTGCGATGTATCGCAGCTCACTGCCCCTGATTCACCCGAGCGCCAACGACTCACCGAATCGCTCGCGTTCTACACCACCGAAAGGATGCGCACCAAGCCCGACGAGGGCCGCTTGCAATGGGCAGTCGAGTCACTCACGCTCACCACCCAAGATCGTGCCCGTCTCGTGACCTGCGAATACGACACACGCATCTTCTTTGACTCGAGCATGGCCGACACCGAAATCGGCGACATCATCTTCGACACCACCATTTGGACTCGCCGCGTGGAGTGGATACTTCTCCGCGTCGACGACTCGTGGAGCCTGTGGTCGCGCCGCATCGACCGCCGCTCACCCGTAGCGCGGTTCTGCACACCATGATCACGTTCGCACGAGACAAGTTGGTCGTGCGCGCCAGGTTGGTTACCCACATCGGCCTGGTCGTTGCCGGATGCCTGCTCGCTGCACTCGCAATGCCTGCCGACGTGCACGCCACCGAAGCGGGCGTCGACGGCGACCATATCTATGCAGGCGTCTCGTACAGTTCGATCGACTCCTACGAGCGCTGCGAGTGGGTGCGACCAGTCACGATTCACCAACAAGGTGTCAGTCCATCCGTGATCACGCGCCAGTGGCGAGGCATCACGTGGTCGCTATACGTCTGCACGCGCGACGGCACAGATCAATTCGCCTGGCTGCCCGAGATCACGACGCAAGAAGTCGCCGAGTCGACACGCAGCGTGGTGCGCGAACTCATCCCGATGTTGACGGAGAATTTCTCGCCAGTTCGCAACCGCGGCGTGGTGAAGACCCCGACGTGGTTCTGGGTGAACCCGCTCTTATGGAAGCCGGTATCGGTCACCGCATATGTCCCCACCCCGAGGGGCGTGCTCGCCGTTACGACCACCGCGACGCCGGAGTCGCTCGAGTTCTCCCCGGGTGATGGCATCGGCGACACGGTCGAATGCGACGGCCCCGGCCTGCCATGGACTTCGCTCTTGCCGAGTTTCATCGACACCGACTGCCAGTACGAATACCCCTTGCCCTCCAGCGTGCGCAGCGACGGCGTCTACCGCGCTCGCCTCGACACCGTGTGGAAGGTCACGTGGCGCACCAACGTCGGCGTCTCCGGGCGCCTGCCCGACGTGCGGCTCGGGGCCGCACATGCGATGCGCATCCGCGAACTGCACGCCGTGGTACGGAAGTGATTGCCACTCCTGCCCCGCGCAGCACATGGTTGCGCCCGCTGACGAGCGCGGAATCTTCTGAGGCTCGCCTCGCCATTCCGCAGGTGGCTCGGTAGTATGGACCGTTGACACACCACTCGGTGAGTCATGACAAGCAAAGAAATGAGTAATCATGCCAACCGGTACCGTCAAGTTCTTCAATGACGAGAAGGGCTTCGGATTCATCTCTCGTGAAGGCGAGCAGGATGTCTTCGTGCACTTCTCCAACATCGAAGGCACCGGGCGCCGCACCCTTCTCGCGGGCCAGCAGGTCGAGTTCGAACTCGGCCAGGGCCGCAAAGGTGTCGAAGCGCACAACGTAAAAGTCATCGGTTGACCCGACGCGGGGCACGACCCCGTTCGCAGTTTTCATCTGAGATGAGGTGAGCCGTTCATGCCCTTGAATCTGGCGCGTGATCAAATCATCGTTGAACGGCGCTATCTGGCCGTGTTCGCCACGGTGAGCGATGAGTCGCTCACCTCCTTGGCGCTCGCCCTGCCCGACTCGCTGCGCGATCCGTTTGCGCGCGCCGTCGGTTTGCGTCGCGGTGCGTACGACGACGCGGCAACGCTGCCCGACAACATCCGCAAAGGAATGGTCGCCCGCAAGTCGGTGATCGACGCCGGAGTGCTGCTCAGTGAGCCGTGTACCGGATACTTCGTCGACACGCTTGGCGACGCCAGCGATGACCCGTCGTTCGAAGATTTGCAGTCACTGATTCCGACGGCCGTCGAGAAGTTCGGTCTGGATGCCGTGCGGCTGATGGCCGTGCAGTATTCGGTGGCACTCGGCGGCTTCAAGCGGCTCGTGAACGAAGACGAGCGCTTCAAGATTCCCGCGTCGAACACCGCCGTGCCCTCACGCCCGGATGCCGCCGACCAAGAGGCCAAGCGGGCAGCCCGTCGCGAACGACGCCAGA
>Ga0194126_10012001_pt1 | contig 11029 bp, 8 predicted proteins | sample TA2KigC150mmetaG_FD_148641 | JGI IMG/M metagenome (GOLD analysis project Ga0194126, IMG submission 148641) | Freshwater microbial communities from Lake Tanganyika, Tanzania - TA2015035 Kigoma Deep Cast 150m | ecosystem: Environmental > Aquatic > Freshwater > Lake | place: Tanzania: Lake...
GCAGTCATGGGATCTTGCGTAGCAGGGGGGGCGTATTTGCCCATCATGTCCGACGAGGCCTTGATTGTCGAAGGGAGCGGGAGTATTTTCCTAGCAGGTTCTTACCTGGTCAAGGCAGCGATTGGCGAAGAAGTTGACAACGAAAAACTAGGGGGGGCAACAACGCACTGTGAGATCAGTGGGGTAACCGATCACAAAATGCCCAACGATGCGGCCTGTTTAGAGCGAATTCGTCTACTGGTGAGTCAATTGGCAGAGCCTCAACGTGCAGGTTTTGATAGAGTTACGACTATCGAACCCAGCAGGCCTGCAAACGATTTGTTCGAGCTTTTCCCCGTAGGCAATGCCAAGCCCTATGATGTGTTGCCGTTGTTGGAATGTCTGGTGGATGAGAGTTCAATGGTCCCCTACAAAGAGGGCTACGGCCAAAGTATCCTATGCGTTTATGCCCGAATCGATGGTTGGGCGGTAGGCATCGTCGCTAACCAACGCAAAGTAGTCAAGAATGCCCAAGGGGAAATGCAATTTGGTGGAGTTATCTATTCGGATTCAGCCGACAAGGCGACACGTTTTATTGCCAATTGCAATCAGCGTCGCATTCCTTTGGTGTTTCTGCAAGATGTTACCGGGTTTATGGTGGGATCTCGATCCGAACATGGGGGCATTATCAAGGATGGAGCCAAAATGGTGAATGCCGTGGCGAATTCCGTGGTTCCTAAATTCACCGTCATTACCGGGCATAGTTATGGAGCGGGTAATTACGCCATGTGCGGTAAAGCCTACGATCCTCGTTTAATCGTCGCATGGCCATCTGCCGAAATTGCGGTCATGGGCGGTGAACAGGCCTCCAAAGTTCTCTTGCAGATCCAATCTTCTGCAGCCAAAGCATCGGGAAAATCCTTAGACCCCGAAGCAGAACAAAACCTCTTGGAGGAGATCCAGGCCAATTACAAGTCCCAAACCCATCCGCAATATGCCGCGGCGCGTTTATGGATTGATGGGATTATTGATCCTCAGAGAACCCGTAAGGTAATCTCAATGGGAATAGAGGCGGCGAATCATGCCCCAGTAACCGAGGCATTCAATATGGGGGTTTTGCAAGTTTAAGTCCAAACTTGCCCAAGACCTGAGCCCAAGATTTATTCAAAAATTGCTTTAGGGCTAGGCCCCGGCCTCATCTGCGGCGATGGATTCCGAGAGGGATACCCTGGCGACCCGGTTCGGGTTGCTGTACGAACCCAAAGTGGTTCCTTTGAGTTTCTGATTTCTCAAGGTGGATTTGATTTTGTTCTTGGCGGCTTTGCGCTTGAGGGTACTTACGGCCATGGTAATGAGTTTCAGCGTTGGAAGGGGACAAAGATAAACGTTTTCAATCAACCTTGGCGGGTTTTCTTGACCTAATATCCCAAGATTTTGAGAACTTGTTTGCTGCTTTGCTCCTCTTGGAAGAGGCGGAAATCGACTTGATTGTCTTTGGTTTTGCGTATCAAGACATGCCTTGGGGTGGGGATGAGGCAATGGTGGATTCCGCCCGTTCCACTCAGGGTTTCCTGGTAAGCCCCGGTATGAAAGAAGGCGAGGTACTGAGCCTTCCGTGTTTTGGGCATCCAGGTTGAGGCGTTGTTGGGCTCTGTTTTGTAATAATCCAGGCTATCGCAGGTAATGCCCCCGATATTGACCCTTTCGTATTCCGCATCCCAGTTGTTTAGGGGTAGCATGATAAAGTTCTGGTTCATAGCCCATACATCGGGGAGCATCGTGATCATGCTACCGTCCACCATGAGCCACTTTTCCCTGTCGTTCTGTTGCTTGCGGGCAAGGACCTTGAAGATGATCCCGGAGGCTTCAGCCACGGTGTAGGATCCGAATTCGGTTACAATATCAGGCTCAGGGACTCCGTTTTCGTTGCAAATTGTTTTGATGCGACCAATGATTTCCCCAATCATGTAGGTGTAATCGTAATTGAATTCCAAAGAGTTTTTGAAAGGCAACCCGCCCCCGATGTCCAGCATATGAAGGTCCGGGCAGACCTTTCGAAGCTTGGCGTAGGTCAAAACCAATTTTTCCAATTCGTTCCAGAAATGGGGAGTATCGTTGAATCCTGAACTCACAAAGAAATGCAAAAGCTTGAGCTTAAAGCGATTATCTTCTTTTATTTTGTGTTGATAAAAATCCACGATTTCATCGGCACGAATCCCCAATCGGCTTGTATAAAATGGGAAATCAGGCTTTTCTTCTGCAGATAAACGAATGCCCAGTTGCATTTCCGATTCGACTTCGTTGTCGTAATAATTAAATTCTTCTTTGTTATCGAGAACCGGAATGATGTTGCGAAAACCATCATGAAGTAAATCGACGATATTTTCTTTGTACAGTTCTTTTTTGAATCCGTTGCACACGATCATGATCTCCTTGCTCACCAAGCCCTTGCGTTCAAGGGCTTCGATGATGGGAATGTCAAAGGCTGATGAGGTTTCCAGCTTGATATCGTTGGCCAGCGCTTCTTCGAGGATGTGGCGGAAATGGGAGCTTTTGGTGCAATAACAATAGGTATAGGTGCCTTGGTACTGATGTTCTGCCATAGCCTGTCGGAAGAGCTTTTTGGCGCCTTGGATTTTTTGGGAAATCAGCGGCAAATACGTGAAACGCAACGGGGTTCCGAAGGTTTCGGCGAGCTCCATCAAGTTGATATCGTGGAAGTACAATTCGTCTTCCAATAATTTCCAACCGTCCTGAGGGAAACCCACGCTAAGGTCCAAGAATTCGGCGTAACTTTGCAAAGTAGGCTGTTTGTGGCTTTAGGGCCGGCAAATTTACAAGTTTCTACAAACTCTACACCCCTTTCTACAGGATTTCATCGCTACAGTTCGCCCATGCCATGTCTCGACTGCATTTAATTGAGGTACGTTCTGAATTGGGAGCCGGGACTCGGGGTGCAAGTTTGGGGGTAGAGGCTGTCAAAATCGCTGCCCACGACTTTGCAAGCAAGTTTTTTTACAAATTGCCCGCCACCGTGGTGCCCGATCGCAACGATCTTTTGTACGGTTCAGAGGGTTCTCCCTTTGCTCGATACCTGCCCGGGGTTGCCGAAGTCATCCAAAATGTTCGTGATGCAGTCGCTGAAAGCCTGTTTAGGGACGAATACCCCATTGTTTTGGCCGGGGATCACAGTACGGCCGCCGGAACCATCGCCGGAATCCGTAAAGCCATGCCTGATCGGCGATTGGGGGTGATTTGGGTGGATGCCCATGCGGATCTTCATTCGCCTTGGACCACCCCCTCAGGGAATATGCACGGCATGACCATGGCCATTGCCTTGGGCGAAGATCATCGTGATGCCGCCGTGCGCGAGCCGGATGCCACCACAGCCAAGCGGTGGCATGCCCTTCAAGCGATTGCCGGCGCCCCTCCCATGGTGAATTATTCCGACTTGGTCTATATAGCGTTGAGGGATCTTGAGCCTCAAGAATCGAAACTTATTCGAAAACACAAGGTCAAAGTCTTCGGCGTTCCTGAATTGCGCCGCAAAGGGGTGGAGCGAATTGCCTTGGATGCTTTGAATGCGTTGGCTTCTTGCGATGCCATTTATGTTTCATTTGATGTGGACAGCTTGGATGCTCGTTTAAGCCAAGGGACAGGAACCCCTGTGCCAGGGGGAATCAACGAGCGTGAAGCAGGGAAATTGCTTCAAAATCTGGTACGCAACCCCAAAGTCTGTTGTTTTGAAATGGTGGAAATCAACCCTACCCTGGACAAAGAAAATTTAATGGCCGAAATGGCCTTCGAAATTTTGGTGAAAGTGGCGAATGCCATTGACTTACAAATCCCTTCTAATGATGCTTAGGTTATGATCGAATGGAACGAGGTTTTGGTACAACGACTAGATGCCCCATTGCGGGCATGGTTTGCCGAACAATCGCTGTGGACCGAGCGTAACATAGAACCTGTTTGGCAAGAAACCCGCAAAGAATTCGAAGGGGAATTAACCCTGGTTTTGTTTGGTCCAGCCAAGGCTGCCGGCGTCAAGCCTGAACTTTTGGCAACGATGCTGGAATCTTTTTGGCCTTCCTTGACGCTTGAAAACGGAAGTCCATTGATTCGCACGGTGCGCCTTGCCGGTGGGTTCTTGAATTTGGGTCTGAGTTACGCGTATTGGCGCCAGCGTTGGTCCATGGGTTATACGCTCTTGTCGGAACCTGTTCATTTTCACCCTGACTCCGAGAACCATCCGAAACGATCCAAGATTGTACTCGAATACAGTTCCCCCAACACCAACAAGCCCTTGCATCTGGGTCATGTTCGCAACAATTTATTGGGGGATTCCATGTACCGCATCTTGAAATCACTTGGTCATGAAGTCGTTCGGGTACAAGTCATTAACGACCGAGGCATTCACATCTGCAAAAGTATGTTGGCTTGGCAGAAATTTGGGGAAGGCGTACAGCCCAAGGACGTGAATGCCAAGGGCGATCATTTTGTCGGTCATTATTATGTCCTTTATGAAAAGGCATTTCAAGCCCAGGTTGAAGAAGCGATTGCAGCAGGGGTGACTCGCGAAGAGGCGGAGGCCATGGCGACTATACTCCAAGAAGCAAGGACGATGTTGCAACAATGGGAACTCGGTGATGAGTCGGTGGTCAATTTATGGAAAATGATGAATTCCTGGGTTTATGAAGGTTTCGACATCACCTATGACCGTTTAGGGATTGGATTTGACCGCAATTATTACGAGTCTCAAACCTATGTATTGGGCAAGAATTTGGTCGAACAAGGACTAGCTCAAGGCGTTTTTCGCAAAGATGAAAAGGGGGCTGTTTGGGCAGATCTCCAAAACCTCGGTTTGGATTCCAAAATATTGTTGCGAAGTGATGGGACCTCGGTTTACATCACGCAAGATTTGGGTACAGCCGATCAACGCCAGAAAGATTGGGGCTTTGATCGGATGATTTACACGGTGGCGGATGAGCAGAATTATCATTTTAAAGTGCTGTTCGCGATTCTCGATAAGCTGGGTTTTGCATGGGCAAGCCGTTGCCACCATCTTTCGTATGGCATGGTGGATTTGCCCAGTGGCCGTATGAAATCCAGGGAGGGGAAGGTCGTGGATGCCGATGATCTGATGGACGAGGTTCAAGGCCTAGCCGAAGCCAAGATGGGCGAATCCGAAAAGTTACAGGCCATGGCTTTGGAGGAACGCCAAGAATTGGCTTTGCAAATAGGGCTTGCAGCTTTGAAATTCTACATTCTTAAGGTCGATCCATCCAAAAGAATGACTTTTAACCCCGAAGATTCCATCGATATGCAAGGCCATACGGGTCCATTCGTCCAATATGCCCACGCAAGGATTGCCTCCATGCTTGCTCGGGTTGATAATCTTGAGCCTGCAGAACCCTCCAAGGTGGACTTAGATCCATGGTCCTTGGATCTTCACCGAGCTTGGCTTCCGGCAGAATTGGAACTTGTTCGTCAATTCTCTCAGTTTGCTCCCGCCGTTAATTTGGCTGCCGAGAAATATAACCCTGCCCATGTTGCCGATTTTGCGTACAGCCTCGCGACGGCTTTTAATCGCTTCTACCATGACTGCCCTGTTCTCCAAGAGAGCAATTCCGAAACCAAGAGTTTCCGAATAGGACTCTGCCAGCAAACCCGTCAATTGTTGAGCGATTCTTTGGATTTGTTGGGCATCAAAGCCCCTCAACGCATGTAAATCACCCTTACCTTTATTACACACAATTAAAATCAATTCGATGAGCGACCTTGTTTTCTTACTAGTCATAGCCGGTGGATTGGCTTTGGCCTTTTTCACGCTTTTGTATTTTGTCCCCGTTAATTTGTGGATTACCGCCGTTTTTTCCGGTGTTCGTATCGGTATCATGGATTTGGTTTTGATGAGAATTCGTAAGGTTCCACCTGCAGTCGTAGTGAATGCGATGATCACTTCCACCAAAGCCGGTCTCAGTGTTTCGGCCAATGAAATTGAAACCCATTACCTTGCCGGCGGTCACGTCAACAACGTGATCAGGGCCTTGATTTCTGCCGAGAAAGCCAATATTCCCTTGGATTTCAAAGCCGCCACGGCGATCGATTTGGCGGGTCGGGATGTGTTTGAGGCCGTGCAGATGTCAGTCAATCCCAAGGTTATCGATACGCCTCCGGTAACTGCTGTAGCCAAAGACGGTATTCAATTGATTGCCAGAGCAAGGGTAACCGTTCGGGCCAGCATCAAACAGCTTGTTGGGGGTGCCGGTGAGGAAACCGTATTGGCGAGGGTGGGTGAAGGAGTGGTTTCTTCGATCGGTTCGGCGGTGAATCACAAAGAGGTTCTTGAAAACCCTGACCTTATTTCCAAGGCAGTACTCAACAAGGGCCTGGATGCCGGAACCGCCTTCGAAATTTTGTCCATTGATATTGCGGACGTGGATGTGGGAAAGAATATTGGTGCGGGTTTGCAGACCGATCAAGCCGAGGCCGACAAGAAAATCGCCCAAGCCAGAGCCGAAGAAAAGCGCGCAATGGCTGTGGCCTTGGAGCAAGAATTCAAGGCGCATACCCAAGAAGCGAGAGCCAAAGTAATCGAGGCAGAAGCCAAAATCCCACTAGCCATTGCCGATGCCTTTCGGCAAGGACAATTGGGTGTTATGGATTATTACCGTATGCAGAATATCAAGGCCGATACGGACATGCGCGAATCCATTGCCAAGCCGGCCTCCGCTTCTTCGGATCAGAAACCGTAAAAGGAATAAACGGATTTGCCTCCGTTTTTGTCATAGCCTTCAATGACAACCTGCCCTCGGGTTGAACTCAACGCATCGATCACATCGATAGGAGATTGCATTGCTTTTTTGTTGACATGAGTAATAACAAATCCTTCGCGCAAACCCATTCTGCTGAGCGTTCCGGCTTGAATGGAAAGGATGCGCACCCCATGAGGACTCCCCAGGCGATCCAATTCCATCTTGCTAAGGGGCTCCAATTCGCAGCCCAGATCCGTTGATCTTACGCTGCGGTTCTTTTGGATTTCGGTGTCACCATCAAGGTTGGTCAAACGAACTTTTCTTTTGATCGCCTTACCGTCTCTTTCGAGAAGGAGTTCGACGGTCTCTCCAGGCCGTCTATAGCTAAGTTGTTCATCATAAGCAGATTTGCTGTGAACAGCCTCGTCGTTAATCGCTGTGATCACATCTCCCGAAAGGAGACCAGCTTCTTTGGCACCCCCGCTTGCAAGGATGGAGGTGATGAACACCCCGTTCAGGTGTGAAATGCCAGCTTGTTTGCAAATCTTTTCGTCCAAATCCACGACCTCAGCGCCCAAAAAGGCCCGTTGAACTTTACCGAATTCCTTGAGATCTCCAAATGAACACCCCGTTCAGGTGTGAAATGCCAGCTTGTTTGCAAATCTTTTCATCCAAATCCACGACCTCAGCGCCCAAAAAGGCCCGTTGAACTTTACCGAATTCCTTGAGATCTCCAATGATTTTGCGAACGATGTTGGAAGGGATGGCGAAGCCGTAGCCGTTGTAGGATCCTGTTTTGGAAAGGATGGCGGTATTGATGCCGATGAGTGCTCCGGAGGTATTGACCAAAGCACCACCGGAATTACCGGGGTTGATTGCGGCGTCTGTTTGTATAAAAGCTTCGATTGGGAACATATTGCTCATTAGGTGTAGGTTTCTTCCCTTGGCACTGACAATTCCCGCGGTCACGGTGGAGGTCAAGTTGAATGGATTCCCTACGGCAAGCACCCATTCGCCAACCTTGACCTGGGATGAATTGGCAAAGGGTACAACGGGCAAGCCAGAAGCCTCAATTTTGAGCAGGGCCAAGTCAGACCCCGGGTCGCTTCCCACCAACTCTGCGGTCAGGGTTTTCTTATTGAACAGAACAACTTCAATTTTGGTCGCTTTATCCACCACATGGTTGTTGGTTACGATATACCCGTCATCGGATACAATGACCCCGGAACCGGAATTCAAAACGGTCTGAGGACCTTGATTGAAGAAATCCCCAAAAAACCAATCGTTGAATGAACGCATAGCCTGGGTGGACTGGGTTTTGATATAGACCACCGCTGGGGTACTGCGTTCGCTGGCCTCCACAAAATCTGGGATTGCGTTCCCGGCGCCAACACTCCTAAGTCTAGGCCCATTTTGGGCCTCTCCTTGCCACCATGGCGCAAATTGTTCGGAGCGCACCTGTTCCACCGCCCAACGCGCCCCGCCCCAAGCCGCAAGCACGACCAAAATCATGAACAAAAACGCCTGGACGTAAAATTTGGAGATGTTTGAAAACATAGAATGGGTTTAAAAGATCTGGAATTGCAAAAATAATTTCTGGGTTAAGGTCCAAGCAAATTGATGGTTACTTTGTAACGTCGGTTCAAGCCATGGCATTGCATTTATACCACGGAATTTCTGCCCTTTGGGGTCACGAAGATTATCAAGCCGTATGCAGGCAGGGTGGCCAATTGGGCGATCCCCTTGAGGATGCCTGGTTCCTGGTGGAAGATGGCATGGTCCTTGCAACCGGGAAATGGGATCTTAAAGCCGATGCGGGGTCAAAAAGTCATGCGTTTCACATGCATTCGGTTAGGGAGGGTAGGCAGGTAGAGGTTACCCAAATCATGTCGGGCTGGCAAGACGGGCATTGCCCACGGACGGATCTGGAAGGAGCGGTGGTGATCCCGGCCTTTGTGGATCCGCATACTCACTTGGTTTGGGCTGGCGACAGGTCTAACGAGCTTGCCATGCGATTGGCCGGGGCAACCTACAGCCAGGTTGCAGAGCGAGGTGGAGGTATTTTGTCATCGGTTCGGCAACTGAGGGCAAGTTCCGAAGAGGCTTTGATGGGGGAGAGCTTGGCTAGGCTACAGCGTTTGATGGCATTGGGGGTAGGTACCTTGGAAATCAAAAGCGGTTACGGCCTTGAGTTGGAGGCAGAAGCCAAGACTTTGCGTGTTGCCCGCTCTTTGAGTCAATGGGCCGGGATTCCGATTCAGTCTACTTTTCTGGGACTGCATGCGGTCCCTCCGGAATTTCAAGGCAAACCCAAAGCTTATGCAAAGGTGGTGGTGGAGGATTGGTTGCCTAGGCTAACGGACCTAGGCTTGGTGGACGCCGTGGATATTTTTTGTGAATTGGGGTATTTTGATTTGGAAGATTTGGAAAACTTGGCCTTGGGGGCTCAGCGTTTGGGGCTTCCGGTCAAAGCGCATCTCAATCAATTCCATTCCATTGGAGGCGTCAAGGTCGCCAAACGGCTTGGCTTGTTAAGTATGGACCATTTGGAGGTGTTATCCGAGGATGATGAATGCTCTCTGGGTCCCGATGGCCCTATTGCCGTAGGTTTGCCCTTATGTTCTCTTTATTTGGGTATTCCATACGCCCCGTTGGGTCGTATGCTCCAACGCGGGCAACGTATAGCCTTGGGCTCTGATTTGAATCCAGGCTCTGCACCTTCAGGCAATCCGTGGCTTATCTGGGGGTTGGCCTCTTTGAATTGTGGCTTGGATCCCAGGACGGCATTGGCCTCCATGACCATCATGGCCGCGGCTGCGATGGGCATGCAGGATTCCGCAGGGTCCTTATACCCTGGATACCGCGCAGCCTTCATGACCATGTCTCACGGATTTCAACCGGCCACTGCCGTTGCCGGCATGGGGCTAAATCTCGCCACCAAGGTTTATGCGGGGAATTTGCTCCCTCAATCGTAGGAACATCAGGCCATTTCCGAACGGCAAGCAACATCACCTTGGGTTTGTTAAGGATGGAATTTAAGGACTTTGTAGGGGTTCTTGTAGAGGCAGTAGGGGCATTGAAGTAGTTTTTGTTACAAGTGTAGGCGAAATGGTGAATTATTTGTGTATAAAGCTGTAGGGTAGGATGATAGGGGCTTGATGGTGGGAATTTGAAAATATTGATGACGTACGCTAAACCCCGTACATCTTCTTTATGTTATCCAAAACCATCGTTGTCTTGGTGGACTCGCATACCGCGGGCCGCCTCAAATTCAAGAATTATCTCAATCAATCCTACCGAGTCTTGGACTTTGCTTCGGAGGAAGCTGCCTGGTCCCGGATGCTCAAGACCGGCCCTGCCCTCCTGGTGCATGTCGTCAGAGGTTCGGGTCCTGATCGTTGGAACTTGGTTAGGCAGGTTCGAAGCCATTCCCAACTAACCTACCTCCCAGTTTTGGGTATTGTGGAGGCTTTAGATTCCCTAACCCGATTGCAAAGTCTGGAGGCGGGCATGGACCAACTCTTGGAATCTGTTTGTTCCCGTGAACTTTTGCTTATAGCGGCCGAGCGTTTGAGGAATGGGCTGGAAAGCGCTTACTATTATTCTTACGTAAGGTTCCTCTTGGAGGATAAATTTGGACAATTGCCCTCAGAGGATGAACGATTTTTGGTCAAAATCCATGAATACGTCCGGCGAAACCTCCCCAAAGTTGATTTGCAGGTGGGGGATTTGGCCGAGGCAATGGCCATGAGTCCTTCCCAATTGGACAGACGCTTGCAGCGACTCAAGGGCATGACCCCTAAACAGTACATTTCCGAGCATCGACTTTGCGCGGCTTTTCATCTGTTAAGCACCAAAAAAGGCAATGTCTCGGAGGTTTCCGCTTGGACAGGTTTCAAAAGCCTATCCTATTTCTCAACCCGCTTCAGCGAACGATTTAGCACAAACCCATCGGTGGTCCGCGAAAACCGGGAAAACATCGATAATCAGGCGCCTTGGCAGCAAATGGCCTCTCGATTGGGTCTAACGGGGCCCATCCAAATCCCGGCTCATTATTCCAGAAAAAGAAATTAGTAATTCCTTAAAAGAAAATTATTAAGGGTTGGTATTTTCAAAGGTTTCTTCTAAATTTGAACAAACTTAAAATTTAAAGTATGAGAAAAACCCTTCTTTTGGCCTTGTTCCTGCTTGCAGGTATGGGGCAATGGGTCATGGCACAGGGTAACCGCTACCTCTCCGAGGTCTTTGCGGATTCCCAAATAACCGTGACCAGCAACGTGGTTTATGGTGTGAAT
>Ga0194126_10012011_pt1 | contig 11024 bp, 10 predicted proteins | sample TA2KigC150mmetaG_FD_148641 | JGI IMG/M metagenome (GOLD analysis project Ga0194126, IMG submission 148641) | Freshwater microbial communities from Lake Tanganyika, Tanzania - TA2015035 Kigoma Deep Cast 150m | ecosystem: Environmental > Aquatic > Freshwater > Lake | place: Tanzania: Lake...
GTGGGACGAAAACATCAAAAAACACCTTGTTTTCCGCGCCCCGCATCCCGTTTTGGCGGTTTTCGAGCCTGCGGTGGGAGATTTTCGCAAGGATTTTTCCCGCAAAGGGTTTTTCGACAGTCTCGTTAGGCAACCCCGTGCAAAACAAAGTTCTAAAATCCAGGTGGTGTTAGCCCAAAGTAGAAATGTCACCCATTTTCCAAAGTAGAAATGTCCCCGCCCCGCGGGGCGGGGACATTTCTAAATTTTTTCTGTGAGGGAAAGAGCGGATACTTGCGCCAGGGGTGATCAGGGGCGGGTTTGGCATAGGTGCGTTCCTTGAGGGCGGCATCCACGTCTTTGGCCATCGCCACTGCAGATTGCTTTGCTTGTTGGTGATAGATTTCGTATGGCAAAGATTTGCCTTTATACAGGAGCGTGACTTGCTGTTGAGCATTAACACAAACCGTGAGGCTGGCGTTACGCAAGGCATAGGAGGGGCGTTCGGTTTGAATCTGGTAGACGACTTTTTCGAACTGCACGGTCAGGTTCTTTGAAACCGTCCGCGCCTCCTGCCAGGTCAGGATGGTGGCGAGGTCATCTTTGGCGGTCAAGGGGCGGTGGGCATCCACGGCGCTGCGCGGTTCTTCGCCAAAGCGAGCGTTGAAATCCTGGATGAACTCCGGCAGATAGGCATTTCCGGCCTCTCGGCTGGAAATGCCGCGCAAGCGCATTTCTTTGGGGAGACGGTCTTGCAAGGTCTGGATGACGCGTTCCACCCGCCCTTTGGCTTGGGGAGAGTTGGCGCAGATGATTTGGATGTCGAGTTCCCGCATGGCGCGTCCAAATTGGGTCAGGGCGTCGGTTTTGCCCACACTGGGCTGATTGACCCGAAATATGCCGTGTTTATCGCTGTAGAAGGCCAGCGGTTTGCCATGCTGACGGAAATAACCTTCCGCCGCTTGCGAGTAACTAAAAAAACTCTCGCTGTCCACAAACAGCAAGCGCCCCAGCCTCCCGGTCGCATCGTCAATAAACACCAGCAAGACACACGGATCGTCGCGGCCTTCAAACCAGTCGTGCGGCGAACCATCAATCTGCACCAGTTCCCCAAAGCAGGCGCGTCGTTCCCGCAGCTGGTGAACTGCCACTATCTTGACTTTGCGCGGTTTCCACAATCCCTCTTCGATCATGATCTTCCGCACGCTTTCATCCGAGAGACAAAGATGGTTTCGCTCCACCAACTTCTCGTGCGCCAGGGTCGGGCCGAATCCCCGATAGCGCGTTTTCAACAAATTCACCGCCTGTTGGCGCGTACTCTCCGAAAGCCGATTATTGCTTTCCCGCCCGCGATGCTTGGAGACTAACCCGGCCGCTCCCTGCTTTCGATAGGCTTTCAGCATGCGTTTGATGTGCCGCACGCCTACACCCAGGATGCGCGCGGCTTCCTTTTGGGTCATTCGTTTTTCGTCCAATTGTTGCATCACGTTCAAGCGATCCAATTCTTTAGCGCTCATCGGTAGAAGGTCCATTTCTTGTCCCTTTCGAGGGCTTTGCCCAGAAATATCGAAGGGGACATTTTAACTTTGGCGAAAAGGGACATTTCTACTTTGGGCTAACAGCAAGATCAGCTTTCTAAAAATTGGATAATGAGAGGCAGAAAGAGACCTTCATCAGTTATGGTTTGATGTGCCGTACAACAAATCTGCCGAGTAAGGACAACGTGGAGATTAACACGGGAGGAAGAGCCAATGTTATCTAACTAATGCTTGTGAAAAATGCTCAAAACAAGAAATCCGATAGTCTCCCTGGAGAGTGTTGGTGAAAAAACTAGCCACGAAGTGACGAATTTTCGCGAAAAAGTAAATAAGAATTTGTGCTGCTTCGTGAAATTCGTGGCAGATTCATGATGCGGCTGCTAATCAACACCCAATGGGGAGACCACTAGAAATCCAGACCGCTTACATTCTTCAGGTGAGTATGTAAGCGGTTCGCTGTCGGGGCGCGGGGTTGCGAAGTCCCCGATAGGGGGAACCCGGGCCTGGGAATGAAAAGACTCCAGCGAAGTGGAGTCCTTTATTGGGCTGTCGGGGCGCCGGGGTTGCGAAGTCCCCGATAGGGGGAACCCGGGCCTGGGAACGAAAAGACTCCATCGATGTGGAGTCTTCCTGTCGGGGCGCCGGGAATTGAACCCGGGACCTCTTGCACCCCATGCAAGCGCGCTAGCCGGACTGCGCCACGCCCCGATTGGCAGGCGGTATTATACCGCAATTTCCCCCGCGCGCTACGAAAACAAGACCCTGTTCTGCAACTCCCACATTTTCCGGTACAGGCCATCCTGCGTCGCCAGCCCAGCGTGCGTCCCGCGCTGGACGATGCGGCCGGAGTCCAGCACCAGGATCTCGTCCATCCCCTCCAGCCCGACCAGGCGGTGGGTGATCCATAACAGGCTGCGGCCCCGGGTGGCCTGTCCCAGGGCGGCGATCACCTGCCGTTCGGTGACGGTATCCAGGTTGGCGGTCGGTTCGTCGAAGATGAAGGCGCCGGCGTCCGTGAGCAGGGCGCGGGCAATCGCCAGCCGCTGGCGTTCGCCGCCGCTCAGTTGCACCCCGCGCTCCCCGGCGTAGGTCTCATAGCCTTGCGGTAGGGACCCGATGAAGTCGTGCAGTTGCGCCTGTTTGCAGGCTGCCTCAATCCCGTCCTGCGCGGCGGAGGGGTTCGCCAGCAGCAGGTTCTCGCGCAGGCTGGCGTGGAAGAGATAGGCCTGCTGGCTCACCACGCCGAAGCGGCGGCGCACATCCTCCTGGGCGTAGTCGCGGATGTCGCGCCCGGCCAGGTGGATCGCTCCCTGCGGCGCGTCCCAGAAGCGCAGCAGCAGGCTGGCCAGGGTGGACTTGCCAGCCCCGCTCGGCCCGACCAGGGCCATCTGTTTCCCGGGCGGCAGTTCGAAACTGATGCCGTCCAGGGTGGGTTGCTCCGCGCCGGGATAGGTGAAATGCAGGTCCCGCACCGAGATTGCGGCCTGCAGCGGCAGGCTGGCCGGGGAGGGCGGGTCGATCACCTCCGGGGCGGCATCCGCGACCTCAAACAGCCGCCCGGCGGCCTGGAGGTTGCCCTCCAGGTACTGCGCCGCCTGCGGCAGGTTCTGCACCGCTTCGAAGGAGGCCATCGCCGCCAGCGCCACCACCGCCAGGTGGACGCCCTGCATTTCACCGCCGGAGACGAGCGGGATGGCCAGCCGGAGCACGCACCAGGCGCCCAGGCCGGCCAGCAGGGTGTTGAGTCCGCTTTGCAGTCCGGTCAGGCGCGCCATGCGGCGCTGGGCGCGGTGCAGCCGGCTCTCGGCCTGGCGCAGGCGCTGGAAATGTCCCTCCGCCTGGCCGTAGACCAACAGGTCGGGCAGCCCCTGGATGCCGTCCACCAGGTCGGCGCGCAGGCGGGCGCGGCTCTCGACCAGGGCGCGCCCGGGTCCACGCCCCAGGCCCAGGGTCAGGGCGGTCAGGCCGAGGCCGGCCAGGAGCAGGAAGGCCAGCAGGACGAGCGCCAGCCGCGGGGCGAATCCGCCCATGAAGACGGACGTCCCCAGCAGCGCCACCAGCGCCACCAGCGGCGGGGCCAGGACGCGCACGTAGAAATTCTCCAGCGTTTCGATGTCGGTGATAATGCGCGCCAGCAGGTCGCCGGAGCGGTGGGACGCAAACCGCGCCGGGGCGAGCGGTTCGATGGCGCGATAGAACCAGACCCGGATGTCCCCCAGCAGGCGGAAGGTGGTGTTGTGCGAGACCAGGCGCTCGGCGTAGCGGAGGACGCCGCGGCTGATGCCGAAGAAGCGCACCCCGACGATCGCCACCTGGAGTTCGGCGATGGACGGGTGCAGGGCGGCGGTGGAGATGAGCAGGGCCGAGGTGGCCAGCAGGCTGATGGAAGCGCCGATGGTCAGCGCGCCGAGCGCCACGGCCAGCAGCGACCAGCGCCAGGAGGGGACGATGAAGGCCAGCAGGCGGCGGATGCGGTTCATGCCTGGGCCGTGACCAGTCCGGCGTAGAGCCCATTGCGTTGGAGCAGGCTGGCGTGGTCCCCGCTTTCGGCCACCTGGCCGCCGTCCAGGACATAGATGCGAGCGGCTTCCCGCACCGTGTTCAGGCGGTGGGCGATGACGAGCGTGGTGCGCCCAAACGCCAGTTGCCGGATGGCGGCGTTGAGTTGGGATTCGAGCGCCGGGTCGAGGCTGGAGGTGGGCTCGTCGAGGATCAACAGCGGCGCGTCGCGCAGGAAGGCGCGGGCGATGGCGATGCGCTGCGCCTGCCCGCCGCTCAGGCGCGCCCCGCGTTCGCCGAGCGGGGTATCCAGTCCCTGCGGCAGGGAGGCGACGAAATCCTCCAGCCCGGCCATTGCCAGGGCGCGCCCCACCTCTGCATGGGAGGCCCCCGGTTTCGACAGGCGCAGGTTGGCGCCCAGGGTGTCGTTGAAGAGGTACGGCGACTGCGGCACCCAGGCCAGGCCGGCGCGCCACTCATCCGGCAGGATCTCCGCCAGCGGTTGGCCGTCCACGGTGATGAGGCCGCCATCCGGTTCGATGAAGCGCAGCAGCAATGCCGCAAGCGTGCTCTTGCCGGCCCCGGTCGCGCCGACCAGGGCGGTCAGGCTGCCGGGTGGGATCTCGAGGCTGACATCCTGCAAGGCGGGCAGGTCGCGGGAAGGATAGGAGAAGGAGACCCGCTCGAAGCAAATGCCGGACTGGGTCCGTCCCCGGGCGGGGGTCGGACAGGCGGCAGGGGGTTGGACGGGCAACGGCGTATCCAGGATCTCGTAGATGCGGCGGGCGGCGGCCATGCCCGACATGCCGGCGTGGAAGCGCAGGCCGAGCGCCCGTAGCGGCTGGTAGAAATCGGGCGCCAGCACCAGGATGAACAAGGCCGGCTGGAACGAGATATTCCCCTCCAGCAGGCGCAGGCCGATCTCGACTGCCACGATGGCGGTGCTGAGAGTGGCCAGCAGTTCCAGCGTCAGCGCCGAAAGGAAGGTGACGCGCAGCACGCCGAGGGTCACGTCCCGGAAACGGTCGCTGGCCTGGCGGATGTTGCCTGCCTGGTCGCGGCTCTGGCCGAGCAGTTTGAGGGTCGCCAGCCCCTGCAACACATCCAGCAGGTAGGCCGAGAGGCGGCCGAGCACCTGGTACTGGCGGCGGGTCAGGTTTTCGGCAGTCCTGCCGATCAGGTACATAAAGAATGGGATGAGCGGTGCGGTGAGCAGGAAGACGACCCCGGTCAACGGGTCGAGCGGGAAGACCAGCAGCAGAACCGAGAGCGGGATGAAGGCCGCGAGCGCCGCCTGGGGCAGGTACTGGCTGAAGTAGGCGTCCAGCGCCTCGACCCCTTCCAGGGCGGCGGCGGATAATTCCCCCGTCCGTTCGCCGCCGGTGAAGGCCGGGCCGAGGCGGGAAAGGCGTTGGAGCAGGCGGGAGCGCAGTTCGGACTTGACCGCCAGGGCGACTGCGTTGGCAGTCAGTTCCATCCCGCCGCTGGCCGCGGCGCGCAGCGCCAACGCCGCAAGCAGGACGGCGAGCATGGGCAGCACATCCTGGAGGGCGGCCCCGCCGAGGAAGACCCGGTCGATGGTGCGGCTCAGGAACCAGGCTTGCAGGATGGCCAACAGGCCGGATACCCAGCCGAGCGCCACGGTGGAACCGAGCGCCAGGCGGCGCGAACGCGCCAGGCGCAGCAGGCGGGAAAACATGGGCGTATTATATTCGATGCCATCCCCTGCCGGACGGCGATGCCCGGTTATTGCCCGGCCTGGATCCGGGTGGCGGTCATGCTGAACCCGGCATGGGCCAGGCCGCCCCTTCCCCACCAGGCGATGAATTCCGGGTGAGGCCGGCGGCGGATGGCGGGTATTTCGCCTGCAACCGGCGGATTGCGGTACGGATGCCCCGGGTCGTTGAGCAACCAGGCCTGCGCCCCGGGGTCATACCCGACCAGGACGACGGTATGCGGCATCCCGCCGATGAACCCGGGCGGGTTGAGCGCCGGCCGCCCGTCCACCAGCCGGAGCACATCCTGGTCGGTCATACCGTGCAGCAGGGTGATCGTCCCGCCCTGCAGGGCATCCAGCAGGTCCTGGACGGTATTCCCGGAACTGAATTCCACCTCGAAGGCGAGGCCGTAGCGCGCCAGCAGGGTTGCGGCATAATCCTTCAACATCTGGGGCGCGTGTTGTTTCGGCAGCATGAAGCCCAGCGGACTCGGCAGTCGGTAGCGCAGCCAGGCCAGGACCCCGCCTTCGTCGAGCGCCCTGGTGAAAGTCTCGATATCGCGGTCTGGCAGGTCGGCGCCGGCCCCCGAGGCGGCGCAGGCGTAGTCGTCCATCATGTTCATGGCGATCAGGGTGGAGGTGGTGACGCACTCGTTGTCCGTCATCCCGTAGAACTGGTTCTGCCACTTGGAGAGGTGGTAGGCTTCGTCCTCCTGCGGAGTCCCCCGGCCGGGACGGTCCAGCCAGAGTGTTTCGGAGAGTCCCTGCGGGGCGGGGATGGGCGGACCGTGATAGGCGCAGCGGGAGTCCATGAACCTGTCGAGCGCTTTCCCGGTCGATTGGATCAGTCCTGCGATGGCTTTCCTGCACATTTCATCCTTCCCTTCCCGATCGAATGTCCACCATGCGCTTGTTCGCATCCCGGCGCAATTCCAGTATAGGGTTTTTTCGGAGGATGTCAAGCAGTGTATTTGAAATTGGGACAGGAGCCCGGACATTATTCTGCCGCTCGATTTCAAAATGGAGTATGATAGAAGCACTTCGAACCAGGAGGCGCCCATGCGAGACCTGACCAACGAAATCCTCGAGCTCATCCGCCGGACATCTTCGGACCTGCCGAAGGACGTGGAAGAACGTTTGAAGGCAGCCGTCGAAAAGGAAGCGCCCGGTTCGGCAGCGCGCGGCGCGCTGGAGACCATCCTCAAGAACATCGACCTCTCCCGCAGGAATTCCAGCCCCATCTGCCAGGATACCGGCACGCCGATCTTCTATGTCAAATACCCGACTGGCTGGAGCACGCTCCAGTTGAAGAAGCAGATCCGCGCCGCGCTTGCGGAAGCCACCAAAAAATCCTACATGCGCCCAAACGCCGTGGACGCCATCTACGACAAGAACAGCGGGAACAACCTCGGCGGAGACGATTTCCCCTACATCCATTTTGAAGAGATCGAAGGCGACGAGTTGACCATCGAATTGATGCTCAAGGGCGGCGGCTGTGAAAATGTCGGGGCGCAATATTCGCTGCCGGATAGCCGCCTTGGCGCGGGCCGCGACCTGGCCGGGGTGCGCAAGGTGGCGCTGGACGCGGTCCACAAGGCGCAGGGACAGGGCTGCGCGCCGGGCATCCTGGGTGTGGCCATCGGCGGGGACCGCGGCTCGGGGTATGCGAAATCGAAGGAAGTCCTTTACGACAAGATCGGCACGCCCAATCCGGACCCGAAACTGGCCGCCCTCGAAGAGCAGTTGACGAAGGAAACCAACGAACTGGGCATTGGTCCGATGGGCTTCGGCGGCCAGACGACGGTCGTCGACACCAAGATCGCCGGCCTGCACCGCCTGCCGGCCTCGTACTTCGTCACCGTCTCGTACATGTGCTGGGCCTACCGCCGGCGCAAGATGACGGCGAAAGCGAATGGCGAGGTTGTTTACGATTGACAGTCTGACAAGTCAACAGGTCCAACAAGTCAACACGTCCAACAAGTCAACACGTCCAACAAGTCTAACAAGTCTAACAAGTCTGACAGGTCTTGACCGACCGACTTGTAAGACTTACCCGACCTGTGAGACTTTGAAAGGAAAACACGATGAAAAATATTAACATCCCCATAACCGATGATGTAATCCGCGAACTGAAAGTCGGCCAGCCGGTGGCGTTGACCGGCGTGATGATCACCGGCCGCGACACGGTCCACAAGTGGCTGATCGAGACCTTTATCAGGAAGACCCGCGCCCCGCAGGGCGATGATTCGGATGTGTACGCGGCGCTCAAGCCGGTCCTGGACGGCGGCGTCATCTACCACTGCGGACCGGTCGTCTCGGGGCTGGATACGAAGCAATACAAATTCGTCGCCGCCGGGCCGACCACCTCCATCCGCGAGGAGCCCTACCAGGCCGATGTGATGAAACATTTCAACGCCCGCGGCGTGATCGGCAAGGGCGGCATGGGCGCGAAGACGCTCAAGGGCTGCCAGGAGGGACCGTTCGTCTACTTCCATGCCATCGGCGGCGCGGCGACTTACATCGCCCAGTCGGTGACGAAGGCGCTGGGCGTGTATAAACTCGACTTCGGCGTGCCGGAGGCCATCTGGGTGATCGAGGTCAAGGACTTCCCCGTCGTGGTGACGATGGATGCCCACGGCCAGTCCCTGCACGAGGCGGTGGAGAAGGAATCAGGCAAGGCGCTGGCAGAGTTGATGGCGAAGTGAGCGCCGCGCGAGAATGATCCTGGCAGGTTTGATCTTGCTCCGCCCATAAGGTGTTATGCAATCAGCTTATACAAGTGTTGGGCAGCTATCACAGACTGAGAAGAGATGAAAACAAGATTCTGGGCTCCTACCAAGGTCATACTGATCATTGTTCTGGTGGTGATCGGTGTTCTTGCTCTCAAGAGGCTATTTCCCGTGCCATCAGCCAGCTCAGCAGAGCCCGGAATTGGAGTAGTCACAGATCCCGCAAAATATGCAACGCTGAGGGCACAACTGGGGGATGGTGCTGCTGTTCAGCACTTTCCCCTCACGATCCCAACTGAAGCCATCAACGTGCGCTTCTACTACAGGCCTAGCCTCTTTCAAGGCGGCACGAGCTTCCAACTCAGGCTGACTCTCCCAACCGACCAAGTGGACAAGCAATACTCCGAGTTTTCAGCCCAGGCAATCCACTCCTATATCGGCGGAGACACGAATGTTCATGTCAATCTGTCTGATGGCGTGCCAACTACACTGTTCTTCACGGGTGATAACGCTCAACAATCGTTTCCTACAACCTATGAGATACTCGTTCTTGGGGCTATGCCATACGGAGACTCCAATTTCATCTGGAATCATGGCATGACTTACGGAGTAGCTATCAACAATTCCGAGTCCATCGTTGTCTATTGGCTTGAAGATTGGTAATGAGGCAACTGCCCAACATCGGCTGCAGCGGACGGGCGGCATGCGCCGCCCGAAGGCAGGCTGCGCGATAATTGGCTTGGCGAGCCCTAAGTGTCCCACCCCACCGCCCGCCGCTGAGCCATACCGTTGTTGGGTGGCTAAAGCTAGTTGGCTTAGTGAGTTGTAAAGGTCTTCATTATGAACAACCTTGCTAAACTAAAGTCTCTTCGCCAAAAAATCTACCAAGACACAACAAGCAATTTTGGCGAGCATTTGCAGTTATTTTATGAAGGCAATTCTCTGCTTTTGGATGCCAGCGACATCCTCGTTTCGACCGAGAAGGTATCAGATCATCATACAGCGGATGGCGCATCGAAAACAGCAACTTGGCGATTTGTTTCAACCCTGCCTACCAGTTTATATTGGTGTTGTGAAATTGCCGTGAGCGGCGATTATGGTATTGCTAAGAACATACTCAGGCTTTCGCTTGAGGAGTTTGTAAAGCTAGCGTACTATTCAACTTTTCCAGATAAGGCTCTTAGGCAAGTTGTACGCGATAGAGACAGTGATGAAATAGATCTTGGGGACATGCTCAAACAACTGGAGTTGGAACACCGCTCGGGCATCTTACGGCTTTATGGTGATCTCAGCGCATTTTACTCACATGCAAATTTTAACTTACCGCGAGAGTTGGTTTTTGAGGAACCTGAGAAACAGATTCAAATAGGAGGTGGTCCTCGATTTAGTCCTGATTTATTTGAACCGATAATCCAGCAATTGATAATTATTGTTGCCAATTCGATAAAATATGTGGTGATAAGATTTCCTTATCTTATAGACGATAAAGTATGGATGGGCCGATTCGAAGAATTTGTGCCAAAAGCCGCCGATGTTCTCCCAGATTAACAGCACCACCCACCGATTAACCACAGTGTCAAGGGATGCGGAGAAAACGGTATGAATGAATTGATACCGGTCATATTGATGAAGTGGCCGTTTTTTCTTTCCAGGATGGTTTTTCCTTTGTTGGGGAATGCTTACCCTTCGGGTACGCTTCGCAGTCGCCGCCCCCGCAGGTTTATTTACCTGCCACCCTCAGCCACCCCGCGATCACCCACGGCGACATGGCAAATATCCCGATCAGGGCCAGTTCGCCGGCTCCACGCGCCAGGAGCGGGATGACCAGGCCCAGCATGGTGACGAAGTAACTCGCCACTGCCCAGCCGTCTAATTCCATCGCGGCTGGCTGGCGGGACTTCCCGGCGATGAGCAGGTAGAGGGCGTAAGTGGTGAAGACCGTCAGCCACCAGCCCCAGAAATTCTGCAGCGGGATGCCGTGGTAGGCGCCGTCCACGTCCCAGACCCAGTGGCCGTTGTAGACCATGACCGGGTCCATCACCAGGTCCCAGGCGGTCATCGCCAGTCCGCCAACTGTGGAGACGGCCAGCAGCCGCTGGCTCATCGCACCAGCAACATGCTGGATCGTCACATGAACGCCATGGCCCGCTGGTTGGACAGCACACGCTTCTTTCACGGTCACTGGGTTTCGGCCGAACGTTCCATTCGCGCTTGGGCTTTGTTGCACGATTTCGGACCCTATTGCCCGCGCTCCAAAATCAGCCAGACCTACTCGTCTCCTTTCCACAAACTGAACGGTTTTGTGTACCATGCCAACTGGCTTCATAATCTGCTCATCTCAACTTCCATGTCCGGTTGTTCGCGCTAACCACAAAATAAATCAGAATCAGAAAGATTTGGTAACTACCTACCCATCTTACCAAAGATTTGCTAAACGTAACTTCTCTACCGGACAAAAAGCGCATAGAAGTTGATGAAATGGTGGCTGACATCTGGTAAGCTTCAGCTCCTACCACAGAGCCAGGAGCGAACCATGAATGACAACCACCGACGCTATCGTAG
>Ga0194126_10012019_pt1 | contig 11021 bp, 12 predicted proteins | sample TA2KigC150mmetaG_FD_148641 | JGI IMG/M metagenome (GOLD analysis project Ga0194126, IMG submission 148641) | Freshwater microbial communities from Lake Tanganyika, Tanzania - TA2015035 Kigoma Deep Cast 150m | ecosystem: Environmental > Aquatic > Freshwater > Lake | place: Tanzania: Lake...
ACCAACCTGCATTGATCAGAACCCGTTTGCCCATTCGCGGGGTCCGATGGACATGAATTGCCAGGGTTGATCGACGAGGTTGTTCCAGGCTTGGCAGCAGAGATCGACGATGTCCTCGGCGGATTTGAAGACGCGGTTGGAGAGCCAGTTGTCGCGCATGAACTGCCAGGTGTTCTCGGTCGGGTTCCACTCGGGCGATTTGGCCGGCAGGAGCACGATGGAGATGTTGTCGGGCAGATCGAGCTTATCGGTGGTGTGCCAGCCCGCCTGGTCGAGCAGGAGGACGGCATGGGCGTCGGCGGCGACGGCCTGGGAGATCTCGGCGAGATGCAGGTTCATCGCCGCGGTGTTGCACGCGGGCAGGACCAACCCTGCCGCCTTGCCTTCGGCCGGACAGATTGCCCCGAAGATGTAGACCGACTGGGTCCGCTGGTCGCTCGGGGCGCGGGGCCGCGTGCCGCGCCGGGCCCAACGCCGGGTGATCTTGTTCTTCTGGACGATCCGGGCCTCGTCGGCGAACCAGACTTCTAGGCGCTTGCCCGCCGCTTTGCCGGCCGCGATCTCCGCCAGACGGTCGGGGAAGTTTTTTAAAAACGACCGCCGCCTCGGGGTCCTGGGCATGATGGCGGGGCCGGGTCGAGAGCTTGCGATAGCCCATCGTGTGCAGGACGCGGCTCACGGTCGTCTCCGAGACCGTGACGCGGAACTCGTCCCAGAGCCACTGGACCAGATCGACCAGCCGCCAGCGCACGACGCCGTGAGCCGCCGGGATCGGCCCGGCTTCGACCATCTCCACAAGGGCACGGCGATGCTCATCGTCGAGGCGGGCCGGCTGGCCAGGCGCCTTGCGGTCCAGCAGTCCAGCCGGCCCCTCGGCGTTGAACCGGACCACCCAGTCACGCACAATGTGACGCCCCACCCCGCCCACCGCCGCCGCATCGGTGCGTGTGCCGCCGGCCTGGATCGTCGCCAGCGCCAGAAGCCGTCGAGCCTGGTTGGCGTCCTTGCTGCTCCGCGCCAGCCGGCGGAGGTCGCCGGCATCGAAGTCGCAACGCAGCGGTATGGGCATCGTCACGGCGAACCTCCTCAGTTCGCCACAATGAGCCAGACTTTCGCCCTCTTCGGGATCCCCCGCTTGGCCCTCAACGAGTCAATGTCAACACAGGCCAGTATTAGATTGTACACCAACCGCCTCATGGTGGAGAACGTCCGGCTCTACGAGGCCTTTGGCTACGCGACCTTCGCGGTGAAGCCGCATCCGCACCGCGCGGCCTCGTGGGTCGTGCACATGGAGAAGGCGGTCACCTGAGCCGCACGACGTGCGCGTCGACGCGGTGGCGCACGGTGAAGCGTTCGGGCGCGATGCATTCCAGCAGCGCCACGTACTCGCGATCGAACACGGCGACTTGGTCGTCGGGCAGCGAGGCGCCCACGCCGCGGCACGCGCGCACCCGCCCGCGCCATCTCTCGCGGGTGAAGGGCACGTCCACGTCGTAGGCGACCATGCCGACGAACGCGAGGCCAGCCGCCCATTCAGGCACGGTCGGCACCTGACCGTCGGAATGGGCGCTCGACCAAGTGGGGTTGAAGCGCAGCACCAGCGCCTCCATGGCCGCCGCGATGGGATCGTCGGCGAGCCAGGAGAAGTGGCTGGTGGCGATCAGGCCGCTGAGCACCAGGACTCGGCTGAGTTCCGCCAGCACGTGCGGCTTGTAGAAGTAGAGCCAGCACTGGTTGGCCGTGGCGGCGTCGAACGCCGCGGGCGCGAACGGTGTCGTCTCGGCCGGTGCCACATCGAAGGCGATGTCGAGGCCCTGCTCAGCGGCCGGCCGGCGTGCCTCGGCGATCTGGTTCTCGGCGATGTCGATGCCGGTGGCGCGCACGCCAAGCCGGGCGAACCCGCGCGCCAACACGCCCGTGCCGGTGCCGAGGTCGAGCACACGCTGACCCAGTAGCCCCACACCATACATCGCCAGCTGCTCGAACAGGCTGTCGGGCGGGCCCGGGCGGTGCGTGGCGTAGTCCGTGCTGGTGCGGCCCCAGTCGAACGGCCGGCCCTGGTCGATCACGTTGTCGTGGTGCATGGCACGCGCCTCGGCCCGTAGAGGCGGGTCCCAGACCTGCCCCTAAAGGATTCGATTCGCGCTGACATCAAGCGAGGGCCCTGCGCGTCTCCTCCTCGATCTTGGCGAGGAACTGCTGGGTGGTCATCCAGCTCTGGTTGGGACCGATGAGCAGGGCCAGGTCCTTGGTCATGGACCCGCCCTCGACGCAGTCGACGCACACCTTCTCGATGGTCGCGGCGAACGTCTTGAGCGCCTCGTTGCCGTCGAGCTTGGCGCGGTGGTCCAGAGCGCGCGTCCAGGCGAAGATTGAGGCGGTCGGGTTGGTCGACGTCTCCTTGCCCTTCTGGTGCTCGCGGAAGTGGCGCGTCACTGTGCCGTGCGCCGCCTCGGCCTCGACCACCTTGCCGTCGGGCGTGACCAGCATCGAGGCCATCAGGCCGAGCGAGCCGAAGCCCTGGGCCACCGTGTCGGACTGCACGTCGCCGTCGTAGTTCTTGCACGCCCAAACGAATGCGCCCGACCACTTGAGCGCCGAGGCGACCATGTCGTCGATCAGGCGGTGCTCGTAGGTGATGCCGGCGGCCTTGAAGCGGTCCTTGAACTCCTTGTCGTAGACCTCCTGGAAGATGTCCTTGAAACGCCCGTCGTACTTTTTGAGGATCGTGTTCTTCGACGAGAAGTAGACCGGCCAGCCCTTCATCAGACCGTAGTTGAGCGAGGCACGGGCGAAGCCGCGAATCGACTCGTCCACGTTGTACATGGCCAGCGCCACGCCGGCCTCCTTGAACGCGTAGACCTCGTGCTCGATGGCCTGGCCGCCGCCGTCGGGCTCGAAGCGGATCTTCAGCTTGCCCTTGCCGGGCACGACCATGTCGGTGGCGCGGTACTGGTCGCCGAAGGCGTGACGGCCGATGACGATAGGCTTGGTCCAGCCGGGCACCAGGCGGGGCACGTTCTTGCAGATGATCGGCTCGCGGAACACGGTGCCGTCCAGGATGTTGCGGATCGTGCCGTTGGGCGACTTCCACATCTGCTTGAGGTTGAACTCCTTCACGCGCGCCTCGTCGGGCGTGATGGTCGCGCACTTCACGCCGACGCCGTGCTTCAGGATCGCGTTGGCCGCGTCGACCGTGACCTTGTCCGCGGTCTTGTCGCGGTTCTCGATGCCCAGGTCGTAGTATTCCAGGTTGATGTCGAGGAAGGGCAGGATCAGCCTTTCCTTGATGAAGGCCCAGATAATGCGCGTCATCTCGTCGCCGTCGAGCTCGACGACCGGGTTCTTCACCTTGATCTTCGCCATGGGCCCCTCCTCGCGTGACGCTGGACCATAGCATCGCCGGCATGCCGGCTCCACCCGACGGGGTGGGGGTTGCTAGTCCGGAAGCCCGGCCTTGGCCAGGGTGGCGAGTTCGCGCTCGAGCACACCCGGCGTCCGCGTGAAGTGAAGCGCGCGGAACATGGCGAGCGAGGCTGCGGGGACGGCGGAACGGATCTTCTCGACCGTTCTCTTCGCCTCGTCCAGCCGGCTGAGTTCCACCTGGCTCGCCAAAAGGAAAGCCATGGAGTAGGTCGGCGACGGCGTGGGGTTGGTGATGGCCGCCGCGATGGCCCGCTCGTGGTCGCCGGTCGCGAAGTAGGCCCAGCTCAAGTAGGTGTAGCCCCAATCGGCGAACGGCCATTCGGGCGTCAAGCCCTGGAGCGACGCGATCGTTTCCTCGGGTCGCCCCGCCACCAACAGCACATACGAGAGCTCGACGCGCGCGCCGTAGTCGCTGCCGAAAATCTGCAGCGCCTTCTCGCGCTCGCGGAGGGCCTGCTCGATGTCCTTCATGTAGTTCAGTGACAGTTCGGACAACAAGGCATGGCCGACACCGATCGCGAGCGTCGTCGCCGTCGCGTCCGGCACGGCTTCTTGCCCGAGCCGGTAAGCCGCTTCGAAATCCGCATTGACGTCGGCGTTCAACCCCTCGACGGCGCGTTGCAGGTAGCCGTAGCCCAGGCGGGCCCGAAGCAGCGACGAATCCGGGGGTCGCTCGAGGCCCTCGGTCAGCAGCGCGATCGCCCGCTCGATCTCGTGCTGGTTGAGCAGATCCTGTCCGCGCAGCGAGTAGTCATACTCGCCCAGGTGCTTCTCGTCCTTCGCCCAGGCCTCGTCATACTGCCTCTGGTCGATCAGACCACCAGTACCTGCGAGTTCCGTGACGATCCGCTCGATCACGTCGTCCTGAACGGCGATCGCGTCGCCGACCGTGCTGTCGAAATGCTCGGCCCACACGTGGCTGCCGTCCAAGGCGTCGATGAGCTGGGCGACGTCCCTGGTCGTGCCGTCGCCGCTCTGGACGCTGCCCTCCAGGATGTAACGCGCGCCGATCTCCCGGCCGATGGCGCGGATGTCGGCCGCCTCGCCCTTGTAGGCGTCGGTCGTGGTGCGCGCGATCGCGCGTACCAGGGGAGAGCGGGCGAAGCGCGCGATCAGCCCCTCGGTCATGCCCTCGGCGAGGGGATCGAGCGCGGGATCGCCGCTGAGGTTGGCAAGGGGAAGCACCGCGACGGCCGGCGGGCCGCTCGTCGATTCCGGCGTGCCCGATGCGAACCAAGCGGCCACGGCAGCCGCGATGATGAAGAGGACGATGGCCAGCACACCGACCAGACCATGTCGTGCGGGTCGTCGCCGACGAGGCATGGAGCCCCTCGACGCCGTGCCCACATCCTCCGGCGTCACGCGGTAGGCGCGCACCGGCTCGGCGATGTTCTTGACGCTGTGCTCGCCAAGGTCGACGAAGGCGTAGGGCAGCTTGCCCTTCACCTGGTCGTGAATCCCCTGGCTGACCGTGACGCTGCCCAGCTCGGCGAGCTTCTCCAACCGGGCCGCGATGTTGACACCGTCGCCGTGGATGGTGTCGCCGTCCGCGATGATGTCGCCGAGGTTGATGTCCATGCGGAAGTCGATGCGCCAGTCCCCGGGCAGCCCCGCGTTGCGCGCGGCGAGGCCGGCTTGCACTTCGACCGCGCACCGCACCGCCTCGACGGCGCTGGCGAACTCGACGAGCAGGCTGTCGCCCGCCGACCCCACCACGCGGCCGTTGTATCGGGCGATCGCGGGATCGATGACCTCGGTGCGGAGCGCGTTGAAGTGCGCGAGCGTGCCGGCGTTGTCCGACGCCATGAGGCGCGAGTAGCCGGCGACATCCGCCACCAGGATCGCCGCCAGGCGGCGCGTGACCTGGTTCACGGCTCCGCCTCCGGTCATCGGGTCAAGGGCGACACGCTATCACCCGCGATCCTCGGGCTCCACGGCGGCCCGGCGCCGGACTTCGCCGGGGTGGCTCAGAGATCGGGCGGGCGACGAAGCGCCATGCCCTTCCAGCGCGGCCGGGCGATCGTCTCGGCGAAGTCCACGAAGTTGATATTGAACGCGATCGAGACGCGCAGGCCCTGTGCCCTGCTCGGCTTGACCGAGTGGGTGATCCAGGTCGGGAACATGACCACGTTGCCCGTGGCGACCTTGACGTCCTGCTGGCGCCGGTTGAAGTCGTTTTCGCTGTCGTAGACCGGCTCGATGATGTCGCGCTGGGGCCTGGGGTCGTGGAAGGTGATCGAGTCGCCGCCTTCGGGCGCGCTCAGGTAGTAGACGCCGCTCAGGTAGTTGTTGACGTGGTGGTGCGGCATGTGGGCCGAGCCCGGCTCGCCGAAGTTGGCCCAACAGCCCGTAATGGCGAAGTGCCGCTCGTGCACGTCCAGATCGGCGAGCGCGCGCCGCGTCGCGCCCTCGAGTACGGCGACGAGGGGCGCCAGCGCCGCGTAACGGTGCAGCGTCTGATCGGTCTGCTGGGTGCGAAAGACGCCGGCCTTGGGCGGGCGCGGGCCCGTGAGCTCGTCGATGGCGGCCAATGTGTCACGGTTGAGCGGGCCGTAGGTTTCGGGCGGCAGGGCGAAGACCCAGACGAGGGTGGGCAGAACGGCGACGGTGCTCGTGTCGACGAACACGGCTAGACCCACTTCATGGCGGCCGGCGGGTGCGGCATGTGGTCCGCCGGCTCGATGCGGACCCAGGCGGTGGAGTTCTGCGCCCGGTTCAGCCGCTCGACCAGGTGGACCAGGGTGAAGCGCCGCGTCGCCACCAGGTCGACCAGCAGGCGGCGCGTCGCCACGTCGGCGCGCTGCATCCAGCGCCACGGCACCTTGCCGCGGTTGAGCCGCTCGACCAGCGTCTCGAGGAACAGGTAGCCGACCGCGCTGGCGACGCCGGATCGACGAACAGCGACAGGCACGGCGCGGCGTGCGGCAGGACGTAGTAGAGCGTGTCGAGGATCGGCTCGGGCGTGTGGTTGATGTCGAGGAACACCATGTCGATCGGTTCGGCCAGGAACGGCCAGCGCGCCGACGTGAAGTCGACGTCCACACCGAGATCGAGCCGCTCGTGCAGGAATGTCAGATGTCCGCCTACGCCGAGCGACTTGGTCATGGCACTGACGAAGCCGGGATAGTCGAGCGCGCCCACATCGGGGGACCCGAGACCCGCCACGCCGCGCAGAGGCGCGATGGCCTGGGCGAGCTTCGCGCGGTCCTGCCAGTGGCTGCCGTCATCGATGGTCCAGATGCGGCCGGCGCCGTTCTCCTTCAGCGCCTGAGCGATCATGGACGCACTGACGCCGAGGCCCGTGCCGAGTTCAAGCACGTTGCGCGGCCGCTCGCGCCGCGCCAGCGCGTAGAGCAGGAGCGAGATGGTCTCGCTGCCGTAGACCGGCCCGATGCGGTTGCGCACCTCCGTCAGCAGCGCCATGGCCGTCGCGTCGGCGGGGTGACTCGATTCCTGGGCTTTCTGGCGGGGCGTGGCGGACACGAGCGGAATCCTGGCTGGGTCGGGGCAACGTGCCAGAGATCGCCGACCCCTTCAAGGAAGCCCCGCGTTGTCGGGGGCCGAGGTAGCATCCCGACGTCAACAGGGAGGTGGGACATGGCGAGCGGGCGTCTGGACGGCAAGGTGATCGTTGTGACGGGCGGCACGGCCGGCATCGGCCGGCGCATGGTCGAGCGCTTCGCGGCCGAGGGCGCGCGGGTCGTGTTCACCGGCCGGCGGGCGGAACTCGGCCAGGCCGTGGCGGCGGCGACCGGCGCCACGTTCCTGCCGGCCGACGCGGGCGAGGAGGCCGATGCCGCGCGCACGATCCGGGCTGCGGTCGATATCCACGGCCGGCTCGACGGGCTGGTCAACAACGCCGGCGCGCCGGGTCCCGTAGGGCGCATCGAGACGATTCTGCTGGAGCGCTACGACCAGACCATGGCGGTGCACGTGCGCGGCGCGCTGGCGCACATTAAGCATGTGGCGCCCGTCATGCGCGCGCAGGGCTCGGGCTCGATCGTCAACATCGGGTCCGTCGCGGCGCACCGGGCGAACTATTCATCGTCGGTCGTCTACGCCATCGCCAAGGCGGCCGTGGTGCACTTGACGCGCTGCGCGGCCATGGAACTGGGCGAGGACCGCGTGCGCGTGAACTCGATCTCGCCCGGCGCGATCGTCACCGGCATCTTCGGCAAGGCCATGGGCCTGGACCCCGGGGAGGCGGACGCGAAGACCGAGCCGTTAAAGGCGGCGTTCACCAAGCTTCAGGCCGTACCGCGCGCGGGCCTGCCCGACGACATCGCCGCCGCCGCCGTGTTCCTGCTCAGCGACGAGGGCTCGTTCGTCAACGGCGCGGACATCGTCGTCGACGGCGGCATGATCTGGGGCCACCGCTACTCCGAGGTCTCGGCCGGCGGGCATATCTGGAAGACCCTGTTCGATCAGTAGGGCGAACGCGGTGCGGGTTCCTGCATCCCGCTACTCCCACTCGTTGCTGGTCTTGGCGGGTGGCGGCTTGCCGATCCGGTTGACCACCGGTGGCACGGCGCGCAGGTAGGCGACGATGGCGTCGAGGTCGGAGTCCGTCAGGTGCTTGAACCCTTCACCCGCCTCGGCCATGGCGCCGCCGACGAAATCGCCGTCGGGCAGCATGCCGCGCGCGAGCACGCTGCGGATCGCCGAGTCGCTCCAGGCGCCGATACCGGTTTCGGGGTCGGGGGTGATGTTAGGCACGCCGCCGCCCTCGGGCCCTGCCGTCGTACCGGCGAGCCACAAATCGCGATCGAGCCCACCCAGCATGTCGCGCGGCGTGTGGCATTCGCCGCAGTGGGCGACGGACCCGACCAGATAAGCACCGCGGTTCCACGCCGCGTCGCGGTCCGGGTCGGGCACGAAGGGGCCGGACTCGAAGTTCAGGAACTTCCACGCACCGACCATGAAGCGCCACGCGAAGGGCAGGTCGAGCTCGTGATCCTCGTTCGATCGGGATACCGCCGGCAGCGTGAACAGGTAGGCCTTGAGGTCGAGCAGGTCCTGGTCGGTCATGCCCGTGAACGCGGGGTAGGGGAACGCGGGGTAATAGTGTTCGCCGGCGGGCGAGACGCCTTCGCGCATGGCGCGGATGAAGCCGGCGTCGTTCCACGCCCCGATACCGGTTTCCGGATCGGGCGTGATGTTGGGGCTATAGAACGTGCCGAACGGGGTAACGAGCGCGCGGCCCCCGGCCAAGTGCGCACCGTCGTTCTTCACATCGGTGTGGCAACTGCACCCGCCCGACGTGTTGAACACATAGGCGCCGCGTTCGATGGCCGCGGCGTCCGCGTCTTGCGCCCGAGTTTCGCCATGGGTCCCGGTCCAAGCCAGCGCCACGGCCAGCGTTGTCACGACACGACGCACACCCGAAGCAAGATGGTCAAGGACCATGGGTCACACTACCTCAATGGAACCGGAAGCGGGGCGGACAGACCGCCCACCCCGCTCCATGTCCAGTCCAGCGACCCGGCTGCGCGCGCTACTGCTGGGGCACCCGGAACGGCTTGTGGCAGCCGCCGCACGCATCGCCCACCTTGTCGGCGGCCGCGCCGATCGCCGCCATGTCGCCGCCTTCGGTCGCGGCCACCAGCTCGGCCGCGGCGGTCTGCAGCGCCTTACCGGCCTCCTCGAACTTGGCCCAGTCGGTCCAGATCTCGGGCTTCGACCGGCTGTCGCCGACCGCCGAGCCTTCAGGGAACACGTCGAGCAACTGGAGGCTCGCCTCGTGCAGGATCCTGGCGCTGCTGGCCAAGTGCTGCGAGTACGACGCCTTGCCTTGCAAGACCGCGAAAACGTTGCTGATTCCCGAGGCCAGCGCACCCATGACGTGCTTGCGGTAGGCCAGCACCTCGTTCGGGTCGTCGGCGGCCTGAGCGACACCCAGCATGGCGACGCTGGCCGTGGCGGCGGCGAGAAGCGCGGTGCGAAGACGAATCATTCGCGTAACCCTCCCTCGATCAATGGCGCCGCATGTCCGGCGACCCGATGGAACCATAGCATCGGCTCGCGACAACAACGTTCACAAGTTGGCGATCATCCTTCGCCTTTTCGTCGCTTCCCGGGCCGTGTATCTATGTAGCCACGATGACAAGGAAATCCAGACCGCCCGGCCCGGCGGGGCGCTCGCCCTTCGGTCTTGGTGTCATCGCCGCGGCGGCGGTGGTCGCCGTGGCCTTGCTCGCCTGGCAGGGGGGCGATGAGATGCCCACGACCGAACCCCTGGTCGATGGCGCCGATGCGCCCGCCGTGCCCGCGGACACCACCAAACAGAACGCGGCCGCGGCGACCGCCGAGGCCGACGCCGCGGAGCCGACGTTCGACGTCGTGATCGTGACCGCGGAAGGCGAGACGGTCGTCGCCGGTCGCGCCGAGCCCGGCGCCGAAGTCCAGGTCCAGGCGGACGGCGAGACGGTGGCGACCGCCACGGCGGACGAGCACGGCGAATTCGTCGTGGTGCCGGAACAGCCGCTGGGGTCCGGGACGCAGACCCTGACGCTGCTGGCCGATACCGCGACCGCCGAGCCGGTCGAGTCGGCCCAGTCGGTGGTCGTCGACGTTCCGGGCGACGGCACCGGCGAAGCCGGGACAATGGTGGCCGAGGTCAGCGTCGACGCGGCCGAACCGACCAGCGTGGTTCAGAACGCCGGGGTCGGGCTGGCGGGCGCCGGCGATCTCGTGCTCGACGCGATTGACCTGACCGACCTGGGCGATCTGGCGGTGTCGGGTCGAGCGACGCCGGGCGCGCAGGTCCTGGTGTACGTGGACGGGCAACTGATCGCCGACGCGCGTGCCGACGACGCCGGCCATTGGGGACTTGCTCGTGCCGTCGCGATCGCCGATCCGACCGCCGCCCACGAGGTGCGCGTCGATATGGTCGACGGCGCTGGCACGGTGATCGACCGCGTCGCCTCGGCGTTCGTCGGTTCGGACCTGTTCGTGCCGCCGCCTGAATCGGACGTGGTCGTCATCCGCCCGGGCCACACGCTTTGGCACATCGCACGCCGAACCTACGGCGGCGGCATCAAGTACACCCTGATCTACCGGGCCAATCAGGACAAGATCAGCGACCCGGATCTGATCTATCCCGGGCAGGTCTTCGTGCTGCCCGCCGATCCGGAGGGTTGATTGGCGCGCCCGGGCGCTCGCTCACGGTTCACGTGCCCTTCGCACTTCGGAAGCGCGGGGGCCGGAAAATGGTCGTGGCGCCTGAAGGTGCGACCTGGAGCGCGCCGCGCCTACGGGTGGACAGCACCATGGTCAAAGCGATCGCCCGTGGATTCCGCTGGCGCAAGCTCCTGGAGATTGGTGTCTACAGCACGGTCGAGGAGATCGCCGCCGCTGAGCGGATCAATCCTTCCTACGTCAGCCGGGTCCTGCGGCTGACCCTACTGGCGCCCGAGATCGTTGAAGCGGTTCTCGACGGGCGGCAGCCGGCGGAGATGACGTTGGCGGTGCTGATTGTCTGTCGTCAGGATAAGTGGGACAGCCGGGGCGGTCTTGTAGCGGAGGCTCTGGCTCATTCTGGTTGATGTCAAGCGGCTTGCCGCTGGTGGTCCAGGCGGCGGTTGTGGATGGTCATC
>Ga0194126_10012020_pt1 | contig 11021 bp, 12 predicted proteins | sample TA2KigC150mmetaG_FD_148641 | JGI IMG/M metagenome (GOLD analysis project Ga0194126, IMG submission 148641) | Freshwater microbial communities from Lake Tanganyika, Tanzania - TA2015035 Kigoma Deep Cast 150m | ecosystem: Environmental > Aquatic > Freshwater > Lake | place: Tanzania: Lake...
ACTTTACCGGTTTATTTTAAACAATTAATCTAAAAAAATAAATTTAAAATAACACACTTGGTTTTCAGAGAAAGCAAAATTATAATTACACACATTTTAGGAAAAAATTGGGGGGGGTCAGGCTTTTTTCATTTTCATAAGTTTTTGCCTTTTTCTATATTAAATCAATCTCTCTGTCTTCAAAAATCAGCTTATCAATTTTAGCAATTATTACAGAATCAATTGGCTTTTCATAGGTCTCATCAGTAGCTCTTGAAGATGTCCCGTTTGTCACAAGAACTACTTCACCATTGCCCACACCAATAATATCTGCAGAAATATAAAAATTGTTTTCATATGTATTATCAATATTAATTTCCTGCACTACCATCAGCTTAAATCCAGTATAAGATGGTTCTTTTATAACTGTTACAACATTGCCTATTACCCTACCCAGTATCATCTGTTTTAAGCTCCTTTTCCTCTATATTCTCTATATTCAAAGAGTCAATAATTGCGGTAATTGCACGGTCAACTGGTATCATATGGTTTTCAAATGCCCAGGTTGCCTGAAAACTTTCCTCATATGCTACCAGCTCACCTATCGCAACCCCTAACGGGTCTGCAGCAAAAAAAGGTTTTCCAATTGCTTTTCCATTCTCCGGGTTTATTACCTGAATTATTTTGATATCTACTCCCCTCAAAGAGGGGTGCAGAAATTTGGAATATGTTTTACCAATTACCCTTGCACAATTCATAACAAATCCTTATACCTGCTGTCAATATTAATACTTTCAACTTTTGCCGTAATAGCACAGTCCACCGGCATGTCAGTGTTTCCTTCCAGCTTCCTGGAACCGCTTCCCATTACCATAAGAACAATATCTCCAACCCCCAGACCTAATTTATTATCAATAGCAATCACATGGCCTGATTTTTCATTTAAATTCAGATTCAGAAGCCTGACAATAAAAATTTTAGTGGGGTTCATTGCAGGATCTTTTGCAGTACAAACCAATTCTTTTACAATTTTACCTAATGTCATTTAAGTTATCTTTCACCTAAAAAATTATTATAGTCATCAACCCTTGCCACTATGGCAGCATCGGTATGGGTCGGTTTAGAAATTTCCGTAAACCTTGAACCACTGCCCTGTGTTACTATCACCAGATCACCAAACCCAACACCGACAGTATCGATACAAACAACAAAATCATTTTTTAACTTAAATTCAGAATCTAAAATATCTACAAGAAAAAGCTTTACAGGCCTTAGCTCTTCTATTTTAGAAACCGTAATTACACTACCAACAACTTTTCCTATTTCCATAAAATCTCTGTATCTATTGGTTAACCAAATTTATGCTTTCAACTTTCGCAACAATGCAAAATCTAATCGGGATATCTTCTCTGCCATCATACATTTTAGCTATAGCTATTTCATCTTCAGCCAAAAGAACTGTCTCACCGGATCCAACACCAACGGCATCTTCAACAATGCTGTAGCCTCCTTTTGTGCTTCCATCAGGATTAATTAACTCCACTATTTTAAATTTTGTTTTATCTATTGAATTTACTCTAATAGTAGAGGTTTCCGAGCCTATGACTTTCGCTAAAAGCATATTATTTAGATCTTTCCCCTTCACTTAAGATTTTTTTTACTGTACTCTCTATTAATTCCCTTAAATCTTTTTCTTTCAAATTAATGTCACCATTGATATATTGCCTTGGGACATCTTTGGCATTTGCAGTACACATTCCACAGAGCACGCAGTCAGAATATTTTTTTTCCAGTATTGTATTATCATCAAATTGTGGATATGCAAGTTTTGCTTCCATGTCCCTGCCATTGTATGCAGTTGATGTTATTCCAAAATACCTTTCCAGAAGACTTTTCATATCAAGATGAAGCCTTTCCTTTAAATCAGAAAGTTTATTTAAAGCTTCCTTAGGATAGTTCATCTTCGGCGGGCCCATTTCTATTCCTCTTATACTTAGTGCTTCCTTAAAACCCTGAGGAAAATTAAAAGATTTCATCTCCCTTATAAGAGGAAGTATTGCAAACTGTAAATTGTATGCAATATTTAAATTTCCGCCTAAAAAAGAATTCCATATTCCCACTATAAACTCAGGAAGTATGCCTGCAGTAGCAGTCATACAGCCTCTTGCCCCCATAAGTAGTGCGGGTAGCATTATTTCTTCGACTCCAACCAGTACTTTAAAGTTCGGGTTAACTTTTTTTGTCATCTCCAATAAATTCATTACATTTATCATGTTCCCGGATGAGTCTTTTATACCTACAATATTTTGCAGATGGGATAACCTTTCAACCATTTGAGGGGTTACCTCATTGGCAAAAAAGGGAATATTGTAAACAAATATTGGAATATCAACTGATTCAGCAACCTTTTTTATATGACCTTCAACTGCTTCTTCTATATTTTTAAAAAAATAAGGACCGTGCAATACTACAGCAGAACATCCTTTCTCTTTTGCATGGTTTGCAAGCTCAATTGACTGATGATAACATGTTGCTCCTGTTCCGGGCAGTATATCTACTCTTCCCTTAGCCTCATCAACAACTATATCTATCAGGAATTTTCTTTCTGCCATATCCATGTGGACATATTCACCGCAGGAAGATACCGGAAATATACCATTTACTTTCTTGGATATTAAAAAATTTACAAGCTTTCTTACCTGTGATTCACTAACTCTACCCGCTGAATCAAATGGGGTAAGCATTGCAACTATAGCACCTTCTGGTATACTCATTTGAAACCTTTTCAATACTTAAATAATTATTTAAATATAATTATAAATAAACAATCAAGTATTTATCAACTTCTTAAATACATTTAAAACTAAATTAAATTTTACACTCAACATACTAATTATACCTTCTGTTGCTCTATCCTTCAAATTTATTCTTTTTAAAGCTGGTTAAAATCTTAGAATGACTAATCACTGAAATATTAAAATCAATTAACTTTCTACAGTTTATAATAGTATTAAGTTAAGTATCTAAAAGTAAAGCTTAGAATTATTTAAAAATAATAAGATTTACTTTACTTATAATCAGCAGAATTTAATAATATGTAATAAATAAAACAATAAGATATAAAAGAATAATTCTTAATAATGATAAATCAGTTACAGAAGGAGAGAGAAAATGACTTCATTAAATGAATTAAACCCGCAGTCAAGGTTCTTAATGGGACCAGGTCCAAGCGATGTTCATCCCCGTGTGCTAAAGGCAATGGCCACACCACTTATTGGTCATATGGATCCCCAGTTTATCCAGATCATGGATACTACAAAAGAAATGCTGCGTCTGCTTTTCAAGACAGAAAATGATTTAACTTTTGCTATATCAGGTACCGGCAGTGCTGGAATGGAGACTTGCTTTGTTAACCTTTTAGAGCCCGGAGATGAAGCAGTTGTGTGCGTAAATGGAGTATTTGGCAACAGAATGTGTGATATAGTTGAGCGTTGCGGAGCCAGACTGATAAGGGTAGATGCTCCCTGGGGAAAACCTGTTGAACCGGCACAGGTAAGAGAAGCTCTAAAAAGCTGTAACCCTAAATTAGTAGCAATTGTGCATGCTGAAACTTCAACCGGTGTGCTGCAGCCACTTGAAGAAATCAGCAACATCGCACATGAAGCTGGTGCGCTATTTCTTGTTGATACAGTTACTTCACTTGGAGGAGTAGACGTCCGTGTAGATGACTGGAAAATTGATGCTGTATACAGCGGTACCCAGAAATGCTTGAGTGTACCTCCAGGACTGTCTCCTGTTTCCTTTAATTCAAGAGCATTAGAGGTTATAGATAAAAGAAAAATTAGGGTTCAGAGCTGGTATCTGGATCTGTCAATGATCAGACAATACTGGGGAGGTTCCAAAAGAGTATATCACCACACCGCACCAATTTCTATGGCTTATGCTTTATATGAGGGTTTAAGACTTGTGTTCGAAGAAGGACTTGAGCAACGCTTTGCAAGGCATCAACACAACTATGAACTGCTGAGGAATGGTTTTGAAGACATGGGGTTTTCATTCCTTGTTGAACCTCATTATAGATTGCCAATGCTTAATGCAGTTAAGATTCCTCAGGGAATAGATGATGCTGAAGTGAGGGGCAAACTTCTTGAACAGTTCAACATCGAAATAGGTGCAGGCTTGGGAGATTTTGCCGGAAAGATCTGGCGTATCGGACTTATGGGACAGAGCAGTACCCAAAATCATGTTAACATGCTTTTAGCAGCACTTAAGCATATCTTAAAATAATGCTAAAAGAATACTTATTAAAATGCGTGCTTATTAAATTAAAATATACATTTGATTTTATTTATTAAAACTGAAAGCAAAAAAATAAAAAGATTAAAATTGTTAAAAGGGGTTAAAGGATGAAAGATATGAAAGATATAGTTAAACAATTGATTCAAATTGCTGGAAAAAAATATGTAATTACACCAGATATGACAGAGTATCATGCATACACCTTTGGAGATGCCACAATGTATCGTTCCAAACCTGATGTTGTTGTTTATCCCGCAAAGGCTGAGGAAATTCAAAAGATAGTACAACTGGCATGCAAGCATAAAATCCCGGTTATTACAGGTGCAGGAATGACAGGGCTTTCCGGTGGCGCAGTTACAAATAAAGGTATTTTATTAAATATGAAACGAATGAATTCAATTAAAGCTATTGATACCATAACCAGAACCGTAGTAGCTGAACCAGGTATAACCTGTGGTTATTTAAACGAAGAACTAAAAAAATACAATTTGACTATTCCAGTTGCACCTGCTTCACAATTTGTTTCTACCTTAGGCGGCAATATTGCACAGGCCGCTGGAGGTACTCTGGGTATGTCAAAAGGAACGTTCAAACATTATCTGCTTACAATGAAAGTTATTGATGGCTTGGGTAATCTATTTAATACTGGAGTCCCCTTTACCAAGCAGAGCACAGGCCCCGATCTTACAGCGCTGTTTCTATGCTCGGAAGGCACGCTTGGAATAATAACGGAAATAACACTGCGCTGCGAACTTTTACCGGAAGATATCTGGACAGTACGCTGCAGTTTTTCAGATGAGGCAGTTCTTCAGACAATTCATGAAGAAGTGGCAAAAAATAACATCAACCTGTATTCATTTGAGTATATTGATGCAAGATTGTATTCCTGTTTTCAGACAGATAACAAAAATATGTTGTTGCTGCTTCAAACTGCAGGATCAGTCCATGATTCAGAAGAGCAGATGAAAAAACTGGTTGGAGTCTTAAAAAAATTAAACCCTTTAGAGCTTACCTATACAAATGACCCTGATAAAACTAATGAGATTTATACAGAGCGCCGCAATGCTTTAGGTGCAATTGGTAAGGTTGATTACAATAAACCAATCCTTATTCAATTTGACCCGGTCCTTCCTTTATCTAAATTTGCTTTGGGAGTTAAAAAGATGAGGGAGCTGGCACAGCGTGAACAGCTTGATATTATAATTTACGGACATGCAGGTGATGGAAACCTGCATCCAACCTTTATAGTCAGAGATGTGCTGGATGATAAAATTAAAGCCAAGAATGTAATTAGAGAATATGATAAATGGGTTGAAGAGCAAGGTGGATGTTATGCCGGAGAGCATGCAGTTGGCTTTTTTTTAGGCCGCAGTCAGAATGAGCTAAGACCTGATGTAGCTAATTATTTAAGAGTAATAAAATCAGCTTTTGATCCTAATGGAATTCTAAATCCAGGCAAGATAATTGATATTGAAGAAGGTTCCATGGAAATTCCGCCTATTCTTGAAGAATACTCCCACATAGGAAAGTTATCCACTCTCTGCGCTAAGTGTCATCTATGCAAGAATGACAGCCTGCTTTTTGCTGAAGAACCTTTTGAGCACAATACTATAAGAGGCAGGATTTCCATGATAGATGCTGCCTGCCGTGGTGCTGTAAAATTTTCTGCAATAAAACCTTTTATTGCAGAAATGGAACCCTGGATAAAAAACATGAATTGTCCCACTCATATAAAAAATGAGATGGGAAACCTAATTAAGCTTACTTTAGAGCAGAATTAAAAATCAGTTTTTCTAAATTCAGTTTTTCAATTAATAGCAAAAACCAGTTGATTTCTGAAAACAATTAGTAGAAATAATTGATTAATTCATTGTAAAAAGTCACCAGGGTTTGCATATTACTTCTCTCACCACAGTTTTAAAGAAATCCTGAGAATGTGAAGGACATATAACTGCAGCAGCATCAGCACCGCTGCCAGTCCCACCAACAGTTATTATATCCTTACCTGCACTTACCATACCCGCATCTGCTGCCATTACAGCTATCTCCACACAAACCTTAATACCCTGTCCGAACATCCTGAGGGTTGCAGATACAATTTCTGCAGGATAAACACCTTTAAACTGGAAACGAAGAGCTCTGTCAACTCCACCCAGCAGGTGTGTGGCTGTAAGTATTTTTACCCCTTTATCATAAAGAACTTTACGCATTTCCTTAGACATTTCATCGCTGTTGGGCTCAATAAAACCTATCTGATGGGTAACACAAACAAGATTTATATCTTTTAAATTAAAACTTTTTTCAGAATTAATCATATCAACAGCAAGCATGGCAGTCTTTCCTGTACATGATGCAACCACAAAATCCTTTATACCAAGTCCTTTTGCCCTCTGCAGTGCAATTGATATTGTTTTTTGAGTATTATTTTCTGATTTTTCTAACACCACTGACATTATTATAATCTCCTTTTTATCACTAATTATAAATAAAAAATTTTTTCAAAAAGTCATTCATAAAAACTTTTTTTCTTTGAGATAAAACCAGTATTCACTTCAAACATTTATTTCAAAACCATCATATGCAATTATCACATTGATTTTTAATTCTGTAAATTTAAAAATCTTATTCATAACTTCCTTTTCATCACTGGTAACTATCTGTTTACCACAGTGAGTAACTATAAGCTCATGAATATTAAATTTGAGGCACCAGTTAATTATTGTTTTTACCATAGCATGCCCAAATAGTTTATCTTCCTTTCTTCTTACAAGATTTACATCAATGCTTGAGCCATCTGCCACAAGTATATCCACACCTGAAAAAACATCTTTCTTGCTCTGTTCTGTATCAAGAATATCAGGGGCATACAATATAGTACTGCTTCCTTCTATTTTAAAACATACTGCAGGACACCTCAAAGAATGTATTACATTAAAAGGAGTAATTTTTAAATCTTTAATTACAAACTGTTTTCCATCTTCAATTATAACCGTATTTAAAGGTTTATTCTTTCCATAATTAAGAGTTATATCAGTTAAATATACAGGTATTTTTATTTTTTCATTTTCTTTTACGGTCCATATATAATGATCGGGATGGGCATGTGTAATCAGCAATGCATCAAATTTTTTAATCAGGCTGTTTAGAGTAGGCGAATGCTTTTCACCAAAATCCATAAGAATACCTGTATTTAAATACTGAACAACCAGGGATGAATGAAATTTATGTTTGGGGCTTTCCTCCTCTATTTCTCCTTTTGTGCCTGGAAAAAACAATTTCATGATTATTTTCTATACCTGTCTTTCTCTTGTTCCCAAATTTTATCATATTCAGGTTTAATCAAGACTTAACTGCTTAATCTGTTCTTTCTTTTGGTACTTTGACCATTATAATCATTGCAAGGCCGCTTAATAGAAATATGAGTGTGCTCAGCAGTGCAATTCTCTGATTTTTTGTAAAATATGATATAAGACCAAAAACAACAGGCCCTAAAATAGCAGAAAACTTTCCCCCTATTGCATAAAAGCTGAAATACTCGGCTTCCCTGTCATATGGAGTTAAAAAACTCATAAGACTTCTGCTTGCTATCAATGTTGAACCTGTTATTACGGATGCCAGAATATAGACTATATAAAAAACTATTTTTAAATTTATAGTTGTAATCAGTATTATTACAGCACACCAGGTAATAAGGGTTACAATAATTACTGTTTTTGCTCCAATTTTATCTACAAGCCATCCAAAAAAAACTGAACTGATAATCACCGGAAAATGACCCAGTATAAATAGAAATGCAATTTCCTTAAGTGAAAGGTTGAGAGTATTTCTTCCATAAATTGCTGCATAGGCAGCAAGAATTGAAAATGCATTGCTGAAAAGAAAAAAGGCAGTTAAAAACCTTATAAGGTTTTTATTTTTTCTCATTTTCTTAAAAGTTAAAGACAGGCGCTTAAATCCAAGCTTTAAGTAAGATTCTCTTTTTAGGGGCAGCTTTTCATCAATACTGAAAGGCTTATCTTTTAAAAATAAAAAAGAAGGCAGTGAAAATATAATAAAATACAAGGCTGTCAGGATAAAAGTTAGTTTTAAATAAGGTATATTATCTGATTCAAGCCCTCTGCCTAAAAAAGGATATATCATAAGAAGCGCAAAAAAACCGCCCATGTATCCAAGTGCAAACCCAAACCCCGAAATAAATCCCACATTACTTTTATCAGATAGCTCGGGTAAAAATGAGTTGTAAAACATCATGGATAACTGGTAGAAGATATTAGCTATTATAAATATGACCATCGCATATACAAGAGTTCCCTGACCTGTAAAGTAAAGCAAAAGAACAAACAATACACATATGCATGTAAGAACTATAAGAAACTTTCTTTTTGATCTGGAGCTGTCTGCTACTGCTCCGAATATGGGTGCAAAAAATACAGCTATCAACATGGAAGCACCACCTGCTGCACCCCACATTAAATCGCCGAAGTTTTTTCCATATAAATGTTCAGGTGCAATTACATTTGTAAAAAATACTGGAAAAATAACTGTTATAATTACAATTGCAAAAGCAGTATTGGCAAAATCGTACAGTGCCCAGGATACAGTTGGAAGTTTTAATAGAAGCTTTACATTTTTTAAATTAAACCTTACAGGTTTATCAGCCATAATTTAAATTAATTTTACCTTACCTGAACATTTACTGACAGGGTCTTAATATTTATCCATAAATATTATATTATTAAGACCAGAATAGTGCATTTAATTTAATATTTATATTTTCTTTATCTGACAATTTTGATTCTTAATGCTCTTTAATACTTTTTTCATTATTTAATACTGATTATTTTATTCCTGAATTTTTTTGAAGTTTCTGCACCATGAAAGTTATTTTAACATTTTTTTAATCAGTAAATGAAAGTTATGATATTTGATTTTTTATGTATACAATTTCTGTTAAATAATTCAATACTTTTGTAAAAATTATAATTCTAGATTAGATAGTACAGCTTATTTTTTTGTTTAATATTTTTAATTTAATCAATTATTCAGAAAGAATTAATCTATAATTATTTAACGTATAAATTAAAAAATCAATCTGTTAAGTTTATATGTTAAGTTTATATAATTAAAAAGGATAATTTCGATGTAAATAAATATATAAGTTCTAAGAAAGGAGGTAATTAAAATGAAAGAATTTAAAAACAAAAATTTGACATCAAAAAATATTTTCACTACAGCTATTATTGCCACCACTCTGCTTTTACCTGTTATAATTTCATCTTTTATTGGCTGCAACATTTTACCTGTATATGAAAGCAGTACAAAAGTACAGGGAAGCAAAGATGAAAGTATCAAAAATATGGAAATTAAATATATAGAAGGAGAAGAAATAATGCTGCCTGAACCAAAACTTGAAAGTGATTATTCCCTTGAAAAGGCAATTTTTAGAAGAAGATCTGTAAGAGATTTTTCCGATAAGGAAATAGAAATTGAAAAAATTTCACAGCTTCTCTGGGCTGCACAGGGTATTACTGAAAAATCATCAGGAAAAAGAGCTGCACCTTCAGCAGGAGCTCTTTATCCAATGGAAATATTTATTGTAAAAAATGACGGCGCCTATCATTATTTGCCGCAGGAACATCAATTAAGGAAAATCTCGTCAGGAGATTTAAGGCAGAAGCTTTCCGCTGCATGTCTTTTTCAGCAATCTGTCTCTGGGGCTGATGTTGATATAGTTATAACAGCCATATATGAAAGAACTACGGTCAAATATGGAGAGCGTGGAATCAGGTATGTCCAGATTGAAGCTGGCCATGTATGCCAGAACATTCTTCTTACTGCTGTTTCACTTGAACTTGGTGCAGTCCCTATCGGTGCCTTTGAAGATAAAGCAGTACAGCTTCTGCTTGGTTTACCTTCTAATTATATCCCTTTATATGTAATCCCCGTTGGTTATCCTGAAGATTCATAGAGCTATTGGCTCTGTTATTAGTAAGGACTAATAAAATGAGTTATTATTAAGTAGATGCCCACACATTGAAGTGTGTGGAACTTCTGCCCTCGTTAGTTATTAGATGGAATAGGGATTATTTTGTCGCAGCCACTGCCTTAATGCTGAAGCTTCACCATCATCAGCAGGTATTATTACTTCTTCCCCATCTTCCCCATTATCGATAGCAGTTTCTCCACCAGTACGTTTTTCAGATACAAAAGTGCTGATATCATAAATTGAAAGAGCATTATCAATATAGGCAGTTGCATACAAATAATTGCCGCTTACTGCCAGGCTGTCAACTGCCTTTAAATAATTAGGAGATCCTTCACCGCTTATAAAATCTACTATTTTTGGACTGGATGGATCAATAACATCAAATACTGCAATAACATTATCAAATGGAGATGCTACAAATGCATAATTGTTGATAACAACAACATCTGATGCACTATCCAAATAATTTGGTTTGCCACCTCCTCTTATCACGCCTTTTAATGTCGGGTTTGATGGACTGCTTATATCAATGATTGAAAGAGAATCATCATCTTCAGAAACTGTATACGCATAATTTCCATTAATAAAAACACTGTTAATACCACCAAGATAGTTCGGCTCGCCTGCACCTTTAATTACTCCTTTAAAAGCTGGAGCTTTCGGATTGCTTATATCAAAAATGGTGAGCGCATCATCTCCATTACTTGCAACATAAGCATAATTTCCGCTTACAGTAACAGATATGGGATCTTTTAGA
>Ga0194126_10012026_pt1 | contig 11019 bp, 9 predicted proteins | sample TA2KigC150mmetaG_FD_148641 | JGI IMG/M metagenome (GOLD analysis project Ga0194126, IMG submission 148641) | Freshwater microbial communities from Lake Tanganyika, Tanzania - TA2015035 Kigoma Deep Cast 150m | ecosystem: Environmental > Aquatic > Freshwater > Lake | place: Tanzania: Lake...
GGATGGTAAACCACAAAAAGGTTCTGCGGTTGATGCAGGAGAGTGACTTGCTTTGCCAGGTCAAGCGGAAGTGGGTAAAGACCACTGATAGCAGTCATCGCTTCCCAAGATATCCCAATTTAATCAAGGGGATGGTTATCAATCGGCTGAATCAAGTATGGATTGCCGACATCACCTACATTCGCATCAAGACTGGCTTTGTCTACCTGGTAGCTATACTGGACGCCTATTCACGGCGAGTAATTGCTTATGCCGTTTCCACCGGTATTGACACTGCCCTGACGCTTGAAGCGTTGCGCATGGCCATAGCTGAACGGCGACCTAGCCCTGATGTTATCCACCACTCAGACCAGGGAGTGCAGTATGCTTCCATTGAGTACATAGATGAGCTTAAGCACCATGGTTTTGAGATCAGCATGGCACGAACGGGTAACCCATATGAGAATGCTATGATGGAGAGCTTTTTCAAAACACTAAAATATGAGGAGGTGTACCTATATGAGTATGATACGCTAGAGGACGTAGTCACAAGGCTTCCCTATTTCATAGAGGAGGTCTATAATCAGAAGAGGCTTCATTCGGCACTGAACTATCAGTCACCGAATGACTTTGAGGAGTCACTGCTTAATCAACAGAATATAGTACCACCCCACCGGACACTCCTAACCCTTTCTGTCCAATCATAGGGGTGCAGTCCAAAAGGCTAAAAATAAGCAGGGGAAAGGAGGAGGCTGAAAAGCCTAAATTTTGAAGCTATAAATATGGCTTTTGAAAATTAAAAGCCTCAGAAGGTTAAGGAGGGATGAGAAGATGCGCTAGTTTGCAATCCTTGTTCACTGCTCATTACTTAGGACTAAATAAAACAGAAGGAGGTTTAAAAAATGCGAAAAGTTGTCTTAATCATGATGAGCTTGTTGTTGCTCACGGGCGTGACCTTTACCGCGTGCGCCAAGCCTGCGGCACCGCCGGAGGGAGGGGCACTACCAACAGCACCAGCAGAGAAACCAGCTCCACCCAAGGAGGGCGTGGTACAGTGCATTTTGCCAGCGGCGGGCCTATGTATCCCGAATACGCCGAGGGGTTTGGCGTCAACCCGTTTCTGCATTACCTATACGCAGCCACAGAACTTCATCCGTCCCTCAAGGGGAAATTTGAGCTCAAACTTTACCCCAACGCACAGCTCTACAACCAGAACGATGCCCAAACTGCACTAGCCTCTGGCGCAATTCACCTTACCTATGGAGGAGCCCATTTCTATGAGCAATGGAACCGTGCTTGGGCTCTATTACACGCACCAGGTCTGATTGACAATTATCCCTGGTTCATGAGGGCCATCGAGACCAAACCATATCAAGACCTAACCAAGGAACTAGCTGGCAAAGGCATTACTATCCTAAAATGGATGGGCAATACTGGCGACGTCTATGTCTTCACTTCAAAGCGTTGCACAAAGCTCGAAGACCTTAAGGGTCTGAAAATACGGTACTTTGCCGGAGAGCCCCAGGCAAGAGTAGTGACAGCACTTGGTGCCACGCCCATCTTCCTGCCTTATACCGAGGTAGTAACCGCTCTACAAACAAAGCAGATTGACGGTGTGGTGACTGACATAACTGGAGGCGCATTCTTCTACGAGCTGGCCCGCTACTGTCCTAATATGCTACCATACGTCTGGTCAATACAGCCATACTGCATGGCCTGCAACACTAAATGGCACGAGTCACTGCCGTCCAATCCAGATTTGCTGAATCCGGGTATGCGAGAAGCTTTCGACAGGGTTTTCGACGGGATTGAGACTTGGCCATTCTATGAAAGATTCCAGGGTATGGTTTTCGAGATCTGGAAGGGGACTCCTGGCACATTCATAGCCGATTATGACCCGGCTGAGGCCAAAAGATTCAAAGATATCTCCTTAAAGGCCATACAGCCGATAATAGCCGATATTGACCCCAAATACATCCAGGCTATCGAGTCGGTAAGGTAACGGCGTAACTGGCGGGTTGCCTGGAATTCTTGGGCAGTCCGCCTTTTATGACTGCTAGAATCTAAAGCTAGCGACTAGCCTGCAGAATTCGCTTTTCGTTTCCAGAAGCGAGGGTTTCTGCGAGGAGGTGACATTTTTAAGGTACGGAGTTAGCTACATACGGGAGAGTAAACATTGACAATGAACGTACTTAAGAAGCTAGAATATGGATTTAAGCTTTTTTGCGCTTGTCTCTTTGGCCTCAGCGTCTCTTTGCTCATGGCGGTTATCGTCTTAAGGGAAGCCGGCGGCATCAGCTATGACTTTGTGACCGATACCGTTATCTGGCTAACGATTTGGGCAACTCTCCTGCTGGGTGGACCATTATACGGTGAGAAGGGCCACATTGCCATTAAGATGGTCCTGGAGAAATTACCTGGCAAATCTCGCTCAGCAGTCGAAATCTTTAATGTGCTGTGCACCTTAGCCTTTGTCGCCATTTTGACCTCTGCCGGCTCCGAGTAAATTCCCACTCTACTTTTTTCAATGTGGAATATCTGGCCGTTGATATTAGCTGCCTCCTCAGTTACTAGATACACTACAATTGAAGGTGTATGTTCAGGCCCCGGCATGCTCATGAATCGTTCATACTGTTCCTTTGTTATAAGACCGCCCTCCAGTCTCTTCTTCATACCGGCCTTTACCTCATCGTCAAAAGTCATTCTCGTTGCTGCTATTGGAGCGAAGCAATTGGCAGTTACCCCATATCGTCCCATTTCCAGAGCTATAGACCTGGTGAGACTAACCACACCTCCCTTAGCTGCTCCATAATTCACGTGGCCTACTGTACCTCGCCATGCATCTGAAGTAACGTTTATAATTCTGCCATACTTCTGTTCTCTCATTCTGACACAGGCGTGACGGCATGTATTGAAGGTTCCCTTAAGATGGACATTTATTACTGAGTCCCACTCATCTTCACTCATATTCCAAATCATTTTGTCCCGCAAATTCCCATGAGCATTTACCAGTATATCTATACGTCCAAAAGTATCAACACAAGTCTGGATTAACCTCTCAGCAGCAACAAAATCCACTACTGAATCATGACTGGCAATAGCTGTACCGCCTTTCGTCTTAATTTCGTTAACTACTTCATCCACCGGTGCTTTGGCAGTGCCACTACCGTCTCTGGTTGCCCCTACATCGTTAACTACAATATTGGCTCCCTCGGCAGCCAAGGCCAGACATATTTGACTTCCGATGCCACCTGCCCCTCCAGTTACCACTGCATTTTTACCTTTTAATCTGTTGGCCATACTAGAACCTCCTTCAGAATTGTGATAGCTTTCCAACGCTCTAAAGCGCCTTTTGTCATGACACATGTCCTTGTGTAAGCTAACTATAGTCTCTTGTATCTAAGGCATGCCATAAATTATGACCCCGCAGACGAATCTCCCTGGGTGTCCGCCCTGATTGTGGCTCAAGCCAATCATGGCATCTTTTATCTGACGTGACGGTTCCTGAGCCTTTCCCTGAATTTGCTTACATATTTCATATGTTTCCCGGCAGCCGCTTGCTCCTATAGGATGTCCGAATGACTTAAGGCCACCACTGACATTTACCGGCATCTCTCCGTCATGATAATATGCTCTCCTATCTGTGAACTCTTGCTTGTACTTACCAGCTTCGCAGAGAAACAACGACTCTGTGGCTATAAGTTCAGCGATTGAGAAGCAGTCGTGAAGCTCTACCAAGTCAATCTGTTTATGAACATCTTTTATTCCGGCTTCAGAATAAGCTTGACGCGCCGCCATCTGTGTGGCATCCCAATAGGTGAAATCATAATCTTCTCTTTCCTTCCCCCAACCAGCTCCTGCTGATATGCCAATCCCCTTGATATTAATGTAATCCTTCCGATATTTCTTGGCCATGCTGGCCGGGACCATAATTGCGGCTGCAGCACCATCGGTGACTCCACAACAATCAAAAAGCCCCAGAGGCCAGGCGATTAGCGGAGCGTTTAGAACCTCCTCTACAGTTACTTCCCTTCTTAAGTGAGCTTTAGGATTTTTCACCCCATAATAATGACTCTTTACGCTTATTTCTGCTAATATTCTCTTCCCTTCCTCAAACGCGAGCCCGTATTTGGCAAAATAGGCGGTAGCTGCCATAGCATATCTTCCTGGAGCAGAGCCAAAAGCGCCATATACCGGTTCCCACTTGCCGGGAGCCCCACCTCCAAGTCCCCCATATCCCGTATCCTTGAGTTTCTCTGCCCCTATTGCCATTACTAAGTCGTAGGCTCCGGAGGCTACACCATAGGCAGCTCCTCTCACCGCTTCTTGTCCAGAAGCGCAGGCATTTTCCACTCTCGTTACTGGAGTACCCTGAGTTTGGAGGGATTGGGAAACTACTATGCCGGTAGGAACTCCACCTGTTTGCTGGGAACCTTGAGCCGTACCTAGCCAAATAGCCTGAATGTCTCTAATCTCAATGCCAGCATCTTCACAAGCTTCCACAGAAGCTTCTTTTATCAAGTCTTCTATTCCTGCATCCCATCTCTCTCCAAACCTTGAACATCCTACACCTATGATAGCAACTTTGTCTCTTATACCTTCGCTCATTGCGTGGCCTCCTTTGTCATCTCGCCGGTTTGCACTTCCAGAAATAGTTGTGAATTCCTAAAGCGTCGTGAATTCGTCTGAACGTTAGCTCCATAGGCATTCCTACCTTTATGTTCTTGACATGGCGGTCTGTCATCTGGCTAAAGAACCTACACCCCCCTTCCAAATTTACAGCCGCCAAAACGTTTGGCGGATCTATAACCGGCGCCCTCTCATCTATACTGAAGGTGAATAAAGTGCCTTTCTTATCAGATAAGCTAACTTCCTCAAGGAGTTTCTCATCAGCCTGACAATACATGCAATATTTTTGCAGTGGGAATTGGACCTTCCCACATTTCTGACACTTATGCCCGTGGCATCTATAAACCCACTTGCGTTCCCGCCATATCTGTGACAGGGAAGTTCTTGGAGTATGTTCAGGCGTTTGCTCAAACTCCATAAGGTTTCTAAACTTAATATACTTGCCATAGTTATCAAGCATCATTTTAGATTCGAGGTATCTTCTTACGCTTCCTCCATTGCCACGGACTTCACCTGCAACCCGAATCACATAGGCATCAGCACCATCCCCATAATTGGCAAGTAACATTCTGTCACCAATCTTGGCCTCCTCCAAAGCCTTATCAAAAAGTGGCTCTTGTACTTGGGTTATATCCAACCCTAAAACCCTCGCCATATTTCTGTGGCCTCTAGCATCATGAGCATAGAAACAGGCTTTGGCAATATCCTTTACGGCTAAATTGTGAGCTCTTAGCAAGGCAAAGATGGCTTTTTGCATGTGAGGTAAGTATCCCTGCTCGGCAACAAATCGATCTTCCCACCTCTTGGGGAGCTTGTCATACTCTAATCTCCATATGTCTACAAATTCACTGCTCGTATGAAAGCTTCCCTCAATTTGTATTGATGCATCTCGCCCAATTAGAAGTGCAACAGCGCCATCTCCGAACACAAGTTCCAAATCTGAATTCGGTGGAGGAATGCGACAATCGGAACCTATCAACAAGACCCTGTTAACTGAGCCAGATTTTACACTATCTAAAGCAAGTCGCAGAGCAGTAGTCGCCGACCTTAAAGAGTCACTAAAATCGGCAGTTACTATATCCTCACGGAGATCAAGTGCTGCCGCTATTATGCTGGCTGATTGCTTCTCCTTGTAAGGAGCCGTAGTGGAGGCAAAATACAAAGCATCCACAGTACATTTGTCTATTCCTTGAAGACAGACTCTTGCTGCCTCTACCCCCATAGTCAAGCTATCTTCATCAGCATTCGCTACAGCTCTCTCCCCTCTTGTCCCCCCTCCCCAAACCTGACGTACAATCTCTCCACTAAGCCTGTAGATAGGAATATAGGCTCCGTATGACACAATTCCTTCCATTTTTTGCTTCCCTCCCATCTAATGCTCGAATAAACAGATATCACCAAAGGCTTTTTAGCTTTTTACAAGGCTAACCCTACCTGATCACGGTGGAAATCGCTATCGCCGAGGCTCACTCTTCCGGCAACAGCTCGCCTAGAGAAAAGTTGCATATCGTGGTCCCAAGTGAATCCAATAGCACCATGAATCTGGTGCCCTAAAGCCATCACCCGCCGGCAAGCTTCATTTACCCACACCTTAGCTGCAGAAGCTTCTTTGGCACAGGGCAACCCTTCGCTTATTAGCCAAGCTGCCCGGTATGCCATGAGACGTGCTGCCTCGACGTCCGCCGCCATATTAGCACAATGATGTTGAATCGCTTGGAAGCTACCAATAGGTCGCCCAAACTGTATCCTTGTCTTGGCATAATCTACGCTCATCTCCAAAACTTGCTGCGCTTCCCCTACCATCTCAACACATTTGGCAACCGTCGCCTTTTGTAATATTTTTGCTATCTCGTCCCACCCACCTCCCAAAATATCCTCCTCTGCCACTTTCGCGTTATGAAATTTTAACTCGCACTGTTTGTCATGAGCTATGGTCTCCAGTAATTCACAACTTACCCCTGGGTTTTTCTTATCGACCAAAAACAGGCTGATGCTTTCCTCCAAAGTTGCTCTACCACGTTTTGTCCTTGCAGCACATATTATCCAATCACAGACATGCGCATGAGGTACGAATAACTTGGTACCGCTAATGGTGTAACCCTGCCTATCAGAAACAGCGCTTACACTAATGCCAGAAGGAATATATTTTGCGCCTGCTTCGTTCAGAGCTAAGGTCATTGCCAGGGCACCACGAGCTATTTGCGGCAGGAACTTCCGCTTCTGCTCTTCAGCCCCTAAATCCAAAACAGGAAGCCCCCCCAATACTATGGTAGAAAAGAACGGACCAGGTAGGCAGGCACGCCCCATTTCTTCCAACAGGACCACCAAATCGAGGAATGTTCCTCCCCCACCACCATATTCTTCGGGGAATGCTAAGCCATGCCAACCCAACTCTGCCATCTTTTGCCACAATTCTCGAGGGTGGCCCACAGCATCGTCTTCCATATCTCTGACCAGTCTCTTGGGGCACTCAGCAGTTAAGAAATCACGCGCCATCTTCCTTAACATCTCTTGCTGTTCTGAGAATCCTAAATCCATGTATCCTCTCCTTTAAGGCTGTTCGAACTATAGCCTTATAACTTACGGGCTTCGAGGCAGCTTTAGCCCCCTCTCAGCGATGATGTTCCTTTGTATTTCAGCAGTCCCAGCACTGACTGTCCCCGGCAATGACCACAGATAGTGACGCTCAATAATCCCGTATAGTGGCGCCAATTTAGATCCCGGCTCCAATTGTACGTACTGTCCCAGAGTCTCTATGCTAATCTCACCAACGTGTTGCTGAAACAACGTCCCAGCTAAGCGGGATATAGATGCGAAGTAGTCTACCTCCTCCCCTTTACTTTGTAGGTCCAAAACACGATAAGCAAGAAGCTGAGCTGCTTCTCCTTCAATAAAAACATCGGCCAACTTGCGCCGCACCAAGGGATCATTGATGAGAGTACCGCCGTTACGCTTTGCGCTTCTGGCGTACTCTATCAAATGACCTAAACATGCCTGTGCATATCTAATACGGTGAATGCCTGAGCGTTCGTATCCAAGCATGGCAAACGATACCCGCGCCCCTTGGTTCTTTTCGCCTATTAAATTGGATTTAGGAATTCTGACATTGTCGAAGAAGACCTCACAGTAGAATGCTCCGCCTGTGTTCCGTAACGGTCTTACCGTAACACCTGTAGACTTCATATCAAGGGCAAACGCACTGATTCCTCTGTGTCTTAAAGCTGGATCTGACTCAGTCCGAGCTAGTAAGAACATCCAATCAGCCAGACTGGCCGCAGTTGTCCACACTTTTTGCCCATTGACAATATAATGATCATCCTGCTTGACCGCCTGTGTCCGCAAGGCAAAGAGGTCAGAGCCTGCTTCCGGCTCACTAAAACCTTGGCACCATGTTGTCTCGCCGCTGGCAATCTTAGGCAAAAATTCCCTCTTCTGTTCTTCGCTCCCAAATTGGATTAGAGTGGGGGCAACCATATTATCACTTATTATGTCCGGCCCTAGAATCTCATTAAAATAAAATTCCTCACTCACGATAAATTGCTTAATTACGCTTGCCCGCCCTCCGTATTCCTTCGGCCAAGCTAGGGAATGCCAACCTTTAGCTCCTACCTTGCGCTTCATTTCATAATAATACTCTTCCTCCTCTTTGGTCTCGGGATGAATACATGAAGGTAAATCGGGTCTCCGCTCCTTACCTATAAACTTGCGAACCTCCTGCCTGAATCTTTCATCATCTTCACTAAAGCGAAATTCCATGCCGACCTCCTACGAGTTTCATAACCAATTCGACCGGTTAGGGCATCAAATGTGATAGCTCTCGGTAAAACCATGCCGCTGTACACACAATCTGAGATTTGATGGTAAAACTAGACAGATTCTGGCAGAAGCTCAAGACGGTCACGTACAAAGGAGTGATAAAATGATTGCCAAACTTTCTCACTTTTGCTCAACTTCTCTCCAAACACCTTCGACAAGCACCTTTTCTCGAGGGCGTTCCCAGTGCCCGCCCGTAGGGGTGGTTCGATATTGCTCAGGTAAAACTATTCCGTGCTGTGTAGCGTACTTGATCATTCTTGCTACTTCCACTACTCTCACACCCACATTTCTTGCCCGCAGGACTCCAGCCTTATCTCCTAACACTCCATCCTTTAGGTATTTTGGCCTTTCTCCATAAGCGGCTGTGCTGGCGATGGCCCAGCCTCTTGCCACAGGCAGCATGGCCAATTTAGTTAAGTTCTCCATGGTATCCAAAGCTTGTTCCAAGCCAAAGCCAAAGAAACCAACAGTTAGGTAACCCGCAACCTTATTGTGAAATTGTCTGGTGAAAAAGGCATAATACCTGCATCTGGAAAAAAGGATAGTCAGCGGCGGAGCTAGAGTCATTACCCAAGTAGGAGCCCCAAAAATAACGCCGTCACTTTCAATTATCTTATCGAATACTACCTGCGCATCATCCTTTATCTTACAGGGTGCCTTATTTTCTATGCACCATTGGCAATGCCGGCACATAGCAATATCTTTATCGGCCAAAGTAATGAATTCTGTCTCTACACCACCGGTCACATCCCCTACCTCTTTGGCCGCCTTAAGACTTTCCTGAACCAGCGTATCGCAATTGCCATCTTTAATCGGCGTTCCAGAGATACCAAAAATCTTCACCTTTACAGAGGCTCTGCTTTTATTCAAATTTCACCTCACTTCGTTTGCTTTTATAGACAGACTTTTGCTGACGAACACTCCCTCATCTGCCTCGAGTTCATCAGCCAACCTCATAAGTTCTTGCACCATTTCGCGATTAATAGCGTTTAGTTTTTCAAGGCGATTGAGGTTGACCTTAGTAACTCGATTTGACGTTTCTACCGTCAGTGTCTTGTAGCTCATCCCCCCTCCTTCAGCAAAAGCGTTTTTTAACAGTTTATAGTCTAATTTCGAGCTTCATACTCGTTCATATTATCGGTGACACCTAATCTCCCTTCCTTGATTTCATCTATTTGTATTCCAGAAACTCCTAAGGAGCATAGCCTTTTCCCAAGATTTGCCTGGCTATAACTAATTTTTGGATTTCCGCTGTTCCGTCCGCTATTTCAAAGCCTATGGCGTCCCTCAGCCGTTGCTCAAGAGCACAATCTGTAGAATATCCGTAATGGCCATGAATTAGTAGAGCATCATGTATAGCCTCAACTGCCACTCTGGGGCCCAGCCATTTATACATCGCCGCCTCTTTTGTATGTTGCAAATTCTGGTCCTTCAACCATAGGGCCCGATAACATAGCAATCGACATGCCTCTAACCTAGTAGCATGTTCAGCAATTTTAAAAGCAACACCTTCGAAAGTGGAGATAGGACGACCAAATGCATTGCGTTGCTTGGCATAACTGATTGCTTCCTCTATAGAGGTTCGTGCTGCCCCAAGCACCCAAATGCACAAGGTAACACGAAGGTAGTCAAAATGCTTCATTAGATATAAAAACCCCCGACCCTCCTCACCAAGCCGGTATTTCTCAGGAATACGGACATCATCAAAAAATATCGAGGCACGTCTCATCGGCATCCAACCAGTGTCAGAGAAAACAGTTCTCTTTATACTAGCGCTATCCAGTGGCACTAGAAATGCCGTCACCTCCATAGGGCCGGCGGCTGGGTCTGTCTTGGCAAAAACTACTGCTATATCGGCATCGGCGCCACCTGTGATAGATGTCTTTTCTCCACTAAGAACATAGTATTGCCCTTCCTTCTTAGCCCGAGTCCTTATTGCTGCAGCATCTGAGCCGCACTCTGGCTCGGTGACTGCGAGGCAGCCAACCTTCTCACCTTTAATTAGGCCAGGCAGCCACTCTCGCGACATCTCTTTGTCGCCATAAAGAACGATATACTGGCCTGCAACAAGTGACGAACTAGGATTTGGGGCGTTTATGTCGGCCGCCCCTATCTCCTCAAATGCTATGCCCAGTTTGACATACCCGCCAGGACCTTGTCCCCCATACTCAACAGGCAATGTAATACCAAATAGCCCTAACTTAGCCATTTTTCTGCGGAGCTCTATTGGGTAGGGATTCTCCGTTTTAGCCCTCTGCTTGGCAAACGGAGCTAGTTCTCTCTGAGCGAACCTTCTCACTTCGCGGCAGAACATTTCCTCTTCTTCTGTAAATCCAAACAAACTATTACCTCACACTAAACGTTTGCATATCGACAATCTAACTTGTGCCTTTGTCTTATACCTATTGAACACGAGTTTCCCCTTTTAAATCATTGAAAAGCCGCCACTTACGCTGAGAGTTTGGCCTGTTATAAAGCTGGCCGCATCAGAGGCCAGGAATACTACAGCATTTGCAGTATCCTCTCCTGTTCCTATCCTGCCAAGCGGGTAATTCTTCTTTATTTTCTCCAACATCTCACCGGAGAAGAATCCCT
>Ga0194126_10012035_pt1 | contig 11015 bp, 10 predicted proteins | sample TA2KigC150mmetaG_FD_148641 | JGI IMG/M metagenome (GOLD analysis project Ga0194126, IMG submission 148641) | Freshwater microbial communities from Lake Tanganyika, Tanzania - TA2015035 Kigoma Deep Cast 150m | ecosystem: Environmental > Aquatic > Freshwater > Lake | place: Tanzania: Lake...
ACGCAAACTTCCGTATATGGCCTTCTTGCGATACTTGGGTATCCAGACAATGTGGTACTTGCAATCCCATTTCGTATGTTCTAAGCTCTGGTACAGTTCCACTAAAAACCTCCTTTCGGTTAACTTTGAGCGGTTCACCGAATCAGGAGGTTTTCTTATATTCCCGCAAATGTCAAACTCTGTGAGTCCCCCGGCAAAGCCGGGGGTTTACCTGTGATTATTAATCAGATTCACCGATGTATTTTCAATTCATGCCGCACCTGACAAAAATCTGGTACTCACAACAGTATCGATGCAGCTTGTTGTACCCCGTTCAATCTTTCGAAGCAATGACGAGCTTGCGAAAACGAAAAAGATGTTAGAACGATTCGCGCCTCCCACCTGCCGGATCGACCTGAGCAGCATCGCCCTGGAAACACAGTAATCAGTTGTAATCCCGGTTGTCTTCAATTAAGGCGGTATGCAATCTTCGTCTTCTGAACGAAGCCCCCACCCTGCCCTGCTCATACTGAGCATACCGGGCAAGTTTGCGCAGCGAAAGCAGGGGATACATGCAAGAGCGGTCTCGAAGGGCACAAACATACTAGCGCTTAATACCGGGGCGAAGACCGGCACAACAGCCTGGAGAAGACAGCCGAACAAAATTGATGAAGTCGTAAAAAGTACGCCAATGCTCTTTTTCACGACGCGCTCGTAAAAAGGCCGCAGGCAAGGCGCGCAAAGCATTTGTAGGGGCACGGCATGCCGTGCCCCTACCGTACGCCGCAATGACTGAGGATGAAGAGCAACGCAACATCCGGACTTTTTACGAGTGTGTCAAGATTGGCATGAAGGTGCTGCGCTAAATCACAGCGGAGGGAGAACCAGAATTTTTATTCATGCCGACAGTTCATAACTGCCGTTTGCAGAGACCGCACCAAGAGTACGGCGAACATTGTCCTGACAGGCAATCAACGCATCAACCACGCGCGGATCAAACTGAGTTCCGCTGGCCTCGCAAATCCTGCGCATCGCCTCTTCGTGCGGCATGCCCTTGCGGTAGACCCTGTCCATGGTAATGGCATCATAGGTGTCTGCCACGGAAACGATACGGGCTGACAGGGGGATATCTTCTGCGCTCAGGCCGCGCGGATATCCGGTCCCGTCCCAGCGCTCATGATGGCAATAGGCGATCTGCTTGCCGAGTGTGAAAAAAGAGCGCCCTCCCATGCGTTTTTCAACCTCGTCAAGCGCGTTGCCGCCAATCAGGGTATGGGCCTTGGCAAGTTCGAATTCATCCTCAGTCAGCGGATCGGGTTTCAAAAGGATTGAGTCGGGAGTGCCCACCTTGCCGATATCATGCAGCACCGAGGACAGTACCAGGTCATTGATATACTCATCGGTGATATAGGCGGCAAAAGCCGGTTTGTTGCGAAGTTCACCGGCAATAATCCTGCACAGCCCGCTCACCCGCTGCAGATGCAGGCCGGTGCGAAAATCACGGCATTCCGAAAGTGTCGCCATGCCGATAACAGTCTCAACACGGGCTTTTTTCAGCTTCTGGTACGCAGCGGTGATTTCAGCATTCAGATCAACAAGCTTTGCGCGCTCGGCCTTTATTTTCTCCTGTTGATTGCCGACCAGCGCGCCTGCCAGGATCAAAAAGCAGCCCCAGGTAAGCACGAAGAGAACCACCTGCGCAGTATCGTGCGGCTGCTGCAGCTGCACAGGTGAAACAACAGCATAAAGCACAACCGCACACACGCAGAACACTGCGCCGGGCACAGACAGGCGTATGCCGACATAGTAGCCGGCAAGTATGACCGGGAGAAAAAAGAAATTCAAAAACGAGATATTATTGGGAACAAAATAGGTAATAAGCGCAGCGGCAAGAATGCTGCTGATAATAAAGACCTTTTCGAAATTACCGCGCAAAATTTCAACAGGTCGTGCCAAGCAGCACCTCACTTTGTCTGTGATGCTGACCGCATCAGTTCGCAGCTGAAACAACTGTCTGCCGTCTCTGCTGCATTAATTGATGGCAGCGCCGCAGAAGGCGCTGCACCGATACCATAAAAATAGTACCTGCTGATCAACTGCCCGTCAAGGCAAAAAAGAGGCAAAAAAGAGGCCGTGATCAGCGGTCCGCAAACAGGCGGAGTCTTTGCCACGGCAGTCCTGTCAACGCTCTCTCAACGCCGGCATGCATTCCACAACAGCATAGCCGCTATACTGAAGGCCTTGCAGAACCGGAAGCAAAGCCCTGCTCCGTGCCTTTCATGACCGTAAGGGCGGACGACACCATGGTGGAAACATCGGCAAGGTTGGTCGGCACGATCATGGTATTGTTTGTTTTTGCAAGCAGGCCGAACTGCTGGAGATAGAGCTCGGCAACCCGCAGATTGACTGCCTGTATACCGTTGGGCAGCCCGATTGCCTTAGATATTTCACCGATACCGGCTGCCGTTGCCTCGGCAACCAGCAGGATTTCACGCGCCCGGCCTTCAGCCTCATTGATGCGGCGCTGTTTTTCACCTTCGGAGCGCAGGATAAATTCCTGCTTGTCGCCTTCGGAGCGGTTGATCTTTGACTGGCGCTCGCCTTCGGACTCAAGGATCAGCGCCCGTTTCTCGCGCTCGGCGCGCATCTGCTTTTCCATGGCCTCACGGATTGACGCCGGGGGCTCAATGTTTTTAACCTCATAGCGCATGACCTTGACACCCCAGGGATCGGAGGCCTTGTCAACGGCCTCAACGATGGAGCCGTTGATGGCCTCGCGCTCCTCGAAGGTTTTATCCAGATCGAGCTTACCGATCACCGAGCGCATGGTGGTCTGCGCCATCTGCATGGAGGCAAACTGGTAATTGTTGATGCCGTAGCTGGCATTTTTGGGATCCATGACCTGGAGGTAGAGAATGCCGTCGACCTCGACGGGGATATTATCTCTGGTGATACAGGTCTGCGGTGGTACATCGATGGCCTGTTCCTTCAGGGTATGCCTGTAGGAAATACGGTCGATAAAGGGTATAAGGATATGAAAGCCCGCCTCAAGAGTAGCGGAGTATTTGCCCAGGCGCTCGACGATAAACGCACTTTTCTGCGGAACAATCATAACGGTCTTGAGAAATGCCGTTATGATAAAAATGACCAGACCGGCAAGAATTATTGTTGTGATTGACATTGGCGTATATCTCCTCTGATTCCGGTGAATACAATTATAGCCGTGCGACCTTAAAGCGCAGGCCGTTTCTGTCAAGTATCTTCACGCGCGCATCAATATCAATGCTGTCATCGGACTCGGCATCCCAGGCAACCCCGTTGAATTCAACCTTGCCCGGTCGGCCGGGCTCAATGCTAATTGTCACGCGAGCCTCCCGCCCGTAAAAATCCTCCATGTTTTTGCCTGATTCCTGCCGGGAGGTGACATGCCCGAGAAAAACAGCCTTCATTTTCCTGCGCAGCAGCACCAGCAGCAGCAGCGAAGAGGCGCCGAACACGATGAGCTGCGCAGGCAGCTCAATGCCGAACACAAAATAGAGCACCACGACCACCCACGCACCCAGGCCGAAAAACATGAGAATAAGCGACGGCGCAAACAGCTCGGCGATAAGCATGGCAAGCCCGGCGATAAACCAGAGCAGTCCAGGATTGGTCAACATACTCGCTGACATACACTCCTCCTCAGATCAACACTACGCGCCCAACCTGCACGGGCCGGATACCACTGTGGCTGAAAAAAAGATGCTCAATGGGGCAAGTATAGGCAGGCCGCGCAGGCATGTCAATCAAATAAAAGGAACAGTGCGCTCAGCACCGTGCGCTTCATCGGAGTCGAATTCGGGATCGATTTTTAAAACCTTCGATTTCAATAGCGATCCCGATTCCGATAGCGATTTTGGTGGATGACCATGTTTGGGCATGGCCGCATGCTGATAATGCATGGTGGTGTCTGTCGACAGTTGCTTTTTTGTTGCACAGCGAATCCCTGAAAAGATTGACTGCGCTGTGTTTTTTTATATGTGTATGCCTGCTGTAACCGGTGCTGCATTATGAATAACAGTGCACTGTTGCAAGCCCCTCAACCTGTCATTGATGGAGACACCCATGAAGACAGTCTACCTTGTGCTTGTGATTCTGATACTATCCGTTGCCGGCTGCAAAGACCGCGTTGAAGTACCGGCCGGCCCTGCGACCGCATCTCAGCCGAAAATGCAGATAACCGCGGAACAGCCCGCGCAGGAGCAGGCCCCGGCAGCACTCAGCACCGAAGCACAGAAAAGCACTCAGGAGCAGGCCCTGCCTGTCAACGCGCCCGCACAGCAGGAAGAATTGCTGTCAGAAGAGCAAAAGGCAACACAACATGAGCTGCTTGTGGAAAGGCTTACTGAACGTCTTGATGACATCATGGACGAGTACTATGAAAGCGACGACGAAGACCTGGAAGAACCTGATCGCGAAACGCTGATGGAAAAGATCCGGCAGGAATTACCCGATCATATGAACGGCGATATCCCCGCAGAAGTAATGGAAGAAATCGAGTGGTGGACTGAATAGCGGTCTGCACCGCAAAAAAGGTTAAACAGATGCCATAAAAAACCCGGGGTGGACGTATTCATCCACCCCGGCATACGCTGAGCCATATCATTAAAAACGACTTTACGCAGAAATCAAAAAATCTTGCCCGGATTGAGAATGCCGCGCGGGTCAAAGGCCTGTTTGATGCGCCGGTAGAGCGCTATCTCCTCCGGGCTTTTGGCCATGGCAAGATAGTCTCGCCGGATGCAGCCGATACCGTGCTCGCCGGTGATGGTGCCCCCGTGCTCGATCGCGCGACGGTATATTTCGCGTTTCAAGTCAGAGAGCATGGCCTGCCATTGCTCAGCGGGCAGACTGTCCTTGAACACATTAATATGCACGTTACCGTCACCGGCATGGCCGAACATCACTGAGCGCAGCGCCAGCGTTTGTAAATACTCTTTAAGCCCGGCTAAAAATGCAGCAATCTCGCCGCGCGGCACCACGCAATCCTCAGCCAGGAATATCGGACTTTCAGCGCGCAGGGCCTCACGGATCGAGCGCCGCCCTTTCCACAACCGCTCCTGCTGCGCGGCTGTCTGGGCGACAAAAATACTGTCCTCCTCGATAGCGCAGGCAGCGGCAATCGCCTCAAGGGTTTCATGGCAGGCCTGCTGGGACGCACCTTCTACCTGCAGTAGCAGGTGCGCGCCGGCATCAGCACAGGGCATGTCCTGCCCCAGATGCGCGGCAACAAACGTAATTGCATCCTGCTCCATGAATTCAATTGTCGCGGGAACAATGCCGCTATGCAAAAGAGCGCTTACCGCGGCAACCGCTGCCCCCAGGTCAACAAACGGCATCAAAACATCGATGCTGTTTGGCGGCGCAGGCACCAGCCGCAAATAAATCTTTGTCACAACTGCAAGCGTTCCTTCAGAGCCGGTCAGTATACCGCAGATATTGTAGCCGGTCGCGTTTTTAACGTATTTACCGCCGCTGGTAATGATGCTGCCGTCGGCCAGAGCAAACTCAAGGCCGGTTACATAATGGCCGGTTATGCCGTACTTGACCGCGCGCGGGCCGCCGGCGTTTTCAGCCACATTGCCGCCGATGGAGCAGGTATCAAGGCTGGCCGGATCAGGCGGATACAGGAGCCGGTGTCTCAGGGCCGCCTTTTGAATATCAGCGGTAATGGCGCCGGGCTCCACCACCGCGATCAGGTTGTGTTCATCGATTTCAAGAATGCGGTTCATCTGCTCCATTGAAAGCACGATACCGCCTGCGACCGCAACCGCACCGCCGGTCACCCCGGTTCCGGCCCCGCGCGGAGTTACCGCAACACCGTATTCATTGCAGATTTTTAAAACAGCGGCCACATCCTGGGCCGACCGGGCGCGCACCACGCATGCGGGCAGCGCGCACAGATCAATGGTCTCGTCCCGGGCGTAGGTTTCAAGCACTTCAGGGTCAAGCACAAGGCGACCGGGCAAAATTTGCTGCAGTTTTTCGATAACAGGTACAAGCTGGCTCATGGCACGCGAAGGTCCGTTAACGGAGCTGTGATGATGACTGTCGATTCCATTGACTTTGTTATACCACCTATGCTTATAATAACCAATCTTAAATGCTGTATCCATAGCAATTGTTGCTGTCTTTGCTGTCCTCTGCGCAGGCACTCACCCTCAGACAGCCGCAACAACTTTAAAGCTCAGACTCTTTTATGACCGACGCTCCGGCAATTTCAAAAAATGCCTTTAAACTTTTCCGCAGCGCAACCCCCCAGCTGCTTGTATTTACCAATGAAAAATTCAAGCTCGAAAGCGCCTATGCACAGCAGGCCGAGCGCCCGGTACGTCCAGCTCATATCGAACAGTTCAACCGCGATATTGCCGGCCTGCTCAGCGGTGTCTATGAGTTTTCACTGTTCGGCAATCTCGATGGTGAATTTGTGCGCCTTGCAGGCGTGCTGACCGCGCACGGAGCCGGGCGCCCAGTAATTGAAGCAGGACTCAAGGCCTGGATCATGGCTCTGCAGACCCTGGTAAAGCGGCCCGAGTCCGATGAGATGACTGCACCGCTTGTCAGGCTGCTTCAAAGCTTCGCAAGCTTATGGGCCCGTGCAGCCGTGACCCCGCCGCCCCTTGACGGCGATGCCCTGCGCCTGCATGAGCATCTGATCAGCCGCAATCGCAAGGCTGCTGCTGAAACCGTGCTGAAGCTGCTGCGCGATGGCACTACCATAGAACAGGCCTACCAGGGAACACTGCTGCCTGCCCTGCTCAGCATCCAGCTCAGGCAGCGCCAGGGCTCCCTCAGCGCAGCCCATGCGCAGGCAGCCGCCGATATCTGCCGCTACATCATGTACCGCGTGCTCGACAGCATTGTGAGCGAACAGCATCTACCCTTCAGAATTCTCACTGCCTGCATGCCCGGCGAACAGGACCTGCTCGGCCCGGAGCTTTTCGTCAACTACCTCGAAGTGCAGGGGTGGCAGGTATTGTTTATGCGCGAGTCACATACACTCGATGATATCGCAGAATCTGCCGCACAGTTTAAACCGCACATCGCGCTGCTGTCGGCCGCATCAATCCAGAGCCTGCCGGCATCCGTTGAACTGGCTGCGATCATCAGGCAGACATACCCGCAAACCCGTATCGCCATGGAAGGCCGGGCCGCGCTGCTTGCCCGCGACCAGCTGGGCAGTCGCTGTGATGCGGTTGTCAGCGGTTTTGAAAAAGGTCATCAGTCGCTGCTGAACCTGCTGAGCGACCAGCCATAACAACCCGGGGTCCAAGAATCTAACCATGCGCAGCATCGTTGCTTTAAAAATTCTGCTCTATGACAAGGCTACAACGGCCGGCTCCCTGATCGGGGTTATCGCCATTGTATTCCTGGTAGGCCAGCAGCTGGCCGTGCTGTTCGGGCTGTTTTCCTACATGTCGGTGCTGGTCGATCACAGCGGGGCTGATATCTGGATCTGCAGCAAAAACACCGACAACATTAACGCAACCGACACGCTGCCCGAGCGCTACGCCGACCGCATCAGCGGCCTGCCCTTCGTGGCCTGGGCCGAGCCGGTACTATTCGGCAACGCGACCTTCATCACCACGGACGGCAAAGCCGAATCCCTGCAGGTTGTGGGTCTGCGGCCATCCAGCCGAGCGCTGTGGCCCTGGCGGTTTCATGAAGGCAGCGCCCTTGATCTGCTCGATAACGAGGGGATGACCCTGGAGCGGCTTGATCTGGGCGTGTACGGCAACCCGAAAATCGGTGACGTGTTCGAAGTCAACGATGTCCGGATGCGCATAAGCGCAATCACCCAGAGCATCAAGGGCTTTTCCGGGAGGCTGGCCTTTACGAACGTGGTTAAAGCCCGCAAAATCCTCAAGACAACTCCCGGCCGCAGCAAGGCCATTGCTGTCAAACTCACACCCGGCACAGCGCTCGACGAAGGCATCGCCGCCATACAGCGCGTTCTGCCGGGAACTGAAGTTATGTCCAGCGCGCAGCTCTCCGCGCGCACCCGCATCTATTACGTCAAAAACACCGGCATGGGCGGCAGTTTCGGCTTTTCAACCATGATCGGCGCTCTGGTCGGCATTATTATTATTACGCTTACGATGTACACAGGCGTGCTGCAGCGCCAGAAGGACTTTGCCGTTCTGCGCGCACTGGGTGCGCGCAAGAGCGATATTTTCGTAATTGTCCTGTGCCAGTCGATGATCATCGCTCTGACGGGTATTTTTATCGGATTCCTGCTGCTGGGATCGTTTCTCAACGGAACGGTCGGCACAAACCTGCCGGTATACATGCCGCGACAGATCGCCCCCATGCTGGCCATCGGTACGCTGCTGCTGTGCCTGCTGGGTTCTTTGATGGCAGTGCGCAAGGCGATCAGCGTTGAGCCGGCCTCGGTATTCAGATAATGCAGGCTGCAGGGTTGCACCAGCTGCAAAATATTTTTATGTCATATACTTATTATTAAGAAACGCCCGAACACGTTATGGTATAGAGGCTGTTCAAAAATGCTCAGATGCAAGGCACACGAAACAGTGAGCAAAGCAGGCATATATGCAGGCCCCTGTGCCTGCCCGGACAGCAGCGTGACCCGTCCTCCGCTGTAGATCTGCCACAGAGGATGGACGTTTTCAACAGCCTGTTAAGGAAAAAATTAAAACATGCCTGAGCCAATTCTACACCTTTCCGGAATCGCACGCGATTTTTACGACGGACGCAATCTTCGCCGCGTGCTGGAGAAGACCGATCTTGAAATTTATCCCGGCGAATTCACCATTCTGGCAGGCCCTTCCGGCAGCGGCAAAACAACCCTTTTGACCATCATGGGCCTGATACTCAAACCCTCGGAGGGCACAATCGCGATTCGGGGCCGCGCGATTACAAAAATGTCCGAAAGCGCGCTGGCCTCTTTGCGGCTGCACAATTACGGCTTTGTTTTCCAGCTGGCGGAACTGCTGCCGGCCCTGAGCGTTATGGAAAATATTATCGTTGCCAGCGGCATTCAGGGACGGCGCGTTCCCCCGGCACTCCGCCGCCGGGCCGAAGAACTGCTGGAAGGCTTCGGCCTGGCCGAGTGCAGGTACATGCGCCCGCTGCAGCTTTCCGGCGGCCAGAAACAGCGCGTAGCCATCGCGCGAGCGCTGGTCAATGAGCCGGCCGTGCTGCTGTGCGACGAGCCGACCTCGGCGCTGGACTCGGAATCAAGCGCCATCGTGCTCGACGTACTGAAAAAGCTTTCCCGCGAGACTACGCGTGCCATGATCATGGTCACCCATGACCCGCGCGTGTTTCCCTTTGCCGACCGGCTGATTAAAATTGAAAACGGAACGATCGTCTCGGACACACGCTCTATCGATCAACCCATATCCGGAGAAGCACATTGATGAAAACGCTGCTGAAGACAGGTATTCTGCTGGTGGTTGTAATCGCCGGAACCATGTTTATCATTACAAGTTTTTTAAAAGCCTCGCGTCCGCCCCTGGCCGCCCCGCCGCCTGATATTGCACAGGCGCCGGTCAGGATCTACGGTGTGCTTGAACCGGCCGGCCGTGAAGTGTTTATAAGCCCGCCCCTGACTCGCAGGATCGAAAGCGTGCATGCTGCCGAGGGCGAGAAGGTCGAGCGCGGTGCTCTGCTGGCGCAGATGGAGAACAGCGTTGAGCTCGCCCAGGTTGCCCTGGCTGAAACGAAAATCGCTCTGGCGCGCAAGGCCATCGAACTTGAAGACGATGATATGCGGCGCTCCCTGCAGCTGTATAAAAACAAAATCGACTCCGAATACAAGTACACGCAGGCGCGCCTGCGCAAAGAAATGGAAGAAAAACGTCTTGCCGTGGCCATCGACGAGCTCAGCCACGCGCAGGCCCAGCTTGACCTGACCATGCTGCGCGCACCCATTGACGGCATTCTTTATAAATTTGACGTCCGCCTGGGAGAGACCCTTACATCCGGCGACAACAGCCGCATTATCATGGGAGAGCCGGACTACTGGGCGCGCATGTGGGTTGAATCGTTCTGGCGCGAGCGCGTGACACCCGGAACGCAGTATGATCTTTTTGACAGTGAAACGCGTGAAAAGGTCGGCACCGGCCGGTTTCTAAAGCAGACCCCGTACATGGGCCGGCGCGATTTCCGCACAGAAGATCTGCAGGAACGCTTTGATACCAAGTTTCAGGAAGTCATTCTGGAAGTGACACCGGTCAATGAAAACCTGCCCATCGGACTGACGGTGGTAGCGGAGCTGGCGGACGGAAATCAGCAGGACATGGCAAGATAGCGCAACCTGCCCTACCCCAGCCGATGCTCAAGCTCAATAATCAATCGACAATCCCGGTACCAACAACCGACATTGATTAGGATGACATGCTGTCGGATTACGCCTGCGGCTACTCCGACCTACATCTTACTTAACACTTTGAATAAGGCCTATATCTTTTCTGAGCCAGTCATTGACTATTTTCCCTACATCATTGCCTTTTTTCCGTGAAATTTTTTTGATGAATTCCGCCACGTCAGTGTCAAGATATACCGGCAGGTGAATGGCGGCTTTCGGATTAAAGAATTTACCCCTCACTCCTTTTGAAAAATCATACTCCCGCTTCATCTCTTTAGCCTTCATACTGAAGCCTTTCTTTTTTGCTTGCCTTGCGGGCCGATATAATACGAATGACGCACGAGCCTGCATTGATTTTTCTAAACGTGTGCACGGTGACGATAAGAATGCCGCCTGCATCCTTACCCAAGGTTATCCAACGGTCCTCATCCTGACTGTGCTCATCGTCAAACAGAGAAATTGCAAAAGAATCAAGAAATATAGCCGCAGCTCTTTCAAAGCTGACCTTATGTTTTGTCAGATTGCTGTTCGCTTTATCGGGATCCCACTCAAAAAATTATAGTCATATACCTCCGGCAAAGCCGGAGGCTTGAAACATGTGAACCGCTCAAAGCGGATTGATAAACCTTGAGCCACCCAAGGTGGCTTTAATCAAACAGTTTTAATT
>Ga0194126_10012038_pt1 | contig 11014 bp, 10 predicted proteins | sample TA2KigC150mmetaG_FD_148641 | JGI IMG/M metagenome (GOLD analysis project Ga0194126, IMG submission 148641) | Freshwater microbial communities from Lake Tanganyika, Tanzania - TA2015035 Kigoma Deep Cast 150m | ecosystem: Environmental > Aquatic > Freshwater > Lake | place: Tanzania: Lake...
AAGCAGACCGGTGGCGATGACGTGCTATTCGGCACCGTGACCAACGGCGACGTGGCGGAAGCCATCGAAGCCGCCACCAAGAAAGAGGTGGATCGCCGCGACATCCACGTGCCGGAGATCCACCGCAGCGGCTCCTACAAGGTGCAGGTCAAGCTCCACCCTGAAGTCACCGCGGAGATCAATCTCGAAGTGGTCAGCCACTAAATCCTGAGATCCTGGCGAGCCGTTCAGTCGTCCGAGCCACTCCATTGCTGGGGTGGCTTTTTGCTGAGCACCCCACCCGCAGCGCCGAATCGCTGGTCAAACCACGCCTAACACGGCAGGATGATCAACCCGGCGCCCCCAGAAGCCCATGGTGAGCGTTCCCCTCAACCCGCCCGGCCGTGAGCGCACCGGCGAGGCGCGCTTCGAGGCCCTGCCCGACTCGGTGCCCCCCCAGAACCTGGAGGCCGAAGAAGCCGTGCTGGGGGGCATCCTGCTCGACCCCGACGCTATCGGCCGCGTCGCCGACGTGCTGCAGCCGGAGGCCTTCTATCTCAGCGCCCACCGCGAGATCTATCGCACGGCGGTGATGCTGCACAGCCAGGGCAAACCCACCGACCTGACGGCCATGTGCGCCTGGCTGGCGGACACCGGCTCCCTGGAGAAGGTGGGGGGCCAGGGCCGGCTGGTGGAACTGGTGGAGCGGATCACCTCCACCGCCTCGATCGACCAGGTGGCCCGCCTGGTGATGGACAAGTTTCTGCGGCGCCAGCTGATCCGCTCCGGCAACGAAGTGATCCAGCTGGGCTTCGACCAGAGCAAGCCGATGGAGCAGGTGCTCGATGAGGCGGAGGCGAAGATCTTCGCCATCAGCCAGGAAAAACCGAGCACCGGCCTCACGCCCACCGCCGAAATTCTCACAAGCACCTTCAACGAGATCGAAAGCCGGTCTCTGGGCACCGCGGTGGCCGGCATCCCCTGCAACTTCTACGACCTCGATGCCATCACCCAGGGGCTGCAGCGCAGCGACCTGATCATCGTGGCGGGCCGGCCGGCGATGGGCAAAACCTCGATCGTGCTCAACATCGCCAAGAATGTGGCCCAGCTCCACGCCCTGCCGGTGTGCGTGTTCTCCCTGGAGATGAGCAAGGAGCAGCTGACCTACCGCCTGCTGTCGATGGAGGTGGGCATCGAGAGCGGCCGGCTGCGCACCGGCCGGCTGAAGCAGGAGGAATGGCCCCTGCTGGGCCAGGGCATCAACAGCCTGGGCCAGCTGCCCCTGTTCCTCGACGACAAACCCAACTCCGGCGTGCTGGAAATGCGCTCTCTCTGCCGCCGGCTGATGGCCGAAACCGGCAAGGAACTGGGCCTGATCGTGATCGACTACCTGCAGCTCATGGAGGGCTCCACCCCCGACAACCGGGTGCAGGAGCTCAGCCGCATCACCCGGGGGCTCAAGGGCATGGCCCGCGAGCTCAACGTGCCCGTGATGGCCCTCTCCCAGCTCAGCCGGGGCGTCGAATCGCGCACCAACAAACGCCCGATGCTGAGCGACCTGCGGGAATCGGGCTCAATAGAGCAGGACGCCGACCTGGTGCTAATGGTCTACCGTGATGAATACTACAACCCTGAAACCATCGACCGCGGGATCACCGAAGTGATTGTGACCAAACACCGCAATGGCCCGGTGGGCACCGTGAAACTGCTGTTTGAACCGCAGTTCACCCGCTTCCGCAACCTGGCAGCATAAAAAATTTGGCAGCACTAACAAACCGATGGCGGACAATCAACGTGGAGAGAATGGAAAAATCGACAAGTTTCTACTAAAAGTATGGGTTGGCATCACTGTTTACCTGGCGGGAAATGCAATAGCCCAAGCTTTAGCTTCAAAGACAGCTAGCTTTGACGACGCAGAACAACTTTTGCTGACGCAGGATTGGTCACTTGGCTATGGCGATCAGCCGCCACTATATACTTACTTGGCAAAGCTAACATTCATCATTACAGGCCCATCACTCTTGGGCCTATTTATTTTAAAGGCCATTATTATTAGCCTTCTAGCTAAAGCCTTGATTCTGATCAGCAAAGAACTTCGATTCCGAAAAGACCAGCACATTGTGTCACTCTGTGGCTTCGCACTAATCCCTCAATTTACCTGGTCCTCACAAACAAGTTTAACGCATTCTGTTCTTGCAACAACAGTAGCTTCATATACACTTTGGATGTTAATTAAATTGAGCAAAAACCCCAGCAGGCCCGCTCATTGGGCATGGCTTGGAGTGTTCGTTGCGGGCGGAATCCTGAGCAAATACAACTTCGCAGTCTTCCTTGCTGGCCTGATCACTGGGAGCCTTCTAGTCCCAAAAATCAGAAGCCTATTTACGCAGCGAGGCATACTAGTCGCCTTGGGCAGCAGCTTGATTTTATTGATACCACATATGACTTGGATTGCATCTCATAGCGATCTCGCCCTGAGCGGAATCAGAGATGCAAAAGCAACTAATCTTCCGTCTGTAGCTTGGCCATTTATTGGCTTTGGCGTTGCCTTTGCTTTTCTCAGCCCATTTTGGATTGCAGCTCTTGCCCTGATCTGGCCGGAGAGACTGAGATTACTAATCGCGGAACAGTCCAAAGAGCCAGCCAAAGCCTTGATTCAACGGTTGCCGCTTGTCATGATGAGCTCTATTCTCGTCTTCATCATAGTTATTACAAGAGATGTAATTCCAAGGAGTCATTGGTTTCAGTGTCTTTTATTTTTTACTCCTATCAGTGCGGCAAGTTTGCTGCCGCCAATACCGAATACTAGAGTCAAATGGCTCACAGCATCCGCACTCGCCGGAGCAGCAGCTACAACAGCGATCATGGTTGGCAGCATAGCCTTGGCGGGCATTACTGGGAAAAGCCGTGTACGCAACCAACCCACAACAGAGCTCATTGCAAGCCTAAGAAAAAACAACAAAGCCCCAGACTTAATTGTCACCAATAATATTTCTATAGCCGGGAATTCTCGCTTGGCTTATCCTGAAATAACCGTCCTTAATCTTCCCAAAGAGGAGGGGCAAACGCAAAAAAATATCGCAAATCACGAAACTTTCAAAGGCAAATACCAACGGGTATTAATTGTTGCAGCATCAGAAGCAGATCTCAGTGAAATAGCCAGCCGAATAATTGACCTTGATCCAAGCCTCCATCAATTATCTAATGATTCTAAAACAAGACAATATTACTGGGTACCTAACAAAAAATTGACATTATTTTTTTCATGGCTAAGCCATTCCTCTTGGCATCCTCGCCAACTCGATCCCCTTATACACTAGCCATATCTCATGGATAATTATATCTCAAATCCGCTTTTAACAATTGCGACTATACAAACCGGACGCCGCTACCCCGATCCCTGGGTGAACCAGCTGGCCGCCATGGTCGGACGCCACCTAGCCGAAGCCCATCGCTTCATCGTGTTCACCGACCGGCCCAAGCCCGGGCGGTTCAGGCCGCCGATCAGCGAACACCAGCAGCTGGAGGTACGGGATCTGGAGGGGGGCTCCCTACGAGGCTTTTTCGGCAAACTGCGCCTTTTCGACCAGAGCCTCACCGGCACGGATCCCTTTCTGTTTCTCGACAGCACCCTGGTGATCCGCGCCAGCCTGGCGCCCCTGATCGAGACCGGCCGCAGCAGCAACGCCAGCGTGATCGGCGTGCGCGACTGGAACTACCCGATCCTCAATTCCTCGGTGCTCTGGTGCCGCCCCGATCCCCACACCCAAACGGTCTGGGACAGCTGGCAACAGGGCCGTTACGCCGACGTCGCCTTCCCAGGCGATCAGAACGTCATCTTCCACGTGTTCAACGATCAGGCGCCAGCCGCCCTCACCTACTGGCCTGAAGGCCTGGTGAGCTCCTACAAGGTCCTGCGCAAGCTGGCGCGGCGCGACCCCACCGCCGCCCAACGCCAACTGGAAGCCAGTTGCATCCTCAAGTTCCACGGCCGTCCCAAGCCCAATGAGGTGCTTCACCCCTGGCGTTATCCCCGCGCCACGATCCTGCGCCACCCGCTGCATCCCCGGCTCTGGAGCTACCTGGCCGACGACATCCGTGCCCACTGGCGCTGAGGTGGCCCACGCCGGAGCACCGCCATAGAGAATGGGTCCATGGCCCCAAGCATCACCGCCAGCGAATCGTGCACCGAGCGCGTTCTGGAACGCTTTGAGGTCATCGTGGTGGGCGGCGGCCACGCCGGCTGTGAAGCGGCCCTCACCGCCGCGCGGCTGGGGCTGAACACGGCCCTGTTTTCCCTCAACCTCGATCGCATCGCCTGGCAGCCCTGCAACCCGGCGGTCGGCGGGCCGGCCAAAAGCCAGCTGGTGCATGAAGTGGATGCCCTTGGTGGCGTGATCGGCCGCCTGGCCGATGCCACGGCCCTGCAGAAGCGAGTGCTCAACGCCAGCCGCGGCCCGGCCGTATGGGCCCTGCGCGCCCAAACCGACAAGCGCCAGTACGCCCGCCAAATGCTGCAACTGCTGCAGCACACGCCCAACCTGACCCTGCGCGAGGCGATGGTGACGGGGCTGGAGGTGGAGGGTGCCGCAGACGGGAGAGCGAGCGGGGGCGCCCGGATCACCGGCGTGCGCACCTATTTCGGCAGCGTCTATGCCGCTCCGGCCGTGATCCTCACCACCGGCACCTTCCTGGGGGGCCAGATCTGGGTGGGGCACCAGTCGATGCCCGCCGGCCGGGCCGGCGAACAGCCGGCAGAAGGGCTCACTGAGGCCCTAGAGGCCCTGGGCTTCCAGATGGGCCGCCTCAAGACCGGCACTCCGGCCCGCGTCGATCGGCGCAGCATCGCCTTAGGCCAGCTCGAAGAGCAGCCCAGCGATGCCGAGGGCCGCTTTTTCTCCTTTGATCCGGCCGCCTGGGTGGAGAGCGAGCCGATGAGCTGCCACATCACCCGCACCACAGCGGCCACCCACCAGCTGATCCGCGACAACCTGCACCTCACGCCGATCTACGGCGGCGTGATCGACAGCAAGGGGCCCCGCTACTGCCCCTCGATCGAAGACAAGATCGTGCGCTTCGCCGACAAGGAGAGTCACCAGATCTTCCTGGAGCCCGAAGGCCGCGACACGCCCGAGATCTACGTGCAGGGCTTCTCCACCGGCCTGCCGGAGCGGCTGCAACTGGAGCTGCTGCGCACCCTGCCGGGCCTGGAGAAGTGCGTGATGCTGCGTCCCGCTTACGCCGTCGACTACGACTACCTGCCCGCCACCCAGCTCAAAGCCAGCCTGGAAACCAAGCGCGTGGAAGGGCTCTATGCCGCCGGCCAGCTCAATGGCACCACTGGCTACGAGGAAGCGGCCGCCCAGGGGCTGGTGGCAGGCCTCAACGCCGCCCGGCAAGTGCGCGGCCAAGCGCCGGTGCACTTCCCCCGCGAGGGCAGCTACATCGGCACCATGATCGAAGACCTGATCACCAAAGATCTGCGCGAGCCCTACCGGGTGCTCACCAGCCGCAGTGAATACCGACTGGTGCTGCGGGGTGACAACGCCGACCGGCGCCTCACCCCCCTGGGCCGCGAGCTGGAACTGATCGACGAGCGCCGCTGGGGGATCTACACCGCCAAGAATGAGGCGATCGCCGCCGAGCGACGCCGCCTCGATACTGTGCGCCTCAAGGCCTGCGATCCAGCCAGCGCCGCCGTGGTGGCCGAAACCGGCGCTGCCATTCAGGGCTCGATCACCCTGGCCGAGCTGCTGAGACGCCCCGGCTTCCACAGCAGCGATCTGGTGCGCCACGGCCTGGCCGATGCCGCGCTGCCAACCGATGTGCGCGAGGGCGCCGAGATCGACATCAAATACAGCGGCTACCTGGCCCGCCAGCAGCAGCAGATCGACCAAGTGAAAAAGCAGGCGCACCGGCCGATTCCCGCCGGCATCGATTACGCCGCCATCGGCACCCTCTCCAAGGAGGCCCGCGAGAAGCTCACAGCCGTGCAGCCAAGCAGCCTGGGCCAGGCCTCACGGGTGCCGGGCGTCAGCCCCGCCGACATCACTGCCCTGATGCTGTGGCTGGAGATCCGCAAGCGCCAAGACTCGTCAAGCCCCAAAAGCCTCGGTACGTTGAATGCCAACACGTGAGCAGGGGCGCCAAGTGAGTCCGGTACGCGGGATCCCCACCTCAAGGGCCTACTGGGAGCTCAAGGCCGAGCAGATGCTCAACCGGGTGTTTGAGCCGGATAAACCGATCGACGTGGAGGTCTGCGACGCCCCCAGCATCCCCCTCGAGCCGCGGGATCTGACGACCGCCCCGAAGCCAGCCCCAGCCCCAGCCCCGCAAGCAAACCCTCGCTCCCAAGCCTGGGTCAACCAGCTCAGCCGCCAGCCGAGTTTGTTGCTGGACGGAGCAAGCGTCACGGTGATGCTGGTGGCCGTCTTGGCCCTGGTTGTGGTGGGGGCCTGGAACCACAGCCAGCAAACGATCCGCCAGGAGCGCAACATGCTGCTGATCGAGCGGCTGCGCGCCATGGGTCCCGGCACCACGGCCGCCGCAGACGCCGCAACCCAGGCAGCAGCCCCCAAGCCGACGCACCAGAATGGCGACCTGCCACCACCGCCGCCGACTGGCGGCGAGCCCTGGATAGATGAACTGACCACCCTGCCGGCCAGCAACGCCCCAGCAGCCGAGGTTCTCCAGGTGCCGATCAACAGCCGCATCACCAGCCCCGCTCCAGCCGCGACAGGCGCCGCAGGAAGCTCCAGCGGCGGGGGCGGCGGAAGCACACTCCAACTGGTGGGTGTGGTGCAGGTGCCCGGCCAGAGCGGATCGGCCATCTTCCAGCTCAGCGGTAGCTCCACCAGCGCCGCAGTGGGCGAAAGTATCGGCAGCAGCGGCTGGCGCCTGCGCTCAGCCAGTGGAGACAGTGCGGTGATTGAAAAAGCCGGTGAGCAGCGGAGGGTGAGTATCAGTGCTGGCTTCTGATCTGTGCTGATCTTGTTTTGATTCGAACCAGCGTCATCAGCGTGAGCTTCAACAGCTCGGCCGTACTAGACAGACTGCTGCGCTCTATTCCAGCGACGGCGTCCGTCATTATTGTGGACAACGGATCTGAGGATCTTGACGCCACTCGGGCGCTAGCCCAAACCCACCATGCACAGCTTGTGAGCAATCAAAGCAATGCCGGCTTTGGCGCCGCCTGCAACCAAGGGTCCAGGCTCAGCAAAACAGAATTCCTCTTCTTTGTTAACCCAGATAGCACACTGGGTGCAACAACGATCGCCCAATTAGAGGCCGCAGCCGATAGCCATCCTGAGGCTTCTTGTTTTGACCCCCGCATTGTAAATCGCTATGGAACAACGAAATTCAAACGCCGCAGCTGCTTACTGCAAGCAGCACAAACCATGCGGCGGGAAGCTCCGACTCAGGACAGCGAAGTGCCCGTGCTCTCAGGAGCAGCATTGTTCGTCAGGAAAACAGCCTTTGACCAAGTTGGTGGCTTTGATGACAACATTTTTCTTTATCACGAAGACGATGACATAACGCTAAGGCTGCGTCAACAAGTAGGGGCAGCCTGGTTCATCTCCGAAGCACAGGTGATGCACCAGGGCGGACACTCCAGTGGGCGCTCAGCAGCGGTGGCGGCACTCAAGGCATGGCACATGGGCCGGTCTTTGGTGTACACCACAACAAAACACAGAATCCGAAGTGCCTACCGGAGAGCCATCTGGTCAGCCCTCAAGCAGTTACTCTCTCCTGCAACCATTATGAGCAAACGCATGTTCTATAAGAATCGCGCTTTCCTTCAAGGCGTTTTAAGCGCGCACGACGACCCAGGCTCTGGCCACCAGCCCTGCACTTACGCTATCACCCAACCATAAAGCGTATTGGTCCGGTCGGCTTCACGCTGTAGCGAATGAAACTCGATTACACGATGACGCCCTCGCTGACCCATCTGCCAAAACTGAACAGGACTGGGCGACAACTGACGCAGAGACGCTGCCAGGGACAACGCAGATCCCGTCTCAAACTCGGCTCCAACCTCTGCATCGACGACCAGGGGCCACACCCCTGCTCCAGAGACCAGCACCGCACGGCCGCAGGCCATCGCTTCCAATGGTGTCAAACCAAATCCCTCGGTTCGAGAGGTCGCCATGCAGAGAATGACGCGGTGGTAGCAGGAACGCATCACGTCCCGCTCTAGATCGCAAAGAAAAACATCCGCTCCCCGAAGTTAGCGGCCAGGATCTAATCTTGCATGGTCTGAAAAAAATCAAGGTCTTTGGCCTAACACAGCCCCGTCAACGCGGCCGCGTAGTCGGGAAAATCTGGGAGCACCTCAATCAAAGCGTCAACCAATAGATCGGTCCCCTTGCTGGGCCGGATTCGCCCGAACGCCCCAATCCAGTAGCGGTGCTGGACTGCCGGCGGGATCACAACACTGTACGGACTCGCGCAGCGTTTCGATCCCATCACCAGGCGGCGGTGAAAAATCCTCCAGATCCACGCCGTTATGAATGATTTCCACAGAGCCCTGGCGCAGGGGGATGGGCGAACTTCTTGATTGCTCGTATTTTTTAGGCACGCACCTCGGGCAACAGCTTAATCTATGCCGTTATCGGCATACACTTGCGTACAAATATATTAAAATACTTGCTTGATTTGATTGATATTTTTAATATCGCGTCGATTCAGGACTGTTCAAAAGGTTTTGATAGATAGTGTTGAGACTCTGAGCCTCAAAAGCGATCGAGAATGTTTTACGAATGTGAAGCCTTCCGCGCTGGGCGTGAGCTTTTCGTAATGACTCCGAATTTAAGAGTTCAGTACAGCGATGCGCGATTGCCTTTGCATCTGCAGGGGGCACAAGATAACCACATTCACCGTCAATGATCAGCTCCTCAAATGCACCTGTACGTGTCGCTACCACTGGGATTCCACAAGCCATCGCCTCGAGGGGAGTGAGGCCAAAACCTTCCCAGCGTTGGGGCGCAACAAAAAGATCAAGGACGCGATACCAATCTGCCATTTGATCGACAGATACTTCTGGGAAGAAAAGCATGCGCTTCTCCAAGAATGCCGCTTTGACTCGACTCTTTAGTTCCTGTAGGAAAAGTTCGTGCCCGGAAGTGGCTCGTCCCATCACGACAGCCGTGACCTGGGGGTTACGTGTCAATAATTCGCGCATGGCGTCAACAAAGACATCGGTTCCTTTCTGAGCACGAATTCGCCCGTAGCAACCAATCAGGAAACAATCAATAGGCAGACCAAGTCTATCTCTGAGAGCTGCACGATCATTAATGGGACTAAAAGCATCAAGATCAATGCCATGATGGACAACGACGGAATCTCTCTTTAAATAGGCGGCTGTGGCTTTCGACGTAGAAATCACCTCATCCATTTCGGCAATCAACCATCGCGTGATCCAAGTGTGGTGGCGTTGAGATGCAGAAGTAAAGAGCAAACGCAGGTTCTTGCCGAGACACTTTTTCAAGAAGAGGCCCACAATCATTTCCCGATTGCGGCGGGCATGCCACACGCGTGCACCTCTGGGCCCCTGCCTGGGCATCAAGACCATGTCGCGGATGCGAATCTGGGGTATCGCCGCGGGAAGAGTCGGGCCAACAGCTGCGATAGCCACCTCTCTGGCCTGAACAGGAACAAGCCGGACAACCGTTGCTGTTACACCGGACAGTTTGCGTTTCAGGTTGGGAGCAAGAACATCAACACCAGACGGGTCTAGAAAAATCGGTTTGGCATTGGAGTGACTTGCCATGACGGTTTGAAACGCGAAGGGCCCGACAGGTTGACCAGAATGGATCCATGAACGACCCATGGACAATCCCAAGGCTGCTCCCCTCGCCCCAACCCCGCTGGCAGCTCAACCTCAGCGACGGCAGCACCGCCACCGGCGATGAGCTGCTGAGCGGGCCCTGGCGCCTACTGCTGCTGGGGGACGGCAGCCCCACCCGCCACCTGGAATCCCTGAGCGGCCAACCGGTGGAGATCGAGCTGATCGCCATGGCTGACGACGACCCAACCCTGCCGACAGCCAGCGGCGGGGCACCCCCACCGGAGATCAGCGAGCTGGAGGCGCCCCTGCTGCGCCGCCAGGTGTGGCTGCGGTGTGGCGGCCAGACCCTGGCCTGGGCCGAGAGCTGGTGGAACCGCGAGCAGGCGGAGATCAACCTGCGGGAGCGCAACCAGCCGATCTGGCGCAGCCTCACCAGCCATCGGGTCGAACTGTTTCGGGAGGTGGATGGGCTGGCCCAGGTGGATGCCCCATGGCTGGAGGAGCGCTTTGGTCAGGCGGGGCCGTTCTGGAGCCGCCACTACCGCTTCTTTCGGGGCGGGAAGGAGCTGACCGTGATCCGCGAGGTGTTCTCACCGGAGCTTGAGCACTGGTTGGGACCCGTTGCAAACCGCACCAGAACGCCATAACAGATTGCAAACTCGGTAACGGCTTGCAGCAATAAGGGCTTGACGGATTGACGCCGGTCATGCACTCCCCAGCATGGGGCCACTTGCGCCGGGAGACCGGGCCATGACCACCCCTGCGAAAAACACCCCCACACCGCCCGCTGCCAACCCGCCTGCTGCCAATCCGGCGCAGGCCCACTGGTTGAGCCTGACCGACCTCGGCCGGATCTATGGCATTTCCGCCGTGCATTGCGGCCGGCTACTCAGCGAGGCCGGCCTGCGCCAAGGCAACGGTGCCCCCAGCCCCAGCGCCCTTCGCCAAGGCCTGGCCTACCAACACCATCCCCAGTCCCCCAACCCCAGCGCCGTCTGGAACGCGCAGGGCTGCAGCCCACTGCTGCAGGAGCAGGGTCTACAGCCCATGGCCGAACATCTATTGGTGGGCCAGTGGGCCGACCTGCTGGTGGCCCTGCTGCAGGGCTCATCTGCGATCAGCACCTCCGCCGAAGAAATGGCGAGCGACCTGCCCCTGGAGCTGGTGCGGCCGGTGAACCTGGAACTGCAGCAACGGGGTTGCAGCTTTCAGGTGGGAGCCCGCACCCCCAGCCGACAAGGTCAACCC
>Ga0194126_10012043_pt1 | contig 11012 bp, 2 predicted proteins | sample TA2KigC150mmetaG_FD_148641 | JGI IMG/M metagenome (GOLD analysis project Ga0194126, IMG submission 148641) | Freshwater microbial communities from Lake Tanganyika, Tanzania - TA2015035 Kigoma Deep Cast 150m | ecosystem: Environmental > Aquatic > Freshwater > Lake | place: Tanzania: Lake...
CTTTGCGCTGGTCGACGACCTCGCGCAGGCGGGCGGCGACGGGCGCGTCCTCACGACCGCCTCGCGCTTCTCGGACTTCCAGACAATCGCGCTGCGCGACGTCGTCTTTCGTTACGAGGAGGGCGGCTTTTCGACCGGTCCGTGGAGCCTCGCGATCCAGCGCGGCGAACTCGTCTATCTTCGGGGGGGCAACGGCGCCGGCAAATCCACGGCGCTGAAGCTGTTGTGCGGCCTCTATCGCCCGCAGTCCGGCGCCGTTCTCGTGGACGGCGCCGCTGTCGAGGATGCGGCGCTGCTTGACTATCGGGAGCTGTTCAGCGCGATCTTCACCGATTTCCACCTGTTCAGCGGCGCGAGCGGCCTCGAGGACGCCGACCCGCAAGAGGTGCGCGCGCTCATCGGCGACATGGGGCTTTCCGGCAAGGTGGACTTCGTCGACGGCCGCTTCTCGACGCTCGATCTCTCAACCGGCCAGCGCAAGCGGCTCGCCATGGTCGTCGCCCTGCTCGAAGATCGTCCAGTCTATGTGTTCGACGAATGGGCGGCGGATCAGGACGCGCATTTCCGCGCCGTCTTCTACGAGACGCTGCTGCCGCGGCTGAAGGCGCGGGGCAAGACTCTCATCGTCGTGAGCCACGACGAGCGCTTCTGGGACAGCGGCGACCGCGTCTTGACGCTGGACGTCGGCGAAATGTCCGAAGGCGCGACGGGCGCGTTGCGCCGGACTCCAGGGGCGGCGTCATGACGCTTCTCGACCTGCTGCGCCGCGCCGACAGGCGCGAACTCGTCATTATCGGCGCCCTCTGCGCCGTCGCCGGCGTCGCCAATGCGCTGCTCCTCGTCATTATTGTCGCGATCGCGGGCTTTGTCGCGGAGGGGCGCCATCCGGGCGTGACCGAGGGACTCTTCTTCGTCGGCGTCTTCGCGGTCTGCTTCCAGTGCGACAGGCTCGCGGTGCTGCGCGCCAATGTCGTGATCGAAAAGCTGCTCGCGCAATTGCGTCTCGACATCGCCGACCGGCTGCGGCGCTCGGAGCTTCTCGCCGTCGACAAGGTGGGGCGCGGCGCGCTTTACGCCATCGTCACGCAGGAGACCAATCACCTCTCCATCACCTGCCCGATGATGGTAGAATGTTTCCAGCAGACGCTGCTGCTGGTCTTTTCGCTCGTCTATCTCGCCTGGCTCTCGCCGGCGGCCCTCGTCGTTTTCCTCGTCGCGGTCGCCGCGCTTCTTTCGGGCTCCTTTCGCATCAACAAGCAATACGGCCGGGCGCTCGCCGACGCTGCGAGCCGGCAAAGCGCATTGCTCGACGCGCTGCGCGACTTGATGCAGGGCGCCAAGGAGCTGCGCCTCAACAGCCGCCGCAGCGAGCGGGCCTTAGCGGTCTTCGCCGACATATCGGCGCAGACGCGCGAGTGTCTCGTCGAGGCGGGAGACCAGTTCGCCGCCATGGTCGTGCATGGCGTGCTCATCGTTTACGCCATGCTCGGCGCAGCGGTTTTCCTCGTCCCGCATTTCGCCGGTCTCGACAGCGTCCTCATCTACAAGCTGATTCCGATCCTGCTCTTCTGCATGAACCCGCTCAATCGCGTCACCGCGCAAGCGCCGATGTTCGTTCAGGCCCATGTCGGACTCGCCGCCATCGGCGCCATCGAGGACGCGCTCGTCGTTCCGCATCCGATCAGCCCGGAGGAGGCGCTCGCGGCGGCGCCGCGCTTTCGCGACTTTCGCGAGATCCACTACGCCGGCCTGCGCTTCACCTACCGGGACAAGGTCGGCGAACCCGTCTTCTCGACCGGACCGCTCGATCTTCGCCTCAGGCGCGGCGAAACGCTGTTCATCGTCGGCGGCAATGGCGGCGGCAAATCGACGACGCTGCGGCTGATGACCGGCCTCTATCCGCCAGAGGCGGGTGTTATCAAGGTCGACGGCGCCGCGCTCGATCACGACGGACTCGCGGGCTTTCGCGAGCTTTTCGCGGCGATTTTCGTCGATTTCCATCTCTTCGATCAACTCTACGGGGTGGAGGAGGCGGATGCGGCGCGGGCGCGCGTGCTCATCGCGGAAATGGGGCTTGCGGGCAAGGTCGATTTCCGCGACGGCCGCTTTACGGAGCTGCGTCTCTCCACCGGTCAGCGCAAGCGCCTCGCACTTATCGCCGCGCTTCTGGAAGACAGGGCGATCTACGTCTTCGACGAATGGGCAGCCGAACAGGACGTGCATTTCCGCGAATATTTCTACACCTACGTTCTGCCGCAGATGAAGGCGCGCGGCAAAACCATCGTCGCCGTCTCGCATGACGAGCGTTTCTGGCATGTCGCCGACCGCGTGGCGCGGATCGATCTCGGCGCCCTGCTGTGGGAAAAACCGGGCGCCGATTTCGACCCCGAGGAGCGTGACCGCAATGGCTGACGAAATCGCCCCTCCCGACGCGCCGACGCATGAGATTTCAGCGGACCTCCTGCTCGCCGCCGCCGGCGCCTCGCTTTTCGCCGAAGGCCCGCAAGTGGGGGACGCTTCCGCGCCGCCCCGCTTCGCGCCGCGCGCTCATGCAATCCGCTTCGCGCGCGAGAGCGACCTTCCCGCCCTCGTCGATCTAGACGCGCGATGCTGGCCGCCTGGCCTGCACACGCCGGCCGAGACTTTGCGCAAACGCCTGCTGCGCAATCCTTGCGGCCAGTTTGTCGTCGACCTCGACGGCGCGGTTGTGGGGGTCATCTACTTCCAGCCAATCGCCGACTCGTCGACGCTCGACGGCGTGACCATGCATGACGTGGACGCGCTCTTTAACGAAGGCGGCGCGATCACGCAGCTTCTCGCCATCAATGTCGCGCCCGATGTTCAGCATCGCGGCCTCGGCGACGAGCTTCTCGAATTCACGCTCTCCTTTCTGGGCCTGCAGCCGCATGTCGCGCAAGTCGTCGCGGTGACGCGCTGCAAGGACTACGACGGCGCGCGCGATTATGCCGATTATGTCGTCGCGCGCGACGCGGACGGCGGCGCCGCCGATCCGGTGCTTCGCTTTCACGAAGCGCATGGCGCCTGCGTCGTGAAGCCGATGCCGGGTTATCGCCCGCAAGACGACGCCAATGCCGGCCACGGGGTTCTGGTGCGCTACGACATTCGCCGCCGCGCGCGCCGGCCCGCCCCCAATGGCCGCGTCCTCGCGCCGGCGGATGTCCTGGGCGCGACCGAGGCGGCGATCCGCGACAGGCTTGGTGCGGCGCGCGCCTCGGCCTATGCGGCGGACCGTCCGCTCATGGAGATGGGCCTCGATTCCGCCGATCTGCTCGCGCTGGGCGAAACGCTCGCTAACCGCTTCGGCTTCACGCTGCCGGCGTCCTTCTTCTTCCTCAATCCGACCCCGGCGAAAATCGCGCGGGCGCTCGACAATGCGCCGCGGGGGGCCGCGACGACGATGGCGAAAGACACGGACGCCGGAGACGCTCTCGCCATTGTCTCGATGGCGTGCCGCCTCCCGGGCAGGATCGACACGCCCGCAGCCTTCTGGCGCCTGCTGGAGAGCGGCGGCTGCGTGGTCTCCGATGCGCCGCCGGGGCGCTGGCGCTGGCCCGAGGGGATTGACCCCGAGGGCGCCCACGCCGGAATCGCGCGCGGCGGTTTTCTCGAAGACGTCGACGCTTTCGACGCGCCCTTCTTTCGCATCTCGGCGGCCGAGGCGCAGTCGATGGACCCGCAGCAGCGCCTTCTGCTCGAACTTGGCTGGGAGCTTTTCGAGCGCGCCGGGCTGCGTCCCTCCGCGCTCGCCGGGAGCGATACGGGCGTCTTCATCGGCGCGAGCGGGTCGGATTACGCACGGCTGATCGAGCAGTCGGGCGCGCCCATCGAAGCGCATTTCGGCGCTGGCGGCGCGGTCTCAGTCATCGCCAGCCGGCTGTCCTATTTCTTCGATCTCACCGGTCCGAGCCTCGTCGTCGACACGGCCTGTTCGGCCTCGCTCGTCGCCCTGTGCGAGGCGGCGCGCGCGCTGCGCGCGGGCGAATGCGCGCGCGCCATCGTCGGCGGCGTCAATCTCATGCTGCATCCGGCGACCAGCGTCGCCTATCACAAGGCCGGCATGCTCTCCCGCGACGGCCTCTGCCGCGCCTTCGACGCCGATGCGCGCGGCTATGTGCGCGGCGAGGGCGCCGTCTTGATGCTGCTGCAACCGCTCGCGGCCGCGCGCGCCGCCGGCGCCCGCATCCATGCGGTCATTCGCGGAACCGCGCGCAATCACGGCGGCCAGGCGAGCGGCCTTACGGCGCCGCATCCGGGCGGACAGGCGCGGCTGCTGCGCGCCGCCTGGGCGGATGCGGGCGTCGATCCGGCGAGCATCTCCTACATCGAGGCGCATGGGACCGGCACCGCGCTCGGCGATCCGGTCGAGGCGGCGGGCGTCGCGCGGGCCTTCGAGGAAGCGGGCGCGGCGCCGGCGGTTTGCGGCCTCGGCTCGGTGAAAACCAATCTCGGCCATCTCGAAGCGGCGGCGGGCCTCGCGGGCGTGATGAAAACCGCCCTCGCTCTGGAGCGCCGGACTCTTCCCGCCTCGCTGCATTTCGAGACGCTCAATCCCAAGATCGCGGCGAATGGCGTGCTGCGCGTCATCGACCGGCTGACGCCTTGGACGGGCGACGCGCCGCGCCGCGCCGGGGTGAGCAGCTTCGGCTCCGGCGGCGCCAACGCCCATGTGGTGCTGGAAGAACATGACGTTGTTCAAGTCGCGCCGGAGGCGGATCGCGGCCCGGTTCTCTTCCTGCTCTCCGCGCGCACTACGGATGCGCTTCGCGCCTATGCGCGGCGTTACATCGACTGGCTCGCCGGCGAGGGACGCGCCGCGCCGCTTCAGGCCATCGCCCGCGCCGCGGCCGAGACGCGGGAGCCGATGGCGGCGCGGCTCGCCCTCGTCGCCGCCGATCGCACGGCCCTTATCGAGGGGCTGACGCGCTTCGCGCAAACCGGCGCGCCGCCGCCTTGCGACGGCGACGACGCCCGCGCGCGGCGCGCCCGTCGCTGGCTCGCGGGCGAGGACGTCTCGCTGGAGGAAGCGCCGGAAAGCCCGGCGGCGCGCGTCGACCTGCCCTGTTATCCCTTCGAACGGCGCCGCTACTGGCTGCCGGGCGCGCCGGAACAGGCGCAAGAACCCACCCAAGAATCTGGGCGCGCCATGTTCTTCGCGCCGCTGTGGCGCCCAATCGCCGCGCCGCTGGAGGAAGCCGAGGCGCAGGAAGACGCGGGCGCGCGCGTCGTGATCGTCAATGGCGCGGCTCATCTCGACGCGCTCAAGGCGCGCTGGCCGCGCGCGCGCGCGCTCGACGCCAAGGCGTCCGTCGACGCGAGGGAGATCGATCACCTCATCTGGATCGCGCCAACGCAGGAGGCTGCGCCGCAATCGGGCCTGCTTGGCCTCTTTGGCCTGACGCAGTCGCTGCTCTCGCAAGGCGACAGTCCCGTCGCGATCACCGCCGTCACCTTCAGGACGCAGGCCGTCGCGCGCAGCGACGCGCCCACCCCCGCCCATGCCGGCGTCCACGGCTTCCTCGGCGCGTTCGCCAAAGAACAGCCGCGATGGCGCGTCCGCGCGCTCGATCTCGACAGCGCCGACGACCTTCTGCCCGCGCTGCTGGCGCTGCCGCCCGCGCAGGCCGGGGGCGAGACGCTGGCGCGGCGCAATGGCCAATGGCTCGCCCGCATCTTCGCGCCGACGCAACTCGCGACAGGCGCGCGCGCGCCACTCGCAGAAGGCGCGTCGGCCTTCCGTCAAAACGGCGTCTATCTCATCGTCGGCGGCGCCGGCGGCGTCGGCGCCGCGCTCACGCGCCATATCGCGGAACGCTATCAGGCGCAGGCGATCTGGATCGGGCGGCGCCCGCTCGACGCGCAGATCATGCAGCGCATCGACGAGATCGCGGCGCTCGGACCGACGCCCGTCTATGTCGAAGCCGATGCCGCCGACGCCGGGTCTCTCGCCGCGGCGCTCGCGCAAATTCACGCCGCCTTTCCCGTGCTTCACGGCGCGATTCTGTCCACGGTCGGCGCCTTCGACAAGAGCGTCGCAGAAATGGACGAGGCGCAATTTCGCGACGTCCTCTCGGCCAAGATCGACGCCAGCGTCAATCTGGTCGCGGCGCTCGACGACGCGCCGCTTGATTTTCTGCTGTTCTTTTCCTCTGTCGTGGCGCTCGAGAAGACCGGCGGTCTTTCCGGCTATGCGGCGGGTGGCGCCTTCGTGGACGCCCTCGCGATGCGCCTCGCGCAGCAGCCCGGACGCTGCGTGAAAACGATCGACTGGGGCCATTGGGACATCGGCGCCGGCGCGGCCATTTCGCAGGCTGCGAAACGCCGCAACGCCAACAGCGGTCGCCCACCGCTCGCGGCGGCGGAGGCAATCGCGGCGCTGGAGACGGCGCTGCTCTTGCCCCTGCCGCAAATCTGCGTCGCGAAGATCGCGCGCCCTGACGCCCTGCCTTTCGTCGATCCGCAAGCCGCGCTCGTCCTCGACCCCGCGCCCGCGTCATCCTGCCTCGACCGGCTATCAGGCGCGGTGCGCGCCGCCGAGGCGCGCGCGGAAAGCCTCGCGCCACTGAGCCTCTTCAACAACGCCGCGCTCGACGCGCAGATCGCGCCGCTGCTCGCAAGCCTGCTGCGCGCAGTCGACGCGCCGCCGCAGGGCTTTTACCCCGAGTGGCGCGCGGCGACGCGGCGCTTCCTTGCCGACGCGCCGGCGGTGGCGCTTCCCCTCGCCTGGGCGAAATGGGAGTCGGCGAAGACGCAGGAGCTCGCGGCGCCCGATCTCGCGGCGGCGGTGGCGCTCGCGGACGCCTGTCTGCAAGCGCTACCGGACATTCTCGCCGGGCGCACGCGCGCCACGGAGGTGATCTTTCCCGACGCCTCCATGCGGCGCGTCGAGGGCGTCTATCGCGACAATGCGGTCGCGGATTATTTCAACGATCTTCTTGCCGACGCGCTCGTTTCGGCCATCGAGGCGCGGCTTGCCGACGACCCCGGCGCGCGGCTGCGCCTGCTCGAAATCGGCGCCGGCACGGGCGGCACCACGGCGCGTCTTCTGCCGCGCCTGGCGCCTTACGCGACGAACATCGAGGAATATGCCTACACCGATTTGTCGAAGGCCTTTCTGTTCCATGCGGAAGAACAATTCGCGCGCGACTGCGCCTTTTTGCGCCCGCGTCTCTTCGACGTCGAGAAGCCGGTCGAGGGCCAGCTCCGGCCGCGCAGCTACGACATTGCGGTCGCAACCAATGTTCTGCACGCGACGCGGGACATTCGCGCGACGCTTCAGAACGCCAAGGCCGCGCTGCGCGGCGGCGGCTTGTTGATGCTCAACGAGTTGGCGACGCCCTCGCTCTTCGCCCATGTCACTTTCGGCCTGCTCGAAGGCTGGTGGCGCGCGACCGACATGGCGCTGCGCATGCCCGGCTCGCCGGGGCTGAGCGCGGCGGCCTGGCGCGACGTGTTGCGGCAGGAGGGTTTCCCCGCGGTCGTCTTCCCCGCGCCCGGCGCCCATGCGCTCGGTCAGCAGATCGTCGTCGCGCAGAGCGACGGGCTGACGCGAACGGCGCCCGTCGCCGCGCGCCCCAAAAAGGCCGCGCCCGCTACAGCGACGACCCCCGTGGACCGGCGCGCGCCTGCCGCGCCCGTCGCGGATCTTGTCGCGCGCGTTGTCGCGCGGGCGCTGCGCATGCCGGAAGCCGAGATCGACCGCCGCGCGCAGCTCGGCGACTACGGGCTCGACTCCATTCTCGTCTCGCAGATCACCGCCGCGCTGCGCGAGGATTTCCCGCAAGTGACGAGCACGCTTCTGTTCGAGGCGCAGACAGTCGAGGCCATCGCCGGGGCGCTCATCCGCGACTGCCCTGCCGACGCGCAGCGTCTCGCCGGAGCGCTCGCGTCCGAAACGCCCGCCACTCTCTCGGCCCCTGCGCGCGCCAGCATGGGCAAGACGCCGACGCCGTCGGACGACCGCGTCGCCATCATCGGCATGAGTTGCCGCTTTCCGCAGGCCGACGGTCCCGACGCCTATTGGGAGCTGCTCGCCTCCGGCCGCGACGCCGTGACGGAGATCCCGCGCGAGCGCTGGGATGACGCGGCCTGGCATCATCCCGACCCGGAAGAAGCGGCGCTTCTCGGCAAGAGCTACTGCAAATGGGGCGCCTTCATCGAGGGCGCGACCGAGTTCGACCCGCTCTTCTTCAACATCGCGCCGCGTGAGGCGGCGATCCTCGACCCGCAGGAGCGGCTGTTTCTGCAAGCGACCTGGCAGGCGCTCGAGGACGCCGGCTATACGCCGCGCGGTATTGCCAAGGATTTCGCAGGCGCGCTCGGCGTCTTCGCCGGGGTGACTCGGACCGGCTTCGATCTATTCGGCCCGCCCTTGTGGGCCGGCGGCGACCCCACCTATCCGCACACGTCCTTCAGTTCCGTCGCCAATCGCGTGTCCTTCTTTCTCGACGCGCGCGGCCCGAGCGTTCCCGTCGACACCATGTGCTCGTCCTCCCTCACCGCCGTGCATCAGGCGTGCCGCAGCCTCGCGGACGGCGCGTGCCGCCTCGCCCTGGCGGGCGGCGTCAACGTCTATCTGCATCCCACAAGCTATGTCGGCCTCTCGGCGGCGCGCATGTTGTCGCGCGACGGCGTCTGCCGCAGCTTCGGCAAGGGGGCTAACGGCTTTGTGCCGGGCGAGGGGGTCGCAGCGCTGCTGCTGAAGCCGCTCGCAGAGGCCATCGCCGACGGCGACCGCATCCATGCCGTCATTCGCGCCACCCATGTCAATCACGGCGGGCGCACCAATGGCTACAGCGTGCCCAATCCACTAGCGCAAGCCGATCTGGTGCGCGAGGCGCTGCTGAAGGCCGACGTCGATGCGCGCGACATCGGCTATATCGAGGCGCATGGCACTGGCACGGAACTCGGCGACCCCATCGAGATCGCGGGGCTGTCCCGCGCCTTCCAGCATTTCACCGCCGATGTCGGTTTCTGCGCCATCGGCTCGGCCAAGAGCGTCATCGGCCATCTCGAAGCGGCGGCGGGCGTCGCGGGTCTCATCAAGGCGGTGCTGCAAATGCAGCGGGGTCAGTTCGCGCCCACGCTGCACGCGGAAGAGATCAATCCCGAAATCGACTTCGCGCGCACGCCCTTCGTCCTCCAGCGCACGCGCGCCGACTGGCCGCGCGCGGACGGCGCGCCGCGTCTGTCCTGCGTCTCCTCCTTCGGCGCGGGCGGCGCGAACGCCCATGCGGTGCTTGAGGAGCACATCGAACCACCGCGCCCTGCGCCTCGTCCCGAGGCGGCGCTGATCCTGCTCTCGGCGCGCGACGCCGAGCGGCTGACGGCCTATGCGGGGAAACTGGCGCGCTTCATCGCGGCGCGCGGCGACGGGCTGGCGCTCGACGATCTCGCCTTCACGCTTCAGGCCGGGCGCGAGCCGATGGCGCAGCGTCTCGCCTTCGTCGCGCGCACGCTCGACGAGGCGCGGGCGCGCTTCGACGCCGTCGCGTCGGGCGCCGACATGTCCGGCGCGCATATTGCGAATATTAAGGCGCACAGGGACGAAATGGGGCCCTACACGGACGGCGCCCGCGCGGCGGAAACGGCGGCGCGCCTGTTCGCTGCCGGCCGTCTCGACGAGATCGGCGCGCTCTGGGTGAAGGGACTCGACGTCGACTGGCGCGCGCTTCACGCCGCACGGGACACCCCGCGACCGCCGCGCCTAACCGGCCTGCCAACCTATCCTTTCCTGACCCGGCGCCTGTTCCTGCCCGATCCCAAACCGGCGCAGCCGGTCCCTGTCATCGGGCCGCAAGAGACGCCGCGAGAGACGCCGCACTCGCCCGCGCCGCCCCTGTCGCGCTGCGCGAGACGGGGGCCTTCGCCGCGCCCGCGACGCCGCTCCGCGCGCGCCCCATCGTCGCGCTCGCGTCGCTCGCGACGCCTGACGAAAGGAGCCTTCCAGCCGAACTCGCGCTTATGGATCACGGCGGCGGTGTGCTGTCGCTGCGCCTCGACGCACGGGAAGGCGCGCGCGGCCCCCTTGACGCCGCACTTGCCGCCGCCTTTGAGCGGGCGCGCGGCGCGGGCGCGCTCATCGTCGAACATCCGGTCGCGCTCGGCACCGCAGCGCCCGACGCTTTCGGGGCAACCGTGGCCGGTTGCCCCGCGCCCGTCATTGCGGTTCTCGACGCCGCCGACGAGGGCGCCGTGGGGCGCCGCGCAGGGAGCCTGTGCGACCTCGCCATCGAGGGCGCGGAGGCGGCGCTCGCGCTCGCCCGCGACATTACGCGCAGCGATGCGGCGGCGCTCGCGGAGCTCAAGGCGCTGCTGCACGCGACGCGGCGGGACGCACTGGACGCGCCGCCGCTCGCCTTGCCCGCCGTCGAGGCGGCGCCCCGCCTGACGCGCCGCCGGCTGTTCGAAACAGCGACCGTGATGCTCGAAGCGAGCGCGGACGGCGTGGTCCTGCTACGCCTGCACGACCGCGCGTCAAAAAACACCTCCTCGCCGCAACTCGTCGCGGGCCTCGTCGAGGCCTTCGCGGAGATCGCCCGCAACGCCGATCTGAAGGTCGTGGTCATCACCGGCTTCGACGCCTATTTCGCCTGCGGCGGCACGCGCGAGGGCCTGCTGGCGATCCAGAGCGGCGCGGCGCGGTTCACCGACGAGCAGAGCTACGCTTTGCCGCTTTTGTGCGAGCTGCCGGTCATCGCCGCCATGCAGGGCCACGCCATCGGTGCGGGCTGGGCGCTGGGACTTTTCTGCGACGCCGCGATCTACAGCGAGGAGAGCGTCTACCGCAGTCCCTACATGCTCTACGGCTTCACGCCCGGTGCGGGATCGACAGCGATCTTCCCCGCGCGGCTCGGCGCGCTCGGCGCAGAAGCTCTCTTCTCGGCGCGCGACTATCGCGGCCGCGACCTCGCGGCGCGCGGAATCGGCGCGCCCGTTCTGCCGCGCGCGCAAACGCTCGACGCGGCGCTGGCGCAGGCCCACGCGCTGGCGCG
>Ga0194126_10012046_pt1 | contig 11010 bp, 7 predicted proteins | sample TA2KigC150mmetaG_FD_148641 | JGI IMG/M metagenome (GOLD analysis project Ga0194126, IMG submission 148641) | Freshwater microbial communities from Lake Tanganyika, Tanzania - TA2015035 Kigoma Deep Cast 150m | ecosystem: Environmental > Aquatic > Freshwater > Lake | place: Tanzania: Lake...
AGGTTTCGGATGGTATTATGATCGCGCGTGGGGATATGGGGGTATCATTGCCCATATATGAAATTCCTGTTATCCAGAAGATGATTATCAAGAAATGTAACCGCGCAGGGAAGTTTGTTATAACCGCCACACAGATGCTTGAGAGCATGGCGGATAATCTCCGCCCTGCCCGCGCTGAGGTAACCGACGTTGCCAACGCCATTATAGACGGCACTGATTTTGTCATGCTTTCGGCGGAATCAGCCGTGGGGAAATATCCGGTTGAAACAGTTGCCATGATGAACAATATCATAAAATTTACCGAGAGATATTTGAAAGGCAAAAAATGAAAAAGCTAGAGTGGTACCAGCATTCGATAGAAGAGGTCTTGGCGCATCTTCAGGCTAGCGCATCCGGGCTCACCGGCCAGGAGGCCAAGGCCAGGCTGGATAAATACGGGTTAAACCAGTTGCTGTCAAAAAAGAGGGAAAGCAAATTCCTCATCTTTGTTAAACAATTCAAAAGCCCGCTTATCTACATCCTGTTGTTGGCTGTTTTAATTTCGTTTTTTGTCGGTAAAACTACCAATGCGCTGGTTATCCTTTTTGTATTGTGCTCTAATGCGGTAATGGGTTTTATACAGGAATCCAGGGCCCAGAGTACTATGGACTCCCTTAAGGAGTTGTCATCGCCAAAGGCCAAGGTAGTGCGTTCAGGCGGAGTGACAGAGATAGCCACCAAAGATCTCGTCCCCGGAGATATTATCTTAGTAGAGTCTGGAAGCAGGGTTCCCGCGGATGCGCGGATTATCGAATCTGTAAGGCTCCAGGTGGATGAGGCCGCGCTTACCGGAGAATCCCAGCCGGTATACAAGATCACAGATTCGATTAAACTAGAAGCCACAATTGGCGATAGGCTGAACATGCTCTTTGCCGGGACGGTTATAGCTTCAGGCAGAGGCAAGGCCGTAGTTATCGCTACAGGCATGAATACGGAAATCGGTAAGATCGCCGGGATTATTCAATCGGCTCCGGAAGTAAAGACTCCCTTTCAGTGCCGCATGGAGGCTTTCGGTAAAATTATTATTCTTGTGGTTTTGGCGCAGGTAACCTTTGCATTTATTGTGGGGTGGTTCCTGCGGCGCCTCCCATTTTATGAAATATTTATGGTTGTCTTAAGCCAAACGGTTTCTTCTATCCCCGAAGGCCTGCCTGTGGCGGTAACGGTAGCTCTAGCTGTGGGCATGCAGAGAATGGCAAAGAGAAAGGCCTTTGTCAGGAAACTAGCGGCGGTAGAGGGGTTAGGCAGCGCCACTTTTATTTGCAGCGATAAGACCGGGACCCTTACGCAAAACGAAATGACATCCCGAAGAATAGCTACAATGAATCAAGTAATAGAAATAACCGGGGCAGGGTATAATCCCCAGGGCGAATTCTTAGTCGACGCCAACAAGATAAAGCCGCTCGAAAATGAAGAGATAAAGCTATTGCTTGAGACGGCCTCTCTTTGCAATAATGCCCAATTAAAAGAGAGGCAGGACGGCAATAGCGGGTTCAAAACCTCGGGCGACCCCACGGAAATTGCCTATCTGGCGGCGGCGGTCAAGGCAGGGATAAACCCGGAAGAGCTTAACGCGCGATTCCCCAGGGTCGATGAAATCCCTTTTGAGTCCCATATCCAGATGATGGCAACCAGGCATAAGCTCAGCGATAATAAAACCACGATATACGTCAAGGGGGCTCCGGAGAAGATAGTAGAAATTTGCGGTTATTATCTTGAAGGCGGCAAGATAACGGAATTAACGGATCCTTTGCGTAAGGAAATATTATTAAGTTCGGAAAGAATGGCAAAGGACGCGCTTAGGGTATTGGCCTTTGGTTTTAGCGAAGACAGTAATGCGCGGAGCGTTAAGTTTGATTGGGATTTCCTGAAAGGAAAGCTTATTTTTTCCGGCCTGATCGGAAATATTGACCCGCCGCGGCAGGAGGCTAAAGAGGCGATCAGGATATGTAAAAACGCAGGTATAAAGATAGTGATGATTACCGGCGACCATCTCTTGACTGCCGAGGCAGTGGCGCTCGAGTTAGGGATAAGAAAAAAGGATGATGAGGGCATCACCGGAGATTTATTAGACCATATGACCGACGAGGAATTGGAGGGCGTAGTAAAGAACTTTACGGTCTTTGCCAGGATTGAGCCAAAACACAAGTATCGGATTGTCAAGGCGCTGCAAAGGCAGAATGAAGTAGTGGCGATGACAGGAGACGGCGTAAACGACGCCCCGGCATTGGCAGCGGCAGATATTGGGGTGGCAATGGGCATAACTGGCACAGATGTAGCCAAGGAGTCAAGTAGTATGGTTATTGCCGATGATAATTTTGCCACTATTGTGGATGCGGTTAAAGAAGGCCGGGGCATAACCGCTAATATGCGCAAGACCATACTTTACCTGCTTTGTTCCAGCAGCACCGAAATCTTAGTTTTGATCACCACCTTAGCAATAGGGGTGCCTTTACCGTTATTTGCCTTACAGATTTTATGGATAAACCTTGTTACGGACGGAGCCCTTACGGTTAACTTGATTATGGAACCCAAAGAAGACGTAATGAACCATCCGCCGGATAAGAAAAACGAGCCTTTATTGACTAAGAGGTTGATAAAGTTGTTGTCTTTCCGCGCCCCTATTATGGCCGCGGGGATTATCGGCCTTTTTATTTACGAAATAAACAGAGGGATGCCTTTGGTCTATTGCCGCAGCGTTGCCTTTACAACTCTGGCAGTCACGCAATGGTTAAACGGGATTAACTGCCGTTCCGATACAAGATCTATTTTTCAAATGCCATTTTTCGGCAACAAGTATTTACTCCTGGGTTTGACCTCGGCAATAACTTTACATTTTGCAGTACTCTATGTACCTTTTTTACAAAATATTTTTTCTACTGTTGCGTTTAACCTAACAGACTGGATCAAGATTATAATAGCGGGGAGTAGCATATTCTGGTTAGAAGAGGCAAGGAAATTCATAGCTAATCTCCGCCTCTTTAGGATAGGCAAGAATTAACATTTTATCTGCCAAATAGCTACATATAATTTAACAGCGGTCTTAAACCCCGCAAAACCTTAGAGTTCCTTATCAGCCAGGCTTACCGTTGCGGCAATGCACGTTGAATAATCTTGCCACCGTAGATCTATACCCGCAGTCAGCACAATTTCCTTTTATCATCCCGGAGATAAGCGAGGAATTACCTCCAAGTTCAAAATATTCTTGATATATTAAGGTATTGAGTCTATAATTGTTTTTGTAAATAGGGAAATGCAGCGCCAGGGATATGTTCGAACCGCAGCTGCGTGAGAAATCGCTCCGGGCTCCTAAATTTACCTGCGCCCTGCAAAAAATCCGCTGAGAGGCCATTATGAATATGTTTGACATTCTATCCATTGCTCAAAAGATTAGGATTTCCGATATCACAGACATAGGGATAATAACTGTTTTTATCTATCTTATCTTAGTATGGTTTAAAAAATCAAGGGCCAGGCTAATGCTCTTGGGGATGGTTATCCTCAGCTCGATCTATATTCTTGCCAGAATTTTTAATCTTTATCTTACTACTATGGTATTTCAGGCTTTCCTTGCCGTTTTTCTTATTGCCCTAGTAGTAATATTCCAGGAGGATATAAGATATTTCTTCGAGCGGTTGGCTGTGTGGAGCGTAAGTCGCAGGCATGCCGGAAGAATGGTGTTAAACCAGGATATTGATGCTTTAGCTTCGGCCATGGCTAATCTTTCCAGAAAACGAATTGGCGCTTTGATAGTTATTAGAGGCAATGATCCTTTGGACCGGCATCTTGAGGTCGGGACTACTATAGATGCTTTGTTGAACCAGGACCTGCTGGAGAGTATTTTTGATCCCCATGTTCCCACTCATGACGGAGCGGTAATTGTTGAAGGCGGGCGCCTGATTAAGTTTGGTTGCCACCTTCCTCTTTCCGTAAACTTACGCGAGATCAGCCGTTTCGGCACTAGGCATGCCGCAGCTTTAGGGCTGGCCGAACGCACGGATGCATTCTGTATTATTTCTTCCGAAGAGCGGGGAATAATCTCGGTAGCTGAAGCAGGTAACTTGGTGGAATTGAGCGACGTAGAAGAATTAAAGAAGCTGCTTATAAAATTCTATCAGAATAGATTCCCTGTTAAGAAAAGGAGCATCCTGACCGGTTTTTTTACCACGCATTTATTAGAAAAGATTATTGCTGTTATTTTAGCAGCCGGCTTGTGGGTATTTTTCGGGCATCGCATCGAAAACGTGCGTCGGGACCTTGTTATCCCGGTAGAGTACCGAAATCTGGCCTCTGATAAGATTGTCGCAGACCCAAAACCCAAAGATGTAACAATTACCTTGAGCGGCTCTGAACGGGCTTTCGACTTGCTTAAGCCCTCCGAGCTAAAGCTGTCTTTAGATATGTCCGCGCTTGGAGAGGGAGAGCACAAGTTCCCTGTTACAAAAAAACTTATGAAATTTCCCGTCGGGCTTTCTCTTGTGAATGCTGAACCGGAAGATATAATTCTTAAAATATATAAATTAATTACCTATACGCTTCCAGTATCGACAAAGACTGAAGGCAGTTTGCCTAGAGGGTTGGCGTTAAAACAAATAAATATTGATCCAAAAGAGGTTGCATTAGTCGCCCCTACCTCAATCCCCAAAGAAACAATAAAAGTTACGACAGAAGCCGTAGACTTAAGGTTGATAAACGAAACCGTGACTTTTAACTCCAAATTACTTTTGCCTGCCGGAACACGCCTTATTGATGGAAAGCCCATAGAAGTAAAAATAACGGTTGAAATAGAAAAACGAGAATAAATCAAATATCAAACAAAAGATTCTGGATTTTTGAGGGAGCGCTTATTTTGGCTATTTATCGAAAAGACGGTAAAAAAACACAATTCATTGGGGCCCCGCATGGCGATGTTATTCCCAAGGTAAACGATGAATTAATATGTTATGTTAAAGAGGATAATATTAGCAAGATTTTTTCTCCGGCAAGGCAGTAGATAGTCGGGCCGCCATCTAATTTAATAATCAGGTAACGGCTTTTATTCTTTAGGAGAACCAGTTAAATGAAAAGAATTCTTCTGTTTATCTTGCCCATATTAATTTTAGTTGCGCTTGGGTTCACTATTTCCGGTATCATGCAAGCCCGTTTCACGGAAGAAAAGTTTATGGATGACTTAAAAAGAAAAGCCAGGGCCGTGGACGAGGGCTTGGAGCTATCTGCCAGGTATATCCTTATTAATAACGACTTAAAGCAAGCCAACCGTTTAGTTGATAGTTTCCAGAAAAGAGAAAGGCTGCAGGGTTGCGTCATTTACGATAAAGACGGACAAATACTAGCTATTACCGAACGATTTTCTGATTTTAAGCAGAGAGAAAGGCCGTATCTTAAAGATATCCTATCTTCAAAGATTCCCCGCGGCGCGCTAGAGAAATTTAAAGAGTATTCTGTATATAGTTATATTTTACCTGTTTTAAATGACGATGAGAGCGTGTTGGGTATGGTAGAGGTAATCTATGATACTTCCTATATGTTTACCACCCTGACTGAATTATGGAGAAAAATAAGCGTTAATTCCATAGTGCTTATATTACTGATAGTTTTGGTTGCTTTATTGATCCAAAGACAAATTTTTATTATGCCTGTGCGCAGGTTAACTCAATGGTTTACGCATTTTCAGAGAGGCGAAACCGATAAATTAAAACCATTTGAAGAAAAAGGAGAATTCGGAAAGCTTATTAGTGAGGTAGAGCAGGTCGCCTTAAGTATAAGGGTAGCCCGTCGTACTATATCTGATGAAGCAAATGTCCGATTGCAAAAAGAAGAGCTTTGGACCGAGACTAAACTTAAAGACCTTATTCACGCAAAACTAGGAGATAATTCGTTATTCATAGTTTCTAACAGAGAGCCGTATATGCATGTCTTTGATGAGAGTACGGGTAAGTCTACATGCATAATGCCGGCAAGCGGAGTTGTTACTGCAATCCATCCTATACTTTCGGCATGCGGAGGTACATGGGTTGCTCATGGCAGCGGTAATGCCGATAGGAAATTCGTTAACTCTAAAGATAAGCTCGGCGTGCCACCTGAAGACAACCGCTATATTCTTAAAAGAGTCTGGCTTAATAAGGAAGAGGAGCAGGGTTATTATTATGGTTTTTCAAATGAAGGGTTATGGCCTTTATGCCATAACACACATACGCGCCCGGTCTTTAGAGAATCCGACTGGCGCATGTATAAAGAAGTAAATCAAAAATTTGCTGATAGCGTTTTGGATGAACTGCCGGCCAGCAGCCCCTTTATATTTATACAGGATTACCACTTTACTCTTTTACCCAAAATGATAAAAGATAAACGCCCGGATGCAAAGGTAGCCTTATTCTGGCACATACCCTGGCCTACCCCCGAGGCCTTTATGATCTGTCCCTATCAAAATGAGATTCTAGAGGGAATGCTAGGATCCGATTTAATCGGTTTTCATGTTCAGAACCATTGTAATAATTTTCTTGATACCGCCAACCGCCTGCTTGAGTCACGGGTAGACACTGAAAAATTTAGTGTTGTGCGCTCGGGAAAAGAAACTTTTATAAGGGCTTTCCCTATAAGCATAAACGCACATATAAGCGATAATTCATTCAGGGTCAATCCGATAAGGCAGGTAGAAAAGCTGAAGAAAGAGTTTGAGCTTGAGAATGAAATTATTGCTGTGGGCGTAGATAGAATTGATTATACTAAAGGTATAGTCGAAAGAATCTTAGCGATAGACAGATTTTTAGATAAGTATCCTGAGTATAGAAAAAAATTTGTTTTTATACAGTTAGCCGCTCCAAGCCGTACACATATTAAGCGTTATCATGATCTGATTGGAGAAATTGATGAATTGGTTGAAAAAATTAACTGGAAGCATATAGACGGGGATTGGAAACCGGTAATCTATCTTAAGAAGCATTTTTCACAGGACGATATCCAGCCCTATTATAAACTCGGAGATATTTGTATTGTCAGTTCACTGCATGATGGGATGAATCTGGTAGCTAAGGAATATATAGCAGAGAAGGATGACCTATCCGGCATCCTGATCTTAAGCCAGTTTACCGGAGCAGCGCGCGAGCTCAGCGATGCTATTCTGATTAATCCGTATTCGATTGAGGAGTTTGCTGATAGCATAAAGCTGGCAATTCAGATGCCCAAAGAAGAGAAACAGAGGCGTATGGAAAATATGCGCAAGGTAATAGCCGAAAATAATATTTACCGCTGGGCAGCAAATGTTATTACCGAGCTAATTACTTTAAAAAATATAACTTAGGGGGAATGGATGGATAAAGATTTACTCTTAAGATTCGCCAGTTTAGCTGCGATGTTCATGCCGTTAATAATTTTCTTGGTAGTTTTATTCGCAGGGTTTATTGCTAAGAAAGTAATTTTTAACCGGTTGTCACGCTGGAAGAAAAAAACATCTACGCAGCTAGTCGGCGTTATTATACAAACAGCCAAAGGCCCGTTTATGATTGTGTGCTTGGTGTTGGCCTTGTATCTTGCCTTGCAATTTTCAAAACTACCGGAAAATATTATGCATGTGATGAGCAAGAGCGCCCTTATCTTAGGCATAATTTCTGTAGTGTTAGCGTTAGCGAACTTATCATCCGGGATAATAAAAATTTATGCCTCTAGGCTTGATTCAGCCTTACCCGTTACCAGCCTCACTCAGAATATTGCCAGGATTTTTGTTTTCTCAATCGGCGCGTTAATAATTCTTAATAGCCTGGGGATATCTATAACCCCGATATTAGCAACTTTAGGTGTGGGCGGTTTAGCAGTTGCTTTGGCGCTCCAGGATACCCTGGCAAATCTTTTTGCAGGCTTTCATATTACTGTCGCAAGACAAATAAGAGTCGGTGATTATGTGAAGCTAGAAACAGGAGAAGAAGGATATGTAGTTGATATTAATTGGCGTTCGACAAAGATCAAAATGTTACCCAATAATCTTGTCCTTGTCCCGAACGATAAATTAAATAAAGCCATTGTCACTAACTATTATTTTCCGGATAAGGAGATGGCAGTTTTAGTTGATCTGGGGGTTCATTATAAAAGTGACCTGGAAAAAGTAGAGAGGGTTACTTGCGAAGTAGCAAAATCAGTTATGGAAAATGTAAGCGGAGGGGTTATTTATTTTGAGCCGTTTATCCGCTACCATACCTTTGGCGATTCCAGCATAAAATTTACAGTCATATTAAGGGCTAAAGAATTTGTTGACCAGTATATGGTAAAACACGAGTTTATCAAGAGGTTACATAAGCGGTATATCCAAGAAGGGATTAATATCCCTTATCCGATAAGGGCAATAAATTACGAACAGGAAAAAACAGGCTGATATAAAATGCGCCATACTTTTTATGATTTAGAAAAAATAAAGAGGGATTTAAAAGGAAAATATATTTTTTTGTTTCTTGATTACGATGGTACGTTAACTCCCATTGTCAAAACTCCGGATAAAGCGATAATTTCGCAAGAGACAAAAAGGTTACTTTATGCGCTGTCAGAGAAAAATAATTGCAGGATAGCAATCATTAGCGGAAGAGACTTGGTTGATATAAAGAAAATGGTTGGGCTTAAGAATATCATTTATTCAGGCAACCATGGCTTGCAAATAGAGGGGCCGAAGATTAAGCATGAGTTGGCGGTCTCCTCAGGTTATAAAAAGATATTACGGAGCATTAAAATCCAGCTTAAGGAGAGGCTTTGCGGAATAAAAGGAGTTCTTATAGAGGATAAAAAGCTTTCCTTAGCCTTGCATTTCAGGCTCGTAGATAGGAAGCAGCTGCCTTTTGTTAAAACTGTCTTCCATGAGATTATTATTTTATATTTAGCAAAAAATAAAATTAAAATTAAGTATGGCAAAGAAGTCCTTGAAGTGAGGCCTCCGGTGCAATGGGATAAAGGAAAGGTTGTTTTGTGGCTTTTAGCCAGACAGAAATTTGCCAAAGCAGGAGCCGAAGTTCTGCCGGTTTATATAGGAGATGATATTACAGATGAAGATGCCTTTAAGGCGTTTCAGCGTTTAGGTATCACTATTTTGGTCGGCAAGCCCAAGCCATCTTACGCTCATTATTATTTGAAGAATCCGGATGAGGTAAAAGAGTTGTTTAGGCGGATTATAAAGTTTTAGGAGGAAGCGAGTCAATGCCTGAGTTTTTAAAAGCAAAAGAACCTTTTAAGTTTTACACAAGGCTGCATTTATCAGAGCTAACCGGCCTAAGGGCCACTACCTTAGGGCAACTGTTAGACCTTATTAAGAATGTCCCCGGTTCGAGCATATACCATCACACCCATCGATTCTTGCAACAACATCAATATCTTTCTCCGGAGCCGCCGAACGATTTTGCATATTGGGTTACGGAAGTCCTGGGTGAAGATGAGTTAGGGGAGAGATTAGCCAGTATCGATACTATCCAATATCCTACAATACGCAGCCTCAGGGAAAAAATAATATTTACTATCGAAGAGTATCTTAAAAGCAGCGCCTTAGCCAAATTAAAGTTCGCTAGAAGCGGAGAAGAATTCCATTTTATGAAATCAGTAAGTTTTGTCATTCCCACGGAATATAGCGTAATTGATTTAGGGGAATTTGTTGATGCCCTGGAGAAGATAACCGTTGATTCCATATATTTTCATATTTTTGAGGCTCGCTTAAGGCTTGAGCGCGTGGACAATGATTTCTCGAATTGGATCGGTAATTCGTTGCAAGACAAAGAATTGGCAGATGAAATTACCAGGCTTGATCCATATACGCAAACGCTGGAAAATCTCAGAAAGGCACTCATAAGAATCATTAAAAATAGGATAGTGGTATAAGATGGCACAGATAAAAGAATATATCCCTGTTGTAGGCCAATCTATTGTCGACGACTTACAGCTTCTCGCCGGAAAACTGCAGGGTAAAATGATCCAGCATATAAATTCTACTGCTGTGGGCGGAGGGGTTGCGGAGATATTAAACCGTATGGTGCCTCTTTTAAAAGAATTAGGCGTTGATACCAGATGGGATTTGATTAAAGGAGGAGAGCAGTTTTTTGGAGTTACTAAGAAGCTCCACAATGCCTTGCATGGCAGGCCGGAGACAATAACCCAGCATGATTTTGATGCTTTCATGGAAACCAGCCTCAAGAATATCGAAGAAGTAGATATCTTAGGGAATGTCGTTTTCATCCACGACCCGCAGCCGGTTGCCTTGGTGAAAAAGAAATCCGATAATAAGTGGATTTGGCGATGCCATATTGATGTATCGAATCCTAACCAGAAAGTTTGGGATTTTCTAAAAGGTTTTATTGTGCAGTATGATTCTGCGGTATTCTCCGCGCCCAGTTTTTCGCAGCGCTTGCCGATAAGGCAGTTTTTGATCTCCCCTTCAATAGACCCCTTAAGCGATAAAAATAAAGAGTTGCCTCAAGAGACGATTGGCGCTGTGCTGAGAAAATACGGCGTATCTCAAGATAAGCCCATATTGACGCAGATTTCGCGCTTTGACCGCTTAAAGGACCCGCTGGGAGTGATCGAGGCTTATCAACAGGTAAAGCGCTATATTGATTGTCAGCTGATTTTAGCAGGAGGCACTGCAAGCGATGACCCCGAGGGCTTAAAAGTTCTTGAGGAAGTTAAAGAAAAGTCAGAAAAGGACCAGGATATTCATATCCTGTTATTGCCTCAGGATGATATTGAAGTTAACGCCTTGCAACGGGCATCAACCGTTATAATCCAGAAATCCCTCAAAGAAGGGTTTGGATTGACGGTCGCTGAAGCGCTCTGGAAGGCCAAGCCGGTGGTAGCTTCTAATGTCGGCGGTATCCCTCTGCAGATAAAGCATAAGTATTCGGGATTGCTCTGCCATTCGGTTGAAGGGGCATCCTTTGCCGTAAAACAACTTCTAAGCAGCCCGGCATATGCGCAAAAATTAGGCGAAAACGGCAGAGAGCATATAAG
>Ga0194126_10012048_pt1 | contig 11008 bp, 10 predicted proteins | sample TA2KigC150mmetaG_FD_148641 | JGI IMG/M metagenome (GOLD analysis project Ga0194126, IMG submission 148641) | Freshwater microbial communities from Lake Tanganyika, Tanzania - TA2015035 Kigoma Deep Cast 150m | ecosystem: Environmental > Aquatic > Freshwater > Lake | place: Tanzania: Lake...
GCCCCGGACGATGATCTCTCCGACCTCTTTTTCATCCTTCGCGATCTCCCGGCCTTCGTCCGTGACGACCTTCAGTTCCGTGGCGATGAACTCACGCCCCGTCTTTGATTTGAAGCGGAGTTGTTCCTCGGGGGATTTTTGCATCAGGTGTCCCTTCAGTATGGAAAGGGTGAGATAGGGGCTGGTTTCGGTCATTCCGTACGTCTGTATATAGTCGCAGCCGAAGGTCTCCACGATTCGGCGGACCACCTCCGGTGCAATGGGGGCGCCCCCGCTGAGCAGCACACGGAGCCGGCTGTAATCATGGTCTTTTACCCCTGGATAATTGACCAGCATATTGAGCATGGTGGGGATGAGATTCGTCAGCGTGACCCCTTCCTTCTCGATTGCGGCCAGGACCTTCGGGGGATCGAACTCTCCCACCAGCACGTGGGTGCCGCCCACCCAGGTGACGGCCCAGGTTGCCCAGGCGTCCGCCAGGTGAAACAGAGGCGCCGCGTGGAGCCAGACGTCTCGGTCTGTAAGATGCAACTCCGCGATGGTGCCCAGTGCATGAACGGTGACGTTCTTGTGGGTCAGCATCACCCCCTTCGGGCGGCCCGTCGTCCCGCTGGTATAGTAGATCTGGGCGATATCCTTCTCCATGACCGAAACTTCGGGGACCCTGGCCGAAACGCCCGCGATGGCCTCCTCATATCGCAGATCCCGCTCCCCCTTCGGGAGATCATCCCCCTTCCCGCCGGTCCAGATGATCTTTTCCACGGTGGACAGATCGTCGCGCATCCGGTCGACCGTTTCGCGGAAACGGGGATCGGCAATCAGCGCCCTGACGCCGGCATCGTTCATAATCAACGCCAGCTCCGAAGCGGACAGGCGGTAGTTAAGGGGTACGGCCGCCGCTCCTCGCAGGGCAATCGCGTAATAAACCTCGAGAAAATAGTGACAATTGGGATGCAGAATGGCAATCCGGTCGCCCTTTTCCAGCCCCTTTTCGCTCAAATAATGAGAGAAACGGCTGAGGCGATTGAAAAATTCCCCGTAGGTCCACCGCCGGCCGCCGCAAATGATCGCCTCCTTTTCGGGGAAGAACCGGTAAGCTTTCATCAGTGTGTCTGCAAGAATCATTTGATGGCCTCACATTCGTTTTTTTATGGATTCAAGTATATTGGGATCGGGTCTGACTGTCAAAGGGATTTATCCGGAAGGGATTTATCCGGAACGACATCGGTGGAAATTATTGTTTGCTTCCTGTATAATCTCCGACCATCACCCGCCGGCAACCGCCGCGGGGCATTCGCCTTCATGCAAGGGGGAAGGAGGAGAGACGATTGGGTGATATGCATTCAAACATGGTCCTGGGGGGATTTCTGGTGATGCTTATCTGTCAGGACATCGTGGCCATCAGGGCGTTCAAGAAGAGCGTGCGGGACGGGATTTTGTGTGCCATGATCCCCGGCTACCTGCTCTTGTACGCCAGCCGGGAAGAGAATCGACAGGTGAAACCCCTGATCGGCTGGCTGGCCGGGTTGGGGCTCCTGCTGATGGGTCTGGTGCGTTAGCGGGTAATGAGGCAGACGGGAGGTAGAGGTATGAAAGGGAAGGATGTCGATTATTTTGAAGCCGTATACGATGTGGCCAGGGTGATCAATGCCTGCCTGGACCTGTCGAAGGTGCTGGAAAAGATCGTGCAGTGCGTCGTCAAGGCGATGGACGTCAAGGCAAGCAGCATCCGCCTGCTCGACCCGCGCGGCCGGATGCTTGTGCTGGGCGCTGCAAACGGCCTGTCGAAGGGATATGTTCATAAGGGGCCGATTCTCGTTGAGGAAAGCGGCCTCGACCGCAAGGTCCTCAGAGGTCGGTCGGTCTGGCTCAAGGATGCTCAGACGGCGAAGGATTTCCAATATGGCCCGATGGCGAAAACCGAAGGGATCAAATCCATTCTGGTTGTCCCTCTTATCCTGGAGAAGAAATCGATCGGGGTCCTGCGCGTCTATACGGAGAAGGTCCGCATTTTCCGTGACGATGAGATCAAGTTCCTGCGGGCGGTAGCCAACTTGAGCGCAATCGCCCTGGATAACGCCCGCATGCACGAGGCGCTCCAAACCCGGTGCGATCTGATGGTGGCGCACAAATACCGAATCGACGACAATTGAAAGGGGGACCTTATGATTCGCCTGGGCATCAACGGTTTTGGCCGGATCGGAAGGCAGGTTCTAAAGGCCATCCTCACCCGATATCCCACCTCGCTCCAGGTCGTGGCGGTCAATGACCTCTATGATGTGGCGACAAACGCCCATCTGTTCAAATACGACACCAACTACGGCCGCTATCCGGGGGAGGTGAAGGTCAAAAAGGAGAGTATCCTCATCGATGGCCGGGCCGTTAAGAATCTGGCCTATCGCGATCCCGCCGCCATCCCCTGGGACGACGAAGGGGTCGATATCGTGATTGAGAGCACGGGCCTGTTTCTGACGGGTCCCAAGGCCGCCGCCCATCTTCAGGCCGGGGCGAAAAAGGTGATCATCAGCGCCCCTGCCAGCGAGGAGGACCTGACGGTCGTGATGGGGGTCAATCACAGGAGCTATCAGCCGAAGAAGCATCATATCGTCTCCAATGCCTCCTGCACGACCAACTGTCTGGCGCCGCCGGTCATGGTCGTCCACAGGGCTTTCGGCATCGAGAAGGGAATGATGACGACGGTCCACTCCTACACAGGCGATCAGCGCATCCTCGACCTCGCCCATAAGGATCTGCGGCGCGCCCGGGCAGCCGCGATGAACATCATCCCGACATCGACCGGCGCCGCCCGGGCCCTGTCGCTCGTCATTCCCGATCTGGCCGGGCGGTTCGACGGTTACTCGCTCCGCGTCCCGACCCCGACGGTCTCCATCGTCGATTTCGTTGCCGAACTCAGGACCAAAACGACGACGGAGGAGCTGAGGAAGGCACTCTGCGGGGCCGCCCGAAAGCAGCTCAAGGGGATCATGACCTGCGAAGATTCTCCTCTGGTGTCGCTGGACTTCAAGGGGGACGCCCACTCTTCCATCGTGGATCTGGAGTTCACCCAGGTGCTTCGCGACAATATGGCAAAGGTGGTGGCCTGGTATGACAACGAGTGGGGATATTCCTGCCGGGTAGCGGATCTGGCCCATTACATGGGGGAGAAGGGGCTCGGGTAGAGAGCGCGTGAAAAAAATCAGGATTCTGGTCATCGACGACGACGCCGTGGCCTGCGAATTCCTCCAGGAGGCGCTTCTGCGCGCCGGATACGAAGTCGATACCTTCACCTCTGCGCGGGAGGCGCTCGAGGGGGATCTGGCGCGCTACGATATCCTTCTTTCCGACATCCGGATGCCGGACATCGACGGTCTGCAATTTCTCCAGCAGGTGCATTCGAAATGGCCGCGGCTGCCCGTGATCCTGATGACGGCCTTCGGCTCGCTCGAAACGACGATGGAGGCCCTTCGGCTCGGCGCCTGGGATTATATCAGCAAACCCTTTTCGCCGGAGGCGATCCGCGCGATGGTCCAGAAAGTGCTCGAGGTCCGCGATCTCCAGCAGCACTGGATCCAGGGTCAACCGGAGGACCAGCGGGAGCCGCACTTCATAGGCTCCTCGGCGGTAATGGTCGATTTCTACAAGCAGATCGCCCGGGTGGCCGACGCTTCGGCGAGCGTCCTGATCAGCGGGGAGAGCGGGACCGGCAAGGAGCTCACGGCCCGCTCCTTACATCTGTTGAGTACCCGGCGCGGAAAGCCCTTTTTGACGGTCAACTGCGGCGCCATCCCGGAGACCCTCCTCGAATCGGAGCTCTTCGGGTACGAACGGGGGGCCTTCACCGGCGCCGATCGCATGCATCCGGGGCTTCTGGAGGCGGCCCAGCACGGGACTATCTTCCTCGATGAGATCACCGAGATGTCGTCGTCGCTCCAGGGGAAGATGCTCCGGTTCATGCAGAACGGCGAGGTGAGGCGACTGGGGGGGAACGAGGCGAGGCATGTGGGCGTCAGGGTGGTCGCGGCCGTAAACCGGGATATCGACGAGGAGGCCAGGGCCGGCCGTTTCCGTTCCGATCTCCTCTATCGCTTTGTCGTCCGCCTTCAGGTGCCGCCGCTCCGGGCGCATAAGCAGGACCTCCCGCAGCTCATCGAATCGTTCCTCAAGAAATGGGGCTATCCCACGGTCCGCATTTCCGATGAGGCGATGGAATTGCTCATGGCCTACGATTGGCCCGGCAATGTCCGTGAACTGGAAAACGTTCTTCGGCAGACGCTATTACTCTCTCCCTTTACCGTGATTCTCCCCGAAAACCTTCCCGGGAAATTGGCGCCCCGCATCAAAGAAGGTGTGCCGCTCCTCTCACCGCTCGAGGCAGCGGAGCGGCAACAGATCATCCGTACCCTGGAACATATGGCCTGGAACCAGAGTCAGGCCGCCCAACGGTTGGGGATCGACCGGAAAACCCTGCGCGCAAAGATCCTCCGTTATGGTCTTAAGAAGAAGTCCGGGGGTCAGGTCTTTAAATTTAGCATTTGCTAAATTTAAAGACCTGACCCCTTTCCCTCTACTCTATTGCCGGGAAGGTCATGACGATCTTTGTTCCCTCAGAGGCCTTGCTCTCGATATCGATCCGTCCCCCATGGATTTTGACGATATCCTGAACGATGGCCAGCCCAAGTCCCCGCATACCCTCCTCCTGGTGGGTGCTGAAAAAAGGTTCGCAGATCCTCTCCATAAGTTCGGGCGGGATTCCTTTGCCCGTGTCCTGGACCACGAGAAACACCTCCCGTCGATTCGCGTCGGTGTAAGCCGAAACCGTGATCCGTCCGCCTTCCGGCATTGCCTCTATGGCATTCTGAATCAGATTGAACAGGGCGGTCTGCACGCGATGGCGATCCGCCTTGATCTGCGGGATCTGTTCGTCGAGACGGATGTGGAGTTCGATCCGGGCTTTCTGCATGAGAGGATCGACGAGGGTGAGTGTCTCGTTCAGGAGTTCCGGGACTCTGACTGCTTCGAAATGGGGTTCGGGCGGCCTTGTGGCTCGCCGGACATTCTGGATGACGGTATTGAGCCGCTGGGTCTGCTGAACGATCAGCTCCAATTTACGGGCCGCATCGGGAGGCCAGTTCTCTCTTTCCAGGAGGAGGTTGGCAAGGCCGGCTATGGAGTGTAGCGGTGTTCCGAGATCATGGGCCAGCGTGGCGGTTAGATAGCCCAGGGCGGCGAGCTGCTGGAGCTGGTTGACCTCTCGCTGGAGCTGGACCACCCTGCGGGTTGCCTCCTGGACGCGGTCTTCGAGGTTCCGCGTCAGTTCCTGATTCTTGGCAAGGACCTGCTCGATTTCCTGGGCCATCGAATTGAAGTGCTGCGCGAGGAGTCCCCATTCGTCCTGGCGTTTGATCGGGATTCGCTTGACGTACTGCCCCGTCTGAAAGTCATCGATCGTCCGGACGATGACACCGAGCGGTTGGCCGATCAGCCAGCGATAGCTGAAGGCGAGAACAAACAGGAGGATGATCAGAAGCGCGAAGGTGCTGACGACCAGAAAGCGCTGCGCCTGGGAGAGGATTTCTGCATTCACGCGGCTGAAGGTGATTACCCCCACGACGAACTGGGTCGCCCGGGACTTCTCCGATTTGACGGGATAGAGGAGCCCCACGGCCGGACCATCAACGGTTTGCAGGCGGATATAATGGGGTTTGCGCGCCGCCGCCACGGTGCTGACAAGGCTTTCCGGCCATTCGTATGCGACCCTGCTGGCGCCGGCGATGTATCCAACGTCGTCGATGTCATAACTGACGATGGTGAAGATATCGATCCGGGCGAGGCGAACGTCGGTCTGGATCTGTTCCTTGAGAGCCTTGTCGAGCGTAGAGAGGCCCTGACCGGTCGGGAAACGCTGGTAATAGGTGCTGACCGTCTCGGCGACGCTTGAAAGGCGCTTCACCTGCTGTTCGGAGAGAATCCGGTCCAGAGCCTGGATCTGAACCCATCCCCATACGGCCATTGTGATGGTCAGGACAAAGACGATCATGACCATCAGGCGCGTCCTCAAGGTCATGAATCATCCCTCAACGGCTTAGAATAACAATCTCTCTGTACGCCGGACCTTTCTCGACCCTGCGCCCCAAGAAGGCGTTTCCCGGTTCTTCCCGTTGCTTTCATTCGCTGTATTATAGATCAGTATGGGAACAAAATGCACGCAGTGATTTTTGCGATGCATGCCTCGGCGGGCAGGGTGGATTTTGGGGGATGGCGCTGGTAAAGTAATGGGGTACGGGATTTGAGTCCCGTACCCCACCGCAACTCAGTACGAGAAAAGGAGTTACTTCTTGGGTGCGTCCGCCTTTTTCGGTTCTTCTTTCTTTGCTTCGTCCTTCTTCGGTGCGTCTGCCTTCTTCGGCTCGTCCTTCTTCGGCTCTGCCTTCTTTGCGTCTTTTTTAGCGTCTTTCTTGGCTTCCTTCTTTACTTCCTTCTTCTTAGCCTCTTTCTTAGCTTCTTTCTTAGCTTCTTTTTTAGCTTCTTTCTTAGCTTCCTTCTTTGCTTCGGCCTTCTTCGGCTCTTCCTTCTTTGCCTCGTCCTTCTTCACGTCCTTTGCGGGCTCGGCCTTTACTGCGGGCGCTGCGGGTGCATCCTTCTTTGCCGGCTCGCCTGCAATTGCGGATGTCGTGAACAAGAACACCAATCCAAGAACCAGTACCATGAAACGTTTCATCTCTACTTCCTCCTTCATTATTTTGTTTATGCCATTTCCACCGTTCGGCCGGCAACCGGCTCGATACGGGGAAGCACCCTTCCAACCCTGATCTGCAACGATCAAGGGAAAACCCATTTCTTGCCGCTATTTAGTGACAGGAGCCGCTTTTGTATCACCCGGTTTTTCGTTCTTGGATGGCACTTTCTTCGGTTTGTCAGCGGCCTTCCTGTTTATCGGAATAGCCCGAATCAGGATATTTCGACCGTCCTTTTCGCGGTAACTGACCTTGATCTGATCACCCGCTTTGATAGTCGGGAAGGGATTCTCCAGGAGGAATACCATGGTTTCCACCTTCCCCTTCAGTGTCCGTTCAAGCCGCATTTCCGTATTGGAAACCGCGATGACCTTTCCGGCTGTACTCATGTCCGGCACCCTGGACGGAGGAAGCGGAACGGCCGGAGGTTTCTCGGCGGCAAATACCAGGGCAAAACACAAAAAAATCAACACTGCCGCAGTGATTAAAAAACGTTTCATCCGATGATTCATCCTTCCATCCGGTCTTCCCGGCTGATCGAACTAAAGCAAAGGTAATGCCATCAGAAGCGCAAAGGATATTTTTGTTTAACAACTTGAAAACAGGGGATTTATTTTCGGAGGGTACACAGGAATGCGCCCGGTGTTTGGAAAAATGGGGAGATATTCCTCAGCCCATGGGGAATCCCTCCCCATTTTAAGGAGGCTGTCGATTTCGATCAAGGAGGTTTTCTCATGATCATTTTTATAGCGCCGGAGACGATCGAAAGCTCCGCCGGCAGTGTTCCCGGCTGCTCGCCGTCGATATCCAGGAGGACCCGCTGCTTCGACGCGGCAGTCACCCTTTTCCCCGGCTGAATGGTAACCTGCCGGATGTTCTTGATGCCGCCGAGATAGAGTTTGGGAAGGTGCCAGAAGACCAGCGGAAGGCTCATCGCACGAATGATGGTCACATGGAAGAGCCCGTCATCGGTCAACGCGTCGGGGGCGACGAGCATGCCGCCGCCGTGGTAGCGGCCGTTGGCAATGGCGATATTGAGCACGTCCACTGCCTGCTCCTCTTCTCCATCCAGACGGATGGAAACGCGCTTTTTCTCGTATGCAAAAAGGGAGACCAGCGTCCCCCAGATAAAGGTCAAAAACGGCCCACAGGCCTTGCTCGTCCGGTTTACCCGGTCAACGACCTCGCCACCGAGGCCGAAGCTGGCGATATTGTGGAAGTATCTGGCATCGGTGTTTCCCTGATGGTCGCGGAAGCGGATATGGCCCAGATCGATGGTGTGGATATGATCCTCCCGGATCGTACCGAGGGAGGCTTCCAGGCCGGCGGGAATGGGCATGGTCCGGCTGAAATCGCAACCGGTTCCGTTGGGGAGAAATCCGAGGACGGCATCCTCTTTGATGGGCCTGTCTCCATCGAAAAAGCCGTTGACTGCCTCATTGAGCGTGCCGTCGCCGCCGACGCAAATGATCCGGTCGGCGCCGTTGAGAAGGTGTTCCCGGGTCATCCGGGTGGCGTCACCCGGTCCTCCGGTGAGGCAGGTCTCGAAGGGACCGACAAAGTCCCCGGCCCTGTTTCCGATCTTGGGCCACTCTTTGCCCGTCGATCCATTTCCCGCATGGGGATTCACAATAAAGACGGTCTTTTTATAAGGCAAGTCGACCTCCCCGCCCCTTTGGATGGCTATAAAAAATGGAACCGTGCGGCAAACTCGGAGGGAACTATACCACAGACGTTCCCACAGGGATAGATAAAAAAAGCAAAGGAATTGCTTTCCTGTCCTTGTTCTGATATCCACGTTTGCAGTACGGGTGGTGTATTCCACACCGTGGCCAAATCTGATGGAGTGAGGAAAGATGCGATGACCCAGGGGTGCGGCAGGCTCAAATTCGTTTCCGCCTTTTTCTTCTTTCCCATGCGCGCTTTTCTTGAGCGGCTGGGGATTCGCTATGACATCTCCCGTATCGCCAACGCCTATTACCGGGAGGATTTCGACCGGATCCCAAAGGCTGAAAAGGCGGTGGTCCTCCCCCACTGTCTGATCGGCGAAGAGTGCAAGGCCCGTTTTTCCAAGGATGAGGGGATCCTCTGCGTCAAATGCAAGAACTGCCGCTGTGGCGAAATCCGCACCCTCTGCGAAGAGGCGGGGTGGCAGTTCTATATCTCGCCCAGCACGAACTTCACAAAACGCCTTGTCCAGCGAAAGAAGATCAAAGCCGCCGTCGGGGGGGCGTGCGATTTTGAAATCGATAAGGGTATCCGCTCGACACCGATCACGCTCAAAGGGGTCCGCCTCAAGCAAAGGAAGGTCATCCCCCAGGTGATCGTGACCGCCCGGTACGACTGTCTCCATAACGATATCGACTGGGAGCTTCTGAAGCGGATCATCCTCGAAGGGGCGGGCGGCGCATCGGAAGGCAGCGGCAGCAGCGCTGAGTCATAGCGATGAAGCCGGCTGCGAGGCCATTGAGAGACCTGGTAATCATGTCCCGGAAGGATAATTTCCAAAGCGCTTGCCGCGTGATCGTCGTCGGAGCGGGCGCGAGCGGGATGATGGCCGCCGGGCGGGCGGCGGAAAAGGGGGCGCGCGTCCTTCTCCTGGAAAAGACCGATGGACCGGGAAAGAAGATCCTGATCAGCGGAAAGAGCCGCTGCAACCTGACAAACGCGCGGGACCTCGGCGATTTCATCGCCATGTACGGCCCGAACGGCCGTTTTCTTCATAGCGCCTTTCGCCGCTTCTTCCGGGACGACCTCCTTGCCTTTCTCCGACGCTACGGGATCGAAACCAAGGTCGAACGCGGGGGACGGATCTTTCCCGTTTCCGACGATTCGGCGGATGTCGTCGGGGCCTTTCGGCGATATGTAAAGGAGCGGCTCGTGGAGTTCCACAAGGGAGCAAACGTGACAGCGATCACCCTGCGCGACGGCCGGATCGGGGGGGTCATGACGGCGAAAGGCCCAATTCCCGCCTGCGCCGTCATCCTGGCAACCGGCGGAGCGACCTGGCCGGCGACCGGCTCCACCGGCGACGGGTACCGGATGGCGGCCGCCATTGGCCATACCGTGACCAAACTCCGACCGGCCCTTGTACCGCTGGTTGTTGCAGAGGTGGACCGGGCCAAATCGATGCAGGGGGTGAGCCTCCGCAATGTCCGTATGACCGCCTTTCGCGGCACGGCGGCGGCCATCGATCCCGCACAGGCTCCGGCGAAAGATATGGGCCGCGGGGTCGATACAAAGAAGAGGCGCTCACAGGTCATCGAGAGCCGGATGGGGGAGATGCTCTTCACCCACTTCGGGATCGGCGGGCCGATCACACTCCTGATGAGTCTCGCCGTCGTGGACGCCCTGGCGGAGGGGCCGGTCAGCGTCTCGATCGACCTCAAGCCCGCCCTGGGCGTGGAGGCGCTGCGCGCCCGACTCCAGGGGGACTTCGACCGGTCCGGGAAACGGGGCTTCCGCAATCTCCTGGCGGACCTCCTTCCCCGCAAGATGATCGATCCCTTTATCGAGATGACCGGAATCCCCCCGGAGCGCCCGGGTCATCAGATCACCGCCGGGGAGCGGGAGCGGCTCCTCTGGCAGCTCAAGTCGCTCCGGTTCAACATCAAAGGCCCTCTCCCCCTGACTTCGGCGATCGTCACGGCCGGCGGGGTGTCGCTCAAGGAGATCGATCCCCGGACGATGGGCTCCCGTCTTATTCCCGGCCTTTTTTTCTGCGGCGAGGTGATGGATATCGACGCCGATACGGGGGGCTACAACCTTCAGGCGGCCTTTTCCACCGGGTTTGTCGCCGGGGAATCGGCCGCGGCAGGCGTGCAGGGTTTTTAAGGGCTTATGTGTTCTTGATGATTCGCTGAATATCTGGTAGCTTTCCGAGCTGAAAGGGAAGACAGATCATGGCTGCTCCCCAAGCGATCATTGAACTGGTCGAACGGTTTGAGGAAAACCTCGCCTCATACACCTCAGGAACTTACAACGAGACCCAGCTCCGACGGGAATTCATCGATCCATTCTTCAAAACCCTGAGTTGGGATATAGACAACGCGGCCGGTCACGCCGAGGCGTACAAGGATGTGATCCACGAAGACGCCATCCGAATCGGCGGCGCGATGAAGGCCCCGGACTACTGCTTCCGCATCGGCGGGACGCGGAAGTTCTTCGTGGAGGCGAAAAAGCCCGCCGTCCGCATCGCCGAGGAGGCCGCCCCCGCCTACCAGCTCCGCCGATACGCCTGGTCTGCCGGGCTGCCCCTCTCCATCCTCACGAAC
>Ga0194126_10012060_pt1 | contig 11002 bp, 8 predicted proteins | sample TA2KigC150mmetaG_FD_148641 | JGI IMG/M metagenome (GOLD analysis project Ga0194126, IMG submission 148641) | Freshwater microbial communities from Lake Tanganyika, Tanzania - TA2015035 Kigoma Deep Cast 150m | ecosystem: Environmental > Aquatic > Freshwater > Lake | place: Tanzania: Lake...
GATCACCCCAAAGTCGAAATTTTTGTTGAAGAAAAAGTTTCTAATGAATTAATCAGGTTAATGGAATTCTCTCATTCTTCGCACATAATTCCTGATGAAGGCAATGATGTGTACATGTATCATATTATTTCAATAAATCCCAGAAACGTTTAACATCTTTCTTATAAACCACTTCACTAAAAACACGACTGATGATGCGGCTCGTTTCTCGATAGAATATGGATGGAGAATTGTTTACCTCATAAAAGTATTTTCCATCTTCAAGATAGATTGGATTCCCAATTTTTGTATACTTAGTGCCTTCGATGGCACGACCAGCATCGGCTGCAGCATCTAGTATCAGGCATCCTTCCTTGATGCGCTGTAGATCGGCCTTTGTTATAATATGTGCATTGTCGTTGTCAATTTCAATACCATTGATGATGATGTCATAGTCGGAAATGGACTCGTAAAAAAGGTGCATGGTTTTCCGGTAAAACATGCGTATATTGCAATTAAACATGGATATGGCCTTGTAAGATCCCTGGGATACATTTCCACTTGACAATAATGCAACTCTTGTATTTGAATCCGGTAACATCCCCATTTGCAGGATAGCATGCAATGTTGAGCTGAATCCTGCCATAAAGCTATTTTCCCAAATGAAATTTTGTTTGATGAAGGTGATAGGTATCTTATTCCCTTTATGGAAAATGAAAGGGTAGATGTTGTCGAGGTCCACAATTACCAATTCCTTCGGAATAGCCTGTGATTCCATGAAACTTATACCCGAACCGGTCGGATGGGTCCAGCCAATGATCATTTGTCCATGGCGGATACTGTTGTAATCTGGCGGCTGGATCAGTTTTAGGTTAAATATAGTGTCGCATTCGTGGAAAATATTTTCGCGTGTGGCAATTGAACACCCTTTGGCTATGTATTCTTCGTCCTTGATGTCAAGGTGCTCTCCAAATCCACTTTCAACGATGAGTTCGTTCTCAAAATTCTCAATATGTTCCGGCAGAAGTGCAACCCTCTTTTCGAATGGGAAATTGGGCTTAATAAATCCTAACTTCATAGAATTCTCCTTTCTTTTTTTGTTTGACTCACTAATTTATTTAATTGATATTTAGATAATGCCAAAAAACAAAGGGACCGACTCAATGTGTTGGTTCCTATAATTCTTTGGATTTCTTCAATATTCAAATCCTGGATATCCCTATCATTCTTCCTTTCACTGATAAATCTTAAGGCGCCGGAGATTGTAGCTATCTTATCCAGTCCATTTTGTTCCTTGAAAGCGTTGATCTTTAAAAGCTTTCTTGCAGATATTTTTAGTAGTCCCAAGGCTGTCAGGATATCCTTTGGGGGATAGCCCTTCGAGGAATTCAAGGCATTCAATTCTGGCCATACTTTCTTCAGAACATGAGGATACAATATTTGCCCAACCATTCTTTTCCTGAGATCCGTTTCAAGGAACCTTCGATAGAATTGCGACACATTTGTTTTTGTGATCTCGTTCACAAATTCCCTGTCCATCAAGGGAACCCTCAGCTTGACATGGTGCATGTTATTGAAAATCCAGACGCCGAACATGTTTCGATAGACATTTTCGAATCCATATACTGCAAGCATCTGGTTATTTGTAAGGTGGTTTGGCAGAGATTTAAAGTATTGTTTCGCTTCATGGAGTACCCTGTTTATACTGTCAAAATCTTCAACAATATTTAGCGATGAAAGTGTGGGAAATAGTTGATAAGCATGGTTATCTGTTGTTAGTCCATTTTTGAGATAGTCGATGATGGCTTTTGGATTGCACTCCTCATCCGAACTGTGAGGATTGGCGAAAATCTCACTACCGAGATACCCTGTCACAATAATACTTGCATCCCTTGCAATAACTTTGGCATAGTATAGACTCTGAGGAGACTGAAATCCATTGAACCCCCCTGAAAACTCCAGATAATCATTAACACATGCCTGGTAATCTGTTCTGAGGTATTCTTCATTAAGATCAATGAATGTATATTTCAATCCCAATTTTTTTGCCAACCAAATTGGATTGTCAACATCTCCGCTTCCCCTTTTCCCATAGGAAAAATTAGTAAACTTTGTTTTGAAATGGTGAGCACATCCAGTTATCATCCGGCCATCGAAGCCTCCAGTCAGAGAAATCGCACAAGGTACATCAAGGTAATTTTTTGAAACCCTGATGAAGGTATCAGCAATCCGCTCTACTGCGGAGGAATATGGCTCGGGAGTGTCACTGAAATATTCATAAAAGCGATGAGTACGATTGATGATCATTTGCCCATCCATGATCACTTCTTCTCCGAACTCAAGCCTTTTCAATTCCTGATAGTATGTTGATCGGTGAATATTTGTGAAAAGGATAGCAATTTGAGTATAAAAATCTGGATTAACTGCCTTATTGGTAAGGAGCGTGCTAATGCATTTCCATGAGCTTGATACGTAACTCTCCCCATTCTGCTCAAAGTAGTACAAAGGCAGGAAAGAGTGATAGTCAGCTTGAATTTTCAATGCTTTGTTTTCCTTCGATAGGGTGAGCAGGTAAAAGATACCTCGGGTACGCTCAATAATTTCAGCATCACTCCTTGTTACTGAAACATCCCCAATAGCGATGATACGAGAAGCCTCGACCTGCTTCTCATAGTAGTCGAGATGAGGCAGCCGTTCAATATGGATAGTATTCTCGGATGGGATGACCTCATTCAAGTGACTGCAGAATATGATGCGAAATGGGGCATCAGACCTTGGGTTATATCTGACGAGAAAATCCATATTCAGGTATTTGTAAAATGATTCCTGATTCTTTCCATTTTTCTAGGATAGGCTTTTAACGAATTCCATTAACCGTTTGGATTGAACTTCGAAACTGAAAACATCATTCGTAAGTTCTTTGCCCTGTATTCCTATCTTCTCAGCTTCTTGCGGATGTTGAATGGCATAAACCATCATTTCACCAAAAAGCTCGGGTTTATCTGGTTCAACAAGAAATGCATGTCGCTTGTCTTCCAAAAAATCCCCGATCTCTCCAGTCCGTGTGATAACAACAGGTCTTCCGCTGGCCAGATATTCTCCAAGTTTAGTTGGAAAACCGCCCCTGGCTTGTATGTTGTTCGGCCTGGCTAATACAAGGACCTCTGCGCCATGGAGCAGACTGGGAATTTCGTTTTTTGTTGCCTTGCCCGTGAATATGACCTTATCCGTAATATCAAGAGCTTCAATCCTGGATTTTAATTTCCTGAATTCTATATCGGGTCTAATATCTCCGATAAGCATCAGCTTTATGTCTGGAATTTTATTATGAATGAGAGAAAATGCCTCCAGTAAGATAGGGATACCATCCTTATCTCCCCATAAATGACCACAAAAAGCAATATATTTATCCTGGTCGTTCCTGATGTTATGCGTTGCAAAGCGATCAGTATCAACAACCATGTTTATCCTGACAATTCCTTCAGATTTTCCTCTGAGTTGCGAAAAATACCTTTTGAGTTCTTCCGTGATGACAAAAATGCCATCAAAAAGCCTCACAACGAGTTTTTCATAAACCCAAAGGTCCAGGCGGTTCAATAACGTCCGTTTATTGAGAAGAAATGGATATTCATTTCTTTCGTGTAAGAAAGTTATCCGCAGTATCTTCGACAAGAAATAGTAGGAAAGCGGGTAAACCGTTTTCGTGTGGAACATCAAAATGCCTTTGACCCGTTCCTTTTGGCTTATTCTATAGATGAAAATGCCCGCCTTGATCCATCCCCGGAAAATCATCCAGTGTTTAACAATTGGATTCTTGGGGATGACTGTCGATCCGCTTGTATAGTAGAAATGAAATCCATCGCCTTCTCCTTCGGTTTCCATGTTTTTAACGTAGTCAGGTAAATCCGTCGGAAGGAGAATAAGAATATTAACTTTCCATCCTGCCCGGTGTATGCCTTTTGCCAGCGCCATCATGCGGTTGGATGCAGCAGACCCGAAGGGGATCCCATGATCCGTCACAAATATTATCGAATCGACCTTTTCGTTCCGTCCCATTTATTACTTAACTTTGTATTCCCCAAGATCAATTTCACAACCCTCCTGGATGTGTTTGATATCTTGTAAGCAGCAGGAATATCTAAGGATCTCCCGGAAGTTCGCTCCTCGGTACAGTAGGCCACTGAATCTAAAACAATATCCTTGTCAAGCCCGGTCAGGATGATGCTTCCCGTATCTTGGGCCTCCGGCCGCTCCATGGAATTTCTGAGTGAAACTGCCGGAAAACCAAGGATTGCCGATTCTTCACAGATCGTTCCACTATCTGATATGGCGCAAGCAGCATTCATCTGCAGCTTGTTATAATCGAAAAATCCAAATGGTTTCATGAACCTTATGGCTTTGGAGGAATGTAACTTCCGGTTCTCCTCAAGCCTCTTCCTTGTTCTTGGGTGAGTTGACACAATAACAGGGTAGTGATATTTCTTTGCCAGTTCATTCAGGATGGTGACAATAAATTCAAGATTTTCCTCATTGTCAACGTTTTCTTCCCGGTGGAAAGAAACAATGAAGTAATGATTAGGTTCGAGCTTGAGTTGAGATAGAATTGTTGATGCATGGATATGGCTTGCAAAGTAATCCAGGACTTCCTTCATGGGAGATCCTGTAAGGTAGATTCTTCTGTGCGGAAGGCCTTCAGCTATCAGGTGCCTGCGTGCATGTTCGGAATAGACCAGGTTAAAATCCGAAATATGATCAATGATCCGCCGGTTGGTCTCTTCAGGAACATTCAGATCAAAACATCTGTTACCAGCTTCCATGTGAAATACCGGGATATGCATTCGTTTCGCAATATAAGCTGACAAACAAGAGTTGGTATCCCCCAATACCAGCAACGCATCTGGTTTTTCTTTCCTGATTATTGTTTCAGTTTTCAGGAGAATCCCTGAAACCTGGGATCCAAGAGATGTATTGTCCGTTTCAAGGAAATAATTGGGTTTGCGGATGCCCAATTCTTGGAAGAAAATCTCATTCAGTTCATAATCCTGGTTTTGTCCGGTATGCACTAAAACATGATCCACGGTTTCATCCAGTAGTGCCAGGGTACGCGACAGTCTGATTATCTCGGGCCGTGTACCGACAACAGTCATGACTTTAAGGCCGGATCTTGTTTTCATAATCAAAGGTTTTAGTCAGGTACTGAAACAGACTACTCAACATTCTCGAAGAAAGTATCAGGATTTCCGGGATCAAACAACTGGTTGCTCCAGAACATGGTATACAGATCTTCATTTCCCGTATTCGTTATGTTGTGGGTATACCATACCGGTATATCCACAAAGGCGGGCTCAGTGCCTGACAATTTGAGGGCGATGACATCATTTGTCCCTATTTTCCTCAACTTGATTGATGCATGTCCTCGCAGTACTATAAATCTTTCTATTTTGTGGATATGAAAATGATTACCCCTTGTTATACCAGGATGGGTCGTTGAATAGGAATATTGTCCTCCGGTGAGCGTCCTGACCGCCTCGATATAATCACCTCTCGGATCTGAGTTTACTTTCAACTTAACCGGGAAATTCGTTTCATAATCAAGGCAGCTTCGGAATGTGTTGAAAAGGTGAATGTCGAAAAGGCTCTGAAGTTCAGGAATTGTTGACTTTACGATATAACTATCATGGAAATATTCAAGTTTGCGTAGCAAATCGTTTACAGTGATCCGGCAAGTCGGTTCAACAATTAGCTTCCGCGTTCCTTCCTTAGGAAGCTCCCGAATATGACTCATAATCAGGTCAACAAGATCGGATATATAGATGATTCCCAGTTCCTTATCTTGATCCAAGACAGGTGTGAGCCCATTGACGATTTGATAGGCGAACGTAGATACTACTGAATTGTAAAAGGGTTTGCAGAATGGTCCAAATACATTCGGAATCACAAAGCTGGTCACGGCCGCGGAATGATCCTTCGCCCATTGCTCGAGTAATTCACGACCAAAGCGCTTCGACCTCCCATAGGGATTATCAAACGATTCCTGAGTGCTGGAGGCAAAGATGATATGAGGCCTAGCTCCAGTTCTTTCAAGCGATGCCACAAGTTTTTCTACAAGCACCATATTGGTCTTGTACACTTGATCTGGGTCAATGTCCCGGTTCATTGCTGCCAGGTGAATGATCACATTACATGAACTGACAAAATGCCCCAGTTTATGCTCATCAAGGAAAATATCACGTTGAAAGTCAGGCACTTCAAACTCATTTTTGAATAGTCGGAGTGATTGTGTGAGATGGTATCCCAAAAATCCATTCTGACCAGTAACGCCGATTTTTCTCATCGATTAAGGCTCGTAGTGATCAGATATACTTTCATTCAGTATGTCCTTCCTAATCAAAGGAAGCTTTAAAAGGAGATCGCAGGTTTCATTTATGTTTAGCTGGTGAGTTGACTCAGATGTATAGTCCATCAAGGCATTTACTTCCTGCTCGCCTTCGAAATAATATTTACTGTAATTCAAATCCCTGTTGTCGGCAGGTATTCGGTAGAATTCTCCAAGGTCCTTTGCCTTGACGAGTTCCTCACTCGTAATAAGGGTTTCTACTCGCTTTTCCCCATGCCTCGTCCCGATGATATGAACCGGTAATTTAACATTGTAAAGAGTCATTAATGCCCGGGTAAGGGTTTCAAGTGTACATGCAGGAGTCTTTTTTATAAAAATATCTCCATTTTCGCCTTCATTGAAAGAAAACTCCACAAGTTCTACAGCCTCCTCCAGGGTCATCATAAAACGCTTCATCATGGGATCGGTTACAGTGAGAGGCTGGTTATTCCTGATCTGGTTAATGAAGAGTGGGATAACAGATCCACGGCTACCCATCACGTTCCCATATCGGGTTGTACATAAAATCGTCTCATTGTTTTGCAATTCCCTGGATTTAGCAACAAGCATTTTTTCCGCCAGCGCCTTGGTAAGTCCCATTGCATTAATCGGATAAACGGCTTTATCGGTGCTTAGCAGTACTACTTTCCTGACATTCCTTGAAACGGCAGAATTGATCACGTTATAACATCCGGTGACATTGGTTTGTAAGGCCTCCATAGGGAAGAATTCACAGCTCGGAACTTGTTTGAGGGCTGCTGCATGGAAAACCATTTCCACTCCATTCATCGCCTTATCGACGCTACTTTGATCACGGACATCGCCGATGTAAAACTTGATGCGGTCGTCCTGATAGAATTGCCGCATATCATGCTGCTTCTTCTCATCACGACTGAAAATCCTGATCTCTCGAATGTGGGTTGTAAGAACCTGCCTGAGCACAGCATTCCCAAAAGAACCGGTACCACCTGTAATCAGAAGTACCGAAACTGGATTCATCTTGTTCATTGATAGCTTATTGGTTATACGCTATAACTTTTCTTCGTATGAAGTCAATATCTTTTGTAGATTCGCCTGCTTTGAATATACCGCATTTGAAATCCTGCTAATCTCATCCCGGGGGATCAGTGTGTTAAAATGAGTTCTGTAAGCCTCCATCATATGATCCAAGATATTATCAACCACCACACCCATTTTGTGTTTTTCAATAAATGCTGAGTAATCCCCAACATTCTGTGAAATCATCAGAGGAATTCCTGCCAGAAGGTATTCAGCAGCTTTGGTAGGAGAAGAAACCAGGTTTGTGGCCATATTATCACGGAAGATCAACCCAAGGTCGGCTGCGTTCAGAAAAGCATTTACTTCCCGGGGATCTTTAATGAATTTTACAATCATCCGGTCAGGATCAATTTGATACTTCCTTGCCAGTTCCGGTACCATCCCCAGGTCCTTGGTCAGGCAGATAAAGACTGTTTTGGAGTCTTCCTTCAACAAGCGGGCTGCAAACTCAAACACCAGATCCTTTTTCTGGTAGAAGTTCTTGAGCCCTCCGCTATAAATGAAAGTCGTTTTCTCAGTGATTCCCAATTCAGCTCTTTTTGCAGCCCTGATATTTTTGTCAAAATGGAATACCTCTTCGTCAGCTGCACCAGGTACTACAACTACATTTTCCGTATTTAGGCTATAATCCCCCTTTTCAAGGTAGGATTTCATGTTATCGGAAACACAGAAAGCAATATCCGATAATCTAATCATTTTGGATTCTTTATCTATCAGATCAAAGTACTCTTTATAAATTGCTGGATCCTTCAGTTCATTGCTTTTATGGTATCCTTTTGAATCGAGGTACTCAACAGCCCCTGCGCCTCTTAGATCAAAAACGATTTTTATGAAGGGAAATTTTTTCTTCAAAACCCTGAAAGCACCATAATTGAATCTAGACCTGGTTTGGAGGACGATGTTTACATCTTTTGAATCTTTCAACTTTTTGCGAATGATCGCAGAAAGCATAAATACTTTTATCCACTGTGATATGAGATTATACTTATCCGATAAGCGGAAAACAGGCAACAAGTAGATCTTCCCTTTGTAATTCATTTTAAATTCCCGGATACTTTTGTTCTCTGCTTTTCTTCCTATAATCCATCCAGGAACTGGAACACAGGAAACGATGTCCGATGACACTCCGGAGTCTTCAAGTAAAGAAATCCAATTAAGTACCTGACTCTTAACAATCGGATTGTTGAAGCCTCCCATAACATGAATGATACAACTGTTTTGTTTCATTTATTCTCGTTATTTTATCAACTGAACCGTCTAGAAAAAAAGAAGCAATACCCGAAAAACAATTATAAGAAAGATAGATGGGACTTCAATTCACACGGGGCGGAAGTATTCGCTTTTATCGTTAGTGTAGTTGTATTGGTTTTCTCCCCATAGGCTTTCGAGACCACATCAGGATGTTTTTCCATGACGAAAGGGAAAGTCGCATAGAACTCCATCTTCAAATTTATTCCGGATTTTTGACAAGTGATTGCTGCATTGCCAGATATTTCAAAATCGACTCCTGTATCAAAATGAAAATTCCATTCAAATTCATGTATTCCCGACCCACTCAAAATATCATGAATGTTTAGTGTATAGGACTCTTTATCAAGCGTAAATATTCTCTTATGAATAACGGGTTCCTTTAGGCGGGTGTAACCATCATGGGTACCAATAAATACTTCCGTCTTATTGCCTGGAATATACTGGAAATCAAGCGGACGAGCGATTTCAATGCACCGGAATAAATTATCACCTGGAAAAACATGTTGGCTCATCTGATCGATCATGAGCGTATTGTGCATTTTCGTTCCCCGGAACATTTCACGGTCTTTGGGAGAAGAGGTGTAAACATACGTGCCAGGGTCAACCAGGAAACTTGTTTCTCCAAAAGCCAGTTCGAAGGAGAGAAGGTCCGCATGGGCATGTGAGCCCCATTGGTTTGTCTGATCAGGATAGCTTGCTGCTCCACTATTATTAATAAATATGTATAAATCATGATGCCTGAGAATGCAAAATCCGGCATCAGGAATTGGTGCTGAAACAGCTTTCTCTAACTTGATATCTACCTGGTTAAATTGTTCACGGTAGTCAGGCCCCAAAAGGAAAAATCCGTCCCAGGCATCAATCGGAACCAAAGGTTTATAATGAGAATCTGCAAAAATGACAGTACTCAGAAATAGTAGGTAGCGATGATCCCTGTTCGGATAAATAGAAAATGGCAAGAACCGCCCGTCGTCCATATCTCCAACTACCGGAGCAAGGCCATCTGGCTTTGTGTAGTTGGCAACAAAATCAAACATCTTATGAATTCGAAATCGAATATCAAAAGGAACATTATAACCATTCCTGATGAGAACAAAAAATGGATAAGCAGCAAGTTCTGTCACTAACCGATGATAGCTAATGCTTTTTTCGTAAGAAGCCCCTGATGGAAGTATCTGTGATCGGAGCTCCCGATAATACTCTGGAATGCTGTATTTCAACCAGATGTTGCCGTACCGTGTTTTCTGGAAAAGCAAACCGAGTAGGATCAGACCTGAAAGGTTAGAAAGGTAATGATTGTTGCTGTTGCGGTAATTCTTTTCCAGGTTATTGAACACGAAAAAACCATGCTCGTAGAGGCTTACAATCATTTTCCGAATAAACACTTCATTCACCAGGGGTGATTCCAGAAACATTCCCAATGCATAAATCCAATTTGCTGCCCTGATCGCTACATCCATTGCGCAACCCCAGTTGATACTATACATCAGCGGATTTTCATTTATCCAATACTCAATCTGACTGGTGAATTCCCGTGTGTATTTCTCATCATGGGTGATCAGATATGCCTGTCCCAGGTAAAGGAGATGATGGCATCTGCTTAATTCGCGTGGAAGTTTTACATCAGCATTGTTGCTAAGATCCACCTGATTGTACTTCTTGTAAAATTTGCCTTTGGGCCAACGATGTCCACTGATGATGTCCTGATGCCAGTCGAGAGGAGTCCAGACTTTTTCTCCTGAACCAAGTAATCGGTATAAGCCCAGTGATATTTCTTCAGCCTTGTGAAGGATCTTCTCCCTGGCCACTGTGGGCAGGGAATCACTGAATGAAGAAAAGTCTCCGATGATGTTTTTGAGCTGTTCGGATATCTCTGATTGCCTTTTTAATGTCGAAGAAAGATGATTCCTCATTTTTCGCTTATAAAAAGCCAGATTATAACGCATCAGGTTGGTTTTAACCATCTGTATTCTTCTGGAAATACCCCAAAAGATCAGCATTTCTTCCCGATATGAAATAAGTTGAAATATTTCCTTCGACATCATTTTTTAAAAGCTAAAAAGCACGAATTGACTCGCTTTTATTTTCTTCTGAATTATCAGCGGAAAGTTCATTTAAGTGCTGTGGATCTTGCATTTGAGAGTATTGCCGTGTTTCGTTATATAGCACGCCCATCACAGCTCCAACAAATAGAAATACCATACCCCTGAAGGTGATATGTATATGTCCCCCTGAAAACCCGGCCAAGAAAAACAGAAAAAGTAGATTTCTGGCCATGACAAAATAGGGCCTGAACTTTTCCTTATCAGGAACCCGATTAAAATATCTTTTCAACAG
>Ga0194126_10012063_pt1 | contig 11001 bp, 8 predicted proteins | sample TA2KigC150mmetaG_FD_148641 | JGI IMG/M metagenome (GOLD analysis project Ga0194126, IMG submission 148641) | Freshwater microbial communities from Lake Tanganyika, Tanzania - TA2015035 Kigoma Deep Cast 150m | ecosystem: Environmental > Aquatic > Freshwater > Lake | place: Tanzania: Lake...
CCCATACGACCTCGTGGGGTGTTACAACCCGGCTTATTGGGGCCTTGATGATGGTGCACGGTGATGATGACGGCGCTGTCCTCCCCCCGCGGGTCTCACCTATACATGTTGGGGTCGTTCCATTTTTGATGAAAGAGGGGGACTCTTCTGTCATTTTGGGATTTATCGATCGATTGAGAGGAGCTCTGGAATCAAAAAATTACCACGGGTCGCCGATCCGCGTCGAGGTGGACTTTTCTGACGACAGGGCCTCTGAAAAAGCCTGGCGTTTTAAGAAAATGGGGATCCCCCACTTAATACAAATTGGTATGAAAGAGGTCTCCGAAAATAGGATCACCCTTGTGGAAAGGGACCTTTTGGACGCCCCAAAAGAGATTTTACAAGCAGGCGACTATATCGAAAAGGTCGTGGATCTTCTTGATAAAATGCAGTCTCGAATGTTCCAAAATTCAAAAGAATTTCGAGAAAAGCAAACGTTTTTTGCCCATACAAGAGCTCAAGCCGTTACCTTTTTGGAAAATGAAGTGGGTTTTGTAGAGTGTTTTATTGCTCAGGATTCTGCGATTGAAAAAGAGTTGAAAGAAAAATACAGTGTGACAGTCCGCTGCATCCCTTTAGAAACCTGTGAAAAGACAGCCCCATGCATATTTTCCGGTAAACCGGGGCAGAAAGCCCTGCTCGCTAAAGCCTATTAACACTAGGTAGAAACAGCCCCTTTAAAATGAAATACCGCAGTCTGTGGTCAATGAATTTTTGAAAAAGGGCTGTTATTGAGTATTTTTTCGAGCGAAAGATTTCATGCGTCTTGAAGGGGGGTGGCTCCTATCTTTCATTCCAATAAGCTTAAAAAAATTTAACGTATTCCAACCCCTTATTTTTCAAGTCAACTGTAATTCAATAATTTTTCTTAATAGTTTATGAGCCAAAAGAGGGAGGGGGCAAAAATGCCCCCCTAGCTTGAGGTTTCCTCAGATACTGCCTTTGATTAGGTTTGTTTAAAGAGCCTTCTAAACAAAAAAACCATGTGTGAAGGAGGGTTTCAACACAGAATTCTATGCAGAAGGTAGTATTTGTTGTTGTTTAAATAACCGATTACCGCCAAAGTAATCTTGGTTCATGTTCTCACACAACATAGCGCACTTCTTATTTTCAAGGCTATCTATGCCTAAAGATTCTTTAAGCTTTCTTTGTTGGGTTATAAAAAGGTTTTCGTCTCCCACTTTTTCTAAAATATAGCTATACCCAGATGGAGATTTTATTACTTTATGAGGTCTTCTTTGTATACCAAGATATATCGCTACAGTATAAGCTTCATTCAAGTCAGAAAAACCAGTTTTGACTAAATTCTCCAGTATATGGTGTCTTATGACTGGCATAATACTACGTTTTTTTTCATATAGATCAAAAATATCAAATCGATTAATTCCAATTATCGATACAACCCCTTTAATTGTATTGGACCCCGCTCTGATTTGTTCGAAAAGTGAGTCAGGTTTTGCTTTTCCAAATAGTTTTTGGAAAAAAACATTGATCCTATCCCAAAGGGTTAGCGTCTTGACCTCAAGTTCACATCCATTATGAATGATATAGGCTTTTTCCCCCTTCTCCCGAGCTGCATGGTAACTGTCCAAAGACTGAATCAGATTGCTGGTACTTACACCACAAATATACATATTTTACCTAATTTTAATTTTCCAAGGCATTATAATATAATATATTATTTTACTTTCAAAGAGATTTTTTTAGATAGATTCATAACCCCCTTTAAATAAATAAGATAAATTAATAAATTATTGGGTATTCTGTGGTTGCCTGATCACAAAAAGGGGGGTTTTTTTAAAATTTCCCGTTGCAGGGCCCGTAGTAGGGATTTAGGAAAAATCGATCGCTAGAATGGGACTTAAGGGCTGTGTGGATCGATTAGATTTCTTAGCGACGTTAACTGAGGTGCACCTTTCTTTTTTTTGGGGAAGAGAGGGGGATTTTTGACCAACAAATCCCACGGAACAATTTTCAAGGGGGGGAATTTTAAGAAAAAAGGGATGCCAAAAAGAAGCGGTATATGGATACGCTGCGTAGTAATTTCAGTGAATAGGTATGATAGAGCTGAGGCCCGTGTGAGGTTGTAAACACTACTATTTAAAAATTTGATAGAGAGTGTGGAACCAGTGCATTCCATGGGGGATAATGGAGGACAATGGTTCCGTGGAGATATGTATTTATCAAGACGAGGCTCTAATACGCTGAAGTTCTTTGTCTAGCTCCACCAATAGTCCCGGAAAGGATAAAGAATTTTTTCCCAATTCTTCTATTTTTTTAATTAAAATTTCTTCACGGGTCCCGACGAATTGGTTTCCATCCAAAACCTTATCCCCATCAAAAAAATCTTTGTTTATCTTGGTTGCTAACCTTTGCATCACTCCTAAGCGTACAGAGGCATCTTCGTACTTTTCTATGAAGAATTCGGAGATTTCGGCTTGAGATAAATGCTCGGACTCAGACAAATTTAAACGATATAGACCATTGTTTTCTTCGATTTTAGGGATTATTTTAGACCCATAATTGTCTTTAGGAAGTCCCTTTATCTCTGCCAAAAATAGAACTGCTAGAAATGCCTCTTCTTTAGATCCAAAATTATGATGTATAAGGTTATGTTGTTGGTGCAGATAAATGTCCCCAAGCGCCTGAGTGACACCAGTTTTATTCCATACCAAAAGATTTGTTTTTTTTTGGGTTTCGATCGAACCGTTCCTTATTTGGCCTGAAAGTGATTTTTCGTCATTTATCCCAAAGAATTTTTCAATCATAAGAACAATTCTGTCAATAACGGATAGGCGTTTACCCTCTAAGATTCTTGTGTCCCCATTTTTTTTGCACACAATAACAGTTTTTCCTCCCAGCCGTCCCTCTTTTTGAGATGCAATTTCGATTAAAGCTCTATTAACAGATTTATAATTTATTTGAATTGGTGTCGTCATTTTATTACCATCATTTTTTAGAGGTTAGTTTTAATTAAATAAGATGTTATTATAATAATAAATATTATAAATTATCAATAAATAATTTTATACAAAAATAGAGGTTGCTGAAAATGAGTGGGTTATAAATAAAAAATTTTAGGGGGGGTGGTATTTCTTCTAGCCTGATTAGGGTCAAAAAAAAGTATTTAGAAGGATAAAATAGGCTCGTCTAAAGTGAAAAAAAGGTCTCTTTTTCAGCGGGGGGCCTAGTTGAGGCAGCCACGGATCTATCAGAATTGGGAAGCAGCTTTTCTAATACAGTAGAGACGTCCTTGACTAAACCCATAAAAAAATCACCTGTCTGGTCAAAAAGATCTGGGCTAGGAGGGCGCACAGGTGTCGGCCGGGCTCTGGTGTGAGGAGCAGAGCGCGGTGGGTGGATATAAAAATCTTCGCCGTGGTGACCCCCCCTCTCTTGTTTGGGAGCTTTAGGGAAATTCACAGGTTTTAGATCCGCTTCTACCGGTGGATCTGTCTGAACTTCAGCCGATTTTTTTGTAGGTGGGGCAAAAGGAAAACGTAAAATTATAGATTTAGTAGCACATTCGCTTCTCTCACCCATTGCGGAGTCGCTCCAGGAAACGTTCTTTTTTTTTGGTTCCTCCTTACTAGGGGCCGAATCCTTTTTCAAGGCGGTGCTACCTGCTTTGGCGGTAGCCTGGGTATTCAGAGAGGGCGAAAGTTCTTTCTTCGTGTCCTCCGAAGCTACTTTTGATTGGGTGCTTTGAGGGGATAAAAGTTCCCTCTTTGTGCCCTCTGAAGTTGCTTTTGATTGCGTATTCAGAGAGTGCGAAAGTTCTTTCTTTGTGGTCTCCGAAGCTACTTTTGATTGGGTGCTTTGAGGGGATAAAGGTTCCTTTTTGGTGCTTTTAGAGTTTGCTGCTATGGAGGTTGGTGTAATTGGGGCGGATAATTTTTTTTCTACTACCGGCCCGTTTATAGCTGGGTCACCTCTTTTTTCTATCGCAACGTTTGTTCTCTTGAAAAGTTTGCTGTGAAAAAAACCAAAAAATGAAAAGAAAACGTAGCAAACCCTTGAGATAATTCCGACATTCTTCTGAGCTGTATACTTTTGAGATTCGGCAAAAGTTCTGGTTTTTAAAGAGGGGGTCGTATTTTTAAAAGGGATCACCCCCGCAGCGGACTTAAGTGAGCAGATGACATAATCGTAGATACAGGACGAGATTTTTTTTTGCCCTGTAGGAGGTTCTGATTTTTCGACAGCGCTTTCCATCAAGACAGAGCGAGAGTTTACCGGTTTTGTCAACATGTCAAAGGCCTCCCTTGCTAAGGGGCTTATTTAAAGGTTTTAATAGAATCGCATAAAAATATTTTTCCAACAAATAGAAATTTTAATTTTTCTTTAAAAACTCCCGTTGAAATATGAAAAATATACCCATCAAAAGGTGGTGTTTTTTTTAAGTGGAGGGCTAGCTACCACTAACTCCGGTAGATTGGGAATAAGGGCTTATTAAAAAGAAAAGAGATCGCATCGAGTATGATGAAGAACCCGAATAAAAAGAGTCCCGAATTTAAAAGAATTTGGAAGTTTGGCCGTACCCAACCAGCGAACCAGGTCAAAAAAGGTTTTGCTCTTTCGTGAAAAAGGAGATAGCAGCCTAAAAGCGCAAATAAAGGCATAGTCACAATCAAATTGAAGGTGATTAAAAAAAACGGGAGGTCTCTTAAAGGAATTTGATGAGCCAGTTGCTGCATCAAATAGAGAAAGGGGATTGTGATTGGAATCTGTATCAGGGTAAGGATTGCCCCGATAAATAGGGAAATAAAAGGGTGGTGCAAAGAGGGGTAGACCTGTTCTTTCAGTCTCCCTTTTTTGTAAAAAGGGATTAAGAAAATTATGGCGCCAAAAATAAGGCCAAGGATGGCTTCAAATTTTTTGGGGAATGTGATGATCTTAAAAAAAAAGCCCCCGAGGCCTAAATAAACCAAAAGCCCTGACAGGCTGTAGGCAAAAATGATCCCTAAAATAAAACAGATTGTTCGTCTGACGGGGTGGTGTGTACCCAGCAGGTAGATAGTTATCAAAAGTGTGGTTTGATTGATCGAATCAATAAGACCAACAAAAATCGTTTTTAAGATAAGTTCAATTCCCATGAGCGCAACATAAAAATAATGACATGACCTGTCAAGGTTTAAGAAAGTCAGTCCCTTAACACATCTTAAATCGGTCTTTAAGCGTAAAGGATCCTTTTTTTCGACCAAAGAGGATGCGTAGGATTTTTAAAATAGATCAAATCTTGTCTTAGAAGTGTATTTTTTGTAAGATTGCATGCTAAAGATCATCGAAGGCGTTGCGTCATGCTATTTTATTTCCGTCATTATCAAAAAAGCCTCTATGCGTTTGTGGGAACACTTCTTTTTTTATCTTTTCTCATCACAACGTTTGTTAGAATAGGCGACCCTCAAACCGGCACTCAGGAACAACCCAAAATAATTGGAAAACTTCTTGACGGTACCCCTTTGAGCGATATGGATCTTCACGGGGTGATGGCGCTGATCGACGCCGACGAAACACAAGGAGAACCTCATCCCCTTTTGAAAACAATCCTTACGCAACTGATGGTGGACGACAGGATTTTTCAAAGAGTCTTTACTTTTGCTGAAACGAGTGTTCATGAGCCCCTATTGGAGTGCCACAAAAAAATAGCCAGGCAGAAGCCCTTTTGCGATCCTTACCATGCGGATTTGGACTTAGAGTCTATTTATAAAAGACTGCAGCCTCGTGCTGTAGAGGTTGTAGAAAAGATGCGCTCCTCGGATCTCTCGTCAAAAGAGTACTTTGACCTTGCGACCGAATATCTACAGCTCAAAAGTGCAGTTTCCCCCTCCCTCGTACGCCAATTTTACTCCTATCTTGCTTCCCTCAAAGGGGCGAAGGTAGAGGTTCCGCAAAATTTTGCGCTCCTTCAAACGCATAGAAATAGCGACCTGTTCTCCAAAAAGTTCATGCAGCATGTAGCTTGTACGCTTCTAAATGGAGCCAAATACGCTCAATCGGCCGGAATTTCGTTGTCCAACGAAGAGGTGAAAGCGGAGGTCGTTGCAAAAGTTATAAAGATTTTAAAGCAGCAAGGGGAGATGGATACCCCTTTTCATAAAATTTCGATCAGGAGTATCGCTCACGGGCTTGGATTGACAGAAGAGCGTTTTTTGGAGTCGTACAAAACTCTAGCTCTATTCAGACGGTTTTTAGAAATAGAGAAAACCAAAGATCTTTTAGATCCTTTGATGGCTCAAAAAATTACCGCTTTTGCGAACCAACAGGCGCAACTAGAACTTTTTGAGATGAAAGACGAGGTGCAGATCTCATCTTTAGAGGAGCTGTTTAAGTTGCAGTGCTACCTGGAGGCAACGACAAAGGTCATGCAAGACCGTAGAAACTTAGGTTTGGATCTTCAGCAGGTTTCCATCGATGAGGTCTCGAAAAATGCGCCCGAGCTTTTGCAAATCAGATATGCCTTGAACTTGAAAAAGGTGGCTCTAAGTGAGCTGGCCCTTTCAATTCCGTTGAAAAAATGCTCAAATGGCAGCTGGAAGATGAAAACTTCTATGCGATTGCCGACGAGTTTAAACAGGTGCAGGATCTGGGAGCGATCGATTATGCACTTCGGAACCAGTCGCTTGAAAAGCTTGATCCCAAGGTGCGTAGCGATGTGGATAATTTTTCGCGGCGCAAGATAATCCTTGATGATAAAGAGGTACTGAAGGCCGTTTTTGAAAAAAGCCAAGCCGAGAGAAAAGACATCAATTTTCTTTTGAGTGGCAAAACGGATCTATTCAGGGGAGCGGACGATACGCGCGAAGTGATGGATCGACTGGAAGCTCTAGAGGAACAGGAGATTTTTTCTTTTGATAATGAGCATTTCTACCAGGTACAAATTTTGGAGAAAAGCGAGACTCCAAGATTATTACAATTCAAGGAAGCCCTTGAAGTAGGGCAGCTGGACCTGCTATTCGAGCGTTACCTTAAAATTCGCTATCCACAGGTTCGGATCATGTATAGGGACCAGTTTGAAAAAAATGGAGAATGGCTCTCTTTTGAACTTGTAAAAGCCAATCTGGAAAAGATTGTTTTTAAGGATCTATTGCAGGCAATAGAGATCAGCGGTGGGTATAAAGGGCAGACGCTACAGGCTCCGCAGCAGTTCTACATTGACCACAGGTTCAAATCCCATTTGGAATCTGTTGTATCCCAATTTGAAGCAAAATCAATGGATGAACTAAAGGGCAAACTTTCGGGTCTGGAGGAGCAAGCCACGGACTTTACAAGGCAGTTTCTCCCCCGAGTGTCCTCGATTTCCCTTGCCAAATCGGACATGAAAAAAGATTTTAGAAAGAAATTGGAAGAGGCCGGGATGAGAACATTCTTTGGCCCACAGCTCTATGAAAAAGGGAAACAGGCTTTCATCACTTTGAAAGAATGGGTCGATTCCGGTGAAAATGGCATATCCCTTGCCCGTTTGCAGGAAAAAATCGGTTTTGCGGCTAAAGAGGAGGCCTTGGATAAGTTTTTTTTGAAGTTGGGAGCCCAATCGATGGAAGCCATCTTCGATCAGCAAACTTTAGAAAACTAAATGGAGTACACTGTTGATGATCTTCCTAGGGCATTAGGGAGCGACTTTCTTGAAGTTGAGTGGGCTATTCCGCTTCTAAAGTCGTTTAAAGAGGTAGAGCAGCACACATCCTCCATGGTTCCGTCGATGGAAAAATTCACTTTGGAAGAGGAGTTTGCCGATGTCTACATGGGGATTTCAAAGACGGAACTCTATGCGATTTTCGATGTCAATTCCCCCGTGGAAAAAACCTTCTATCCTGATTTCAAAAAGGGGGATGCCATTGAATTGATCATCGACACCAATCCATCAAAAACACAAACTGTGACAACAAGTTCCGTCCATCATTTGGTGTTTTTACCGATCCCATATGAAGGGGTTTTAGCGAAAGAGATCACCCGGTTCAGGGGGAACGAGACACGCGGTTTGATCTCGGATGATGAGTTGAAATTTAGCGTTCAGCCGGGAAAAAAAGGGTACAAAATGTCGATCTCCCTTTCTTTAAATTCTTTAAAAGGGTTTGATCCGTCTAAAAAGGGGCTAGGGATTGGTTTTAGGATCCACCGTTATAAAGGGGCTGTCCAGGAATTTCCTCATAACGGGCAATCGATGCACTTTGATGTCCATCCCAATTTATTAGCTTTAGGGTTGTATTGTTTATGAAAGAGATGAGAGTATCCCATTTTGACATCGCCTATCTCGCAGATAAGACGATTCGGTTGACATTTTCGTCACAAGCGAAGGAGGAGTTTCAAACGGCTCAATGCATCGAATTTCCCGAAGTTGGAAAAAGGATCCTGGAGCAAGAGCTTCTTCTTGCCATAGAGTCCTCCAAAGCGATTTTTGAGTTGGAATCCCCTGTTAATGGTCGTGTGATTGAGGTGCACACTTCGAAGCATGCGATTATGGAATCATACATACTCCTGGAGCCAATCAATTTTTAGATGTTCCAAAAACTCCTGCAACGGCTTTGTATATTTCTTTTGGCAATAATTATCGGGGTTTTTTCAACTCTGGGGTTCATCCTTGATCTTAAAATAGATGCAAAGGGGCTCCATCTTGGAACCGTTGCCGTCGAAAATCTTTTTTCATTTGAAAATGTCTCTTTAAGGTATGAAAAAGAGTCTCTTTTTTTAGATATAGAGACCGCCGTGATTCATAAAAAGATGTTGGATTACCTCTCTATTGAAAAGAACTTCGAAAATGTCGGGCTATCAATTAAGAACGGTTTTTTCAAGGGTGCGACGACCGTCAATTTCCAATTAGATTGCCACCCTTATGAACCGATGCAGCTCTTGATTGATCAGCGAGCGCGCATTTCTTTTGACCAAAATCGGGAGATCGAGATCGGATTTGATAAGCTTTCTATTGAAGAGTTGAAAGGTTGGATCTCTGAATTCTACTTTCACCCCTCTTTCGATTGGATCGGTAAAGGGACTTTAGACGGTTCTATTCGGCTGAATTTGGATTCTAGGCGTATTACCGGCGGGGAACTGTACCTGCATCACATTCAGGGGGGGGACCCCGAGTCGGGAGCTCATATTTCGGTGGAGAGGATAAAAATCCGTCAAGACCAGAAGTTGGATGTTTTGAACGGATCGATCCGGATTATCGAGCAAAAAGAGGGGTATGATTTCGGGATTGAAAATCTAAATGGGATCTTGCGATGGACCGAGGATAATGGGGTATTTTTCAATTTTGATGGCCTCCTGAGGCAAGGGCTCGATTTGTTTCCTATTTTTCTTGAGGGGTGCCGTGGGGAAAAGACGATTTTTGAGGCGGATGCGAGCATTCTTCTAAACCAGGGGCATAACCTGAACCGCTATTTTCATATCTCTTTAGAAAATCCTAACGAGGGGCGGTTTGTCCTGAAGGGGTTGTTTGATCATGTAGTTGAAAGTGAACTGCATGCCTTGAATCAGCTTTTCAAGCCCAACATCCCTGAATTAGAGATTATTTATATCGAAGATCTCAAAGCTAAATTTGAGATAAAAGGGATTTGGGAAAATGGGCATCTGATCTCTATAACAGCAGAAAACATTCAAGGAGACCTTGAGGTTAGTTTTTATGGCCAAAACAAGGTTTCTCTGGCTCTTAGAGCCAGTTATACTGACAGCGGGGTGTTACGCTGCAAAATTTTGGATAAAGCCTCAAAAGGGGACATCGATCTTACAATCAAAGATGAAAAGGCCCTAATACGGGGCGTTTGCCTCTCTGACGGTCTCATAAATTCTCTTCTCACCCCCTTCAGGGATGGCTGGACTCTCAAAGGTGTTGCGGATATTACGGGTCAAATTGAAAAAAATAATACCCATTTGCATCTTGCATCTACCAACCTTACGTTTATCGATGAGCATGTGGAGTTTATCCTAACGGAAAAGCCTTTAAAGGCCGATTTTATGATATTGGAGGACCAAAATCTTCAAGGGGTGCTCGATTGTCGCGAAGGGATTTTAAAAATACACCACCTTTTTGAGAATCCTCTTGTGTTTACAGGGTTGCAATCAAGAATCAGCATATGGAACGAAGAGGTGTATCTCGACGAGGTAAGAACTGTTTTCAAAGAGACAAATCTTAACGGAAAGCTCTGTTTGCGCCCAATAAGTACTGGCGGGCGCCGTTTAAACTTGGACGTTAAGACCGCCAAAGGGCCAATAATAAATTTCAGTGACTGGATCCACCCTTTAGAATGTTTCATAAAAGGGGAGGTGGAGCTGGATGAAAAAGGATTCAACCTCGAGGCCGATTTGGTAGAGGGGGGAGATCTCAACTATGAAATAGATCTTAAAATACTCGGGGCCCAGTTGGGGGGGAAGGACGATCCTTACACCGGATTGGATATGGAACTGTTCCACTCCACTAGAACAAAAAATACTTCGTTTGATGTCCGGTTGGCAGAAACATCAATGGACTGGATCCGGTTTTCGGGAAAAATTGAGGACCGATTTATCCTCTTCGACCCGTTGAAAAACCATTTTTTTCAAAAACCATTCAAACAAATCGTTGGTGGTGAAGGGGAGGCGGGGATCTCTTTTGAGTTGAATGCAGAGGAGATCAAGTCTTTGTTCAGCTTGATTCGTGTGAATCCACCGCAGCAACTATCTCATATGGAATGTTTTCTTGGCTTTAGAGATTTTGCAGAGTTTCTAGCAGGAACATTAAAAATCGATGATCAGGAGTGGATTTTTTCGAAGGAAAGGGGAAATTTTATTCTAAAAAAGGGGTCGTGCAGCTTCGAGGGTTATTCGATAAAATACGAGGATATTCATTTCGATTTGTCTAACTTCAAGCTCAGCTCGCCGGCAGTGCAGATTCAAGGTCCGCACATGGACCTGCAATTTTCTTTGAAGCAGGGTGCTCTGGCATTTGAAAAGTCTAATTTACACGGAATTTCCCTACGGACCTTG
>Ga0194126_10012065_pt1 | contig 11001 bp, 12 predicted proteins | sample TA2KigC150mmetaG_FD_148641 | JGI IMG/M metagenome (GOLD analysis project Ga0194126, IMG submission 148641) | Freshwater microbial communities from Lake Tanganyika, Tanzania - TA2015035 Kigoma Deep Cast 150m | ecosystem: Environmental > Aquatic > Freshwater > Lake | place: Tanzania: Lake...
CTCCCGGAGCGCATCTGGGGGGATGGCAAAGAGGACGGGGTGCGCGCCCGCGCCGCCGAGGAGATGAAGAACACGGCGCGCGCGGCCGCCAGGATGGGCTTGAAAGTGGTCCCCGGCTTCACCGGCTCGCCCATCTGGGGCATGGTCTATTCCTTCCCGCCCAACCCGGCCGACTTCCTGGAGAAGGGCCTCAAGTTCTTCGCGGAGATGTGGACCCCCATCCTTGACGTTTTCCAGGCCGAAGGGGTCAGGTTCGGGCTGGAAGTGCATCCGACCGAGATCGCCTTCGACATCGCCAGCGCGGAGAACGCACTCAAGGCCGTCAACGGGCATCCGGCCTTCGGGTTCAACTACGATCCCAGCCACTTCGGCTATCAGGGCGTGGACTATGTCGCGTTCATCCGCAAATTCGCCGACCGCATCTTCCATGTCCACATGAAGGACGTCTGGTGGTCATCCAGGCCCACCGAAGCCGGCGTCTTCGGCGGGCACCTCAGCTTTGGCGACCCGCGACGCTTCTGGGACTTCCGCTCGCTTGGCCGCGGCTCGATCAACTTCGAGGAGATCATCCGCGCGCTGAACGACATCGGCTACTGGGGCCCGCTCTCGGTCGAATGGGAAGACGGCAAGATGGATCGCGAGCACGGCGCAGCCGAGGCGGCCGCGTTCCTGCGCACACTCGACTTTGCGCCGTCGGCCATTGCATTTGATGCAGCGTTCGAGAAGAAATAGAAAGTCAAACGTCCTGCGTCAAACGCCATACATCATGCGAGAGCTCGACGTTTGACGTTTCACGTTTGACGTTTCACGGAGGCACACATGAGCGAACAATCCTTCACCGCCATGGCCGGCCCGAAGGCCACGGGCGCAGCGCCGGAGATCGGCGTCGGCATGTTGGGCTATGCGTTCATGGGCAAGGCGCACAGCAACGCCTTCAAGAAGATTCCCTACATGATGTACCCACCGCCCGCGATCCCGAAGCTAGTGGCGATTGCCGGCCGCAACATCGAGGCGGCGCAAGAGGCCGCCAAACGCTACGGCTACCAGAAGGTCTACGGCGACTGGCGCGCGCTGATCGCGGACCCCGAGGTTCAGCTTTTCGACAACGGCGGCCCCAATGATGCGCACGCGGAGCCATGCATCGCAGCCGCGCAGGCGGGGAAACACCTCTTCTGCGAAAAGCCGCTCGCCCGCACCGCCGAGGAGGCCAGGGCCATGTGGGACGCCGCGCGGCAGGCCGGCGTCAAACACATGGTGGCGCACAACTACCGCTTCGTGCCGGCCATCCGCCAGGCGTATGAGCTGATCAAGAGCGGCGCGCTGGGTCGCATCTATCACTTCCGCGCGGTCTATCTGCAAGAGTGGATCATGCCACACTACAACACGCCGTACATCTGGCGCGTCGATAAGCAGGCGGCCGGCAGCGGCGCGCTCGGCGACCTCGGCTCACACATCATTGATCTGGCCCGCTTCCTGTGCGGCGAGATCACGGGTGTGAGCGCCATGACCAGGACGTTCATCTCGGAGCGATCCAAGGGCGACGGCACGCTGGGCAAGGTGGAGGTGGATGACGCATTCGTCTCGGCTGTCGAGTTCGCCAACGGCGCCATCGGCACGCTGGAGGCCACGCGTTTCGCGGCCGGCCGCAAGAACTACGAGGTGCTGGAGATCAACGGCGAGCGCGGCTCCATCCACTTCAACATGGAGAAGATGAACGAGCTGGGGGTCTTCTGGGTGGGCGAGCAGCCGAAGGAGACCCAAGGCTTCCACGAGGTGGTCGTTACCGAGGGGCATCATCCCTGGATCGTCAACTGGTGGCCGCACGGACACATCATCGGCTGGGAGCACACCTTCGTCCACGAGCTGACGCACTTCCTGGACTGCATCGTGAACGACAAGGAGGTCGCGCCCTTCGGCGCGACCTTCGAGGATGGCTATCGCACGGCCTGCGTGTGCGATGCGATCCTCGAATCCGCGGCCGCCCGGCGCCAGATGGACGTGAAGTACTAATCGTTCCCGAACGATGATCTGCACGCCTGTGTGCAGCGATCAGGCGTGCAGATCATCGACTATCGGCCGCTTTAGCGGCTCCTGCCGTGAACTGGATTGTGGCAGCCAGCGCCGGGCCCGGGTCACGGCACAATGGTCAGCGGGATCGGCGTGAAGACGAGCAGGAAGATCGCGACCATAGTCAGCGCCAGGCGGCGCTGACCGTGGGTCAGTTCAGTGATTTCATCCAGCGGCCTGTCGTGCAGCCGGCCGAAGAGGAAGACGAGCGCCAGCCAGAGGCCCCAACCGGACCAAATGAAGGTCAACGCGGCCAGCGCGCCCAGCACGATCCAGGTTGACGTGCGCACCCCACGCGCGCCGAACAACGCATAGATGATGTGCCCCCCGTCCAACTGCCCGGCCGGCATCAGGTTCAGGCCGGTGACTAGCAGGCCCGCCCAGCCGGCATAGGCCACCGCGTGGATAAAGACGTCCTCGCCGGCCGACGGCAGCCACTTGCCGAACATCAGGAACTTCAAGGCTGCGTAGAGCAGCGAATTGCCCTCCATCTGATAACCTCCAGCCGGCAGCGGCTGCACGCCGCTCAAACTGAGGCCGTAGAGCAGAATCGGCAGCGCCGCCGCCAGGCCAGCCAACGGCCCGGCCGCGCCGACCGCCAACAGGTGGCGGCGATTGCGGAACGGCACGCGCGCGGTGATGACCGCGCCCAGCGTGCCGAAGGGACCGAACGGCATCGGCAGGAAATAGGGCAGGCTCGTGGGGCTGCCCAGACGCTGCGCCATCAGGTAGTGGCCAAACTCGTGCGCAGTCAAGATCGCCAACAGGCTGAGTGCGAAGGGCACGCCGTCCAATAGATTGAGGTTGATCTGCTCCAGCCCCTCGATCATCTGCGCGCCGGCGAACAGGCACGAGAGCACGGTGAGCGCGAAGAGGACCAACGACAAACCCACACGCGGCCGGGTTTGGGCGAAGGTGACCGGCATGGCCAGCACCTCGACCGCTTCTCCCCCTTGATCGGTCGCGTCTTTGCGCAGGAGCGGCGTGCGGCCCAGCGGTTGCATGGCCGCGGCCAGCCGATCGTACGCCTCGTCCGAGGGCAGCAGCAATCTCCCGCGCAGTCGCACCGAATTGCCGGGCGGCGCACCCTCGGTGACATCGTCTATCGCCATCACATCCCTGGCGGCCGCCACCAGACGGCCCAGATCATTTACGGATTCGTTCATGTCTACTGTACGCTTCTAGACCCCATTCCTAGCCTATTCATTGCACTCGCCTCCCAGCGCGGTCTTCACCGCGCAGCCATCGAGCGTCTCTTTCTCCAGCAGTTCCTTGGTCAGGGTCTCCAGCGCCTGCCGGTGCTCGCCGAGCAACGCCTGAGCGCGCTCGTACTGCCCGGTGATGATGCGCTGCACCTCACCGTCAATCAGCTCACGTGTTTTGGGGCTGAGGCTGCCGTTGTCCTCGATCGCGCCGCCGAGATATTGGAGCTGCTGCCCTGCGTAGCGCACCGCGCCGAGCTTCTCGCTCATGCCGAACTCGGTCACCATGCGCCGCGCCAGCTCGGTAGCGCGGCCGATGTCGTCGCTGGCGCCCGTGCTGATCTCGTCGAAGACGATCTTCTCGGCCGCCCGGCCGCCGAGCATGACCGCGATGCGATCGTGCAACTCATCGGCCGTCAGCAGGTAGCGGTCTTCGACCGGCATCTGCATGGTGTAGCCCAGCGCGCCGCGGCTGCGCGGCACGATGCTGATCTTGCTGACCGGATCGGCGTGCGGCGTCAGCTCGGTGATCAGCGCATGGCCCGCTTCGTGATAGGCCACCGCGGTACGCTCTCGCTCGTTCATCACGCGCGTGCGCTTTTCTAAACCCGCCACCACCCGTTCGATGGCCGCCTCGAAATCGGGCATGGTCACCGCTTCGGCGTTGCGGCGAGCCGCCAGCAGCGCGGCCTCGTTGATCACGTTGGCCAAATCCGCGCCGCTGAAACCGGGCGTCATGCGCGCGGCGCGTTCCGTGTCGAAGCTCCTGTCCAGCTTGATCCCCTTGCTGTGGATCTGTAGAATCTGCCGCCGGCCAATCAGGTCTGGGTTGCCGACCGCCACTTGCCGATCGAAGCGACCGGCGCGCATCAGGGCTGGATCGAGCACTTCGGGCCGGTTGGTGGCGGCCATGATGATCACGGGCGCGCGGACGCCGGTCTGAAAGCCGTCAATCTCGGCCAGCAGTTGGTTCAACGTCTGTTCGCGCTCATCGTTGCCGCCGATGCGGAGCGCGCTCGCGCGACTCTGGCCGATGGCGTCAATCTCGTCAATGAAGACGATGGCCGGCGCTGCCTTGCGCGCGTTCTCGAAGAGATCGCGTACGCGCGCTGCGCCCACGCCGACGAACATCTCCACGAACTCGGAGCCGCTCATCTCGAAGAACGAAACGCCCGCCTCGCCGGCTGTGGCTTTGGCCAACAACGTTTTGCCTGTGCCGGGCGGACCCACCAGCAACACGCCCTTGGGGATGCGGCCGCCAAGCCTGGCGAACTGCTCCGGATTCTTGAGGAATTGGATGATTTCCTGCAATTCCGCGATCGCCTCGTCCGCGCCGCCGACATCCTTGTAAGTCACGCCCACCTCTTCGGCCTTGACTTCGGTGGCCTTGCTCTTGCCCACGCCGAAGATGCCAGTCATGCCGCCTCCTGCGCCCATGCGCCGATAGGCGAAGTACCAGAAGACCCCCAGCAGGCCCAGGGGCAGAATCCACGACAGCAACAGCGCGCCCGCGGGGCTGGGCGGCCGGCGAAAGCTGTACTCGATGCCGGCCCGCTGCAAGTCTTCGACGAGCTTGGGATCGCCGCCCTGGATGATGATCGTATCATAGCGTCGCGTGGCCGCATTCGGGCCGTCCGTCTTGAACTCTCCCATGATGTCATTCTCGCCGATGGATGCGCTGAGCACCTGGCCGGCGGCCAGCTTCTGGCGGAACTCGCTGTAGGGCAGATCGAGGGCCGGCTGCACCAGCAGCGGCGTCAGGATGAACTCCTGAAACAGCCAGAGCACGATCATTGCTGTGATCAGATAGCCGATGCCAAAGCGCATTTGGCGCTGCGCCTGCTCGCGGCGCTTCTTCTCTTCCTCGGGATCGGGCTTCGATGGGACAGGTTTCTTGTTGCCGTTCACGTCCTTCCTCCTGCGTGTCGCCTGGCGAAAGCGGCTCTGAGTCCATCGAGGGTCTCACCGCGACCGCCGCGTCTGAGTATACCCCCAAGTGGGGAAGGGAGCAAGGTGATAGCTTACGGTTTGGCGATGGCAAGGCATGAGTCTCTGCATGGCTGCCTGGAGTTCCTGCCCTTCACTGTGTATCCGGCGACCAACGCGTTCTTCTTCGGGCCGAGGGCGTGAGCGACGCGGTTGAGTAACCGGCGTTTCGGAAAACGCGGGGCACTGTTGACGTCTGACCTCCCGCATGATAGAATCGAATCGCTGTCATTAACCTATCCAGAAACCGGCGTCTGCGCCCCGGCCGACCTCTCGTTCGTCGCGCGCCAGCGACGACGACCGGCCCGCGGAGCCGCGCATCGTGCCATTCCCGGTCGCCCGGGCGCGAGAAGAAGCCGCGCTGCTGGACGCCGCGGCCTATGTGGCCGCGATCCGCGCGGCGTTCCTCGAAGAGCCTCACCTGAGCGCCCGCGAGTTGGCGGTCAAGGGACATCAGCGTTTCCCGGAGGATCCTGAACTGGCCCGCTACGCCTACGTGTTGGCGCCGCCGAGGGTGGTCAACGCGCATCTGCCGCCGGATCCATCGGGCACGCTCGACATCCTGTGGCTGCGCGAGCACGTGGACGAATACGGCGGCCAGTGGATCGCGCTCAAAGACGGCAAGCTCGTCGCGCACGCGCCGACTGCCCGTGAGCTCAAAGAGATGCTGCCCAGCCTCAAGGGCCTGTTTTTGACCGGAATCACGCCATGACCATACTGAACTTCAGGAACGGCCGTACTTTTGCCAGCGGCGCCTGTGGGCAGTCCTGCCGGTACTGAAGACGGGGAAGATTCCTTGACCTGCCCGATGCAACAGGCTATAATCACGTTGACAGGAGTCTCCAAATGCCTGTGGAGTATCAGCACGCAGACAAAGTTACTGGCAAGATCGTCGTCGTGTCCAACACAGGGCCGCTGATCTCGGCATTTCAGAGCGGCCGCATTGATCTGCTCCGGCGCTACTTCAGCGCGATTTACATCCCTGAATCAGTTTTGATCGAGTTGCAAGCGCACGGGGCAGGCAACTTCGTTCAGCAACTCATCGCCGAAGAACTCCTTGTCGTAGAGGCCATCGGGCCAGAGGAAAGCACGAAAGTAGAGCAACTGGCGAGGCAAATCGCTGCTTCAGCCAGGGTCAAAGACCACGCCGGCCACCAGGCCGAAGCGGAAGCCATCGTGCTGATGAGCCGGATGACGGGTGAGGCAACGCAACTCCTGTTGGAAGAGAAGGCAGCTCGCAAGATTGCGCAGAGTCTACAAATTCCCCTCACCGGCTTCGTAGGCATTTTGCTCCAGGCCTGTCACGATGCCGTATTGACAGCCGAAGAGATGAGGGCGGCGTTGCTGATGTGCCGTCAACAAGGCACGCACTACGGTGAATCGTTGATCGCGGAGACATTTCGGCGCTGTAAAGAGGTGAGGCGAAAATGAAACAACCAGGTCATATCGCACCGCATGAACCCGAAGAAGAGCTGTTGTCGGCCGACGACGCGTGGCAGGATTTCCTGTCGCTGCGCCAGGCCCTGGCCGCCGGCTCAGAGGCATTGCTCCAGATAGACCGCGCCACACAGGCATTGGTGCACGATCTGATCGTCGCCGGCGTCGCCCGGAGCGCGGAAGAAGTCATCCGCCGCGCGGTTCAGAGCTTCTACGTCGCCACCTATCCCCAGGCCGACCGACGCCTCCCGGCAGTCCGTGAGACCAGGCAGGATTGATCCGTAGTATCTTCTCAATGTGTAGGGGCGCACCCTTGCGGTCGCCCTGGCGGGCAGGCGCAAGGCCATGCCCCTACCCCGGATTATTGAGAAGATACGATCCGTATCGGGTCGTGGAGTTTCGCCGAAATGAAACCAACCAGACAAGCCAAAGCCCTGCGCAAACCTGCCCAGGAACCGGCGTCCGTTCCCCGGCCGACCTCTCGTCCGTCGCGCGCCGGCGACGACGACCGACCCGCCGAGCCGCGCATCGTGCCATTCCCGGTCGCCCGGCCGCGGACAGAGGTCGCGCTGCCGGACGCCGCGGCCTACGTGGCCGCGATCCGCGCGGCGTTCCTGGAGGAGGCCCATCTGCGCGCCCGCGAGCTGGCGACCGAGGGGCATCAACGCTTCCCGGACGATCCCGAATTGGCCCGCTACGCCTACGTGCTGGCGCCGCCGAAGGTGCTGCGCGCAGACTTGCCGCCAGATCCATCGGGTTCACTCCGACATCCTGTGGCTGCGCGAGCACGTGGACGAATACGGCGGCCAGTGGATCGCGCTCAAAGACGGTAAGCTCGTCGCACACGCACCGTCCGTCCGTGAGCTTAAAGAGATGTTGCCCAGTCTCAAAGGTCTGTTTTTGACCGGAATCGCACCATGACCATACTGGACTTCAGGGACGGCCGTACTTTTGCCAGTGGCGCCTGTCTCTACGCCGATCATCACCCGGACGATCGTTCAATCTTGCCCCGCGTCGTCCTGTCTTTATGGGTCGGCGATTCCCGCATCGTGGCGATCGTGGACACGGGTGGGGCGTACTTCATCTGTCCGCCAGCCTGGGCTGAATTGCTGGGTGTGAGCCTCGGCGAACCCATCGGCAGCGAAGAGCTGATCATTCGCGGCATCCGGTATCGCGGCGATCTGTACCGGACGGGCATTCGACTTCGCGCTGGTGAGGGCGCGAGCCTGAACCTGGACGTCACCGCGTTCGTTCCGCGCCTGTTGCCCGGCGAGGAATGGCGCTTTCCTTCATTTCTTGGCCTGCAAGGTTGCTTGGAGTTCCTGCGCTTTGCCGTTGATCCCACGACCAACACGTTCTTCTTTGGGCCGTTGGTGTGAGGGTCACGTTGCACATTTGGCCCCGATATGCTTCGGGTATATCATGGGAGCCGTAGGAGGAAACGATGTCTCTAACTCCAACCACGTCAAGATCGCGTTCTGAGCGTCTGATCCGCGCTGTCGCGCGGTTGACCCCCAAGGAACTGAGCGAATTCATGGTGCGCTTCGATGATCTCCAACTAGAGCGCCTAGCGCCTCTCGACGCTCGGGCCGCGCGTGTCGCCGACGCCCATCGACTGCCGGCCGACGATCGTGTGCGCGTGGCGGACCTGTTGACCAAGAACCGTGAAGAGAGGCTATCCGCGACAGAAGAAGCCGAGTTGGACGCCTATATGAGTGAGATGGACCGGCGGTTGAACGAGGCAACCGATGATCTTGTTGCGCTTGCGCGCCAACGTCCATCTGGTAGACAGTCGCGTGTATGAGCAGACCCTACACCTCTCTTGCCTTGCGCGACCGGATCGTGGCGCGAGCACAAGGCTGCTGCGAATACTGCCGGTCGCCGGCCCGTTATTCGCCAGAGGTGTTCGAGATCGAGCACGTGCGACCGTTGTCATTGGGAGGTCAGACAACGCTGGATAACCTGGCTCTGGCCTGTCCGGCTTGTAACCGCTACAAAGGCGACCGCCAGTCGTGCTGGATCCGGATACCGGACAAGACGTAGCGCTGTTCAACCCACGCACCCAGCGCTGGTCGCAGCATTTCCGGTGGAGCGACGATCTGACCGAGATCGTCGGCCAGACCCCCAGTGGCCGTGTCACAGTCGCGCTGTTACATATAAACCGGCCGACCGTCTGTCGCTTTCGGGCGGCGTTAAGAGAGTTGGGGCTACATCCGGCAGGAGTTGACCAATAACGAGCAAATAAAACAGCCAACTGGAAACGAAACGCGGATGGACGCGGAGACCGCGGACGACGCGGACACGCCTTTATCCGCGTTCTCCGCGTCATCCGCGTAGTCCGCGTCCCGTTTCCGGGGCAAGTAACCGCGCTTTGGGCAGCGCCGGTCACTCTTGACAACATCCGCTCTCTGCATCCAAGGCGCGGGCGACAGCGCCATCACCCTGGCCTGGACGCACTGCGACGCGACCATCGTCCGTTACGAGGTGTGGCGCAGCGATTGACGGCTTAGGGTGGCTGTGCGTCTTCGGGACCACAGTCTTTGTCCTGGCGCAAATCGGTGCTATACTTGAGCACGGCATCGGGTGATCGACTCTCGATGAACCTGAACAGTGCGTGGTCTCGCACTGCGTTCTATGGGAGCCAACGCAGGGAGGGCGGCGTGAAAACCATCGTCATGAAAGAGGCCGCGGGAGGCTACACGGTCGCGCTCGATTCCTTCGCCGTGGCACAGGGGCCGATGGTGCTGCGGATTGATGATTCGCCGGTGGCGGTGCTCATTTCTCCGGCCGATTATGCCGCATTTCAGGCCTGGCAAGCCGAGAGAGAAACGAGCGGCGCTCTGGCCGCGCCGCCCGACTTCGAACATGCGGTGGCGACCTTCGAGCGGCTCAAGCCGGCGCTGCTGGAGCAGTACAACGGTCGTGTTGTGGCTGTCCATGATGGGCGGGTCGTGGCTGTGGGCGATGACAGGATGGCTGTCCTGGAGATGGTGACGGCGCAGTACGGCCCTGTGCCTTGTTACATCGAGCGGGTAGAGCCGGAGACGCCCCGCCGCGCCCGCATCTCGTCGGCATGGATCGCGCGATGATTCCATACGATCAGGGCTTTTCCCCGCCGGCGCCGGTGCTCCAGGTGACCATCACGAATTGCACCCAGAAGCGGCGCTGGAGGACGATGTCAGCTCTTGTAGACACCGGTTCGGATATCAGCGCCGTGCCACGAGAACTTGCCCACACGCTGCAACTCTACCCTGTCGGTCGTCTGCGCCTGGAAGACGTCCAGGCACGGGTCACGATCGCACTGACCTATGTCGTACAATTGACCGTCGCCGGTTTGGTCATTCCGCGACTGGAGGTAATCCTGACCGGCCTCAGTCACGTCGTCCTCGGTCGCGATGCGCTGGCTGAATTCTGCGTGCTTCTGCGCGGGCCTGAGCAGACGTTCGACATGGGTGCAACATTGGATGCGATCCTGCCTGGCTTCATGCGGCGCCAGGCAGGATCGCATCCGCCTTCGTCCCGCGCCTGCCGCTCGGCGGTGTGACCGGCGCGGCCAAGTGACCGGCACTGCCCGAAGCGCCGGGCACTTTTGACAACACCCTTCCCCGCGGTTAGAATACCTCTGCGTTTTGTGACCGTTCCCCCATCGTTACCAATCTGTCCCACCGTCGGGGCTGAAAGGGGTCTTTCGATGCACACCCGCCTGAACGTCCTCCTGCTGGCCGCCGCGCTCGTCGCGATTGTCTTCGTCCCTGCCGCATCCGCGCAAGCGCCCGCGGCCGTCACCGATCTCCGCATCCAGAGCGCAGGCGGCAACGCCATCACCCTGGCGTGGACGCACCGCGACACGACCGTCGTCCGCTATGAAATCTGGCGCAGCGACCGGCCCTACGCCGCCGTGGGCGAAGCCGGCATGGTCAGGCTGGCGACCGTGGACGCCGGCGCGCTCAATGAAGAGATGACCTTCCAGGACACCTTCAGCGCGGTCGGGCAGGTGACGCTCAACGTGTTCTACGCGGTGCGCGGGGTGAACGCTGGCGGCCAGACGTCGGCCCTGTCGAACCGCGTCGGCGAATTCGACTTCGGCGTGTCGGTGGCGAGCACGCCCCCTGCGCCGACCTTCACCCCGACGCCGACCCCCACCCGCACGCCGAGCGCGACGCCGACTGCGTTCCGCTCCCCCACGCCCGAGCCGACCGGCACGCCCACGCCCACGACCGAACCGCGGGAAAGGGTGGTCAACGTCCCCGCGACCATTGCGACCAACACCACCTGGATCAGCGGCACGGTCTACCTGGTGACGGGCCAG